>Ga0007801_10000039_pt1 | contig 34240 bp, 35 predicted proteins | sample CryBogmetaGMA2M_FD_60372 | JGI IMG/M metagenome (GOLD analysis project Ga0007801, IMG submission 60372) | Freshwater microbial communities from Crystal Bog, Wisconsin, USA - MA2M | ecosystem: Environmental > Aquatic > Freshwater > Lake | place: Crystal Bog, Wisconsin, USA | collected 2009-07-06
CTTACGGGATCCACCAACCAAGGGCAACATACCGTCAAAGACTTTGCGAACCTGCTTGTCGGCATTGAACCCTTGCCAGAGAAAATCACGCAAAAAACGACCTGACTGAGAAATACCCGTGGCCAAAGTAGTTTTTATCCGACCAGCTACCGGATTGGCATTGCCCGCATTGTCCTTGGTTTCGTAGCGCAAAAAGGAAATCAAATCACGGACCGCAAGAAAGCCCAGGCCCATGGGCTTGGGATCGGTGGCGGTGTAATTGAAATGGTAAATGGACCCATTGTCGAGTCCGCCGTCCAGTGCGGCGGCATAGGCGCTGTTCGCCTTAACCTTGGTTCGATCAATGGTTACATAGCCAAAACCAGTTGCCGTCGTGTTACCACCCTCTGCAGCTCCACTTCCGGCCGTGTAGGTCCACTCTGTCGGATCAAGCGTAATCGGTGGAGACGTAGCAGTTTTCTGGATGGTCAACGTTGCCCCCGTGTTAGCTGCGCGAGGGTAATATGTACCCAACAAGTTGCTGGCTGCATTGTCAGCAATGAACTCATCTTGCACCGTTCCTGTAATGCTGGCACCGCCTGCATTCTTAGCGACCGGCAAGGTCATTCCCGGCGCATACCATTTGGCCGTCGTGCTAATGGCTGCCGTCGGGCCGCTCAGGGAAGACGGACGATCGCCTTGCCAGCCGGAAAACACCACGGTCATGCCCTGTTTCATCAGGTAGGCACTGCCTGCTCCGGTGCCAGTGACCACTCCAGTTGCGGTGGTCGGGATCACTGGTGCGACGCTGGTAAAAAGGTCATTCGCTGAACCATCGTTCAGCGATTCAAAAGCGCTCGTATTGGTACGGTTGTTCACTATGTACAACAGACTGCCGTTGCCCTTCGTTGCATCGGTCGGCGCCAAAATGACGACGTCAAACTTGTAGTTCACTATCCCGTTGGCATCTGCGGAATTTTTAAGATCTACAAGTGTGGGGGCACAAACATCGCTCGCACTGACCCTTGCCGTTGCTTCAGCCAAGGTGTAGGTGTAAGTGCCCACGCTGCCAAACGTTGCACCATTGAACGCCAAGCCGGTGCCCTTGGTTATGAGAGAGTCAATGGAGGAATTTGTGATCGGACACGACACCGTCAGCTCGGGCGGCACCAAAGCCGATTTGGCAGACGGAATGGGCGGAACATTGAATAGTGGCAGGGCCGAACTACTACCTCCACATCCCGCCATTATGGAACTTCCCGTCACAGCCAAAATGATTGATTTTTGCCTCCAACCAAATATTGGATCCATTTTCTTTACATTTGCAACCATAAGTGGACTTCTTTCTGTTGGGTGTAAGCGGGGTGGCCATCGCATTGCGCAATGCAGCGTGGATGCACAAATCAAATGCATGTATACATGATATGTGTCAAGTATTCGGATTCACATCTCGTTTTCCCTAGTATCCGGTTGGCATGCGCCCATCTGGCTCAACATTCAAGGGCACAATACTTTCCGTATGAAGAATCCCACGAACCGCCTATCCGAAAGCCTGCGAGAGGCGATCGAAGAAGAAATTGCAACCGGCAAACTGGGGCCTGGCACCCACCTGGACGAGGTCGAACTAGCCAATCGATTCGGCGTATCCCGCACACCAATCCGCGAGGCTCTCATCCTTCTTCAAAGCGAAGGACTGGTGGACAAGCGACTGCGAAAAGGTTCTGTGGTAATTCAGGTAAGCCCTGCCAAGCTGATGGAGATGTTTGAAGTGATGGCGGAGTTGGAAGCCATGTGCGCACGGCTCGCAGTAAGACGGTCACAGCCTTTGGATATAGCAGCGCTCGAGGTAGCACATGAAGAATGCCGGGGCGCCGTACTGAGTAGCGATACAGATGCTTATTTTTACGCCAATGAGCGGTTTCACTTTGCGCTCTATGCTGCGTCGCACAACAACTTTCTATCAGAGCAATCTGCACAGCTTCAACGTCGGCTTCGACCCTATCGGCGGCTGCAATTGCGGGTGCGAAATCGACTTCAACGGTCGTTTGCGGAGCACCAGTTAATTATTGATGCTTTGAAGGCCGGTGACCTTGAGTCTGCGGTGGAAAACGTTCGCAACCATGTGGTGGTTCAAGGCGAACGTTTTGCCGATTTGGTTGCCAGCATGGAGCAACGCGCGACCCACGTCGGCAGTACATAGGAGATTTCGCGGGTGCACATGGTGCACACATCAGTAGCCGCCGCGTTTGCCGAGGATCCTTGCAAACTGATCGGTATAAAGCCTTCTGCGAATGGTCCAAGCAACTGGAAGCTCCTCAGCTGCGCAGTACCATGTGGCTCACCATGCGCCACATTCCCCACCCATGCTAGACCACCGCGCCGTGGCCCTGCTGAGACCTGTCATGACGCTAGCGGCGCGCTTGCTGGCCCGCGCCGGTGTGGGTGCCAATCGCATCACCCTGCTGGGCTTTGGCATCGGCCTGGGCGCCGCGCTGGCCATCGCGCTGGGTGCGTTTCTGAGTGGCGCGGCGCTGATTCTGCTGTCGCGCCTGTGTGACGCTCTGGACGGCGCGGTGGCGCGGCAAACGCGGGCCACCGATGCCGGGGGCTTTCTGGACATTGTGCTGGACTTCATTTTTTACGCCAGTATTCCGCTGGCCTTTGCACTGGCCAAGCCCGACGCCAACGCGCTGGCCGCAGCGGTGCTGCTCACCGCCTTTATCGGCACCAGTTCAAGCTTTCTGGCCTTTGCTGCCTTTGCCACCAAGCGCGGCATGGCCAGCCTGGACTGGCCTGACAAGGCGATTTACTTCTTAGGTGGCCTAACCGAGGCTACCGAAACCCTGGCCTTGTTTCTGGCCATGTGCTGGTGGCCGCAGCACTTTGCGCCGCTGGCCTATGGCTTCGCAGGCTTGTGCGCCATCACCACGATAAGCCGCATCTGGTGGGGCTGGAGGGCGTTTCAATGAAGGCCGCACGCTGGTGGCTGCTGACCTTGCTGGTGCTGGCCTTGCCGCTATTCTTTGGCCTGGACCTGGGTCGCTTTCTGACCCTGGACACTCTGCAGCAGCGGCACGCGGAGTTGGCGGATCTCTACCTGCGCCACCCGTGGAAATTGCGTGGCGGCTTCTTCCTGGTCTATGTCGCCATGGCCGGAACCTCGCTGCCCGGCGCCACCCTGCTGACCCTGGCAGGTGGTGCCGTATTTGGTTTTGACTGGGGCTTGGTGCTGGTGTCATTTGCCTCCAGCCTGGGTGCCACCCTGTCGTTCTGGATGGCGCGCCTGCTGCTGCGCGAGCTGGTAGAAAGCCGCTTTGCCACACAGTTGGCGGAAATCAATGCCGGTGTGCAAAGAGCGGGGGGCTTGTATTTGCTGAGTCTGCGCCTGCTGCCGGTGGTGCCCTTCTTCCTGATCAATCTTGGCATGGGTCTGACCAAGCTGCGCACCTGGACCTTTTACTGGGTTAGCCAGTTGGGCATGCTGGCGGCAACGGCCGCCTATGTGAATGCCGGCACGCAGCTAGGCACACTGCACCGCCTATCGGATGTGGCCAGCCCTGCGCTGCTCGGCTCGTTTGCGCTACTGGGAGTGTTTCCGCTCCTGGCACGCCGCGCTTGGAGGCATGTGGAAACGCGCCGGGTGTATGCGCGCTGGCGCGGCCTGCGACCCAAAAGGTTTGACCGCAATCTGGTGGTGATAGGCGCTGGCGCTGGTGGTCTGGTGAGCGCCTATATTGCCGCAGCCACCCGCGCCAAGGTCACGCTGGTGGAAGCCAAGGCCATGGGCGGCGACTGCCTGAACACCGGCTGTGTGCCCAGCAAGGCCATGATCCGAACGGCCAAGCTGGCGCAGCAAATGCGCCACGCTGATGCCTATGGCTTGAACCCGGTCGAACCAGGCTTTGATTTTCGAAAACTGATGCAGCGCGTGCAGCAAGTGATTGCCGATATTGCCCCGCACGACAGCATTGAGCGCTACACCGCCTTGGGCGTGGACGTGGTCCAGGGCCACGCCAAAATCACCAGCCCCTGGACGGTGGAAATTGCCTTGACGGGTGGCGGCACGCAGATTCTGAGCACGCGCAGCATCGTGATTGCTGCCGGTGCCCAGCCGGTGGTGCCGCCCCTGCCCGGCCTGACTGACGTGGGCTACGTCACCAGTGACACGCTGTGGGAACATCTTGCCACTCTGGACCATTTACCCAAACGCTGGGTGGTGCTGGGTGGTGGGCCGATTGGCTGCGAACTGGCCCAAGCCTTTGCTCGCCTGGGAGCCGAGGTCACACAGGTGGAAATGGCAGAACGCCTGCTGTTGCGCGAGGACGAAGAGGTGTCGGCCCTGACGCTGGCCGCGCTGCAGGCCGACGGTGTGCGGGTGCTCACCGGCCACCAGGCAGTGCGCTGCGAACTGCAAGGAGACAGCAAGCTGCTGGTGCTGCTGCACCAGGGCCAGGAACTGCACGTGGCGTTTGACCTCCTGCTCTGCGCCGTGGGCCGCACTGCGCGCCTGAGCGGCTACGGGCTGGAGGAGCTGGGCATTGCCAGCGACAAGACCGTCGTCACTGATGCGCAGCTGCAAACCGTTTACCCCAACATCTATGCCGCAGGCGATGTGGCCAGCCCCTACCAGTTCACCCATGTGGCGGCGCACCAGGCCTGGGTTGCCACAGTCAACGCGCTGTTTGGCGACTTCAAACGCTTTGCCGTGAGCTACCAGGCGGTACCCCAGGCCACTTTTACCGACCCCGAAATCGCCCGCGTCGGTTTGAACGAGCGCGAGGCATTGGCGCAGGGCGTGGCTTATGAAGTCACCCGCTTTGAACTCGGTGAGCTGGACCGCGCGATTGTGGACAGCGCGGCGCACGGCTTCGTCAAGGTACTGACGGTGCCGGGCAAGGACCGCATTCTGGGCGTGTCAATCGTGGGTGCGCAGGCCGCCGAGTTGCTGGCCGAATACGTGCTGGCGATGAAACACGGACTGGGCCTGAAAAAAATACTGGCTACGGTGCACACCTACCCGACTATGGCCGAGGCCAATAAGGGTGCCGCCGGAGCCTGGCAGCGCGCGCACCAACCCGAACGCCTGCTGCGCTGGCTACAGAAGTTTCATGACTGGAGACGAGGATGAAGATGGACCCCGCCGGGCCGCCCCACCAGTTGCTGCTGCTGGGCGCCGGCCACGCCCATGTGCAGGTGCTGGCGCACATGGCGGGCTCGCCTTGGGCCAATGTGCGGGTGACGCTGATTGCGCCCTACGACCGGCAGCTGTATTCCGGCATGGTGCCGGGCTTCGTGGCCGGCCATTACGCGCTGGAAGATTGCGTGATTCCGCTGGGGCCGCTGGTGCAGCGCAGCGGCATCCGCTGGCTGCAGCGCAGTGTGCGCGGCCTGGACGCACAGGCGCAGACGGTGACCTTGGACGATGGCAGCGTCCTGCCTTACGACTGGCTGTCGATCAACACCGGCCCGGTGCAAGACCGCGCGCTAATCGAACAGACCATGCCAGGCGCACGCGAGCACGCCCTGTTTATCCGCCCGATCGAGGCCTTTGGCGCGCTCTGGCCGCAGGTCGTGGAAATGGGCAGCACACGCCCGCTGCGCATCGCCGTCATAGGCGCGGGTGCGGCCGGCATGGAGCTGGCCATGGCCATGCGGCAGCGCCTGCCCAAGGCGACCATCACCCTGGTGTGCGGCGCCACTCCCATTGGCGAGGGCTATGCCGAAGCCGTGCAGCGGCGCCTGAAGGCCGCCCTGGCGAACAGAAAAATCACCGTGCTGCAGGATCGTGCAGTGGCTGTGCGCGCTGGCGAATTGAGCCTGGAGAGCGGCGCCAGCCTGGTCTGTGACGTGCCGCTGATCGCCACCGGTGCGCAAGCCCCAGCCTGGCTTCAACCCAGCGGGCTGGCGCTCGACGCGCAAGGCTTTGTAGCGGTGGATGCCTGCCAGCGCTCCACCAGCCACCCGCAGGTATTTGCTGCGGGCGATGTCAGCAGCCGCATGGATCGCAGCCTGGCGCGCAGCGGCGTCTACGCGGTGCGGGCAGGCCCGGCCCTGGCCATGAATCTGGCCGCCGCCGTTGCCGGGCTGCCACTGACCGAACACCAGCCGCCCGAAAAAACCCTGAACCTGATTTCCTGCGGTGACCGCTCGGCAATTGCCAGCTGGGGCAGGCACGGTGCGCAGGGCCGCTGGGTCTGGTGGCTCAAGGACTGGATTGACCGGCGCTTTCTGCGCCGCTACCGTCAGACTTCAGGCTGAGCGACACGCCTGCGCCTGCCGCGTTACGGCGCGCCTTGATAGGCTTCCACGTGCTTGCCGAGCCGGGCCAATGTCCATTTTGTAGCGGCAAAACCGATGGGGCTGAGCGACAATGCAGCATGAAGTTGCTGTCACAAATCTGGTTCCTATTGCGGCTGGAGGCTCGAGCCTTCGCGCGCCATCCCAAGCTGATTGCGGCGACGCTGGCGGTGGCCTTGGTGCCGGCGCTGTACGCCTTTATTTACCTGTCCAGCGTGTGGGATCCGGCGTCGCGCATAGGCGCATTGCCAGTCGGCTTGGTCAATTTGGACCAGGGTGTGGAATACCGCGGTCAGGTGTTCAATGCGGGCTGGGAAGTGGCCGCCGCCCTGCGCAAAAAACACAGCTTCGGTTTCCGGGACTTTGACAACGAAGCCGATGCACGGGAGCAGGTGCGTTTGGGGGCGATGGCCTTTGTGCTGATCATTCCGCGCGACTTCAGCTCCAACGCCATCCCCGGCCACGAGGCCGGTGCCGGCAAGCTGGTGGTTTACACCTCGGAAGGCAACAACTTCGAGAGTGCCCTGCTGGCGCGCAACTTTGCCCGCGAACTGGGCCACGATGTGAACGAAAGCCTGAACGAGCGGCGCTGGAAGCTGGTGCTGCTGAGTGCAGCCGGCTCGCAGCGCAGCGTGGAGAGGCTGCGCGACGGGGTCGACCAACTGCGCACGGGAGCCCGCGAACTTGGCCGTGGGTTGGTGCCGCTGGTCAACGGCGCACACCAGACCGCCGCCGGCTCGCAACGCCTTAACAGCGGCGTGGACCAGCTCAACGGCGGGATGCGGCAGTTGTCTGCGGCCCTGCGCACCATGGAGGCCAAACGCCCCCTCAATAGCGATCTGGACCGATTGAAAAGCGGCGCCGAGGAACTGGCGGCAGGCCACGCGGAACTTGCCAAGGGCTTGACCAGCTTGCAGGCCGGCAGCCAGAGCATCCATGGCAGTGTCAGCAGCTTTAGAGACCAGGCTCGCGACAGCATTCTGGTGTCGGCCAAGGTCAGCGACAACCTCGACCTGCTGCTGGACGGTGTGGCGCAACTCGACACCGGGCTGCATGCGGCCACCGAGGCGCAGGGCAAGCTGAGCGAGGGTGCACAGACGCTGAGCAGCAGCGTGGGGGCGCTCACCTCCGGTGTGCGTGCCATCAACCAGGGGCTGCGCAGCATGGTGCAAAAGCTACCCGACGACAGCCTGCTCGATGAACTAGACCGTGGCACGGATACGCTAGTGAGTGGCACCACCGCCCTGGCGGACGGAACGGTCACGGCCAAGCGGGGCGTGGATCGTTTGAGCGCCGGTCTGGACCTGCTGGCGGACTCGCTCCCCGCCAACGTGGACAAACCCGATGGCAGCGCCCAGGGCCTGGCCAACTCGGTCAGCCCGGTGGTGGAGGTGGCGGCACCGGTGCCCAACAGCGGCAGCGGCTTTGCTCCCAACATCATTCCGGCAGCCCTGTGGCTGGGTGCGGGTGTGGCCGCCTTTCTGATCCACGTGCGGGTGCTGCCCAAACCGGCACAAAAATTCAGCGGTCCCGCCAAGCTGCTCGGCAAGATTGCCATTCCCGTGCTGATCGTGCTGGCGCAGGCGGCCATAGTCTATGTCACGGTCGTGTGGGGCCTGCATCTGCGGGTGGACAGGGCTGACCTGTTCATGATGGCACTGGGACTGTCGTCGGTCAGCTTTTTGGCCATCGTGATCGCGCTGACCCGCATGCTGGGCGATGCCGGCAAGGCGCTGGCCATGATCTTTCTAGCGGTGCAACTGTCCAGCTCAGGCGGCATTTTGCCGGTGGAACTCAGCGGCACCCTGTTCAGCGAAATCAGCCCCTGGTTGCCGCTGACTTGGGTCGTGCGCGCCATGAAGATCAGCATGTTTGGTGCCTATGGCGGCGCATGGCAACACCCCATGCTGGTGATCGCGTCCACTTGCGCTATCGCCCTGGTCAGCGCCTGCTGGCTGGGCCGCTGGCGCTATGTGCGGCCCTCCGCCATGCGACCCGCTGTTGATTTTTGACCGCCAGTGGCAAACAGTCATAATCCCTGCTTGCTAGAGGTGCCACCGTCGGTGGCTGAGAAATACTCTTACAACCTGATCTGGGTCATGCCAGCGTAGGGAAGCACGCTTCACTGCAGCCGCATGGTCTATTTCTACAAATAACAGGATGACCATGACCGACTTGCTTTCCCCTTCCGACATCTGGGCCGACATCAGCGCCGTGCGCAACCAAAGCCCGCTGGTGCACAGCATCACCAACTTTGTGGTGATGAACCTCAACGCCAATGTGTTGCTGGCCGCCGGCGCATCGCCGGTGATGGCCCATGCCCACGAAGAGGTGCAGGCCATGGCCGGCATCGCACAGTCGCTGGTGCTCAACATTGGCACGCTCGAACCCTATTGGATCGAGAGCATGCGCCTGGCCCTGCTAACCGCCAGCCAACGCGGCATCCCCACCGTTCTAGACCCGGTGGGTGCCGGTGCCACCGCTTACCGCAATGCCAGCATCGAGCTGTTGCTAAACACCGCCTCCCCCACCGTCATCCGCGGCAACGGCTCCGAGATCATGAGTGTGGCCGGTGCCAATGTGCAGACCCGTGGCGTGGACAGCGGCGCTGCTGCCAATGACGCGCTGGGCTCGGTCCGCGCCCTGGTGGGACGCACCAGTGGTGTGGTCTGCGTAAGCGGTGCCACCGACCACATTGTGGACAACCAGCGCTGGGCGCTGCTGGCCAACGGCCACCCCTGGATGACCAAGATCACCGGCGTGGGCTGCTCGGCCACCGCCTTGATTGGCGCCTTCTGCGCAGTGCAGCCCGACGCCTGGCGCGCGACCGTTTCGGCCATGGCGCTGATGGGCGTGGTGGGTGAGGTGGCGGCCGAAAAAGCCGTGGTGCGCAAGCAGGGCGTAGGCAGCATGCAAGTGCTGATGCTGGACGAACTGCAGCTGCTGGACCAGGCCACGTTCGAGGCGCGTCTGAAGATGGAATTCAAGCCTTGGTAGACAGCGCTTGCACTGGCGTACGTTGGGGCCGTGAACCCCTGCTTGCTGCGCTGCGCCTGTACCTGGTGACCGACCAGCCCAGCCTGAAGGGCCGCAGCTTAGTCGACGTGGTGCAAGCTGCGGTGCGAGGTGGAGTCACTTGCGTACAGCTGCGCGAGAAGCATGCCAGCAGCCGCGACTTTTATGCGCAGGCCGTGGCACTGATGAACCTGCTCGCGCCACTGAATATTCCGCTGATCATCAACGACCGATTGGACATTGCTCTGGCCTGCGGCGCGCAAGGCGTGCACCTGGGTCAGAGCGATCTGCCGGTGCAGGCCGCGCGCAAACTGCTGCCGCCCGAAGTGTTTATCGGCTGGTCGGTAGAGAGCATGGAAGATGTGGAGCTGAGCGCCACTCTGCCGCTGGACTACCTTGGCGTGAGCCCGGTTTTTGCCACACCGACCAAGACCGACACCGCCACACCTTGGGGTCTTGAGGGCTTGCGGCGTATCCGTGCCGCGACCGAGCTTCCGCTGGTCGCCATTGGCGGCATCCACCTGGGCAACGCGGCTAGCGTGATGCAGGCCGGTGCCGACAGCCTGGCCGTGGTCAGCGCCATCTGCTCGGCCGACGACCCGCTCGCGGCCAGCCAACAGTTGAGAAAGTTAATCGATGCCCACTGACACCTTGCCCCCGGCCCTGCCCCCTGTCTTGTCCTTCAGCTACCCCCGCGTGCTCAGCATTGCGGGCTCCGACAGCGGTGGTGGCGCGGGCATTCAGGCCGACATCAAAACCATGAGCGCGCTGGGCTGCTACGGCATGACGGCCATCACGGCGCTGACCGCGCAAAACACCTGCGGTGTGCGCAGCATCCATGGCGTGCCGCCGCAAATGCTGCGCGACCAAATTGACGCTGTGCTGGATGACATAGGCGTGGACGCGGTCAAGATTGGCATGCTGCATTCGCCAGACATTGTGCAAACAGTGGCCGAGGCGATTGAGCGCCATGCGCTGCCGAACGTGGTGTTCGACCCAGTGATGGTGGCCACCAGCGGCGCGGTGCTCATTGATACCAGCGCGGTGGACGTGCTGGTGCGCGAACTGTTCCCACGTGCCGTGCTGATCACGCCGAATCTGGACGAAGCGGCCTTGTTGGTGCAGCGGGCCTTGCATACCGAGGTCGACATGGAAGCTGCGGCCACCGAGCTTTTGGCCATGGGTGCGCAGGCGGTGCTGGTCAAGGGTGGGCATTTACAGGGCGAGGTGGTGAGCGACCTGCTGGCGCTACGCAGTGGCGAAAAAATCTGGATGCGGGATGCACGCATCCACACACCCAACACGCATGGCACGGGTTGCACGCTGTCGTCAGCGATTGCATCCTATCTGGCGTTAGGGCAAGGGCTACAGCAGGCGGTGCAGTCGGCGCGCGTCTACATACGCGGCGCACTGCAGGCGGGTTCGAAGGTACGAACCGGCAAAGGTGGCGGGCCACTCAACCACGGTTTTGCGCCGCAGGCCATGGTGCGCAAACCGCTGTAATTTCCGACTGGCTTTGCGCTCGTGAGAGCATGAAGACACTTCTGGACTCAGGCCGACTTGGAACTCAACCAATAAGGCACGTCGGGTCTCAGGCCGCCATGCAATGGGTATTGGCTATTCCGTTCATACGCACCAGCATCGCTGGCTGCCGATGACAGTGGGGTGGATGGTTTCGGTAGGTAAAGGAGGAGCCCGCAGAGCGGGGGACACGGACGGAAACATCTACCCCGCTGGCAGCGGCGTGCAAAAAGCAGCTGCTCCGACTTATCCCCGCTTGCGTGTAACGACAGCCAACACTCCGGTGAGCAGCAGCGTCGGCAAGGTCGCACCCCATTGCGGCGCCCAGTTGGTCAGGGCCTGAAACACGCCAATGCCAACGATCCAAATTCCGGCGGCCAGGTAATCCACCTTCACCCAAGGAATGGATGAACTGGTTGAGCCAAAGCCGAGTCTGCCCAAAATCACGCCATACAGCGGCACAAACACCGAGCTCAGAATCAGCAGAAACGGCTCCAGACCGCGCATCGGCAGTACCAAGGCCAGACCGGTACACAACACGGCCAAAGCCATGCCCCAGGTGCGGATCGAAACCTTGGGCAAGATGCTGTGACTGGAAACTGCGCCCGAGTACACATCGCCATAGGCGTTGTCGATCTCGTCCACCAGAATCAGCGACAGGGCGATCAGCCCGCCCTGCGCCAACAACAAAGTATTGACCAGGTCGGCGTCAGGCGCCGAGACGCTGGCCACCATCACGCCCAGGGCGTAGCACCAGATATTGGCTACGGCGAAGCCGATCCAGGTGCCAGAAAAGGCGCCCTTACCGCTCTTGCCAAAACGCGCGTAATCGGCGACCAGCGGCAACCAGGACACCGGCATGGCAATCACCAGATCCATGGCCGAGAGCAGGCCCATGCTGCCATCACCGGCACGCGCCATAAACACGCCCCAGCCACCGGCCTGCACCTTGGCGCCAAACTGCCAACTCAGCCACAGCAGCGAGGCGATCACCAGCGGCAGTCCATAACGGCCAATGATCTTGCGCACCAGTTGCGTCATGGAACCCATCAAGAGCAGCGTCAGCACCGCGCCCCATAGCAGGGTGGTGGCCGCGTTGCCCGCCACAGTGTCGAGCGACAGACCAAAAGACTGCTTGCCAATGGCGGCCGTGCCGTCGCGCATGATGACCAACTCAAAGGTGGTCCAGCCAATCAGCTGCGCAATATTCAAGAGCACCGGCAATCGGGCGAACAGGCTGCCATAGGTCTGGTGCATCAGGCCGGCGCTGGTCAGGCCGGAGTCTGCGCCGAGTTTGGCGGTCCAGGCCAGCAGGCCGGCGCCCACGGCGGTGCCCAGGGCAATGGCCAGGGCTGCGTCAAACGTGCCGACTGCAGGCACCAAGTAGGCGCCCATTTGCATAACCAAGAGACCCACCCCCAGGCTGAACCAGAGGGATGCATGTTCGTGCCAACTGAAAACCCGCTCTGACGCGGGCAGACTGATTAATGCTTGATTTGTGGCGGTTGCTGTACCGCTGTGTGACGTTGCCATTCCATTGCTCCATGCAAAAGTGTGGCAGGTGGGCTGAATCCGAATAGCGCAGTGCCTTGAGAAAAAGCACGGCGCCGATATGGATTTGCTTCCCTGCGCGAGGATTACCTCAATCAGGTTCAAAGGGACTTTCTCAGTCGGCTTGCTTGCGCAAATCAACACCCCTAGCGAATGTGTTCGGTTAAAACACAGGCGTATTGTAGGCGCGCTACGCACCGGGCCCTTGAAACCAAAAAAAACGGCCGCATTATTAGCACTCAGATCAGACGAGTGCTAACATCGCCGACTGAAGCTTGAATGGGTGCCGACTGATTGCGGTCGACACCTTGTTTTTTTACCTCTGTTTCGAAATCAAGGAGATTCCTCATGAAACTGCGTCCTCTGGCCGACCGCGTAATCGTTAAACGCGTTGAAAGTGAAACCAAAACAGCCTCCGGCATCGTCATCCCTGACAACGCCGCTGAAAAGCCTGATCAAGGCGAAGTGCTGGCAGTTGGCCCCGGCAAGCGCAATGACAAGGGCGAAATCGCCGCTCTGACCGTCAAGGTTGGTGACCGCGTTTTGTTCGGCAAGTACTCTGGCCAGACCGTCAAGGTCGATGGCGATGAGCTGTTGGTCATGAAAGAAGACGATTTGTTTGCTGTTGTCGAGAAGTAATTTCTCCACGCATACCAAGTCACTTTTAAATCTTTAAATTTCTGGAGTCATAAACATGGCAGCAAAAGACGTAATTTTCGGCGGCGAAGCCCGCGCACGCATGGTTGAAGGCGTGAACATCCTGGCTAACGCAGTCAAGGTGACACTGGGCCCTAAAGGCCGTAACGTGGTTCTGGAGCGCTCGTTCGGCGCCCCCACCGTGACCAAGGACGGTGTGTCCGTGGCCAAGGAAATCGAACTCAAAGACAAGCTGCAAAACATGGGTGCGCAGATGGTCAAGGAAGTTGCTTCCAAGACTTCTGACAACGCGGGCGACGGCACCACCACTGCTACCGTGCTGGCACAAGCCATCGTGCACGAAGGCATGAAGTACGTGACCGCCGGCATGAACCCCATGGACATCAAGCGCGGTATCGACAAGGCTGTTGAAGCCCTGATCGCCGAACTCAAAAAAGCTTCCAAGCCCACCACCACCTCCAAAGAAATCGCGCAAGTTGGCTCCATCTCCGCCAACAGCGATGTCTCCATCGGTGACATCATTGCCAACGCAATGGACAAGGTCGGCAAAGAAGGCGTGATCACTGTGGAAGACGGCAAGTCTTTGCAAAATGAACTCGACGTCGTCGAAGGCATGCAGTTTGACCGCGGCTACCTGTCGCCCTACTTCATCAACAACCCAGAAAAGCAATCCGCTCTGCTGGACAACCCGTTTGTGCTGTTGTTCGACAAGAAGATCAGCAACATCCGTGACCTGCTGCCTACCCTGGAACAAGTTGCCAAGGCCGGCCGTCCGCTGCTGATCATTGCTGAAGATGTCGAAGGCGAAGCCCTGGCAACTCTGGTGGTGAACACCATCCGTGGCATCCTGAAGGTTGTGGCTGTCAAGGCTCCTGGCTTTGGCGACCGTCGCAAGGCCATGCTGGAAGACATCGCCATCCTGACCGGTGGCAAGGTGATCGCTGAAGAAATCGGCCTGACCCTGGAAAAAGTGACTCTGGCTGACCTCGGTTCCGCCAAGCGCATCGAAGTGGGCAAGGAAAACACCATCATCATCGACGGCGCTGGCGCTGCTGCTGACATCGAAGCCCGCGTCAAGCAAGTTCGCGTGCAAATCGAAGAAGCAACTTCCGACTACGACCGCGAAAAACTGCAAGAGCGCGTGGCCAAACTGGCCGGCGGTGTTGCCGTGATCAAGGTGGGCGCTGCCACCGAAGTCGAAATGAAGGAAAAGAAAGCCCGCGTTGAAGATGCACTGCACGCTACCCGCGCTGCCGTGGAAGAAGGCATCGTGGCTGGTGGCGGTGTGGCTCTGCTGCGCGCCAAGCAAGCTGTGGGCGAAATCAAGGGTGCCAACGCTGACCAAGACGCCGGCATCAAGCTGGTGATGAAAGCCATCGAAGCTCCCCTGCGCGAAATCGTTTACAACGCAGGCGGCGAAGCCTCTGTGGTGGTGGCTGCTGTGTTGGCCGGTTCGGGCAACTACGGCTTCAACGCTGCCAACGACACCTACGGCGACATGATCGAAATGGGCATTCTGGACCCCACCAAGGTGACCCGTACTGCGCTGCAGAACGCTGCCTCCGTGGCATCTTTGATGCTGACGACCGAGTGCATGATTGCCGAGTCTCCCAAGTCTGAGTCCGCTGGCGGCGGCATGGGTGGTGGTGATATGGGTGGGATGGGTGGTATGGGCGGCATGGGCATGTAATGGCTCGCCTTGCCTGACGACCTACAGCGTCGTTGTTTGGGCTGGCCGTAGCGCTGCTACTGTCTGCGCCCAAACGCCTAGCTGTAGGCCGCCATGCCGCGTTGGAGTGACGTTGTGTTGCTCCTGCAAAAAACAAAACCCCGCTGGGCTTGCCTTGCGGGGTTTTGTTTTGGGTGCTCGGTTTGGGACGCCTTGCTCAGTGGTAGTCGTCTTCGCGCTGGTGACGAATGGCACCGATGATCACGGTTTGGCTGTCAACGATTTCGAACAGGGCCACATAGCCTGAACTACCGAACGGGATCACCAGTTCACGCACAAAGGGGCTGCTGCCGGACTTGCGACAGGCAAAAGGGAATGACTGCAGGAAGGCGATTCCATTCTTGATCGCTTGCAGCGCCCGGTCCGGGATATCCAGATCACCGGCATCTCTCTCGAGTTCACGTTGTAGCGCGAAGTCATACAGGCGCTCCAAATCATCAAGGGCGGCAGGACTGAATTCAACCAAATACTTCATCGTGCGCGCTGCGCCTTGGCCTGTCTTGCTGCGAGTAGTTTGGCTTCCAGTTTGGCGAGCACCACCTCGGCGGGAATACCGTTTCCGACGCGCTTGGTCTCCTCAATGGCAGCCATTCCACGTCGGATAAATTCCACCTGGTTCTTGCGCCGCGCGACTGTTTCACGGATGGCACTCTCGACAAATACGGAAAGCGATTCGCCCGGCGCCAGCACACCTTCAACTTCTGTCCGAAATTCGGGTGCGACGCGTATGGGTGGGATAGTGGCGGTTTTCATGACCGCATCGTATAGCAAATGCGATGCGATGCGAAGAAAAGCATGTTTCTGCACGGCGCTTACTGCAATCGATTGGAACCGCACACGACCACGCCGGCCTACAGTTTATTCAGGTCCAGCTTCTTGCGCGCCGTGAGTGCCGCCGCGCGCACAAAGCAGCTGTCCTCGTGGTCGTTGACCAGGCCCATGGCCTGCATAAAGGCGTACATGGTGGTGGGGCCAACAAACTTCCAACCGCGTTTTTTCAGGTCTTTTGACAGCGCCAGGGACTCTGCGCTTTGGGTCATGCCGCGCAGGGTTTCGCGGGTGATGTGTCGTGGGCGTGACGCCGCTGTGGGCTCGAATTTCCAGAAATAGGCGGCCAGCGAGCTTTCGGACTCCAGCAACTTCTCGGCGCAGCGGGCGTTATTGATGGCAGCCTCAATCTTGCCGCGGTGGCGCACGATGCCGGCCTCAAGCATCAGGCGTTCAACGTCCTTATCGTCAAAGCGCGCAACTTCAGTCCAATCGAAGTGCGCAAAGCCGGCACGGAAGCTCTCCCGTTTTTTCAGGATGGTGATCCAGCTTAGGCCCGCCTGAAAACCTTCCAAACAAATTTTTTCAAACAGCCGCCGGTCATCCGTCACCGGAAAGCCCCATTCGCTATCGTGGTAATCGCGGTAGAGCTGCGAGCCATCGACCCAGAAACAGCGGGCGGGCTCCGGTGCAGCTTCAGTTGTCATAGCCCGAACTGCTGATGCAGGGTATTGGCCAGAGTCTGCGGCTCTGTCAGGTGAATGCCTGTCCAGCCCAGGTCCTGCGCCGCCTGCACATTGGCGCTCATATCGTCGATAAAAACGATGCGCTCAGAAGGCAATTGGTAGCGGTCTTGCAGCAATTGGTAAATGGCCGGATTGGGCTTGCTTAAATTCACATCGCCGGAAAAGATGCCACCGTCAAAGTGTTGCAGGAAGGCGTGCTTTTGCTCCAGTTCACGCGCATAAGGCCTTGGCATATTGGAGAGAAAGTACAAGCCGACAACGCCCTCGCCCGCCTGCCGTTTGCCATGCAGCGCCTTCAACACAGCGATCGTCTCGTCCATTGGAGCCAAGCGCTCACCAATGCCTTGCACCAAGCGCTGCACGGCATCCCGATCCAGATCCAGGCGGCCGGACAGCCGCTGCACCACCGCGTCCATCTCCAGTAGGCCACGGTCAAAGTCGTGCCAATCTTCGTGGCCGAACATGTCGATTGCCAGCTGCTGTGCCTGGGACGGCGTTGCCGCGCGATCCGGAAAAGTTTCGGCCACTATTTCTGCGGGGCGCCAGGTAAACAACACCGCACCAAAATCAAACACCACATTCATGCTTGCGTACCTTCCAAGGAGAGCGTCAGGCACGCAAGCGTGCAAGCAGGCCTGCGGTTGAACCATCCAGACCGGTAGCGTCGCCGTTGCTCAGGCGCGCCTCGATGTCCTTGGCCAACACCTTGCCCAACTCCACACCCCATTGGTCAAAACTGTTGATGCCCCACAGGCTGCCGCTGACAAATACGCGGTGCTCCTGCAAGGCGATCAGTGCGCCCAAGGCCGCGGGTGTCAAATCGTCCAGCAACAGGAAGGTGCTGGGACGGTTGCCCGGAAAGTGCTTGTGGCCGCCTGTATCCACCTTGCCTGTCATCAGCGCTTGCGCCTGCGCCAGCACATTGGCCAACAACAGCGGCTGGTGCCCTGGCAGGGAGTGACGCGCCTTCTTGACCGCCACGAATTCCAGCGGCACCACGTCGGTTCCCTGGTGCAGCATCTGAAAGTAGGCATGCTGGCCGTTGGTGCCAGGCTCGCCCCAGAGCACGGGCGAGGTACCAAACGGCAGGGCCGCACCCTCGCCGTCAACGCGTTTGCCGTTGCTTTCCATTTCCAGCTGCTGCAAATAGGCCGGCAGGCGACGCAGCGCGCTGTGATAGGGCGCAATGCTGCGGCTGGTAAAGCCGTGGAAGTTGCGGTACCAGATATCCAGCAGCCCCAGGCGCACCGGCAGGTTTTGCGCAAGCGGCGCGGTGCGGAAATGCTCGTCCATGGCGTGGGCACCGGCCAGGAATTCGCGAAAACCCTCAGCGCCTATGGCAATCGCCAGCGGCAGGCCGATGGCCGACCACATGGAATAGCGCCCACCCACCCAGTCCCAGAAACCAAAAGTGGTGGTAATGCCAAAGGCATTGGCCGCCGCCACATTGGTGGTCAGGGCCGCAAAGTGGCGTGCCGTGTCCACACCGCCCTGTGCATCAAACCAGGCCTTGGCCGAGTGCGCATTGGTCATGGTCTCTATGGTGGTGAAGGTCTTGCTGGCGATCAGGAACAGCGTGCTTTCCACCTTCACCTTGCTCAGTGTGGCAGCCAGTTCGTGGCCATCGACATTGCTGACGAAATGCACGCGCTTGCCACTGTTGGCAAAGGCATCCAGCGCAAGCACCGCCATTTGCGGCCCCAGGTCCGAGCCGCCGATGCCGATGTTCACCACGTCGGTGATCTTGCTATCGGCGCGCACGCTCTCGGCATAGGCCAACATGGCGTCCAGCGTCTCGTGCACCTTGGCCAGCTCGGTGCTGCGATGGCTGCCGTCATTGCCGACTTCGGGCGGCGTGCGCAAGAGCACATGCCAGACCTCGCGGCCTTCGGTGTGATTGATCTTCTCACCGGCGAACATGGCATCGCGGTGCTCGGCCACGCCGCTTTGGCGCGCCAGGTCCATCAGCAACGCCTCAGAAGCCGCATCGATGCGGTTCTTGGACAGGTCGGCGAACACATAAGGTGCGCTTTGGCTGAAACGTTCAAAGCGCTGGCTGTCCTGCGCAAAGGCTTCGCGTAGATCAAAGTCCTTGCCACTTGCGTCAAAGGCGGCTTGCAGTGGGGCCCAGGCGGGCGTGCGATCACATCTGGTTCTTGCCATTTTTTTATGCTCCCAGCAGCAGCTTGTCGAGCTTGAGCGCATCCACGCAAAAGCCGCGAATGCCTTCGGCCAGCTTCTCGGTGGCCATAGCGTCCTCGTTGAGCGCGAAGCGGAAGCCCGCCTCGTCGTAGCTCACATGCTGCAGGTCCAGCGCCTGTGCACGGCTGGCTTCCAGCGCCTGCGTCAGCGGCGCATCGCTGGCGGCCAGGCCGGCCAGCAGATCGGGGCTGATGGTCAGCAGGTCACAACCGGCCAGGGCCGTGATCTGGCCCACGTTGCGAAAGCTGGCACCCATCACCTCGGTGGCAATGCCGAACTTCTTGTAGTAGTTGTAAATTTGCGCGACCGACTGCACGCCGGGGTCATTCGCGCCGGCCTTGTCCGCCTCCACCCAGGACGCGCCCGCAGTCTTTTTGTACCAGTCGTAAATGCGGCCTACAAAGGGGGAAATCAGTTGCACCTTGGCCTGGGCGCAGGCCACGGCTTGGCTGAAGGAAAACAGCAACGTCAGGTTGGTGTGTATGCCACGGCGCTCCAGTTGCTCAGCGGCCTGAATGCCCTCCCAGGTGGATGCCACCTTGATCAGCACCCGGTCTATATGAATGCCTTCTGCCTGGTACAACTCGATCAGGCGCTCGCCGCGCGCCACCGTGGCTGCGGTGTCAAAGCTCAGGCGGGCGTCCACTTCGGTGGAGACGCGCCCGGGGATGATGGACAGGATCTCGCAACCAAAGCGCACGATCAAGCGGTCCATGATCTCATCCAAAGGGCGGCCACGGTACTGGTTGACGGTGGCGCTCAGCAAGGGCGCGTATTCGGCCTTCTGCACCGCCTTGAGAATCAGCGAGGGATTGGTGGTGGCATCCTGGGGTTTGAAGGCGTCCAGTTGCTTGAAGTCACCGGTGTCGGCCACCACGGTGGTCCATTGTTTCAATGCGTCGAGTTGGTTCATGGTTGCGAGGTCCATTTAAAAAGTCACTTGAATTATCAATGAAACAAAGTTACATTACAACGTCGATATTTATGTAACTTCAAATCATGAGCTTTGATCTTGTACTGTTTGGTGGAACCGGTGACCTGGCCTGGCGCAAGCTCATGCCAGCCTTATTCCAGGCCTTTCGCCACGGCACATTGCCCGAGGGCGGACGCATTATCGGCGTCGGTCGTGACGACTTGGGCAATGAAAAATACCGCGAACTGATTCGCGCGCGCTTTGACAATGTGGAGCTTTCCAAGCGCCCCAGTGCCGAGGAGTTTGCGCGCTTTGCCGCCATTCTTGAATTCGTGCGCATGGACCTGTCCAAGCCAGACGACTATGCGCTGCTGGCCAATTCGCTGAATGCGCGCAATGCCGACACCGTGGTCATGTATGTGGCCACCGCGCCGGCCCTGTTCACCACAGTCTGCGAGCAACTGGCCGCGGCCGGGCTGAATACGCCCAAGACACGCGTGGTGCTGGAAAAACCGTTGGGCCACGACCTGGCATCCAACCGCGCCATCAACCACACGGTGCGCCAGTTCTTTGAAGAGCGTCAAATCTTCCGCATTGACCATTACCTGGGCAAACCGGCGGTGCAAAACCTGTTTGCGCTGCGCTTTGGCAACGCCTTGTTCGAGCCGCTGTGGCGCCGCGAGCACATTGCCAACATCCAGATCAGCATTGCCGAAGACCTAGGCGTGGAAAGCCGTGGCGCCTTTTACGAGGGCACCGGCGCGCTGCGCGACATGGTACAAAACCACGCGCTGCAACTGCTGTGCGCCATCGCCATGGAGCCGCCCATCAACGCCCATGCCGATGCCATCCGCGACGAAAAGCTCAAGGTGTTGCGCTCGCTCAAACCCTGGACCAAGGAGACACTGACGCAGGACGTGATCCGCGGCCAATATTCCGCCGGCAACAGCGGCGGCATCAAGGTGCCCGGCTACCGCGAAGAAGTAGGCGTCAGCCCCAACAGCAACACAGAAACCTTTGTCGCCTTGCGCGCCGAGATTTCCAACTGGCGCTGGGCCGGTGTGCCGTTCTACATCCGCACCGGCAAACGCCTGGCCGGACGCGAGGGCAGCATCGTCATCAACTTCCGAGCCACGCCGCACGCCATCTTCAACTCCAACACCAATGTGGCCAACAAGTTGGTGATCCACCTGCAGCCCAAGGACGGGCTGGAGCTGCACCTGCTGGCCCAGGGTCAGGCCAACCGCAACGTCAAGGCCGCCTCGCAAACCCTGGCGCCGGTGCAGCTGGACCTGGACTTTGACAAGCGCTTTGGCTCCGAGCGCGTCGGTGCCTATGAGAGATTGCTGCTCGACGTGATCGATGGTCGCCTGAACCTGTTTGTGCGCAGCGACGAACAGGAAGCCGCCTGGCGCTGGGTCGAGCCCATGATCGAGCACTGGAACAGTGACCCGCAAGGCCCGCGCCTGTATGCCGCCGGAACCTGGGGCCCCAGCGCCTCCAGCGCCATGATTGCCCGCGACGGCTTCTGCTGGAGCGAAGAATCTTGAGCCCCCACGCTCCGCCGCTGCGCGGGTCGCTCTGATCATGCTCGATCGTATCAAGGCCGCCCTGCCCTCGCTGGCTCCTGCGGAACAACGGGTCGGCAAGCTGTGCCTGGCCGATCCGCGCGCCTTTGCCAAGCTGCCGGTCAGCGAACTGGCCGACCGCTCGCATGTCAGCAAACCGACCGTGGTGCGGTTCTGCCGCAGCGTGGGCTACGACGGACTGTCGGACTTCAAGCTCAAGCTGGCCGGCACTGTCAACGAAGGCGTGCCCTTCATCCACCGCAGCGTGGACGTGGACGACAAGACCGGTGACGTCATGGTCAAGGTCATAGACAACACCGTGGCGGCATTTTTAAAGTACCGCAACGACGCCAGCAGTCTGGCTATGGAAAAGGCGGTCAACGCGCTGCTGGAAAGCTACAAGTCGGGCGGCCAGATCCAGTTCTTTGGTGTCGGCAACTCGGGCATCGTGGCGCTGGACGCACAGCACAAGTTCTTCCGGCTGGGCATCAACACCAACGCCTACAGCGACGGCCATATGCAGGTGATGAGCGCCTCCATCCTGGGCTCAGGTGACTGCGTGGTGGTCATCAGCAACTCGGGGCGCACGCGCGACCTGATGGACGCCTGCGACATCGCGCGCAAAAATGGCGCCACCACCATCGTCATTACCGCCAGCGGTTCACCCCTGGCCAGCGCCGGTAGCATCCACCTCAGCGCCGATCACCCCGAAGGCTTTGACAAGTTCAGCCCCATGGTCTCGCGCCTGTTGCACCTGATGATCATCGACATACTCGCCACCTGCGTGGCCCTGCGCATAGGCGGCGGCAAGCTCCAGCCCCTGCTCAGCGAGATGAAGCACAACCTGCGCAGCAAGCGCTACACCTGAAGCATCCGACCTTGGCTAAAATGGCCATTCAAGATCGGAGTTGATTCATGCACGTATCTGCTACGCAAGCCAAAAACCAGTTTGGCGCCATGTGTTTGCACGCCAAGACAGGACCAGTTTTTGTAGAAAAAGATGGCCGGGTGGAAACCGTCATTCTTTCGGCAAAACAGTATGCGGATTTGAGCGCGGCCAGTGGAAGTGCATCGATGGCAGACAAAAAGAAAATTTTCGAAAAGACCTACAAGGCATGGCTTGACGAGCAAAGCGCGAACATTGAAGCGCATGGACTGTGGTGCGACGACCTGCGGGTTTGGTAATGCAGTACGACGTGTACCCCAACCCAAGTCCAAAAAGCAGGGACCAGTATCCGTACCTGGTTGACATCCAAAGCGATCTGTTGAGCGCGCTTGCAACCCGAATGCTTGTGCCACTGGCATCCCACGACATGAACCAAGCGGCGATTCCGCAAAGACTGTGCCCAACCGTTCCGGTTGCGGGCAAGGGCTACGTATTGCTGCCACACCAGGCAGCACCCTTACTCAAGATTCAACTCAAAAAAAGAGTGGACAATGCCAGAGACCACGCACATGCCATCGTCGATGCGATGGACGCGGTTATCAGAGGCTTTTGAGCGCAATGTAAAGAACCCCGCTGCATTGCTGCAGCAGGATTTTGGCTTTCAATCTGCAACTGGCTTAGGCCAGCGCTGGATCAGAAGCGCCAGCCAATGCCCACACCCACCAGCAAGGGATCGACGCGCAGCGTGCCCAGGCTATTGCCACCAGCATTGATGTTGGTGGCGATCCAGACCTTCTTCACGTCGAAGTTGAAGTACATATTGCCAGACAAGGGAATGTCCACGCCGGCTTGCAGCGCGCCACCCCAGCTTCCGGCGTCGGGAGTCACGGAGCCACCAGCAATGTCAGAGGTCGTGAACTTGGTATAGTTGATACCTGCGCCCACATAAGGCTTGTAGCCATTCATGGGGAAGTGATATTGCGCCAGCAAGGTCGGTGGCAGCTCCGTGATCGTGCCGATTTTTACGCCTTTGGACTTTACGTCGTGTTGCTGGGGTACGGTCAGGATCAATTCAACGGCAATGTTAGGTGTGAAGAAGTAGCTGAAGTCCACTTCGGGCAGAACGATATCGCTTACGGTCAGGCCCAAGCCTGTACTATCGGTATTGGCGCTTGCCAAGTTAACTGCACGCACGCGAACCATCCAGGGTCCGGCTTTGTCTTGCGCAAACGCCTGGGCGCTTACCAGAGATGCAGCTGCCAGAACCAAAGCTGTCAGAACGTGTTTTTTCATGTGAATGTCTTTCTGTTGCTAGGGAAATCCCTGATCCGTATTTCACAACTTCTCGGACTTGCCCTTGTTGTGACAAGTCAATACAAGGGTAAACACCTTCAAAAGCTTGCTTGCATTACCGTTCCACACGCACAAAAAACCCCACCGCGTCGCCACGGTGGGGTATTAAACCTTGGAATACCGGCTGGCTTACGCCAGCGCTAAATTAGAACGCGTAGATCACGCCCAAGGCGTAGCAGTTATTTACTGTGCCATTGACATTCACCGAACCCAGATCCATGTAGGCTGTTGTGTTCTTGAATACTTCACGATTCACGAACAGTTCTGTGGCGTTGGTGGAATTTTCTGTGTTCTTGGCATAGTCAAGGCCAAAAGTAAAGCCAGCAAAGGGAACGGTCACGCCAACCACTGCACCCTTGTTCACATTAACGCCGCCATCCGCATAACCGGCCATCAGCTTAGCAACGCCCAGGTCGTAGCTAGCCGCGATTGCGTTGAAGTTGTTGCCAGAATCTACACGCTTGGTTTCACCAGCGATAGACGCAGAGAACGGACCCGCTGCGTAAGTCAGGCCGTAGGAAGTGGAACCCGTGCTATCAGCGGCAACAGTGGTGGGAGTGCCAGTGCTGTTAGCCGTGCCCTTGGGGGTGTAGCCGAGCTGGGCCTTGAATCCGCTCACAACAGGCGAGATGTACTGCAGGGTGCGGGAATTGCGGCCCGGAGCGACGGTCAAGCCACCCACATTGCCTTGTGCGGAGGCTGCATTGGCTGCGCCGTTCACGTCGTAACCAGCCAGCGTCTGGAACACCACGGAATCTTGCGTACCCAGGCGAACTTCACCCATGCTACCGGAGAAACCAGCCCAAGCTTGACGAGCAAAGAATGGGTTGTTGACAGTGCCGTCGCTTTGGATGCCGTTGGATTCCAGCTGGAAGTTGGCCTTCACGCCAGGAGCCACATCCAGGCCGCCCTTCAAACCAACCTTAGTTGTCGAATTGCCTTGTGAACTGCCATCATCAGCACCGGAGTGAAAGTTTGCAGAAGTGCCAGCAGCGGCATCAGCAACGTTGCGGCCGTAGCTCATATCAATCAAACCGTAAACGGTGACAGCAGGAGCTGCAGTTTGTGCAAAAGCAGAGATGGAAGCCAGAGCGGCCAGAGCGATGAGAGTCTTTTTCATGGATACCCTTAAAAATTTATGGAGTTCAAAGTTGCGATCGCCTGAGTTACAAGCTGATCAAATTTGACCATAGTTCATTCGGGTTTACCCTAAAAAGGATTGAAAAAGGAACAACACTGTTTAAAAGCAGGGAAATTTGTTGCATAAATATGACAGTGCTTGTCTATCAGGGTATTCCCGCAAAAAAATACAAAGTGCCGTGGTCAAAAAAACACAACACTCAGACGTCCATTGGCGTCCGCTGAAAAAAATAGCCATAAATAGCAATGCGCCCCATTGGGTGCACGCACAAAAAAACCCGCTGCATTGCTGCAGCGGGTTTTTTATATTCAAAACTTCAACTGGCTTGCGCCAGCGTCAGATTAGAACGAGTGGAACAAACCGATACGGGTTTGGCTGTTGCTGCTATCCGCAGTCACAGGAGCCAAAGCGGTTTGACCGTAAGCGTTTGCAGTCGAGTAAGCAACGAATGCGTCGTTAACCGAACCGAACGAAGCCTTCCCTTCACGCTAGTGCGCTTGCTCAGGGCATAAGACACGGCAAAGTCAGTGTAAGTAGCAGTACCTTGAGTCTTGGAAGAGCTATAGCTGAAGGTTTCCAGGCCAACGGTCAAAGCACCGATAGGCGCGTTAACACCAAAACCGATGGTGGTGTCACCGTTAGAAGGCTTGGTCCAGCCAGCGGCCACTGCAGCCACGCCGAAGTCATAGTTCACGGTAGCCGTAGGCTGTGTCACGGAGTCTTGCGAAGCGACGCCAGTGTAGCTGGGGTTAAACATTGCGTATTCAACATAAGCCTTCAGAGGACCCTTGCTGTACGACAGAGCCGGCACAACCTTGGTATTGGAGTCCCAAGCAGCTGTTGTCGAAGTACCGATCAACTGAGGAGTGGAAGTGAACTGACCGCCAGCGGTCACATAGGTCAAAGCACCCTTGAAGCCGCTGAAATCGGGCGTGGAGTAAGTCACAGCTTGGCGAGCACGCTTGCCCAGGCCAACGCCGTTTGCGTCAAACACGCCAACTGGCAAGGAAGCGCCAGAGATTGCAACGCCAGCAAAGGGACCATCGGATTCGTAGTTGGCGTACTTGAAGCCACCGAAGCTACCAGTTACGGCCATGCTGAAGTTTTCCATGCCAGCGCTGTTGGAGAAGTCTTTTCCACGGCCACCAGCGTCAAAACCGGTGCTTGCTGTCAACTTGGAACCGCCGCCCAGATCTTCGGTCACGCCGAAGAAAATGCTGTTGTCGGAAGTAGACAGACCGCGCGTGCCGTCCAGGCTCTTTTGGTAGCTGCCAGAGAGGTTACCAGTGATGGTAACTTGTGCGGAAGCGGCGCCGACCAATGTCAGTGCAGCGATAGCAAACGTGGACATTTTGCATCGCAAGATGCCGCAGAAGGTCCAGTAAAAGTAGTTCGAAGGTCCTTTACACGAGAGACGGGAGTTGTACAGAATGCGATGTACTACTTTTACAACACCTGCAAATGCAAACCTGTCAATCATTCAAGCTGGCAAACAACGGCAGACTGTGGACAGACTGCGCCATAACAGGATCAGCACAGTTTCAATTGGGCTTCAGCTTGCGGTTGATTTTGCGATGTACAACAGTACGCTTGCAGCATGCATACCCAACTTACCGCAGCATCTACTGATGCTGCAAACGACGACGAAGTGCGCAGCGCACTACGTCATCGTACTGTTCCAATCCCAGCAAGCATCCATTCAGTTCCGGGGTATCCACAAAAACTTTCAGTGTACAAGATAGCAGCGAGCAAATTTTGGCAAGTGCGTTGCTGGATTGCAGGAAAAACACACAGGAGCAGCACTAAGGCAACACAATTGCGCACCGCACAAAGCTATGCACGGCTCTTTTATGAACAGCTACTTGTAAAACACTACAACGTACACGAGAACGCATTCACTGTAGCCCCCGATACACCAACAAGAATCAAGCAATGCAGTCCGAAACAAACATTTGGCGCACTTGCTGCACAGATGTACGCAAATGAGCAGTCACGACAAGAACGCGGTGAGTTTTCCACTGGCAGTGTGCAAGTGCTGCGCAATAGGCTTGATGCACACATTTTACCTAGATGGGCTAAGTTTTCTGTTGTAGATGTCGATTACAACGAACTTCTAAAGCTATCGCAGTTCCTAAGCACCAGTCTAAGCAGCATCACAGTCAGCCAGTACCTTGTTGTTGTTCGCAAAGTTCTTGTGCACGCAGTTGCATCTGGCGCACTCGATGCTCTACCCGAGTTTCCAAAGATCAAGGTAACAACAAAGTCACGTGGTGCATTTACACCTACAGAATATTGGAAGATCGTCCGCAAGGCTCGCGCACTACGTAACAAAGCGCACCCTTACACCACTGGCGTACTGCGTAAGTCACATCGTCTGCGCCAAACTGACGAAATTATGCCACCCGATGTTGCGTGGGCCGTTGTTTTTATGGTCAACTGCTTCTTGCGACCAGGCGATTTAACGAAGTTGAAGCACAAGCATGTGGAAGTTGTTGGAGGACAGAATAGATATTTGCGGCTCACTTTGCCAGAAACGAAGAAGCACGGCAAGCCAATTGTCACACTACGGCCTGCCGTTCGCGTATACGAACAAATCTGCAAGCACCATGCTACTGACGGGCTTGCTGACGCTGAAGACTTTCTTTTCCTGCCACACATCAAAGACCGCAACTATGCAGGAACACTTTTAAGTCTGCACTTCAACTGGGTGTTGAAGGATTTAGGGCTGAAGTTTGGGGTAAACAATCAACCACGTAGTCTATACTGTCTGCGACATTCAGCCATCACATTCCGCTTGCTGTACGGAGAAGGTATCGACTTGCTGACACTTGCACGCAATGCACGCACAAGCGTCCAAGTCATCACCAATCATTACGCGAGCACGGTAACTGGTGAACAAAATATCGGTATGCTGCAAAGCAGACGCAGTGCAAACAATCGCAATGCGTAAGCTATTCAGATTTACTTCTTGTCTTCTGCTTTCTTAAAGCCTGAACGCAGCTTGACGCTTGCAACTTCTATTTGCGCATCAAGCTCGCAGTTTTGTACTGCGGCGATGATCGTATCAAACACTGCAGGCAGTTCCTTCTCACTGCCAACGTCGATTGCATTTTTTCCCTTGGCGATTTCAAGTGCCTTGCTGCCATAGGAAATTTGCAACAGCGTTTCACCCTTCTCACCGATCCACCACCATGCCTTAATGCGGACTGGTGTTTCGCGCACTGTCTTTCCACCGTCTGCATCACGCACAGTACGTAAACGCTTTGGTGCGTAGCTGCGACCTTCGTTCAAGGCCACTGCAAGTTCGCGCTGCTCGTGCAACTTCTTCAGCAGCTTTTGCCGACGCTTTACAACATCAGGCATTGCGCGTTGCTTGCTGCATGTATAGCCACCGATTTCCAGTGGGCCGTTCTTGATGCCTTTATGGGGCATTGCTTTAGATGCTCGGTGCCTCCGTTAGCTCGGTGGACTTGTCTGTTGCGCTCTATTCTGAACGACGCGACCTGTGCAATGTGGGGATTCGGCGCACTAACCTTTGACGTCTAAGTGGTTTCTTAAAGAAAGCAAGCTGATCGCTTTCAGCCGAATGCCCCAATGAAGGGGCAACGGTTTAACTATCTACTTCAACCACGAAGACATCCGTTTGTGCGGACATAGCTATTTATCACTTTAGCCGCGATCCGACTACAAAAACGGGCCGTCGTGTTACCCGACACCGCTATCACTTAAAAACAGTGATGGCTGGTCAGTGGCTCATGTGTTGCAGGCGAAAATCTGGCTGCGCGGCCTACGACACGATCTCCGATTCGGCCATTCCGGCGTTTTGCACTGCTGACTGGGATTTGGGGCGGCCACGATTCACGCCTACTAAGCGTAAAAAAATCGTGCACTTCTGCGGCTACTCATTGGCTAAATATAGCAACTGGAGAACAACGATGACACTAGACGAGATCATGGAAGGCGATGCGGCACAAATGCGTGTCGATCGCCTAAAGGCAAATGCAAAGGCGACGAAGGAGAGAGCGCGGCAGATGAAAAATCAAGCCGATGCGACAGGCGCACAGCTAAAGATGCGGAAGGCGCGGCAACAACTTGCAAAGCTTCGCCAACAAAGTTTGACCAAAACCATCAAGCCGCCGTAGAGTAGCCCGCTGGCGCGGTGAGAGAGGTAGACGCGAACAGTGGCGTTACAACGGCGTCCATCAAAATGCACGATTTTCTTGCACATAGCAAAAAGCCCCACCGTTTTTCAACGGCAGGGCCTTTAATCTTTCAAAACTTCAACTGGCTCGCGCCAGCGTCAGATTAGAACGAGTGGAAAATACCAACGCGAGTTTGGCTTTCGTTAGCGGTGCTGTAGTTCGCGCCTTGCAGACCATAGGAGTTGGTTGCATTGGTTTGTGAAGCAGCAGTAGCTTGTGCGTAACCGACAGCAGCGTCATTAACCGTACCGAAGGATGCCTTCAGGCTGGTGCGCTTGCTCAGGCTGTAAGCAACAGACGCTTCGGTCCATGTTGCTGTACCAGCGGCTGCGGAGTTCATCCACGAAGCAGAAGCCAGACCCAGGGTCAGAGCACCAACAGGAACGTTCACACCAAAAATGGTCTGTGCATCACCATTAGATTGCTTTGTCCAACCAGCACCAACCTTGGCAACGCCAAAGTCATAAGTTGCGTAAATGGTGGGCTGTGTGATGGAATTGTTGGTAGTACCGTTGGTGGTACCAGGATAGGAGCCATTGAAGAATGCGTCTTCAATGTAAGCCTTCAGAGGACCAGCCTGGTACGTCAAAGCTGGCACAACCTTGGTACGTGCGTCCATTGGATCGGCAGAAGTGAAGTTGCCGTTCATGGCGACATAAGTCAGCGCACCAGTGAAGCCGCTCATTTCGGGAGTTGCGTAGGTAACAGCGGAACGGAAACGCTTGCCCAGGCCAACTGCGTTGCTGTCAAACATGCCGTTGTCCAAAGAAGCGCCAGACAGGCCTTCGATGTTAGCCAAGGGGCCGTCGGATTCGTAAGAAGCAATGTTGACTGAACCCCAATTGCCAGAAACCTTCAGGTTTGCGTTTTCTGCACCGAAGCCACCGGGGCTTGTCGGGCCGCCACGGCCACCAGCGTCAAAACCGCTGCTTGCGGTCAGCTTGTTGCCGCCGCCGAGGTCTTCGGTGATGCCCAGAAAAATGCTATTGTCAGTCATAGCCAGACCGCGTGTGCCATCAAGGCCGGACTGTTGGCTGAAAGAAATGTTACCAGTGATGGTAACTTGTGCGGAAGCAGCGCCGACCAATGTCAGTGCAGCGATAGCAACGAGGGATTTTTTCATTTCTAGATATCTCCAAGGTTTAACAAAGGGCTCAAGGTAGAACCCCGGGCCAACCTCCTAGGTCAAGGAAGTTGGATGTATTGCACCAGACCACGTCAGCTTTGGCAAAGGAAAGCAGACAATATGCAGTTGGCGCTGCGATTTCCGTTGCGAGAGTGCAACAAAGTCCAGGCACCGCCCACTCCATACCCACCCAGCTACATACAAACCCTAGGTCTTAACCAGATGGACTCCTTCTTCATCGCCGCCGACACCGCCTTGCGCACCCTGTTCGCCAAGCCACGCGCCGCCAAACCCTGCCCCACCCTGCCCAGCGGCGCGACCGAACTGACCGATGCCGAGCGCCGCCGGGCCGCTGGGCTGATGCGGGTGAACCATGTGGGCGAGGTCTGTGCCCAGGCCCTGTATGCATCTCAGGCGCTGGCCACGCCGGATGCAGAGCTACGTAGACAGTTCAATCAGGCCAGCGCCGACGAGCTCGACCATCTGGCCTGGACGGCAGAGCGCCTGCAGGAACTAGGAGCGCGCCCCTCGGTGCTGAATCCGCTGTGGTACGCGGGCGCCTTTGGCTTAGGTCTGCTGGCCGGACGCATGGGTACGGCCGCCAGCCTGGGCTTTGTGGTGGAGACCGAAACGCAGGTGGGCGCGCACCTGAAAAGCCATCTGGATGCGCTGCCTGCGGCTGACCACGCATCCCGCGCCATCGTGGCGCAAATGCATGACGACGAGCTGCGCCATGCCCGCGAGGCGCAGGCCGCCGGTGCGGTGGACCTGCCTGGGCCGGTCAAACTGTTAATGCGCGCTGCCGCCAAGCTCATGACGACCGTGGCAGAGCGGATTTAAGACGAGAGCGATCCTGCCAAAAAACACAGACTAAAAACGCAACAATCAGTCAGCGCATCGCGCTTGCCTTGCGGGCTTAGACCTCCACCAGATCAAAACTGGTGGTAATTTCCGCCGTCTTGGCCAGCATGATGCTGGCCGAGCAGTATTTTTCGTGGCTCATGGCAATGGCGCGCTCTACCGCCGCGGCGGGTAGGGCCTTGCCGCTGACGGTGAAGTGCATGTGGATCTTGGTGAACACCTTGGGGTCCACTTCGGCACGTTCGCTGTTCAGCTTGACGCTGCAGCCCTGCACGTTATGGCGGCCGCGCTTGAGAATTAACACCACGTCATAGGCGGTGCAGCCGCCGGTGCCGGCCAGCACGGTTTCCATCGGGCGCGGCGCCAGGTTCTGGCCGCCGTTTTCGGGCTTGGCGGCATCGGGCGCGCCGTCCATCATGAGGGTGTGGCCGCTGCCGGTCTCCGCCACAAACCCCATGCCGGAGCGTGTGCCCAAAGCGCCGGTCCAGCTGACTGTGCATTCCATTGTGTCTCTCCAAGACTGTGTCAAAGCTTGGCATTGTCGGGCAAACCAGCATGACAAACCGATGAGCGCTTGAACTAAACCGGCGACTGCGTGCGCAACCAATCCTTCACGGCTTGGTTGACCCGCGTCTGCCACCCTTTGCCACTGGCCTTCAGCGCGGTCAGCACGTCAGCATCAAAGCGAATGGTTGTAGGCACCTTGAGCGGCTTGTCTTTGGGGCCACGCTGACGCATGGCGCAGAGTTGTGCGTAAGCCTCTGGCGAAAAAAACTCCTTGGCTGGCAGAGCGCGAGCGAACCACTCGTCATCCAGTTCAAACGTGTCAGGATCTGCTGCGATGCCGGCATTGATTTGGGCATCTTCCTCTGGGGTGGGCAATTCAATGACCCGACCCAAACGGGTTTTAATAGTTTCGCGCATATTTCTTGACCTCTCTAGGATTGGCCCTGCGTAGGCTGATGATGCGCACCGACGTTTCACGCAAGGTGTAAACCAGCACATACAGGCGCAATCCGATGTAGCCATGGGCCGCAAATCGCGTCTCTCCGTAATGCTTGCGACTGTCAACCGAAATTGCGGCAGTTTCCCACTCGAAACCATCGGCTTTATGATTGTAAGTACGCTAGCCTGCGCCCTGCGGCCTCGGTGCGGGGAGACGTTCTGAATACTGGGCAATCGAAGCTTAGAGCCTGGCAACGATATAAGATGCTTTATTGAATGCTATATTTGACACCAATTAAACCCATTCCTTGAAAGCAATCCTATGGACATGGTTCTTTCCCACTTGGCGGTTAGCGTGACCGAACTCAAACGCAACTATGCCGGCATCCTGAAGCAGGCGGACCAAGGCCCAATCGCAGTGCTCAACCACAACCGGCCTGAGGCTTACCTGTTGCCTGCCAGCCATTACGAGCAATTGATGGAGCACCTGGAAAACCTGGAAGACGCCCAACTGGCACGCGAGCGCAGTGCCGGCCCGTTTGTTGAAGTCACTCTGAATGACCTTTAAGCTGCGCTTTCATGTGCTGGCCTTGAAAGAGTGGCGTGCGCTCGACAGCAGCATTCGCGAACCATTCAAGAAGAAATTGGCTGAGCGTCTGGAGAATCCCCGCGTGCCAGCGTCAGCTCTGCACGGCATGCCGGACTGCTACAAAATCAAGCTACACAGTCTGGGTTACCGGCTGGTATACCGTGTTGAAAACGACGAAGTTTTTGTCACCGTTCTGGCCACCGGCAAACGCGACAAAAGCCGGGTTCACGGCACGGCAATGAAGCGCCTCTGACCCACCCTACCCCCATTTGAAAAAACGACCCCATGGCTACCCCTGCCCGCACCAAACACCTCAGCCCCGCCGACTACCTGAAAAAAATCCTGACCGCCCGCGTCTATGACGTGGCCAAGGAGTCGGCGCTGGAACCCGCCAAGATTTTGAGCAAGCGCATCCACAACCATGTGCTGCTCAAGCGCGAAGACCAGCAGTCGGTGCGCAGCTTTAAGTTGCGCGGCGCCTATAACAAGATGGCGCAGCTGACGCCCGAACAATTGAAGAAGGGCGTGATCTGCGCCTCGGCTGGCAACCATGCGCAGGGCGTGGCGCTGAGCGCGACCAAGCTGAGCACGCGCGCCGTCATCGTCATGCCGACCACCACGCCCCAACTCAAGGTGGACGCCGTGCGCAGCTTTGGCGGTGAGGTGGTGTTGTTTGGTGACAGCTATACCGATGCCTACAACCACGCCCTGCTGCTACAAAAAAAGCAGGGCCTGACCTTTGTGCACCCGTTTGACGACCCGGACGTGATTGCCGGCCAGGGCACCATTGCCATGGAGATGCTGCGCCAGGTGCAGACCCTGAGCGGCCAGGAGGGCGCGCTCAAGGGCGCGCGACTGGACGCGGTGTTTGTGGCGATTGGCGGCGGCGGCCTGGTGTCGGGCGTGGCCAATTACATCAAGGCGGTGGACCCGCGCATCAAGGTGATTGGCGTACAGATGAACGATTCCGACGCCATGGCACAGTCGGTCAGTTCCAAGAAGCGCGTGACGCTGCCGGATGTGGGCCTGTTCTCGGACGGCACGGCGGTCAAGCTGGTGGGCAAGGAAACCTTTCGCATTGCCAAGGGCCTGGTCGATGAATTCATCATCGTCGACACCGACGCCGTCTGCGCCGCCATCAAGGACATCTTTGTGGACACGCGCAGCATCGTCGAGCCATCCGGCGCTCTTGCCGTTGCGGCCATCAAGCAGTACGTGGAAAAGCACAAGACACGGGGCGAGACCTACGGCGCCATTCTGTGCGGCGCCAACATGAACTTTGATCGCCTGCGCTTTGTCGCCGAGCGGGCCGAGGTGGGCGAGGAGCGCGAGGCCCTGTTTGCCGTCACCATCCCCGAGGAGCGCGGCAGCTTCAAGCGCTTTTGCGAGCTGATCGGCACCCTGCCCGGCGCGGTGCGCAGCGTCACCGAATTCAATTACCGCATGAGCGACGCCAAGAAGGCCCACGTCTTTGTGGGCCTGACCACACACGGCAAGGGCGAGTCTGCAAAGATTGCCGCCACCTTCAACAAGCACCGCTTCCAGACCCTGGACCTGACGCAGGACGAGCTGGCCAAGGAGCACATCCGCCACATGGTGGGCGGCCATTCGTCGCTGGCGGATGACGAGCGCCTGTTGCGCTTTGTGTTTCCCGAGCGGCCCGGCGCGCTGATGAAGTTTTTGAGCCTGATGCGCCCCGGCTGGAACATCAGCCTGTTCCACTACCGCAACCAGGGCGCCGACTACGGCCGTATTCTGGTCGGCCTGCAGGTGCCCAAGGCCGATGACAAGGCCTTTGCCAAGTTCCTGCAGACGCTGGACTATCCCTATGTGGAAGAGACCGCCAACCCGGTCTACCGCATGTTCCTTCAACAATAATTTTCACAAGGGAAACGCCATGGCCATGAATCTCGACGGACGGCTGGTGGTGGCGATTTCCAGCCGCGCGCTGTTTGACTTTGAAGAAGAAAACCAGGTCTTCGAACAGGGCGACGACCGTGCCTATATGCAGTTGCAGCGCCAGCGCCTGGACATCCCAGCCAAGCCCGGCGTGGCCTTCTCGCTGGTAAAGAAACTGCTGGCCTTTAACGAGACCCCTTCGCAGCGGGTCGAGGTGGTGATCCTCTCGCGCAACGATCCCGTGAGCGGCCTGCGCGTGATGCGTTCGGCCGCGCATTACGAGCTGCCGATC
>Ga0007801_10000040_pt1 | contig 33896 bp, 31 predicted proteins | sample CryBogmetaGMA2M_FD_60372 | JGI IMG/M metagenome (GOLD analysis project Ga0007801, IMG submission 60372) | Freshwater microbial communities from Crystal Bog, Wisconsin, USA - MA2M | ecosystem: Environmental > Aquatic > Freshwater > Lake | place: Crystal Bog, Wisconsin, USA | collected 2009-07-06
GGCTCATGGCGGCTGGGGGGCAGGACGGCGCCGGAGGCGGTATCAAAAAAGGCCACTGACTGCTGCAACTGTTCGGCCTGGCCGCTCAGTTCTTCGCTGGTGGCGGCCAGCTGTTCCGAGGCCGAAGCGTTTTGCTGCGTGGCCTTGCTGAGCTGACCCATGGCGCCACCAATCTGCAGCACCGAATCGCTTTGCTCGGCGCTGGCGGCGGCAATTTCTTGCACCAGTTCGCTGGTTTTCTGAATGCTGGGAACAATCGCCTGGAGCAAGCGCCCGGCGCGTTCGGCGGTAGACACGCTGTTGCCCGCCAGGTCGCCAATTTCACGCGCTGCCTGCTGGCTGCGCTCGGCCAGTTTGCGCACCTCGGCGGCCACCACTGCAAAACCCTTGCCGTGTTCACCGGCCCGTGCGGCCTCAATGGCGGCGTTGAGCGCCAGCAGATTGGTCTGGTATGCAATGTCGTCGACGATACCGATCTTGGAGGCGATCTGCTTCATGGCGGTGACGGTCTGGCTGACGGCACCGCCACCCTCCTGCGCCTCGGTGCTGGTCTTGGTTGCCATGCCTTCGGTGACGCGGGCGTTGTCGCTGTTTTGCGCAATCGATGCCGACATCGCATCGATAGACGCCGTGGTTTCTTCCACGCTGGCCGCCTGTTCGCTGGCGGCCTGCGACAGCGATTGCGCCGTGGCCGACACCTGGTTGGCGGCACCGGTGAGCGCATCCGCAGCGCTGCGCACCTCGTCAATGATTTCTGCCAGTTTGGCAAAGCTGCTGTTGGCGTCTTGCTTGACCTGGTTGAATGCTCCCTGCATGTCGCGCGTGATGCGCTGGGTCAGCTTGCCGTCGGCCAGGCCCGAGAACATGCGCGCCATGTCTTCCACGACGGCGCCGAGCTTTTCGCTGGTTTCGTTGGCGTCTTGTTTGAGATTGCCGAAGGTGCCCACGTAGTCGCGCGTGATGCGCTGGCTCAGGTCTCCCTCCGACAGACCACCCATGACACGCCCCACATCGGCAAAAATAACCGAGGTGGTTTCCATCAGCGCATTGACGCCTGAACACAGGGCTTCGATAGGTCCACTCAGACCCTGCATGGCAATGCGCTGGCTGAGGTCGCCGACCTGCGCCGCCGAGGTCACGCGGTTGGCCTGCTCCACCGCGTTCTTGAGCATATTGGCCACAGTGACTTCGGTGGTGACGTCGGTGGCGATCTTGACGATCTTGACCACGCGGCCCATTTCGTCGGTCACCGGCGCATACACCGCCTGCAGAAACACTTCCCTGCCCGATTTGGCCATGCGCCTGAAGACCGCGCTCTGCGCCTGGCCCTGGTTCAGATCGGCCCAAAACTGCTGGTAACTGGGCGCACCACTGGTCTCGGACGCGCAGAACATGCGATGGTGCTTGCCCTGGATGTCGGCGAGTTGGTAGCCCATGGCCTGTAAAAAGCGGGGGTTGGCGCTGAGCACATGGCCGCCCAGATCAAACTCGATGTAGGCGTAGGAAGCGTCGATGGCCGCCAGAATGCCGCGCGCGTTTTGGCGCTCGATTTCGACCTCGGTGATGTCGTAGCGCACACCTAGGTATTTCATGGGTTTGCCGTTGTCGCCCAGAATCGGCGCGATCACCGCATCCACGTAATAGGGCGTGCCGTCCTTGGCGCGGTTCTTCACAATGCCGCGAAAGATCTCGCCACGGCCAATGGTGGACCACATTTCCTTGAACACCGCCTTGGGCATGTCCGGGTGGCGCGTGGTGCTGTGAGGCTGGCCCAGCAACTCCTTGCTGCTGTACTTGGAGACCGCCATGAACTTGTCATTGATGCTGAGAATGTCGCCCTTTTTGTCGCCCTCAGAGACGATGCTGGTCAGGTTCATGATGTCGGTGCGCACCTTGAGCTCGGCCTCGAGTTCGACAATGCGCCGCTGCATCGCGGCGCCATGGAACATCCGCCCCCACCATGAGGATTGACTAGACGACATGGATCCAACTCCTTGATTTGATATTGCTTATCAACAAACTGTTTACCCCGCCAAGGCCAGCAGGTCCGTGCCGGTAATCAGCTCGCCCAGCGACACCACGTCCAGAATCAGCGCCACTTCACCATTGCCCAAAATGCTGGAGCCGGAAATGCCACGCAGGGTTTTGAACAAACGACCCAGCGGCTTGATGACGGTCTGGTTCTGACCCAGCAGCACTTCCACCTCAATCCCGTATTTGCCACGCGGCGAATGCACCACCACCACGCTGACGCGTTCGGGCAGATCCGACTCCACCGAATACAGGGTACGCAATCGCACCACCGGCAACACCGCGCCACGCAGCTCCAGACAGTGGCGGCCGCGCTCATCGACGCGCACGTGTTCGCCCCCTGACTCGATCACTTCGACCACGGCCTCCAGCGGCAACACGAATTTGGATGCGCCCACACCCACCATGAAGCCGTCGATGATGGCCAGCGTGAGCGGCAGGCGGATATCCACCTGCAGGCCCTTGCCCGGATTGCTGTTGAGGCGGATGCTGCCGCGCAAGGCCTCGATATTGCGGCGCACCACATCCATGCCGACACCCCGACCCGACAGGTTGGTGACCTGCTCGGCGGTGGAAAAGCCGGGCTCGAATATCAACATGTGGATGTCGTCATCCGGCGGCACCACGCCCTGCTCCACCAGCCCTCGGTTCCAAGCCCGCTGCAGCACGCGCTCGCGGTTGATGCCGCGGCCGTCGTCTTCAATGCGGATCAGAATGGCACCGGTTTCGTGGCGTGCACTCAGCACCAGCTTGCCAGCGGCCGGTTTGCCAGCGGACAGGCGTTCCTGCGCCGTTTCCAGCCCATGGTCCAGCGAATTGCGCACGAGGTGCATCAGCGGATCGGCGATCTTCTCGACCATGGATTTGTCGAGCTCGGCGTCGCCGCCCACGATTTCAAAATTGACTTCCTTGCCCAGGCTGGAGGCGGTGTCGCGCACCACGCGGCGAAAACGGCTGAAGGTCTCGCCCACCGGCACCATGCGCAGGCCCAGGGTGCCGTTGCGAATCTCTTCGATCAGACCGTTCATGTGCAGGTTGGCCTCGATCAGCGCCTCGCCATGGGTTTCGCGCGCCAGCAGCGTGGCACCGGCACCAGCAATCACCAGTTCGCCCAGCAGGTTGATGACTGCGTCCAGGCGGTCGGCCTGGACCCGGATATAGCGCTCCTCAGAGGGCGCAGACTCGCGCAACTTTTGCTGTTTGCCCAGGGCCGCCGCCACCACTTCGGGTGCCACGCCGGCCTGCGCCTCCAGCAGGTCGCCAATCTTGGACTTGGCCACAGCCGGCATGCCGCGGCTGGACTCCTGCGTGCTCAGCACCTGGGTCAGCTTGTCCTGCGTAAGCGCCCCCACCGACACCAGCATGTCGCCCAGACGCGGTGTGCCCGGCATATCCTCCAGGGCACGCGCCATCTTCTGGTCGGCGGTTTCTGGCGCCACCACGTCGAGTTCGCAGTCGTCCATCACAAAGCTGAAGGCACCCTCAATGTCCTCGCGGCTGGCCTTGGTCTTCAACTGCATGCTGAAGCTGAGGTAACAGCTTTCCGGATTGAGATTCACCAGGGGCGGCACCGCATCCGAGCCGCAGCGCACCGAAACCACCTCGCCCATGCCGCCCAAATAGCGGGCGATGGACAGCGGGTCCATGCCGTTGCGAAAGGTTTCCACGCCAAAACGGGCAGAAATATTCCAGATCGCTTCGGCACCGGGCTTGGCGGCCGGCCCGGCACTGACAGCAGCAGCCTGCGACGCTGGCGCCTGACCGGCTTCGGTCAGGGCGCGCAACTGCACCACCAGATCGGCGCGCAAGTCCTTTTGCTCGGGCGTGTCGGCGCTCTCATCGGCGGCGGTGTCGACCAGAAACTTGATCTGGTCATTGCATTGCAGCAGCAGGGTGCTGATGTCCGGATTCAGGGCCAGCTCGCCCTCACGCATCTTGTCGAGCAGGGTCTCCACATGGTGGGTAAATTCCACCACCCGGTTCAGACCAAAGATGCCGGCCGAGCCCTTGACGGTGTGAGCACAGCGAAACAACGAATCCAGCAGTTCGCGGTTGTCGGGCTGCTCCTCGAGTTCGAGCAACAGGATTTCTATGGCTTCAATCTGTTCGGCCGCTTCGCTGATAAAGGCCGGCATGGCCTGCGCGATAAAGGCCAGGTCTGCGTCCATGCTCATTGGGTTGCTCCGGTCTTGAGGGTTCGGCCGTCCAGCCATTTACCAAGGCCAAGGGTGCGGCAGGCGGCCATAAACGGCACACTGGCTTCCACCAGATGCCAGGGCAGGTCGCCGTTGGCAAGTGCTGCCAGCAGTTGCAGGCCGGAGCCATCGACCTCGGCCACATCGCGCGCAGAAACCTCCAGCAGGTCACGCCCCTCGGCCGTCTGCTCGGCCACCCAGGCCAGCAGGGCGTCGCGGGTTTCCAGCGCGCTGTAGATGTTCAACTCGGCAGGCAATTCAAACCGTTCAGCCATGGTATCTCCCTGATCGCGTTGCGGACCCGGACAGCCCGATTGCGGGCGCCGCGTCCTGGGGTAACTACTTTAGGTGCACAGCTTGGACACCGCATTGACCAGTTGGGTGGGCGCAAAGGGCTTGACCATCCAGGCCTTGGCACCAGCAGCCTTGCCCTGTTCCTTTTTCTCTTCCTGGCTTTCGGTGGTCAGCATCAGAATGGGCAGGAATTTGTAGGCCGGCAACTGCTTGGCCGCCTTGACAAACTCAATGCCATTCATGATCGGCATGTTGACGTCACACACCACCATATTGATGGTGCGACCGTCCAACAGCGCCAGAGCGGCCTGGCCGTCGCCAGCCTCCAACACGTTGTAGCCAGCGCCCGTCAGAGCCATCTTCACCACTTGGCGCAAGCTGGCCGAGTCGTCCACTACCAAAATCGTCTTTGCCATATCCACCTCTTAGAAAAATGTCGTTTCGTTGTCTGCATCCGCGCCTGAGTCTGCGCCACCGTGGTGGTTGTGTCGCTGTTCAGCCATGGCGTATTGGTCTTCCAGTCGTGCCAGCCAGGCCTGCAGCTCCGGGGTATCGGCGGCCCGCCCGGCCACTGCATCCTGCAAGCGGGCCATGTCGGACTCCAGCAGGGCAATCATCTGGCTGATGCGGTCCTGGTACTGAAAGCCGATGTACATGCGCTCCACCTGCGCGGCCACGGCCTCGGTCTCATGAGAGAAGGGACGGTTGATTTGCTCAATCGCATGTACGGCGTCGCGCACCAAGGTCAAGGCGGCATCGATAGCAGCAGCGCCGCCTGCAGACACGGCAGGGTCAGCGCGTAAAGGCGCCAAGGCCTGCGCGCAGGCCTGCTCCAGACCGATGACGGTGCCATCCACGGGACTAAGTGCTGCGGTAATCTGCTGGGACTGAAGCTGCGCCGATTGCAGATGCGGACTCAGGGCCGCGAAGGCCTGCATCATCTCGGATACAGCGGTTTCGGATTGCGCCCGCGATGCCGCCAAATGGCGCGCCCACACCGGGAAGACTCCGGCGCAGAGCTCGACCAGCGGTTGGGCCGTATCCGCTGCGACAGCTTGTTCTGAGGGTATGGGCATCCCGATAGATAAAGTATTTTCTTGCATGGTAGCGCCAAAAAGCCGACCTGGGAATTCTGGAACCTGCGTTTGCCTGCAGGCACCGCAATCCCAGTCCATTTTTGTTGATCCAGCCCCCAGTATTCCGCGAATTTGGCGGGTCAAGGCGGAATACGCGCTATTTAATTTGCGGCACGCCGCGTCAGGATCTCAAAGGCCGGCAGGGTCTTGCCTTCCAGCACTTCCAGAAAGGCGCCACCGCCGGTGGAAATATAGCCAATCTTGTCCTCAATGCCGTACTTGGCAATCGCCGCCAGGGTGTCGCCGCCACCGGCAATCGAAAACGCGCTGGACTCGGCAATCGCGTGGGCAATCGTCTTGGTGCCGTTCTCAAAGGCGGGGAACTCGAACACACCCACCGGGCCATTCCAGACGATGGTGCCGGCAGATTTCAGCTGGTCTGCGAGAAGCTGGGCGGTGACCGGACCGATGTCCAGAATCAGGTCGTCGTCTTCCACTTCGGTGGCCAGCTTGGTGGTGGCAACGGCGTCAATGGCAAAGCTCTTGGCGGTGACCACGTCGGTGGGAATGGGCACGGCAGCACCGCGGGCACGCATGGCCTCGATCACGGCGGTGGCCTCGGCCAGCAGATCGGGCTCGGCCAGGCTCTTGCCAATCTTCAAACCTGCGGCCAGCAGGAAGGTGTTGGCAATGCCGCCGCCCACAATTAGCTGGTCCACATTGGCGGCCAGGGCCTTCAGAATGGTCAGCTTGGTCGAGACCTTGGAGCCGGCGACGATGGCCACCAGCGGGCGCTTCGGGTTCAGCAGGGCCTTGGTGATGGCGTCCATTTCAGCGGCCAAGAGCGGGCCGGCGCAGGCAATCGGCGCAAACTCTGCAATGCCGTAGGTGCTGGCCTCGGCGCGGTGGGCGGTGCCAAAGGCGTCGTGCACAAAGATGTCGCACAGGGCAGCCATTTTCTTTGCCAGCTCTTCATTGTTCTTCTTCTCGCCCTTGTTGACGCGGCAGTTTTCCAGCATCACCAGTTGACCCGGCGCCACGCTGACTCCATCCACCCAATCGGCCAGCACGGGAATTTCGCGGCCCATCAGCTCGCCCATGCGGCGCGCCACAGGTGTAAGCGAGTCTGCGGGCTTGAAAGCGCCCTCGGTTGGACGACCCAGATGCGAGGTGACCATGACGGCGGCGCCGGCCTTCAGGGCCATCTCAATACAGGGCACACTGGCACGGATGCGCGTGTCTTCGGTGATGTTGCCGGCGGCGTCCTGCGGCACATTCAGGTCGGCGCGGATAAACACGCGTTTGCCGGCAACTTTGCCCTGGGCGCACAGATCGGAGAAGCGGATAACGTTCATGGAGTCACCTTGTTTGGAAGATCAAAAAGCGAATGCGGATTGTAGAAGCCGAGGCCGGCCGACTTACTGACACGGATCAAGGCGTGAGGCCGACCGGCAGCCCCAACTGCATGCCGGGCTGAAGCTCGAAGCCGCGCAGAAAGTCGGCCACCGCCAGGCGCTTGCCGCCGGGGCGCTGCAACTCTTGCAGCAGCACAATGCCTTCGCCTGTCGCCACGGCAATGCCGGACGTTTCCACGGCAAGCACCCTGCCCCCGGGCTCGCCGCTGCACGACGGACCCGGCTCGGCACGCCAGACCTTGATGGTCTCGCCAGTCAGCACCGTACTGGCACCGGGAAAGGGGTTGAAGGCACGCACCCGGCGACAGATCGTCCCAGCGTCCAGGCTCCAGTCGATGGCGGCCTCGTGCTTTTCGATCTTGTGGGCATAGGTTACGCCCACTGCGGGTTGAGGCGTGACCTGCAGTCGGCCTTGGGTCGCCAGCTCCAATGCGCCGACGATCAGGCCGGCGCCCAGCTCGGCCACCTTGTCATGCAGGCTGGCGGTGTTGTCGTCGGCCTCAATGGGCAGTGCCTGCTGCAGCAGCATGTCGCCGGTGTCCAGGCCCACATCCATTTGCATGATGGTGACACCGGTGTGGCTGTCTCCGGCCTCAATGGCGCGGTGAATTGGCGCGGCACCGCGCCAGCGCGGCAGCAGCGAGCCATGAATATTCAGGCAACCCAGGCGTGCCCTGCCATCGGCGTGTGGCGCTTCCATGGCGTCCAGCACCCATTGCGGCAGGATCAGGCCGTAGGCAGCCACCACCATGACGTCGGCGTCTGCCGCCAAAATGGCTTCGCGTGCAGCGGCAGCGTCTACGGCATATTTGCCGTCCAGACGCAGCCCCGCCGGTTGCGCCACCGGCAACTCATGCGCCAGGGCATATTGCTTGACGCTGGAGGCCTGCAACTTCATGCCGCGCCCCGCCGGGCGGTCCGGCTGGCTCAGCACCAGCACTATTTCTGCACCGGCAGCATGGATGCGCTCCAGCGCCACGCGGGCGAATTCCGGCGTACCGGCAAAAATAACTTTGAGCGGTCTATCCGCCGACGGCTTCAACGCGATTCCTCACGCTGCAATTTCATCATCTTGGTCTTGATGCGGTTGCGCTTGAGCGGCGACAGGTATTCCACAAAAACCTTGCCCAGCAAATGGTCCATCTCATGCTGGATGCAGACCGCCAGAAGCTCCTCGGCCTCAATGCGGCGGCTGACACCGGTTTCGTCCAGCGCGCTCACATGCACCGCGTCATGGCGCACGACGCCATCGTAAATTCCGGGCACCGACAGACAGCCCTCCTCATTCAGATGCGTGGCTTCGCTCTTCCAGACAATTTCGGGATTGATCAGCACCAGGGGCTGGTCGCGTTCCTCCGATGTGTCGATGACGATGACGCGCTCATGCACATCCACCTGGGTGGCGGCCAGGCCTATGCCCTTGGCCTCGTACATGGTGACAAGCATGTCGGACACCAGGGTCTGGATGCGCGCATCCACGGCGCCAACCGATTTAGCAACCGTCAGCAACTTCGGGTCGGGATAACAAAGAATGGGTAATAGAGCCATGGTTTTCACAAAAGGATTCCGCTATTTTCGCTACTTTTGCCTGTGGCGTTTTGGGGCGCCATCCAAAATCGTGGCTGCACCCAGGGCTTAGGCGCAAAATCGTGCGTAAACTCTCCAGTCAACACCCGGGACGGCAGCACGATATGACGATATTCCTCAAGGCGAAATCCAAACTGGCGTGGGCCACGCTGACGGCCTGTTCCAGTGCCTGTCTGATGGCGGCGGCGGTCGCCCAGGTCTTGCCAATCACCGATGCGCAAAGGTCCACCGCCAATGAGGTCGCCCAAAAAGGCCTGGCCTTGAGCGAACTCGCCGCTAACGCTCCGGAACGCTATAGCATCAAGTCCGGTGACAGCTTGTGGGCCGTCTCCAAGCTCTACCTGAAAAACCCCTGGCGCTGGCCCGAGCTGTGGGGCATGAATCTGGAACAGATCAAGAACCCGCACCGCATCTTCCCCGGCCAGGTGCTGGTGCTGGAGCGCAGCAATGGCCGCGCCTCGCTGCGCGTGGACGACGGTGCCAGCCTGGCAACTGAGGATGTTCCCACGGTGCGCGTCTCGCCACGCAAGCGCATCGAAACCCTGGCCGACAGCGCCCTGCCCACCCTGCGCCCCAGTGCCATCGAGCCCTTTCTGGCTGAGGCACTCATCGTCGAGGAGGCCGAATTCCTGGCGGCACCGCGCATTGTGTCGGCTCAGGAGGGCCGCGTGCTGTTGACCCGCGGCGACCGGGCCTATGCGCGCGGCCAGGCTGGCGCGCCTTTGCTGGACGACCAGGCCAGGGAAAAGCTGTTCCGCGTGTTCCGCACCGCCACGCCGCTCAAGGACCCCGAAACCGGCGCGGTGCTGGGCTATGAAGCGATTTATGCAGGCAAGGCCCGGCTGATGAGCGGCGAGTCCACGATCGATGAAACCGATGCCGATGGCAAGCCCGTCACGTCGGTTGTTCCGGCACGCATTGACATCATCTCGGCCAAGGAAGAAATCCGGGTCGGCGACCGCCTGCTGACCGAGCCACCGCGCCAGGTCCGAATCTTTACCCCGCACGCGCCGACCGGACGCTTGAGTGCACGCATTGTGTCGGTCTATGGCAGTGCCGTGGAAAACGCCGCACAAAATCAGGTGGTGGTCATCAATAAGGGCTCGGCCGACGCAGTGGATGCCGGTACCGTGCTGGCCATTCTCAAAAATGGCGCACGCGTGGTCGACAAGGAGGACGCCACGCACCCCACCATCAAACTGCCGGACGAACGCATAGGGCTGTTGATGGTGTTTCGCAGCTTTGAGAAACTTTCCTACGCCCTGATTCTGGAAATCAGCGACGGCGTGCGCGTAGGTGACAGGTTGCAAAGCCCAAGGTAGCTAGGGGTGGTAAGCGGTCATCGGCCTTTCGAAGAAGCCATATTGAATCGAGAACCACTTGCGAGGCGTCCTCAGCGCTAACTAGGCAGTCGTTGGCCCACGCTTCATACTTCCGATTTTGAACTTCATCCCAGTCAGGTAGGACGTGACCGGAAATGTCTGCCTCACGGCTTTCCACCCTTCTTCTATGCTCAATTCTGTTGGAGCACACAATTTCGATTTCGACGATTTCAGAGGCAGCGTTCCTTGCTAGCTCTCGCCAAGTCTCTCGGATGACGGTCAGAGGGTTAACGGCATCCGCTACTACGGTGTTGCCAAAAGCTAGATTGGCGATGGCCAATTCGTAGGCAACCGCAAATCACATTGGCAACGATCAGTGCACTGGCCCGCACCATGTCGGCACTCTAAAAAACCAACCATATATTCCTGTAGGGGCATCCGCATTTCCCCAACCTGAGCGGCAGTATATGTGCGAATGGGTGATCATGCCTAAGCATGGGATGCCCGCTTGCGCGCCAGGGCAACAAAGGCAGGCTGGCGGCGCTCTCCCGGCCGTGCTAATTGTTGTTTAATCAATGGCGTAACAAAGGCAAGCCTTTGAGATTCTCCCAGCAGGGACCGAATAAGCAACCAGCGAAAGCAAGATGGCATGAACAACCAGGACGTCGCAATGCAACTTCTCCAAAGCATGGAGGAAGATGGCATCCAATTTTCTCAGGCGCGTGCCTATACCGGCGACGTCTTGTTCACCGAAAAGATGGCGGGCACCCAGGTCTACATCATCAAGGAGGGCCAGGTGGACCTGTTCCTGATGCGCGAGGAGCGTCGGGTGGTGGTGGAGTCGCTGACCAAGGGCCAGTGCTTTGGCATGAATTCCAGCCTGCTCAACAACGGTCGGGCCGCCAATGCGATGGCTGCCACCTATAGCGAGCTGTACGTGGTGGATGGTGCGGCGCTCGAGGGCTATCTGGGCGCCACGCCCACGCCGGTTCGAGCCATGCTGACCACCCTGGCCAGCCGCATTGCCACTCTGAGCGAGCTGATTGCCACCCGCGTCAATTACCAGCCCGAAATTCTGGTTTACGCCCAGTTGCTGCAAATGGTGGGGATGGCTGAGCTGGGAATACGCAAGGGCGAAGCCCGTGGCGCCGCTGAAAAGCAGGTGCTGGCCAGCGTCTTATTGGGCGATTTTTTCGCTCAGGTGCGCACGATTTTGGGCCATTCGGATCTGCACTTTCGCCACACCCTGGGCAAGCTGCTACGCCAGCACATGATCCGCGTAGAGGACGAGACGGGCAATGGCAAGCGCATTATTTTTTCGCCCAAGGACATTGTGTTGCTGGCCAAAAAGCTGTCGAGCAACGACAAGGAAAAGGAAAAGATGGACTACGAGTACGTCACCATCAACGAGTTCGCCGACATTGTGGAGGTAGACCGCAGCACCCTGTTGACCAAGTTGGCACGCAGTGAGTTTTCGGAAGACATCTTCACGTTTCGAAAAAGCGAAGTGGTGCGCCTGCTCGACACCAAGGGCAAGAAATTCTTCAGCGACCGCAAGATCAAACAGCCCGACGAATTCATGGACATTGAAGACATTGAGTTTGCGGATCAGAAATCGATTGTCGAGGTGCTGGCGCCGATTGACACCTTTGACCTGGCCAAACTGATCTCCAAGATGGAGCCCGGCAAGGCGCGCGAGAAAATGCTCAATTGCCTGCCGCGCGCCAAACGCCAAGAAGTGGATTCAGACCTGTCCTCGATGGGTAATGTGGACTCCATAGAGGCCACGCAAATCGGACAACGCATCATTGCTCGCGTCAAGGAAATCATGCTCGCCCGCAGCTGAGCCACTCAGAGTGCGTGCGGCCCTAGCCTGGATCATTGCTGCGTGGTGCAGAATGCTTGCATGTTCACCCCATGGAAAGCCCTATGGCTCTGCTCTTTCGCAGCCTGATCAAGCTGGTGTTGATGGCGTCTGCTGCCATCTTGGTGACGGGCCTGCTGCTGATCGGCCTGAGCGCCGCGCTGATCACACTGGTTTGGTGTCTGTTGACCGGGCGCAGACCCGCGGCCTACACCACCTTTATGCGCTTTCGCCAGGCCTCGCGCCAGTTCCAGAACGCGGGCTGGCCAGGGCGGGCAGCACCGACTACTCAAAGCAACGCAGACATCGTGGACGTGCAGGCGCATGAAGTGCGCAGCGCCATCCGCGGCGAGCGCTAGCACTGCAACCCAACTCCCCGGAAGGCTTCGCTCATGACACCGTTTTCCTTTGAAACCGCGCCCAAAATCATCTGCGAACAGGGCGGGGCCGATCGCCTGGGTGCAATCTGTCACGGCCTGGGCATAACCCATGTCTTTCTGGTCACCGACGCCGGGCTGTCCAGGGCCGGGCTGCTGAATGGCGCGCTTGCATCCCTGTCTGCCACCGGCCTCAGCGCCACCGTATTTTCCGATGTGCTGGCAGACCCGCCGGAAGCCAGCGTGCAGGCCGCCGTGGACGCCGCCCGGGCCGCTGGCGTGGATGGCGTGGTCGGCTTTGGCGGCGGCAGTTCGCTGGACACCGCCAAACTCGTGGCACTGCTGGTGCGCACTGCGCAAGCACTGCCCGACATCTACGGCATCGGCCTGGCGCGCGGACCGCGTCTGCCACTGATTCAGGTGCCCACCACGGCGGGCACCGGTTCCGAGGTCACACCCATCTCCATCCTCACCACGCCCAGCCACGAGAAAAAAGGCGTGGTCTCCCCGCTGCTGTATCCGGATATCGCGCTGCTGGACAGCCGACTCACGCTGGGCCTGCCACCGGCGGTGACGGCAATGACTGGCGTGGACGCCATGGTCCATGCGGTCGAGGCCTTTAGCACGCGGCTCAAGAAAAACCCCCTGTCCGACGCGCTGGCCATCAAGGCGCTGCAACTGCTATATACGAATCTGCCGTCCGCCGTGAACGATGGACGCGATGCGGACGTGCGCGAGGCCATGTTGCTGGGCTCGCTGTTTGCCGGCATGGCCTTTGCCAATGCGCCCGTGGGCGCGGTCCACGCCCTGGCCTATCCCTTGGGCGGGCACTACGGCCTGCCCCACGGACTAAGCAATTCCCTGGTGCTGCTGCCGGTACTGGAATTCAACCTGGGCGTGGCACAAGGCCTTTACGCGGAACTGGGCCGAGCCATCCTGCCCGGACTGGAAACTGTGGAAGATGCCGCCGCTGCTGCCGCCTTTGTGGCGGCGATCCGTGCGCGGGTGGCGGCCATGCCCTATGCCCAGACGCTGAGAGAAGCAGGTGTCAAGCCGGAAGACCTGCCCATGCTGGCCGATGACGCCATGAAGGTGCAGCGACTGCTGGTGAACAACCCGCGCGACGTGTCACAGGCAGACGCCCTGGCGCTTTACCAGGCCGCGTTCTGAACTTCGCGGCCAAAGCGAAGTCAGGCTTTTCAACCGATTGAAATACCCAGCACGGCCCAGCACAGGGCGCTGTGAACCGCCACCAGGTGACTCTTGTAGGGCTGCCAGCGCAGCGGTTTCTGGGTGGCCGCGTCGTAGAGCGTGGCCTCCTTTTGCTCGGCAACGGCTCGACCATAGTGGCCCTCGCAGACAAAACTCCCCGGCTTGCCTTCCGCCATGCTGGCATGGCCGCGCATCAGGAGAATTTCTGCCTTAAGCCGTTTGTCCTCGGAAAGCTTGTCCGCCAACAGTGGGCCCCGGACCTGCGCCCGTAGCGCGTCCAGCTGATCGTCGTTCATATCGGTGCATGGTCCATAGGCCTGCATTATCGTCCAGGGCGAGTCCACCACCCGGGGGAAAACGCCAGCGCAAACCGCCATCTTCTCATGGCAAAGGCGCTTGAAGCCTGTGCCCGATGCGGTCTGCGCCAGCGCTTCGTGACTCCTTACTGAATGTAGGCAACCCCACCAAAGCGCTCACCGGTGGCTGAATTCTTCAGCACGGTGAAGGAGGTGCCGGCCGCGGTTGACGCAGCGTTCACGGTGATAGCCACCAGTTCGTTGGGATCGGCGCCAAGGTCATGCGTGGTTTCGTCGCTGACGGTCGAAGTCGTTGCATAAATCGTAAACGACCCGTCGGCATTGCGCTTGCCTGAAATATTGCGAAGACCATCCGTCTGTACCTTCCAGGTCAAGCCTGTGGGTGTCGTAGCCGCTTGATCCAGCAGCCCTTTTTGAAAGGTTGCGGCCAGCGTCCACACACCACTTACCAGCTTGTATTCTTGCAGACCGGCGAAAGTTGTCACCTTTCCAGCCACTCCGATCCGAACACCATCGCCTTCGTCCGCGACAAAGAGCGTGTTCGCATCGGCAAACCAGATCCCGAAGGGATGGGGCGTGGCCGTCAGGGTCGCCTTGGCTTCGGCAACCTTCTCGGACAGTGCATTGAAGCCTGGCAAAATGGTGAATAGAGTCGTGCCACTCAAGCTGCCGCCGGCCAAGGCATTCGCTGCGCCGACCTGATAGACGGTGTTGACGCCGTTGCTACCGCTGCCCTTGGTGACATAAAGCGTGTTATTGAAAACCGTCATACCCCGAAAGTTGTCGTCCTTACCGGTCTTGTCCGCCACATAGTTCTTGCCCGGGCTTGCCGGATCGGCCAGCTGTGCCAGTGAAAAACCGCGCTGGTAACCGGTGGTGCTGCCGAAGACACCATTGACTACGCCAACGGCAGTCGAGGCGCCCGTCGTGCTGTTTGCCGCAATTATTTGCACGCCGGTGTTGTCGCTGAGCGCGCTCAGCATGTTTCCATCGCCGTTGCCGTTACCGGCATTTCCGACCATGTAAAAGTTACCACCGACGTTGACCGCCGCACGACCGTTATTGCCGCTGTAGGCATTGACACTGGTCACCGCCAGCGCACCGCTGTTGAGATTAAATTGCGCCACGGCGCGCGCGAAAGTAGTCGTTACCGGATTGGTAGTGTCAAGCACCGCCGCTGTGTTTGAATTGGAGACATCCAGTTGATTGACCGTGGCCTTGTAGCCCATGAAGCTCACCGAAGTCTGATCGGACGACACATTCAGCGCCAACTCGGACTTGGAGGCAAAACTGGTGGTGATCAGAGTCGGGTCCACCGGAATGCTTCTGATCAACGCGCCACTGCTGCTCAACTGATCCAGGTAAATCGGCGAGCTCACGCCAAAGGATGGATCGGGAGTCTCATTGGTGAACACGTTCGGAAATGTGCCATCGGCAATGGCGACACCGCCACCGGGCAAGGCCTGGCCAACCGTAACGGTTGATTTCGTACCCGCGTACACCGTGCGACTGACCAGCAGGTTGCTGCTGACCACCACCGGGCCACAGCTTGCGCAAGTAGAGCTGTCGCTTGCGCCACCGCAGGCTGTGAGTGCCAATACGGCACCCAATGTCAGTGAAAAGGCGAAGCACTGCTTGTTCGCGAGTCTGGAGTATTTCTTCATGTGACCATTTCAGGGAAATGTTGACGACGCAATCGTCGCAAGGATTTGCGCGCCGAAAACCGGACTCGCGTGAAAATTCTAGAGTCGGCGCATGACAAATCGATGAATGCCGGGGCTCGCGTTAACGGTGCTGGGTCGTCCTTATGCGCGATACGTTGTCAGCGTTCGGACGCCAAAATTTCCAGCTATTGATGGGCTACGGGCCAACTACAGGTACAGGGCTGCCATGCGTCGCCAGTATTTTCCACTGTGGGCACGGCCGTCCCAGAGGTGAAGCTGGTTGCGCACTCCCTTGGCGCTCAGGATTTCGCTCAACTGCTGGTTGTTCTGTAAAAACGGATCCTCACGTCCTACCGCCATCACGATGTCCATGCGGCGCAGCTGCGCCAGGCGCCAGTCACAGGCCAGGTTGGGCAGAAAATGGCTGGGCATGTGGAAATAGACGTTGGCATCGTAATAGCCGCCGAACAGATCTTGGAAGCTGTCGACATTCAAGCTCAGGTCGTAGCGCCCGGAAAATGCCACCAGTTTCTGGAAATGTTGCGGATGCCGGAAGGCCAAATTGGCGGCCTGAAATGCGCCCAGGCTGCAGCCATGGGCGATGGTGCAGGGGTGGGGATTTTTCTGCCGCATCAGCGGCATCACCTCATTGAGCACGTATTCCTCGTAGTGGGCGTGGCGCCGGATGCGCTCGGCGGGGTGGCGCCAAAAGCAATAAAAGGTCTCGGACGCCACATTGTCCATGCACCACAGCTGCAATTGGCCAGCATCGATCTTCTCGGCAAGGCCCTGGACGATGCGCAAATCTTCGTATTCATGAAAGCTGCCGTCGCGGGTCGGAAAAACAATCACCTTGGCACCCGCATGGCCAAACACCAGTAACTCCATGTCGCGCTGCAGACGCTGGCTATACCAGCGGTGATACTCTCGATGCATGGACGATTGCCTTCATACGGTGTCAGGCTTGCATGAAAAAATGGACGACTTCCCTATGCATTTGACGCAATTCCTGCGCCTGGTCAGCGTACTCAAAGTGCCCGGCCTGCAACACAAACAAGCGTTTCAGCGACTTATCTATGGCATTGAAAATCGCAAACTGTCCGGGTGGCGCCACCACCGGATCGAACAGCGCTGCAGCCACCAATACCGGTATACGCAGATGTCGCGCAGCCACGGCGGCATCGTAATAAGACAATGTGTCCATCACGTGAAAATCGTGGTGGCGCTGAAAGTCGCGCACCGACTCAGCGCTGCCGCTGCTGGGAAGCGTCAGGCGCAACGCCTGGTGACCGAATGTGGGCACATGCAGATGCAAACTCCCGACACGCGCATCCCATGGCACGGCAAGCGCGCCTATACCACCGCCGAAGCTGATGCCCGAATAGGCCACCCGGCCCGCCACTTCGGGAAATAGTTCAAGCAGAGCAGACACCGCCAGCCACAGGTCTTCCACGCAGCCACCGATGACATAGTGCTGCAGGTCCTGGATGCGATGCAGGACATGGTGCTGAGGGTCGGGCGAAACACCCGGCCTGGGGCTGCGACCGATACCCCGAAAGCAGGGATAAAGCAGCACCGCATCCTCGATTTCCAACAGGTCCTCGGGCAACTCGCAGCCGCCGTAGCCATGTCCGAAGATGATGGCGCGGCGCACCGGCGCGTCCTTGGGCAGCAGCAGCCAGCCTCCAATGTCCACCGCGTCGGTCGATACAAAGCGCAGGTCATACACCACATGGTGCGGGCTTTGCAGAGCCGCCCGCGTGATGCGTGGCCGTGGCGACAGCGTCAACGCTGCGGCATGGCGCTGACGCCAGAACTCCGCAAAGCCGGGCGGTGGAAGTGGCGCATCGATGGCCAGCAACTGCGCCAGGTCCATCTGGTAGGACGGATCGAAGGCGTAGTCGTGGGCAAATAGGCTTGGGCGCATGCAAAGGGCTTGAAATCAACGTCCCACTTTAGCGCTTTTGTGCGACCGGCTTTATGGGGACGCCATCGCTGTACCGGGGTTTCTTGCCGCCCAGCGCTGCGCCAACACACCGCAGATGGCCAGTTGCAGCGGGTGGTAGACCATGATGGGTATCAGGATCAGGCCCAGCGCCGGATTGGCACCAAAGATCAGATGCGCCATGGGCACACCCGAGGCCAGCGTCTTTTTAGAGCCGCACAACACGGCCGCAATGCGGTCTTCCTCCGGCAGGCCCATCAGGCCTGAGGCCAGCTCGGTCAGCTTGAGCATGGTGAAGAACAAGAGCGTGGTGAAGAACAGGGTCTGCAGCACCACGGCAAAACCATAGTGCGTCCAGATGCCTTGCTGCACCGAGTCGCTGAACGAGGTGTAGACCAGCATCAGGATGGTGAGCCGGTCCACGATATGGATGCGCGCCTTGTGGCGCCCGGCCCACAGGCTGAGCAGCGGCCGCAGCGCCTGACCCGCCACCAGCGGCAGCAGCACCCACAGCAGCAAATTGAGCACCACCGGCATCACGTCAAAAGCGGCGCCCTCTTGCCCCATGGCCCAGGCCATCCATAGCGGGGTCAGTACCACACCAATCAGTGAGGACAAGGTGGCGTTGAATAAGGCCACAGGCACATTGCCGCGCGCCGCCACCGTCAGCGCCACCGAAGACGACACGGTAGACGGCAGTGCACAGAGGTAGAAGAAACCGAGCTGCAAATCGGGTGACATCCAGGTATCGCCGAGTTTAAGAAAACCCAGGCCCAGCAGCGGGAACAGCAAAAAGGTGCTGGTCTGCACCAGCAGGTGTACGCGCCAGCGCGAAATGCCCTGGCGCAGCGAGGCCATGGAAAGGCTCATGCCGTTGAGGAAGAACACCAACGCAATGCCGAGCTTGTTGAGCATTTCCGGATGCAGGAAGCCACCCTGTGCGCCGGGTTGCGGCCAGACAAAGGCCAGCGCCACCACCAGCACCATGCCCTTCATAAACCAATCGAATGTAAATTTCATGGTTTCTACTTATTTACCAGGCGGCCACGCAACCGTCGCTGCGCGGGTCTTCGCCGCCCTCAATCCAGCCGTCCGGATGCAGCACCAGCGCACCGGCGTGTCCCATGCGTTCGTCAAAGTCGGCCACCACTTCCACCGGATGACCCAGCTCGCGCAAGCCCTGAATGATTTCTTCGGAGAAGCGGCTCTCCAGTTTCAGGCTGGTGCTTTGCTCGGCCCAGGTGCGCCCCAACAGCCAGCGTGGTGCGGCGATGGCACTGCGAACATGGTGACCGCCCCACAGGTAGCGGGCGAACACGGCGGCCTGGGTTTGTGGTTGCCCCTCACCGCCCATGGTGCCGTAGACCAGCAGGCGGCCATCGTCCAGCTTCGCCATGGCGGGGTTGAGCGTGTGAAAGGGTTTGCGGCCAGGCTCCAGGCTGCGCAATTGGTTCGGTCGCAGGTCAAACGAGCAGCCTCGGTTCTGCCACCAGAAGCCGCTGTGCGGCAGCACCACGCCGCTGCCGAATTCAAAATAAATGCTTTGGATCATGCTGACCGCACGCCCCGCCGAATCCACCACGCCCATCCAGGTGGTGTCGCCGTCGCTGTTGGGCGCCGGCCAGGGGCTGGCCCGGTCCAAGGGCACCGCTGCGGCCATGGCATCCAGTCGACTAGCGGTCAGTAAGGCCTGGGCATCGGTAGGCATGTGGGCCGGGTCGGTGACAAAGCGGTCGCGTTGGATAAACGCTTGCTTGGTGGACTCCACCAGCGCGTGAATGCCCTGCACATTGTCCGGACTCCAGCCCGGCTGGCGGATGCGGTCATAGGTGCCCAGAATCATCAGCGAGGCCAAGCCCTGCGTCGGCGGCGCCATGTTGTAGAGCGTGGCACTGGAAATTTTGAGCTGCAGCGGCGGCTTGATGTGCGCCTGGTGCACGGCCAGATCCTGCGCGGTGACGGGGCTGCCCACGGCGGCCAGGTCACGCCCGATTTGCTGCGCCAGCTCACCTCGGTAAAAGTCGTCGGCACCGGCCCGTGCAATTTGCTCCAGCGTGGCGGCGAGTTCGGGGAAGGCGTGGCGCTGGCCATACACAGGCACCTGGCCGTCCTTTAAAAAGGTCTTGGCAAAGTTGGGCTGATTGACCAATTCGGCCAGCTTGTTGCGCGTATTTGCTTCCTGGCTGTGGGTGACGGCAAAGCCATGGCGGGCGTAATGAATCGCGCTCTCCAGCAATCGCGCAAACGGCAGTTTGCCGCCCCACTGGGTGCGACTATGTTCGTAAGCCGCACCCCAACCCGACACCGTGCCGGCCACGGTATTGGCCGCCAGTGGCCCGCGCCACGGAATGCTGTCCATGCCTTGGTACAGCTCACGGTTGACTGCTGCGCCGGTGGCACCGCAGGCATCGATCGACAACATAGCGGAACCGGGCTGGTGCATCAGCCAGAAACCATCGCCACCAATGCCGGTCATGTGCGGATAGACCACGGCCAGCGTAGAGGCCACAGCAATCGTCGCCTCTATGGCGTTGCCACCTTCGCGCAAGATGTCCAGGCCCGCTTGCGCAGCCAACGAATGCGGTGCCACGACGGCACCACGCATACCAAGAATGGGGTTCATGTGAATAAGTCTCCTGAGCTATTTTGACTGTATTGGGGAGGTTGCACTGGCCCAGGCCGGCGCAACCCTTGAGGTGGCCGTGCGGGCCGACTGCAGGTGGGAGCGCATCTGCCGATAGGCGGTCACCGCATCATGTGCGAGTATGGCCTCGACAATCACCGAATGTTCTTCAAACGACTCGCCCATGCGCTCAATATTGTGAAACTGGGTGCGCCTGAATGGCGACACCCGATGCCTCAAGCTGGTCGCCATGTCGATCAGCACCACGTTGTAGCTGCCGCGAAGGATGTGGCTGTGCAGGGCCAGGTTGGCGGCGTCGTAACGTTCAAAGTCGCTGGCCTGCATGGCAGCACGGCCCTCCTGGTGCAGCTCGCGCAACAAGCCACGGTCCTGCTCTGTCATGCGCAGCGCCGCGTGGCGCGCACAGGCCGCCTCTAGTTCGCCAATGGCTTCAAACATTTGGTCGAGCTGTTCAGTACTCATGGCGGACACCACCGAGCCCCGATTCGGTCTGCAGTCCACCAGACCCATGATCGCCAATTGTTTAAGCGCTTCGCGTACCGGTGTGCGCGACACCTGGAAGCGCTCGGCCAACATCAGTTCGTCGAGCTTGCTGCCGGGCACAAAGTGACCGAGTGCGATCTCGTCGGCAATGCGCCGGCACACCGAATCTGCCAGGCTGCCGCGCAGCTTGGCGCCGAATTGCAAGTCCACTGTGTTCATGTGGGCTCTGAATGCAGTGGGAACCAGCAGGCCAGGCTGCGCCCGCCAAGCTGTTCCACGGGCGGCGCCTCGGTGCGGCAGATATCGCTGGCACGGCTGCAGCGCGGCGCAAAGGCACAGCCCACCGGCGGGTTGGACATATCGGGCGGCGAGCCCGGTACCGCCTGCAGCGGCTGGCCCTTGTTGGCCGCCCCCACCGACGAGGCCAGCAGCCCAGCCGTGTACGGATGCAGCGGTCGGTGCACGATGTCGGCCACCGCGCCCTGCTCCACAATGCGCCCGGCATACATGACGGCAATGCGGTCGGCCACTTCCACGGCGGCACCAATGTCGTGGGTGACGAAGATCACCGACATGTTCATTTCTTTTTGCAGTTCGCGCAGCAGCAGCAGGATCTGGATCTGCACGGTGGCGTCGAGCGCGGTGGTGGGCTCGTCGGCCAGCAACAGTTTGGGCTTGCAGCTGAGTGCCAGCGCAATCATTGCGCGCTGGCGCATGCCGCCCGAGAGCTCGTGTGGATAGGCATCAAAGCGGCGGCGTGCCTGCGGAATCTGCACCCGCTCCAGCATCGCCAGGGCCTGCTCTGCGGCGTCCTGCTGGCTGACGGCGGCATGGGCCTGAATGGCTTGCACAATTTGCTGGCCGATGGTGTAGACCGGATCAAAAGCCAGTCCGGGCTCCTGAAACACCATGGATACGGTGCCGCCGCGGTACTGCTCCAGGGCGCGGCCCTTGAGCGACAAAACGTCTTGCCCGTCGATGCGAATCTGGCCGCTGACCTTTGCGCGGCTCTCGGGATAAAGGCGTAACAGCGCGCGCAGCGTGGCGCTCTTGCCCGAGCCCGATTCGCCCAACAGACCCAGCACCTCACCGTGCGCCAGCTCCAGGCTGATCTGGTTGACGGCGCTGACGGTGCGCTTGGCCGTAAAGCGCAGACCCATGTCTTTGATGGAAACCAGTGGCGTGCTCATGCGCTGACCTCGCGCAATGGAAGGCCCGCATAGGTCGCGCTGGACGCAGGGGCGCCATGGCCGGATTGCGGATCGTTGAGATGGCAAGCCACCTGGTGTGCCGCATCGGCGGCAACAGACAGCAAGCGCGGCGCCTGCGCCTTGCAGACCGCCTGCGCCTTCGGGCAGCGGTCATGGAAACGGCAACCCGCAGGCGGGTCAATCGGATTCGGTGGGTCACCGCTGATCGGTGAGGCCAGCGTGCGTTGGGCCGGGTCCATCGACGGCACGGCCGACAGCAGGGCTTGCGTGTAGGGATGCACGGCGTGGCCGTAGATGCGCTCCACCGGGCCGATTTCCACAATTTGTCCCAGGTACATCACCATCACCTGGTCGCTGAGGTAATGCACCACATGCAGGTCGTGCGAGATAAAGAGATAGGTCAGCTGCCGCTCGCTTTTTAGTTCCTGCAACAGATTAAGCACCTGGGCCTGCACCGATTTGTCGAGCGCGGCCACCGCCTCGTCCAGGATCAAGAGGCGCGGATCAAAGGCCAGTGCGCGTGCGATATTGACCCGTTGGCGCTGGCCACCCGAGAGCTCGTGCGGATAGCGCGCACCGAACTGATCGGGCTCCATGCCCACGCGGGCCAGCAAGTCACGCGCCAGCTGGTTGGCCTCTTGTGCGCCCATGCCGTGCACTTGCGGGCCGAAGGCAATCGTCTGCGCCACGGTCAGGCGCGGATTGAGCGATGCAAATGAATCCTGAAACACCATCTGCAAATTGCGCCGGAAGTCTTTCAGCGCAATGCCGCGAAACTCGTCGACACCATCGCCGTCGAACACCATGCTGCCGCTGTCGGGGGCCATCAGCTTGGCCACCAGCCGCGCCGTGGTCGATTTACCGCAACCGGATTCGCCGACGATGCCCAGGGTCTGGCCCTTGGCTACCGAAAAGCTCACGCCATCCACAGCGTGTACAAACTTCGGCGCAGCAGCAAAGCCGGTGCTGCGCACGGGGAAGTATTTTTTGAGCTCACGCACCTCCAGCAGTGCCTGCTTGGGGCCACCGCGATCCTGGTGGATATCGACCGTCAAGGGATGGGTGTTCATGTTCGCAACTCCATGGCCGAACGCACACTGTCGGCCAGCACATTGAAGGCAATCGAGGTGATAAAAATCATCGCTCCGGGCAGGGCCGCGATCCAAGGGTTGAGGTAAATGGCAGAGCGCAAGGTGTTGAGCATCAGCCCCCATTCGGGTTCGGGCGGCTTGACGCCCAGGCCCAGAAACGACAGGCCGGAGGCCAGGATCATGCTCACGCTCAACAGGCCCGAGGCATAGACAAAAATCGGGCCCAGCACATTGCCCAGCACATGCACGCGGATGATGGAAAAGGCGCTGGCTCCGCTCATGCGCGCCGCCTCCACATAGTCCAGTGCGCGCACCTGGGTGGTCACGCTTTCGGCCACCCGCACCACCTGGGGCACAAACACCAGGGTCAGCGCCAGCAGGCTGTTGCTTAAGCCGGGCCCAAGTGCCCCGGCAATGGCGACGGCCAGCAGCACCGAGGGAAAGGCATAAAAGATGTCAAGCGTGCGCATGATCAGCATGTTGACCCTGCCCCCCACATAGCCCGCAAACAGTCCGATGCTGGTACCAAAAACAAAGGCCGCAGCGACCGGCACCACGCCCATCAGCAGCGAGAGCCGACCGCCATACATCAGGCGTGTCAGCAGGTCACGCCCCAGCTCATCGGTGCCCAGCCAGTGGCCCGCGCTGCCCATGGGCAAGAGACGCTTGATCATGCTGGCCTTGTACGGATCGGCCGGTGCCAGCCAGGGCGCAAGCAAGGCGGCCATCACGAGTAGCAGCAGCACGGCAGCGGCGGCGATGGCGATCGGATCGCGCCGCAGTTGGGCCCACACCGTGCCCCAGTAACCCGGACTGACAATGGGCGTGGTGATCAGAGGCGCTGCGCCAGGCAGCGCTGGTGCTGCCGATACCGGCATGGAAAGTGCAATTTTCATAAAGCGGGGGTTTAAGCGCGGACCATGCGGGGATCGATCAGTGGTTGCAAAATGTCCACCACCAGATTGAGGGCCACAAAGAACATGCACAGGATCAAAATCGTTCCCTGCAGCAGCGGCAGATCGCGTTGAAAAATGGCGGTGTTGAGCAAGAAGCCGGTGCCAGGCCAGGAGAAAACCGTTTCCACCAAAATCGAGCCGCCCATCAGATAGCCGACCTGCAGGCCAGCCACGGCCAGCACCGTGGGCGCCACGTTTTTGGCGATATGGCGAAACACCGCGCCCTCGCCCAGACCGCGTGCCCGCAAGGCCACCACAAATTCCTTGTTCAGCATCTCAGCCACCAGGGCGCGCACGGTGCGGGTGATGATGCCCATGGGAATCACCGACATCGTGGCCGCCGGCAGCACCAGGTACTGCAGGTGCTGCCAATCCCACAGCCAGGCGGCCGACCCGTCGGAGCCGGCACCCATGGCCGGCAGCCAGCCCAGCGTGATGGAAAACACAATCGTCAGCACCAGGCCCAGCCAGTAGTGCGGAATGCTCACGCCCACCACCGACAGCACGGTGGCCAAGCGGTCTATGGCCGAGCCGCTCTTGTAACCGGCCAAGGCTCCCAGCACGCAACCCACCAGCACGCCGACCAAAGAGGCCACGCCCGCCAGCATCAGGGTGTTACTCACTGCGCCCAATACCTCGCCGGCCACGGCGCGGCCCGACGCAATCGAGGTCCCCAGGTCGCCCTGGACTGCCCGCCACAGCCACAGGCCGTATTGCACCGGCAGTGGACGGTCCAGACCATAGGCGGCCTTGAGTGCCTCGATCACATCGGCCGGAGCATCGGCGGGGGCGATGGCGTTCAGCGCATCGCCCGGTGCCAGGTGCACCAGCATAAAGGCCACCAAGGTGACGCCGAGCGCAATCGGCACGGCATAGAGCAGGCGCTTCAAAATGTAGAAGATCATGGCTTGTCTTTATGCCGTGCGCTGCATTACATGCGGATGGTGGTCAGGTCCTGAAACCAATGTTGGGCCTGCACAAACTCTTTGACCTTGGGCGACAGCGCATGCGGATTGGTGTCATGCACCACCCACAGCATCAGGGCCTGGTCGACCATGGTCTGGTGTACTTGGGCCAGCAGAGCGTCCTGCGCCTTTACATCAAAGGTGGTACGGATCTTGTCCAGCAAGGCATCCACCGCGGGGTCGTTAAAGCCACCCCAGTTGACGCCGTTGGGCGCCACATAGCGGCTGTCGGCAAAGCGGGTGATGGCATAAAAGGGGTCGGCCGTGACATAGCCCAGGTTGATGGCGGTGATGCCCTTGCCGGCGTTCATGTCCGACTTGGCACCGCTGCGCCAGTGCAGGTACAGGTTCTCCAGCTCCACCACTTCAAAGGTGATGTCGATATTGATCTCGGCCAGGCTTTGCTGAATGAACTCGTTCATCGGCAAGGACAACATTTGGCCGGTACCACCCTGGGCAATGATGACCTTGGCTTTCAGCGGATTGGCCTTGGTGTAACCGGCCTGCGCCATCAGGGCGCGCGCCGCTGTCAGGTCATAGGCGAGCTTGAACGTGGGCTTGCCAAACCAGGGGCTGCTTGCGTCCACCTGCCCCTTTGCCGCAGTGGCCAGACCGCCCATCAGCTTGACCACGGCTTCGCGGTCGATAGCCAGGTTGGCCGCCTTGCGCACCCGGATGTCGGTCCAGGGTGAACCGGGCTGGGTGGAAAAGTGGTAGGGCCAGACATGGGGAGTGACGTTTTGCACCAGCTTGAAGCCACCGTTTTTCAGCTGGGGCAGCACGTCTGGCGGTGGCGTCTCGATGATGTCCACCTGGCCACTCAGCAGCGCATTCACGCGGGTCATGGCGTCCGGAATTGGCAGCAGCACAATGCGGTCGGTCTTGGCCATGCGCGTCTTGTCCCAATAGGCGGCGTTCTTGACCAGCTCGGCGCGTTCACGGGGAACCAGCTTGTCGAGCTTGAAGGGACCGGTGCCGGAGGGTTGCAGCGCCACCTTGGACCAATCCTTGCCCAGCTTTTCCCATTGGGCCGGGCTGGAAATCAGGAACCAGGGCAGCTGATAGGGAAACAGCGCATCCACGCTCTTGGTGACGATTTCCACCGTGTACTCATCGACCTTGCGGTAGCTGGCAATCGAGGGAATGCGCGAGCGCACCTGGGCGCTTTGCTTGGCATCGAACTGCGGCGACTTGTCGGCCAGCACCTTGTCCAGATTCCAGACCACGGCGTCGGCCTTGAAGTCGGAACCATCATGGAACTTGACGCCGTGGCGCAATGTGAAGCTCCATTTTTTCGGATCGCTTGCATCGGGCTTCCAGGCGGTGGCAAGACCGGCCACCAGCTTGCCCGGGCGGGTAGAAATATTCGCCTCCCAGGCTACCAGCGGGTCATACAACGTATGGCCGGTGAATTGGTAAGCCCCGGCACCGCGGTCCGGTTGGCCGGTGGTGAGGGGAATGTCGGCCATGGAGATGCCGTAGCGCGCCACGGTCTCTGCATGCAATCCGCTGTGCAGGCACAGCGCCAAGGGTATCGACAGCAGCCAACGGGGAAGTTTGCTGAAAGGCTTCATAAATATCTCCAAAATGTTCACGCTACGCAATCGATAAATCGCATGGAGCGTGCCACTTTGAAGCTATGGCGAGATGTATTTTCTAAGTGCCTGCAAGCAAACAGATTTCTCCTTGCTTGTATTTTTGGCGTAGAAAGCAGCGCATCAAAACGTGCGCCAGAGAAGCTTGGATTGCATGGAGAAATGCGCCATTTGGATGCAAAGTGCCCACATTGCATGCAAGATTTTCAGGCCCGCTTAGTGCAGGCGCTTGGACCCCAGCACCGGTCGCGACGGCCGCTCCATGATTTGAGCGCACAAATGGTTGGAAGCATCCGGAAGTATGCGCACCATCAGCGTTCGTTCATTGGCCTTGACCAGATAGGTCCGGCGTGAGCGTTCGCTGATCGCGTACTGGAACACGCCGCTGGCCAGCACCTCGCAGTTTTGCGGAACCATGGCGCCGGTGATGCCGCCCACTTCGTAAATGCCCTCATCGCTCACGGCACCGGTGAGCGTGCAACCCGGAAAAATGCTGAACACGATTTCTTGCAAGTTCATGATTTTCCCTCTTCCATAGGTGCTGACTAAGCGTTGCTGGCGTGAATGGCGTCCCGCACGCGCGGGTAAATTTGCTGGTTCCACTTCTTGCCGCTGAACACGCCGTAATGGCCCACGCCGGTTTGTACATGGTGGTTCTTCAAATACGGACGGATGCTGCTGCACAGGTCTTGCGCCGCCACTGTTTGCCCCACCGCACAAATGTCATCGCGCTCACCCTCTACCGTCATCAGGGCGGTGCGGCGTATGGCCTTGGTGTCCACTAGACGGCCGCGGTACATCAGTTCGCCTTTGGCCAGGTCATAGGTCTGGAACACCTTGACAATGGTTTCCAGGTAGAACTCCGCGGGCAGGTCGTTGACCGCCAGGTACTCGTCGTAAAAGCTCTTGATGCCATGCGCCTTTTCCTGCTCGCCGTCCACCAGGTGCCGGTACAAATCCTTGAAGGCCTGCTTGTGGCGCTCCGGGTTCATGCTCAGGAAGGCGCTCAGTTGCACAAAACCCGGATAGACCCGGCGCATAAAGCCGGCGTGCGGCAAGGGCACCCGGCTGATCAGGTTCTTTTCAAACCATTCGATCGGCTTGCTATTGGCAAGTTCGTTCACCGCAGTCGGGTTGACACGGCAGTCCACCGGGCCGGCCATCAGCGTCAGGCTGCGCGGCTGGCAGGGGTTGTCGTCCTCGGCCATGAGGGCCGTGGCCGCCAGCGCCGCCACGCAGGGCTGGCAGACTGCCACCACATGGCTGCCGGGCCCTATGGTTTCCATGAAGCGAATCATGTGGTCAATGTAATCGTCCAGGCTGAAGCCGCCCTGCGACAGCGGCACGTCGCGCGCGTTGTGCCAGTCGGTGATACACACATCGTGGTCCTGCAACAGGGTACGCACGGTCTCGCGCAGCAGCGTGGCAAAGTGGCCGGACAGGGGCGCCACCAGCAAGACCTTGGGCTGGTTTGCCAGCGCCGCACCCAGGTTCTTTTTGAAATGCAGCAGGCGCCCAAAAGGCAGGTCCAGAACCACTTCTTCCTGCACGTCTATCGTGTCCTGCGCCACTGCCACGGAATGGATTGCGTAATCGGGGCGGCTGTGGGTCAGGCGCAGGCGCGAAAACACATCCAGTGCGGCAGACAGCTTGCGCAATGCGCCACCGTCCGACTTGCTCAAGCCAAAGACAGCGCTCCCGATCTCGGACATCAGACGCAAGGGCGCGCTTACATCCGATTGAAGCTGGTAAGCCTGATACAGCATGGGACTCCTGGTGACACGCTTGCAGCGCTAATGCAAAAAGACAGGCAAGTTGCGGGCCAGAATTTCTTGATTGCTGGCACAAGGCTTGCGACTCGAAGATCTCACAGCACAAGGAATCGACCATGAGCACAGCAGTGTTGACGATCAGTAGCAAGAACTATGGCGCCTGGGCGCTGCGCGGCTGGCTGATGGCCCGCTTTGCCGGCTTGGAGTTCACCGAGCATGTGATCTCGCCAGACGACCCTGCCATGAAGGCCGAAATGCTGCTGCTGTCGTCGAGCATGCTGGTGCCCTCGCTGCTGCACGACGGCATCAAGGTCTGGGACACGCTGGCGATTGGCGAATACCTCAATGAGCTCAAACCCAAGGCCGGCTTGTTACCTACCGATGCCAAGGCCAGAGCGCACTGCCGCGCCATCTGCGGCGAGATGCATTCAGGCTTTGGCTCACTGCGCGGCTCGCTGCCCATGAACATCAAGGCGCACTTCCCCGGCTTCAAGCTCTGGTCGCGTGCGCAGGCCGATGTCGACCGGGTCAAAGAAATCTGGGCCGAGTGCCTGAGCAGCTACAAAGGGCCGTATCTTTTTGGCAAGCACCCGACCCTGGCCGATGCCATGTATGCCCCGGTGGTGACGCGTTTCTTGAGCTACGACGTGCCGCTGGATAGGGCCTGCGCAGCCTATGCCAAGGCCATAATGGCCCTGCCCGCCATGCAGGAATGGGTGGCAGCGGCCAAGGCAGAACCCGACGAGATCGACGAGCTCGACGCCGAGTTCTAATCTGGACTACACCCAGGGCGTGGGTGCCGGAATGTCGCACACCGGCTCGACCGCCACCGTCTTGAAGTCGGCCGGCGAGACGATTTCCAGATACTCCATATCGGGTGAATAGTCGAACAGATAGTGGCGTATGCCGGGGCGCTGGTGCACCACATCACCGGCCTGCACCAGCGTCTCTTTGTCCTCGTACATGAACTTGGCCCAGCCCTTGGTCATGATGACGATCTGGAAATCGGCTTCGTGGCGGTGCCAACCTGTGCCCGTTTCTGGTGCCATATTCGCCTTGACCAGGTGCGCAATCACCTTTCCGTGCGTGGCTTCGGCAATTCCCAGATCACGGTACAAGAAGAAATCACGCAAACCGCCTGCGGCAAAGGGGGTGTCGGTGGGCGTTACGTGGGAGAACGTGGTGGCAGTTCGATCAAGCATGACAACTCCTGGGTGGGCTCAGCAACAATGCTGCATCGCACCAAGCAGGATTTATTCCAGCCCTGCGAAAACTACCAGCCCCCACCCGCCAACCACTCGTCCAGTTGCCCGAGTTTTTCCACACCAAAAAAGGGCTCGTCTCCCACCAGAAAAAAGGGCGAACCAAAGACGCCACGGGCCAGCGATGCGTCAACCGATTGCCTAAGCAAGGCAGCCGCTTCCTCCCCCTGCATTGCGGCGATGTCGCCCGAGCGCGCCGGGCACAGATCGGCCAACACTTCGGTCAGCACCTGCGCTTGAGAGATGTCTTTGCCCTCCATCCAATAGGCGTGAAAAACGCCTTGCGCAAAGGCCTTGCTGATGCGCGGCTCGTGCTGCTGCATCCAGTGAAAGGCCTTGCCGGCGGGACGCGGGTCCGCCAGCGGATCGTCCACCTTGCGGCCCAGCTGCAGGCCCAGTTTGCGCGCATGCCTTTGGGCATCGCGGACGGTGTAAGGGCCTTTGAGCGGTGTCTCCAGCAAGGGCTTCATGCCCATGACTTTCAGCACACTCACCCCGATCAGCATGGAGTGCCAGCGCACCCCATAGCCGTGGCGGGCAGCCAGGGCGTCAATCTGCAGGCTGGCAAAAAAGCCAAAGGGCGAAATGAAGTCGAAGTAAAAATCCACGCACATCCCTTCCCCCTCTGCGCTGACAGGTGATGGAACCGGGGGCACGGCGGGGTGGGTGTTTATAGCCATTGGATCTCAAAGGGCAGCACGTAGCTGGCCAGAGTGTCGCTAATCCGGGCCTGCACTTCCGCCTGGTTTTTGTCGCAGCGCAGGTGCAGCTCGACCCGGATGCCTCCGGCCTGCTGCACCGCCACCACCTCCATGCGAGAGCACAAGTCTTGCAGCGGGGCCAGGGCATCGCGGTAGGCCTCTTCTACCGCGCGCAGCCGCAGCGCGGGTTTGAAGATCTTGCCAATGGCCGTGGTTGGCAGCGCCTCCAGCACGGTGACGCGTTTGGGCACGGCGGCTTTCTCGAAGATGTGCGGAGCCACCGAGGCCAGAATGGCCGCAGCATCCGCTGTGGCGTTGGCGCGCAGGGAAATAAACACCACAGGCAGCTCGCCGGCATAGGGATCTGGCGCACCCACGGCGGCGCAGGCCAGCACGTCCGGGTGTTTGATAAAGGCTTCTTCGATCAGCGAAGGATCGATGTTGTGGGCGCCGCGGATGATGACGTCCTTGGAGCGCCCGGTGAGCGCAATGCGTCCACCCTCGTCCACATGGCCCAGGTCGCCGCTGATCAGTTCGCCGGTGGCGGCAAACATGCCTGCGTTGCGGCGCGTATCGCTATAGCCCGGGCTCACATGGGGGCCGGCAATCACCATGATGCCCGGCACGTTGGCGCCGCAGCGCTGACCCAGGTCCACCTCGATGCCGGGTGCCACCGCATATACCTGCGTAAAGGGCAAGCGCAGGCCGCAAGACAGCGCCTGCCGGGGCGCGGCCAGCGGCTCAATGGAGACCAACCCGGCAGACTCCGTCATGCCCAGGATATTGCGCACCGGGATGCCAAAGGTCCGCTCAAAATTTTTGGCCAGCTCGGTCGGCAGGGGCGAGCCGCCGGTGTAAAGCGCCTTGACCGTTTGGATGTCGGCGCCATGCACCGGCACCTGCAGCAAAGCCGACATCATGGTGGGCACGGCTGCCAGATAGCTCACATGGTACTTCTCAACAAAGCGCCAGTAGTTCGCCACAAAGCCCTTGTGCCGCATGCCCAGGCGCGGCGGAATCAGGATGCTGGCGCCTGCGCACAGGCAGGCCGCGCCATAGACAAAGGCACCGGCCACATGGAACAGCGGAAAGCCGTTGATGATGCAGTCGCTAGAGCTAAGGCCATAAAACAAGCCGGCAAACCAGCTGGTGTGCACCTGGTTGCCGTGCGTGTGAACGGCCAGCTTGGGCGCACCGGTGGTGCCCCCTGTGTGGTAGCAGGCGGCAATGGATGCGGGACCCAGCGCCCGCTGAAAAACGAGTTCCGTTGGCTGGGTCTGCAGCAGCGTGACAAAGTTGCGGCCCGCGTTGATGCCCTCACGGCCTATGCCCAGCACCTGCACCTCGGGTAGCCGGGCCGCAATGGCGCAGGCCTTTTGCCAGATCTCGAAATCCGGGTCCGGGCCGAGCGCCACGATCACCTTGGCGCCAGACGCCTGCACCAGTTCGATGAGGTGGTCGGGCTCCAACATGAAGTTGATGGGGCAGGCGCGCCCTGCAATCTCGGCGCCCCACAGTGCGTAGTGCGCCTCGACCATGGAGGGCAGCAGCAACACCACCGCGTCTTCTTCGCCCACGCCCAGGCTGCGAAACAGGTTGGCTGCCTGCTGAACGCCCTCCAGCATCGCTTGGTAACTGATGCGGGTGGCGGGCGCATCGAGCGAGTCGCTGTGCAGCTGCAGGATGGCGCACTTGTCTCCAAACAGGCTTGCCGAGCGCTGCAGCAGCGCGTGCATGTTGTCTACCGGCACAGCTACCTGGTAGGGCTGTGCTTCGATCTGTTCGATGTCTGGCAGGCCGCCAATCTGCGGCCGCTCCGCCAGTCCGTCCAGCAGCTTTTTTTCCATGAGCCGTGGCACGTCTTACTTGACCAGCTTCCAGGTTCCACCTTCCACCCGGATCAGCACCTGGGCGCGCTCATCCAGACCGTTGTGGTTGGTAGCACTCATGTTGAAAACACCTTCAGGGCTGACCACTTCCTTCATGCCCTCCAGGCTGTCGCGCAGCGCAACCCGGAATTCCGGCGTGCCGGGCTTGGCCTTCTTCAGGGCATGGGGCACGGCGTCTTGCAGCCATTCGAGTGCCGTCCACGCCGTCGATCCAAACAGTGAACGCGAGCCCGCGCCGTTCTGCGCCTCGTAGCGCTTGGCGTATTCCATGCCGATCTTCCTGGTCACATTGCTGTCGGGCAACTGCTCCGCCACAAGCACCGGCGCCACGGCCAAATAGGTGCCCTCCACATTCTTTCCACCCAGCTCCAGGTACTTGGCATTGGCCACGCCGTGGGTCTGGTAGACCAGGCCTTTGTAGCCGCGGTTGACCAACTCAAACTGCGGCAACACCGCAGCCGTGCCAAAGCTGAGCACATAGACCGCGTCCGGGTTAGTGGCCAGAATCTTCAGCATCTGCGAGGTGACGCTGACGTCCGATGCCTGGTATTTCTCGACGGCACCGACGGTGATGCCTTTGCCAGGTGCGAGCGCCTGCAGCGTCTTGAGGAAGCCTTCGCCATAGCTGGTGCTGACCACAATGGCGCCCACATTCTTGACCTTGTTCTTGATCATATGGTCCAACACCAGGTTCACCGACAAGGCTTCCGGAGCCGGCATTTTGAAGGCCCATTTGCGCGCGCCTTCCTGCGGCTCGACGATCACGCCGCCACCGCCCAGCGCAATGATGGGCGTCTGGTTGCGGCCGGCCACATCTACCGCGGCCATGGAGTTGGGCGTGAGCGACGGACCGACGATCACATCGACCTTGTTCTCGGTGATCAGTCGGTTGGCGATCTTGGACGATTCGACGGTATCCGAGTTGTCATTGAGGATGGTCAGGTTGACCTTCTGGCCGCCGATCTCCTTGGGCCAGAGCTTGATGGTGTTCTCCGCCGGCATACCCAGCGAGGCGCCGGGCCCGGAGGTGGACAGAATCACCCCCACGTTTAGATCCGCCAGGGCATAGCCCGAGGCGCCCAGCAGCGCGGCTGCCAGCAGGGTGATGCGGTGGCTACGGTTGAAACGTTTTGCTTGCATAGTGTCTCCTCAATGTTTGGAATGCGGGGCGCTGTCGGTGCGCCGCCCTCGGCCTGAGCTCAGGTCTGGCGCATTGTCAGCGTCGGCTTGGTCTTTGTCTGTCCTACCAAAAGATGACAGCGTTAGCGGCGTGAAGTCTTCAAGCGTTTACCGCACCGGTAGAATCGTCTGCACAAGTGCCACAAGGCCAAACCCTCACACTGAGGAGACACATGAATACTTGGGCCATTGCCACATCGGACGCCCAAAAACCTTCCGCGTCGGATTTCTGGTCCGGCCTGGGTGGCGCAGTCGGCGCCATTGGCGAACCCGATTTCGGCTCGCAGGTGCTGGGCTGCCTGAACCAGGTGCTGCCGGTGGACTTCTGGTCGGTGTACCAGGTGGGCTCAGACCTGCCACCGAAAATGTACGTGTCGGCCAGCCTCAGCACCCGGGACGTGTCTGCCGACTGCTTCCAACGCTACCGCCAGGGCCTTTACAAAACCGACCAAACCTTTGCATCTGCGCGCGCCTATGCCGACGCGGGCAGCCTGGCCATGACGCTCTGGAACGAAGCCGAGATACCCGAGCCACACCGTGACCAGATTTATAGCCGCCATGGAATTCTGGAGCGGCTCTCGGTGGTCTCATTGGATGGCCACGGCGCGTTGGCCATGAACCTGTACCGGTTCCGCACAACCGGCGCCTTTGGCGACCGCGAAGTGGATGCCGCCAGCCAGTTGGCCGACTTCCTGTTGCGCTGTGTGGGCAAGCATCTGGCGGTACACGGTAAGGGGTCCATGATCCTCAGGCTTGTGGCCAGAAGCTGAAATTGACATGCTCAATCCATCTAAATTCAGATGGAGAGAAGAGCATGAAGAACGGTCGGAACTATTGGGCAGAGCATGT
>Ga0007801_10000042_pt1 | contig 32498 bp, 6 predicted proteins | sample CryBogmetaGMA2M_FD_60372 | JGI IMG/M metagenome (GOLD analysis project Ga0007801, IMG submission 60372) | Freshwater microbial communities from Crystal Bog, Wisconsin, USA - MA2M | ecosystem: Environmental > Aquatic > Freshwater > Lake | place: Crystal Bog, Wisconsin, USA | collected 2009-07-06
GGCTGAAATTGAACGGGCAAACGCTGACGATGGCAGCAAAACTGGCCTCGAAAGCATCGCGGAAGAATTGGCCCGGCAACTTGGACTTTAACTCGGCGAAGTTTCATGCAAAACTCAAGACAGACTGACATTAAACGCATCGGAATGTGGGCAGTCCCACGCAGCATGGCGACCGCCTTGCTCTGCGCCTGGCAGAACCGCAGTGACACCGTCGTTTGGGACGAACCCCTGTTGCCAGCCTATGTTCAGCACTATGGCGACGACCTTGGTTTTACCCGCGAGCATTTGGTCAATGGCAACCTAGAAACCGACTACCATAAAGTAATCGCCCAATTGACAGGCCCGCTACCGGAAGGTAAAACGATTTCCTATCAAAAACACCAACCCCATAACCTGTCCATTGAAATCACCGGACTGGAGTGGTTGCAGGCGCTGCACAATTGCTTCCTGATCCGCCAGCCCAAGGATATGCTGCTTTCCCTGCATAAACTGGTGCCCTCCTTCACCTTGGGGCAGACGGGTTGGCCGCAATTAAAACAGATCTTTGATCATTGCCGGCACTCAACCGGGAAGACTCCTCCACTCATAGACTCAACCGATCTGCAAAACAACCCCAGGGAGACCCTCTCGCTGCTATGCGAGGCCATAGGCGTCACATTCAGTGAGTCTATGCTGGAATGGCCGGCAAAAGATGTCTCTGTCATGGAGGATAATGAAAAAAGCTGGTATGAAACCGCATGGCAAGCCACAGGCTTCAAGCCTTATAAGCCGAAACAAACCCATCTGCCGGAATCGCTGCGGCCGATTTTCGAGGAATGCGACACGATTTACCAATATTTATACCAGTGCCGATTAAAGCCTTGAAACACCTTTAACTATTGGCCGAGTTCCCGTATAACCCATGATCGAGCATAACGAAGCATACTACACCGAACTCATGCAAAAAGCCTCGCAAAAGATTGCCGCTTTGCAGGAAGAAATTGCACAGTATCGGTGTAGCCGACAGGAGCCAATCGCCATTATCGGCCATGCTTGCCGTTTTCCGGGTGCAAATAATTCTGATGAATTTTGGGAATTGCTCTCCAAGGGAAAAGATGCGGTTTGCGAGGTACCCCCGGAGCGCTGGGACAACACCGAATATTACGACCCTGAACCTGATGCGCCCGGTAAAATTTATACACGGTTTGGCGGGTTTATCCAGAAAGTCGATCAATTTGACCCGCACTTTTTCAATATCTCGCCCCGTGAAGCACTGAGTATCGATCCACAGCAACGCTTATTGCTGGAAGTCAGTTGGGAGGCTCTGGAGAATGCGGCGCTGCCACCTTTGCAATTGCCACGGCAAACCGGCATTTTTGTGGGCATCAGTGATCGTGATTATTTCCATCTATTGCTGCAACAAGGCGAACACAAGATAGATGGCTACTTGTCTGCCGGCAATGACTCCAGCATGGCAAGTGGGCGCTTGGCCTATTTCTTCGGGGTGGAAGGGCCGGTGCTATCACTGGATACGGCCTGTTCTTCCTCACTGGCTACCGTCCATCTGGCGGTGCAAAGCCTGCGCCGCAAGGAGTGTGATTTGGCACTGGCTGGCGGGGTCAATCTCATCCTTTCCCCTACGGTCAGCATAGGCACGTCGAAAGCCCACATGTTGGCTGCCGATGGACACTGTAAAACCTTCGATGCCAAAGCCGATGGCTATGTGCGCGGTGAGGGCTGCGGCATGGCCGTGTTGAAACGCCTGTCCGATGCCCAAAAGGATGGCAATCGCATCATTGCCGTCATTCGTGGTAGCGCCCTCAACCATGATGGACGCACCAGCGGCCTGACTGTTCCCAGCGGCCCGTCGCAACAGGCGGTCATCCGGCAGGCGCTCCAAGATGCCGACATTAAGCCTGAAGAAGTGGCTTATGTGGAAGCCCATGGCACCGGTACTTCACTGGGTGATCCGATTGAAGTGGGCGCTCTAGGCCATGTGTTTAAGAATCGCACTCAAGCACTATTGATAGGTTCCGTCAAAACTAATATCGGTCATTTGGAATCCGCCGCTGGTATTGCCGGATTGATGAAAACTGTATTGGCCTTAAGTCATTCTTCGATTCCACCCAGCCTGAATTTAACCCAGCCCAACCCGCTGATTGCCTGGGATCGCCTGCGGATTGAAGTGGTTAGGGCAAACATGCCATGGCCTGAAGGCAATCCGATTGCAGGGGTCAGCTCCTTTAGCTTTAGCGGGACCAACTGCCACATCGTATTGGAGGCGTATCAACAGCCCAGCGCCGAACTGGGCAAGGAAAGTGCCACACCCCATCTGTTCACCCTGTCGGCCAAAACGCCTGCTGCCCTGACCGAAATGGCGAGACAATATGCCTCCTACCTTGATAGGGAAACAGCAGGGCCATTGCGGGATATTTGCTTCACGCTGAACACGGGGCGGCAAGCTTTCAAGTCACGCCTGGCCTTGGTCGCCGACTCTAAACCCGCCCTGCGCGAAAAACTGTCGAACTGGCTCAATGCCCCACATGCTGCCCCCCCAAAAATCAGCGGAGAGACCGCTTTTCTGTTTACCGGGCAGGGTTCCCAGTATGTCGGCATGGGCAAACAACTCTATGCGACATCGAGCCTATTTCGCAGGGTTTTGAACCAGTGTGATGAGATTCTTGCCACCCTCTTGGATCGTCCCCTGCTTTCATTGTTGCTTGAAGACCATAACGCCGCCATCAACCTGACCCTTTATACCCAGCCTGTACTATTCAGTTTTGAATACGCCTTGTGCAGACTATGGCAATCTTGGGGGATAAAACCCGACTATGTAATGGGGCATAGTGTCGGCGAATATGTCGCAGCCTGTGTCGCCGGTGTTTTCAGCTTGGAAGACGCGCTCAAACTGGTCGCGGCAAGGGGGCGTTTGATCCAGTCCTGCGAACCGGGTGACATGGTTGCCATCAGGCTTGACGAGTCCGGCACACAACCCCTGCTGGCGGACTGTCGTGAGGATGTTGGCATCGCCGCACTCAACGGACCCCGCAATACGGTGATTTCGGGCAAGAAGGCCGCGATCCAACACATCGTCGCCAACTTGGAAAAAGAAGGGATAAACCATACGGCCCTGAATGTTTCCCATGCCTTTCATTCACCCCTGGTGGATGGCATCTTGGCAGAGTTTTCCCGGATTGCGCAACAGATTACCTATCATTCCCCAGCAACTCCCATGGTCTCTAACATCACGGGGCGGCAGGTGTCGGATGAAGTGACTCGTGCGGACTACTGGGTGAGGCATATCCGGGCAAGTGTAAGGTTCGAAGATGGCATCCATCACCTTTACCAGCAAGGCTGCCGACGCTTTATTGAAATGGGCCCCATGCCTACTCTGACCAGCATGGGGAAGCAGTGCATAATGGACGGAGACAATATGCTCTGGTTGGCCAGTTTGCGCAAAAATCGGCCGGACTGGGAAGAGTTGCTCGACAGTTTAGGGCAATGTTTTGTTTCAGGAAAACAGATTGACTGGGATTCCTTATGGCGCGACCTAGGCGTCACCGGCTGCAAACTTGAACTTCCCACCTACCCTTTCCAGCGTGAACGCCACTGGGTGGATTTGCCTAAAACACCCCGCTTATCCCGTTTAAGCCCTCTGCTCGACAAAAAAGTCTATCTGCCACGGGGCCGGCAAACCCTGTTTGAAACCGAATTTAGCCTAGAAAACCTTCCATTTCTGGCCGATCATCGGGTATTTGGCAATGTCGTCTCCCCCGCCGCCTGTCATTTGTGTTTGCTGCTGGATGCGCTAGGCCATCTGCACGGCGCACCCTCTCGGCAATTGCTTGATGTGGTTTTCCCCGAACCGCTCGTCATCACTGAAAACTCCCCGGTCACCGTACAAGCATTGATCGGTGAAAAGGCTTGGGAACTGATCAGTTTCAATGCGGATAACTCAGCCCATATCCATGCCACTGGGGAACTCGGCAATCAACCGGCTGGCGTGAACGAAAAGATTGACTTAGCTGCCTTGCAGCAGCAGTGCCATCAAACTGTCGACATTGAGCGCATCTATTCCGCGTCCCCCGATATAAGTTTCGGCCCCAGTTTCCGCTGGCTGAGTCAGGTTTCGACGGACCAACAAGACACCGTATTGGCAAAGCTGCAATGCCCGGAAACCTTGAGCCTGCATGGCTACCGGCTGCATCCGGGATTGTTGGATGCCTGTTTGCAGATCACTGTCGCCTTGTTACCGGAAACTGGTGAATCCGGGGCATATCTTCCCTTTGCCTTGGAGAGCCTCAGTTTACACGAACCCGTGGCGGGGGTGGCTTGGTTCTGTTTAGCCAAGCGAAATGGCCAAGGCAAATGGAATATCCGGCTTATCAGGGAAAATGGTCAATTCCTGATGTCATTGCAAGGTTTTGAAACACGGGAGGCGAAAAATACTCGAGCTTGGCAGGTGTGGCGAGATTGGCTTTATCAAATCAGTTGGCGGTCAAAACCACAATCGGCTTTGATTGCCGATTGTTTTGCGACCTTCCGGCAATTGGAAAATCAGCTTAAGTCCGGTTTGCCTCAACACTTGGCCGAATCAAACATTGACCTTGAACAACATGCCCGGCATGAACGGCAGTTAGAACAGCTAAGCCTGACATTCATCATTGATGCCCTGAGCAAACTCGGCTTCCAATGGCATCCAGGTACTTGTTGGCAGACAGCACAGTTAGTCCGACAACTTAAAATCGCCCATCCTCATTTCAAGCTGTTCAAGCGTTTGTTGACGGTCTTGGAGGATGCCGACTATCTGCAACATTCCCCCCCGGACAACTGGAGGGTTGTGCGGGTCCCTGATAGCCCGTCAACTCCTTCAACCCCCTTGCCGGATGAGGCTGCGTTCAAACTCCTGCAACGATGCGGAACACGTCTGGCGGAAGTGCTGAACGGGGCGCAAAATCCGCTTGACCTATTATTCCCTGACGGTGACTACAGCCTTGTCAATCAACTGTACTCGAACCTTCCAAGCTTGGAATTGATGAACGGACTGGTTCAGCGATTCGTCAGGCAACTCCTGAAATCCCTGCCCAACGGCAGAATCATCAACATCTTGGAAATTGGAGCAGGCACCGCCGGTACGACAATCTCCATACTGCCAGTTTTGTCGGCCCACAACACCCAGTATACGTTTACTGACATTGGACAGGGTTTCTTGAACTTGGCGCGTGAGCGCTTTGCCGATTTGCCATTCATTCAGTATCGGCGCTTGGACATTGAACAGGCTCCCGCATTGCAGGGCTTTGAGCCTCATCATTATGACCTTGTCATCGCGGCGAATGTCGTTCATGCGACCCGCAATCTGTCCCATGTAGCACAGCATATCCAGCAATTGCTGAAACCTCAGGGAGTCCTGCTACTCTTGGAGGACACTTCGCCCAAGGCTTGGGTGGACTTGAGCTTTGGGCTAACGGATGGCTGGTGGCGCTTTGAGGATCATGACACGCGCCCTGATTATCCATTGCTCAATCCGCAACAGTGGCAGGATTTTTTGGTGAGAGCCGGTTTTCAGTCTTCTTTCGCCCTCACTTATCCTGATTTGGGCGAGGCAGTCATTGCTGCCCAGTCACCCGCAAAAGCCTCCGAAGCTAAGACCCTACCTTGGCTCATCATCGGACAAGGGGTAGACGGACAAATCTTATCGGATGCCCTGGATAACTTTGGACATCCTACGGTTATTGCCAGTCCAAACCTCCATTCGGCAGAGTACACCGACTTGTTTAGCAACTTGCCCGATCTGGCCGGTGTTGTGCATATGGTCAGCCTATCCGTTGCAGAACCCAGTAGCGCTCAGGAACTTGAAGATGCGGCTCACACAGTCTGTGGCAGCGCCCTTTATCTGACGCAAGCCTTACTAAGCCGTTATGCCAGCCCACCACCGCTTTATTTGGTGACGGCATCTGCACAGGTCGTCCGACCCGAAGACAAGGCCGAAAACTATATTCAAGGGAGTCTGTGGGGATTGGGACGCACGATTGCCTTGGAGCATCCAGAACTAAATTGCGTCCTCGTTGATCTGGGCCAAGGCATGACAGCGACGGAAACAGCCAACGCCCTGATGACCGAGTTGTTTAAGTCCCCCAATAAAGAACCGACAGATAACCAAGTGGCATGGCGTAGTAACCAACGCTATGTCGCCCGTTTGACCCGTCATGCTCAAACAACGACTTCGCCGCCAACCGAAGCGGAGCCACCTTATCATTTGGAATTGTCAGAACCTGGCAGTATTGATAATTTGCGACGGGCGGCAACCACCCGCCGTAGCCCGCAACCCGGCGAAGTTGAAATCAAGGTTCAGGCCAGCAGCCTTAACTTCCGTGACCTACTGAAGACACTGGATTTATACCCTGATAGGCAGGAACCGATGGGCGACGAATGTTCGGGCGAGGTGGTGGCAGTGGGTGAGGGGGTCACGGGCTTTGCCATCGGTGATGCTGTGATTGCTTGTGCAGCCGGCTGTTTCACGCAATACCTGACGGTGGATGCCAAGGGCGTATTCCCCAAACCGGCAAACCTTTCCCATGAAGAGGCAGCCGGTCTGCCTGGTGTGTTCATGACGGCTGACTACGCCCTCAATCATCTTGCCAGAATTAAAGCCGGCGACCGCATACTCATTCACGCGGCGGCGGGGGGGGTCGGCATGGCGGCCATCCAAATCGCCCGTATTGCCGGTGCCGAGCTATTCTGCACAGCCAGCCCTAGCAAGTGGGAAGCACTGAAAAAACTGGGTATAGAACATATCTATCATTCCCGAACCTTGGATTTTTCCAAGCAGATTCTTGCCGACACGCAAGGCAGAGGCGTTGATGTCGTGCTGAATTCATTAACGAGTAAGGACTTCATCAGCAGCAGTGTGGCTGCTTTGCGCCCACAGGGTTTTTTCATCGAGATGGCCAAACGCGACATCTGGAGCCGTGAACAAATGCTCTTGACGCGGCCCGACGTGCAATATCACATTGTCGATATGGCGCAACAGCCGCCGGACCGCTTGCGCTCACTGCTGTGTAAGCTATTGCCACAGTTCGCCGATGGCAAGCTTCAAGCCCTACCCCATACCGACTTTCCCATCCACCGGGCATCTGAAGCCTTCCACCATATGCAGCAGGCCAAGCATGTCGGCAAAATAGTCATTACCCAGAACCAGGCCCGGACGGCAAGCATTCAGGCTAACGCCAGTTATCTGATTAGTGGCGGCTTGGGGGGGTTAGGCTTGTTAACCGCCCAATGGTTGGCCGAACATGGCGCAAAACACCTGATTTTAGTTGGGCGTAGCCAACCCAAGCCGGAAGCCCAAACCGTGCTGCAACAATTGACCGCCGTGGGCGTCGCCGTAAAGACGGTGCAAGCCGATATTGCCATCGCGGAACAGGCTGCCCAAGCCATCGCAGCGGTCGATGCGAGATATCCTCTAAAGGGCATCATTCATGCGGCGGGAGTGCTCGACGATGGCGCACTGCTCAACATGGACTGGCAGCGCTTCAAAACCGTATTTGCCCCGAAAATGTTTGGTGCTTGGAATCTTCACCACCTGACCAAAGCGTGTCATCTTGATTTCTTTGTCATGTATTCCTCCGTCACCGGGGTGTTTGGCACACGCGGACAAAGCAGCCACGCCGCCGCCAATACTTTTTTAGATGCCTTGGCGAGCCATCGATACCAAACCCATAAAAATGGCTTAAGTATTGCTTGGGGAGCCTGGTCAGACATCGGTTCTGCTGCGGCAATGGCGAATGATAGTCGGCAATTTACGTCCCAAGGATTTGGGGCGATTGCGCCGGCACAAGGCAAGCAGACACTGGATTACCTATTCACCCAGCCAGTGCCATCGCTGGTCGTCAGCCCCATCGACTGGACACAATTTAATCAAGCTTTCGGGACAGATTCGGGGTTTCACGCCGATCTGCACACAGAAACACCGTCACAGGATACTGCCAGCGTCAAAACACCTCAAACCACTGCACTATCCCCACGCCAACAACTGGAAGCGCTGCCGGAAGGTGAACGCAATGCGTTGCTGATGCAACAACTGCGCACGACAACGGCACAGGTGCTTGGGTTGCCTTCCTCTTCGCAGGTTGACCCGGAGGATAAACTCATGGAGGCAGGCTTGGACTCGCTGATGGCGATTGAACTGCGCAACCGGCTCAACAAACTCTTGGAGCTAAAACTGCCTGCAACTTTAGTGTTCGACTATCCGACATTAGCCTTGATGCACCGGCATCTGTTGGCGAAGCTATGCCCGGAACCTACGTCAGCGATGGACGAAATCGTTCCCGAGCCAAAGGCGGTAGCGGCAGATGGTTTGGATGCGCTCAACCAAGACGAATTGGCGGCATTGCTTATGCAAGAATTGGAACAGGAGAATTGACGCCATGACGCAACAAGCCACTACGGATCACACCGTAGTCATGAAAAACGCCCTGCAACAAATCAGGATACTGAAAGAAAAGCTGGCCGCGAAGGAAAACAGTGCTGACGAACCGATTGCCATCATTGGCATGGCTTGCCGCTTCCCCGGCGGAGTCCATACGCCGCAGCAATTTTGGCAATTCCTATGCGAAGGGGGGGATGCAGTCACCGAAGTCCCCGCCACACGCTGGAGTATCCAAGATTTTCCAGATGCCAACCCCTATGGTGCGTTTCTGGAGAATATTGATTTATTTGAGCCCCAATTCTTCAATATATCCCCTCGCGAAGCGATAACGCTTGACCCGCAGCAACGCTTGCTGCTGGAAACCAGTTGGGAGGCACTGGAAAATGCCAATATTATTCCCGGAAAATTGGCAGAAAGTGCCACCGGGGTATTCATTGGCCTAGCCGGCAGTGATTATGACTATTTGCTTACCCAGCAGGCGAGCCTTGACCACCCTGCGAATGATCCCCGCGCGCAAAATGACCTGTTCGAGCGCACCGGGGTGGATGCCAGTGTCGCCGCCGGGCGGGTTTCATATATCCTGGGGCTACAAGGCCCATGCCTGGCAGTCGATACGGCCTGTTCATCCTCTTTGGTCACCGTCCATTTGGCATGTCAAAGCTTGCGCCAGCAAGAATCCAGCATGGCTTTGGCAGGGGGCGTCAGCCTGATGCTGCGTGCAGACACAACTCTGGCCTTTACCAAGGTCGGCATGCTGGCACCCGATGGCAAATGTAAAACCTTCGATGCAGCGGCTGATGGTTATGTTCGCGGCGAGGGTTGCGGCATCATCGTTCTCAAACGCCTCAGTGATGCACAGCGGGATCACGATACTATATTGGCGGTCATTTCCGGCTCGATGATTAACCATGACGGAGCCAGCAGCGGGCTGACCGCACCCAAAGGCCCGTCCCAAGCTGCCGTCATCCGGCAAGCTTTGAAAAATGCCCGGTTGAATCCTAATGACATCAGTTATATCGAAGCGCATGGGACAGGCACTTCATTGGGAGACCCTGTGGAAGTGGGCGCCATCAGCGAAGTATTCCAACAGCGCGGGACACCACTCTGGCTAGGCTCGGTTAAAACCAATATGGGTCATCTGGAAACGGCTGCCGGTATTGCCAGCTTAATGAAAACCGTGTTAATGCTGCAACACCGGAAAATCCCCCCCCACCTACATTTCAAGACACCGAATCCACACCTGGACAGCGACACGGCATCAATCAAGATTCCTCTCACATTACAGGATTGGGATGTTCCGAAGCGTCATGCGGGTGTCAGTTCGTTTGGGTATAGCGGCACGAATGCCCATATTGTCTTATCGTCTTCGCCTGAAGTAGAAAGCGCAACAAGCGAAAATCTTGATATTCAGGGGCATTCATGTCATGTCATGGGCCTGTCGGCAAGAACGGAGCCCTCGCTAGATGCCGTCGTGCGGCATTATCATGCGTGGTTGTCTGGCAATACCGGCTTGGATTTGGGTGTCATTTGCCATGCCCATAATACTTGCCGAACCCAGTTTCCTTACCGCTTAGCCATCATCGCGAACTCTACTTTGGATTTATTGCAGCAATTGCAGCGGTGGCCGAATAATAAAAAAGATGCCAATATCGCGCAGGGACATGCCGCACCTCATCAATCTCCGGGGAAAATAGCCTTCCTATTTACCGGACAAGGTTCACAGTATCCGGGAATGGCGCAGCTTTTGTACCGGGAATCTCCCGTTTTCCGTGCGGCGATGGATGATTGCGAAGCCATTTTGCAACCTCTTTTGGGACAATCCCTCTTGGCATTGGTTTTTTCAGATTCATCAGGGGTATTAAACCAGACTGCCTTTACCCAGCCCGCGCTATTCGCACTGGAATATGCGTTGGCAAAAATTTGGCTGTCTTGGGGGATTAAGCCTGACTACATGATGGGGCATAGTGTCGGGGAATATGTGGCGGCTTGCATTGCCGGTGTGTTCACCTTAGAGGACGGGCTGAGACTGGTCGCGGCAAGAGGCCGTCTGGTCCAAGCCTTACCCGATAATGGCGGTATGCTCGCCGTTATGGCAAGTGAAGCCGAAGTGCAAAACCTACTTGCCACTCACGCTGATACTGTTGCGTTGGCTGCCGTCAATGCGCCCCTACAAATTGTCATGTCGGGGGATAAAGGGGTATTAAATGACATAGGGAAATCTCTTCAGGCACAAGGTATCCAGTCCCACCCACTGGCCGTATCCCATGCCTTCCATTCCCCGCTCATGCGCCCCATGCTGGATGAATTCAGGCAAGTATTGAATACTGTCAAGCTTTCAGCGCCAAATTATCCATTGGTATCCAATCTCACGGCTGAAGTGGTCGGCATCGAAATAACCCGGTCCGATTATTGGATAGCCCATGTATTGCAAACGGTGCAATTTGCCAACAGCATCCGAAGTTTGGAAAATTCTGGCGTTCGTTTATTCATTGAAATTGGCCCTAAGCCCGTCTTATGCGGGTTGGCAAAACAGCAAACCCAGGCCGACTGCGTTCATCTCGCCAGCCTCAAGGCAGGGGGTAATGACTGGCAGTCATTAATGCAGTGCCTTGGCGAGCTTTATGTGCGGGGTATTCCTATCGATTGGCAGTCCATCGAACAAGGCGATCATTATCAGAAGGTTTCTTTGCCTACCTACCCATTTCAGCGCAAGCCTTATTGGATTGCCACAAAAAAAATCAACCCAACGGATGCAAACATGACGACTGTTGACCGCGCAACTGAACGGCACGATATGAACCTAGCCCCCATCACCCAAGAAATCCAAGAACTTATTGCCGGCCTGTTAGAAATCGAGGTGGATGAGGCGGATATCCACACCCCATTTATCGAATTGGGGAGCGATTCCATCATCGTCATGGATGCCATTCGCAACATTGAACACAACTATGGCTTAAAACTCAGTCCCCGGCAATTTTTCGGTGAATTGAACAGTATCTCGGCACTTGCCAGCTATCTGCACGCCCATGCCGAGAAAACGCCGGTCCACACGCCTACCCATCAGCCTATGCAAACGGCTGCCCCGGTCATGCCGCAAGAAATGGTAGCCATCCCTCCTGCAAAGGCGGCTATCCCGCAAGCTGCCTCAACTGCCCATTTGCCGCCTTCCTCTGCGTTGTCTAAAAACCCGGTGGCCGCCCCGGCAAACATTAGCGAATTGCTTCAGCAGCAACTCAACCTGACTCAACAGGTGATTGCAAGCCAACTGGCCTTCCTGCGCGACCAAGCCCCCACGTGCGCAGGAACCCCCGAACCTATGACACCGACGACGCCAGCCAGTGCCTCAATGCCACCTCCGGCAACGACCACGACACCGCGCAAGCCGTCGGCCTCTGTCGCCCGCATTGACCCCATTTCCAAAAAGCCCCTGGCAGCGAGCAATACCAAAGCCATCCTAAAACAGCAGCAACAGGAACATTTGGACACCCTCATTCGTGAGTTTAGCCAGCGCACCCGGCTATCCAAGGAAAGCATTCAAAAATACCGTCCGGTCTTGGCTGACAGCCGCGCCAGCGTCGGCTTCCGCCCCTCGCTCAAGGAAATGCTTTACCCGTTAATTGGCGAGCGCGCCCAAGGGGCGCATTTATGGGACATCGACGGTAACGAATACATTGATTTCATGATGGGGTTTGGCGCTTGCCTGTTTGGGCATCATGCAGCGTTTATAGACCAGGCTGTGCGACAACAACTGCTGCACACTGGCCCGTTAGGGACCCGCGCCAGCATTGTCGGCGAAGTGGCGGAATTGTTCACCGAAATGACCGGGCATGAACGCTGCGTATTCTCCAACACCGGCACGGAAGCCGTCATGGCAACCATCAGAATGGCGCGCGCGGCGACAGGCCGTACCAAAATCGTCATGTTCGACGGGTCGTATCATGGTCATTCGGATACCACGGCATTGGCTTTGTATGGGGCCGGAGACCAGCGCGAGATTGTGCCTGTTTCTCCCGGCATCCCGGAAAATATGACAGAAAATGTCATGATTCTGGGCTATGACCAGCCTGCGTCATTACAAACCATCCGCGAACATGCCCATGAGATTGCCGGTGTCATGGTGGAAGCTGTGCAAAGCCGCGCACCCGGTTTGCAACCTCGCCAGTTCTTGCTTGATCTCCGCGAACTGACGGCGGAAATTGACGTGCCACTGATTTTTGACGAGATGATTACCGGTTTCCGCCTGCACCCGCAAGGCGCCCAAGGCTGGTTCGGGGTCAAGGCGGATATGGCAACCTATGGCAAAGCGGTCGGTGGCGGCATGCCGATAGGGGTGGTTGCAGGCCGTGCCAAATATCTGGACGGCATTGACGGGGGCTTTTGGCAGTACGGGGACAATTCCTTCCCCGAGGTGGAACGCACCTTCTTTGGCGGCACCTTCTGCCAGCATCCTTTGAGTATGGCCGCCGCCTTGTCCGTCTTGAAACACCTCAAAGCCCAAGGCATGACGCTGTATGAACAACTGAACCGGCGCACGACCGATTTCGTAAACCGCATCAACCATTATTTTGCCATTGAAGAAGTGCCATTCAAGGTGGTGCATTGCGGCTCGCTGTTCCGTTTTGAATACACGGGGAATCTGGAGATATTCTTCTACCACCTACTGAATAAAGGCATTTATGTCGGTGAATGGCGCAGTTGCTTTGTTTCCACGGCACACACCGATGCAGACTTGGACCAAACTTTCCTAGCCATTCAGGAAACAATCGAGTCCATGCGTGACGGTGGTTTTCTTCCGCCCAGTCCAGTGGGTTGCGACTGCAAAAAAAAAACGACAGTCAACCAGCTTGAAAGCGTCCACGCCTTCACTCTAGGAAGCCAAGGGGAAAAGCATTTTCCGCTGACTACAGCCCAAAGCCAGCTTTGGTTGCTCAACCAGTTGGGCAAGCAAAGCTCCCTAGCCTACCATGAGCGCATCATTGCGCGTTTGCAGGGCAAACTGAATCAGCAGGCTTTACAAGATGCTTTGCAACAATTGGTTGACCGCCATGAGTCCCTGCGCTTACGTTTTTCGGCTGACGGCTTGACCCAGATTGCCCAAGCCCAAGTAAGTGTTGCCATTCCTGAATATGCGTTGTCGCCCGACGCGGTGGATGCTTGGCTGGAAGCAGAGAGTCAACAGGCTTTCGATTTTGCTCAAGGGCCTTTGTTCCGGGCCGCACTATTAACACTCCCAGATCATGAACATCTGCTGGTTTTCACCACCCATCACATCATTACTGACGGTTTCTCGCTGAATATTTTGGTGGAAGAACTGGCAAGGCTATATTCCGCGCAACTCCGGCAACAAACCATCAGACTGGAACCGGCACGTCAGTACAGCGATTATGTCGCTTGGCTCGCCCAAAAACTTTCAAGTGACACATTCAAGGGGCAACTGAGTTATTGGCAGGGGCAACTGGCAGCGCCTTTGCCTGTATTGCTCCTGCCAACGGATCATCCTTATCCCGCCGTCAAAAGTTATCTAGGTGGGAGCCACACTGTCAGGCTGGATGCTTCCCTGACCCAAGCCTTGAATCGACTGGCTCGGCAACACCACGGCACGACCTTCATGCTGGCACTGTCGGCTTATTTGATCTTCCTGCACCGCTTGTGTAATCAGGACGACCTGATTGTCGGCGTACCCACTGCCGGGCGCGGCATGGAAGGGGGTGACAGCGTATTCGGCTATTGCACGCATTTGCTGCCGATCCGCAGCCGGCTTGTAGCCCAGCAGGAACCTGCGTTCGTAGATTATTTCAACCAGCTTAAAACCAAGCTGTTCGATGCCTATGACCACCGTGATTACCCTTATGCCGATTTGCTGAATAGCTTGGAAATCCCGCGCGATGCCATACGTCCGCCGCTGGTGTCTTGCATCTTCAACCTCGACAAGCCGGGTGCCACCCCAGACTTACCGGGTTTGCAGATGGAGTTCCTGCCAACTGCCCGCCGGTTCTTCCATTTTGACCTTGGACTCAACATTACCGAACTGGAGGACGGCTGGGAGGCAAGCTGGGTTTATAACGCCGATATTCTGGAGGCCACCACCATCCAGCGTTGGGCGGAAAACTTTACTACCCTGCTAAAAGGCATAAGCGAAAACTCCGACCGGGGCGTATACGCCCTACCACTGTTGACAGAGGACGAGCAGCGGCAACTCCAAAAATGGAACCAGACCGCCAGGGACTATCCTCGCGACCAAACCATAGTCAGCTTGTTCGAGGCGCAGGTGCGGACAACCCCGGACAGTGTGGCAGTGGTGTTCGAAGGCCAGTCTCTGACTTATGCCGAATTAAATTCACGGGTTAACCGAGTCGCCCATGCCCTCATGGCCTTGGGGGTTCAGGTTGACACATTGGTCGGCCTCTGCGTGGATCGCTCCCTAGAAATGGTGGTTGGCCTGCTCGGCATCCTCAAGGCGGGCGGGGCGTATGTGCCGCTTGATCCCGCTTACCCTGAAAAGCGTCTGCGGTATATGCTGGATGACTGCGGAGCCAAACTGCTGTTGGCTCAAAGCCATCTGCAAGGTATGCTCGGCCCTCTACTGGCAACGAAAAATCAGCGTGGGGAAAGGCGCGATATAGAAATGCTGAGCTTGGACATTATTGACCTGTCAAGCTGGCCGGACAGGAATCCCACCGCCAAAGTTTCCCCTGATGGATTGGCTTACGTGATTTATACATCAGGTTCCACGGGAAAACCCAAGGGGGTGCTCTCACATCACCAAGGTTTGTACAATTTGGCGAAAGCACAGGTGCATGCGTTTGGTGTCCTGCCCAAGAGTCGAGTGTTACAATTTGCCTCTCTAAGCTTTGATGCATCGGTTTCCGAGTGGGCGATGGCGCTGGGCGTAGGGGCGAGTCTGTATTTGGCAAGCCGGAATGCACTCGTGCCGGGTGATGCCTTACAATCTACTCTGAATCGACATTTAATCACCCACGTTTGCCTACCGCCGACGGCTTTGAATGTGATGTCGGCAGATGCCTGCCCGCACCCAACGAACCTGATTGTGGCAGGTGAAGCTTGTCCTGTGGAATTGGCGAAACAATGGTCGGTCGGTCGGCGGTTTTTCAATGCCTATGGGCCAACAGAAACTACAGTTTGTGCTACTGTGGCCGAATGTAGCCAACTGGAGGATAGGTTGGCTATCGGTAAGCCGCTGGCTAACCTGAGGGCGTATGTGTTGAACGGACAAGGCAACCCGGTGCCTATCGGTGTACCCGGCGAATTGTGCATAGCGGGTGTTGGCTTGGCACGCGGCTATTTGAACCAGCCTGAGCTGACGGCAGAGAAATTTGTCGAGTTAGAATTGTTTTGCCAGCACGAGCGGCTTTACCGCACAGGCGACCTAGCTCGCTGGCTCCCTGATGGCAATTTGGAATACCTTGGACGCATCGACCACCAGATCAAGCTCAGAGGCTTCCGCATCGAGTTGGGCGAGATTGAGGCGGTGCTCACGCAGCACCCGGCAATCAATACCGCCGTGGTGTCGCTGCATGAACGCGATGGCAACAAGTCATTGGCTGCTTATATGATCTTTACGGCGGGCGAGGAAGCAACGGACATCACGGCGCTGCGCAACTGGCTCAGTGACCGCCTTCCTGACTACATGATTCCAGCCTCATTCTCCGTGCTGGACGCATTGCCACTGACACCCAACGGCAAAATCGACCGTAAGGCATTGCCAGAACCCGGCGGGCTACTGGTGGCGGGTAGCTACGAGTTGCCTCGCTCCGGCACCGAGCAGCAACTGGCGGACATCTGGGCCGACGTACTCAACCGCCCCGCCATCGGCATCCATGACAATTTTTTTGAACTGGGGGGGGATTCCATCCTCAGCATCCAGATTGTCGCTAGCGCCCGCCAAGCCGGGCTTGGCATTAACGCGCATGACGTGTTCCAACACCCAACTATCGCCAAACTGGCGCAGGTGGTGCAGCCAGCCAGTGCCGTGCAGGCCGAACAAGGCTTGGTGCAGGGGAATGTGCCCCTTACCCCGATCCAGTCATGGTTCTTGGGGAGCGACACGCCAGAACCTTGGCACTTCAACCAGGCCATGCTGTTGACCGTACCGGAAAATTTGGATGAGGCCGCCCTAAGGCAAGCTCTGGAGGCACTGCTGCGCCACCACGATGCCCTGCGGTTGCGTTACCGACAGGGGGGGGATGGCTGGCGGCAAACCCATGCTGCACCCGATGATGCCTGCATGCCATTCCATTCCGAGGATTTGCCTGCCGCTGACTGGGAGATTGGCTTGGAAACCCGTTCCACTCACTGGCAAGCCAGCCTTGACTTGGCACAAGGGCCGTTGGTCCGGATGGTGCTGTTCCGGGCGAGTCAGACTGGGCGCAGTCCAAGCCTGCTTTGGGTCATTCACCATCTGGCGGTGGACGGAGTGTCTTGGCGCATCCTGCTGGACGACCTGCATACGGCTTACCAGCAAGCCAAGGAAGGCCAACCCATCCAGCTCCCGCCCAAAAGCAGCAGCTTCCAAGCATGGGCAGAGCATTTGCGGCGATGGACGGACAGTACCGCCTTCACCGCCGACGCAGCCTACTGGCACAGTCTGCCCACCACCGTAGCGCCCCTGCCAATAGACTACCCTCATGGCAGCAACCGGGTGGCGGACACCCACCACCATCTTCTGATGCTGGATGCCAATGCCACCCGTCAGTTACTGGAGGAGGCTCCCGCAGCCTACCGCACTGGCATCAATGACCTGTTGCTCAGTGCCTTGCTGCTGGCCTTGCAGGAATGGGGAGGCGGACAGCGCCAACACCTCATCGATTTGGAAAGTCATGGCAGGGTTGATCTGTTCCCGGATTTGGACCTGAGTCGCACAGTCGGCTGGTTCACTTCCCTGCACACCGTAGACTTGACCTTGCCGGACAGCCCTGACATGGCACAAGTGATCCAGTCCGTCAAGGAGCAACTGCGCCGTATACCGCACGAGGGGGTGGCCTACGGACTGCTCCAACAGCAGGGAGTCGTCCTGCCTAAATCCTCAGTGCTATTCAACTACCTAGGCCAGTTTGACCAGACCCGTCAGCAGGGTGGCTTTAGCGTGATACAAGACGGCAGCGGACGCAGCCACAGCCTCGGCGGCAGCCGTGAACATGTATTGGAGATCAACGGCATTGCAGTGCATGGTCAGTTGGAACTGGCTTTCAGTTACAGCGGGCGACAATACAAGGAGTCAACCATCCAGCACTTGGCGAACCGCTACCAATTCTATCTGCAAACCCTGCTGGCACATTGCCAGACACACTACGGCTATACGCCCGCTGACTTCCCTCTGGCCTGCTTAGACCAGACCCAAGTGGATAGCCTCACTCGTTTGTATCAGCGCAATATCGACACGGTTTATCCCCTGACACCGATGCAGCAAGGGATGATGTTCCATACCCTATACGCCCCGGACAGTGGCCTGTACTTTGAGCAAGTGGCCTGCCTCATTACGGGAGAAATCCACCCCGCCACCCTGCGGGCAGCTTGGCAATGGCTGGTAAACCGCCATTCGGTTCTGCGCACCGCATTCTACCATGATGGGTTGCAATCATTGCAGATAGTCTGCCGGGAAGCCGAAGTGCCATGGCAAGATATCGACTGGCAGGGTTTGTCCGTTGATGAACAGCGGCGGCAACGCGAACAGTTGATGGCACAGGAACGCCAGAGGGGCTTTGACTTGGTGCAGGCGCCACTCATGCGCTTCCACCTGATCCGTGAAAAGGCTGACAGTTACCGGCTGGTATGGCATCACCATCACATCCTACTGGATGGCTGGTGTCTGCCCATCCTGTTCCAGGAAATGTCCTTGGTGTATGCGGCCTTGCTCCGTCAACAGCCACCATCTCTGCCCCCGGCGCAGGATTACCGCCATTTCATCGCATGGCTTACACAGCAAGACAAAAATGCCGCCCGACACTACTGGCAGGAGAAGCTGACGGGCTTTAGTTCACCCACACCTATCCCGTTAAGCCGACAAGGCTTGACGGAAAATTCGCTTGATCCCAAGCACGTTTGCTTGACCTTGTCGGCAGTCACAAATCAACGGTTACATTACTTGGCCCGTCAACGGCGGGTGACGACCAACATTTTGGTGCTGACCGCTTGGGCGATTTTGCTTGGACGTTACAGTGGCGAGTCCGACGTTGTGTTCGGGGCGACGACTTCCGGTAGAAATGTTCCCCTCGTAGGCATTGAGAATATGGTGGGGTTGTTCATCAATACCCTGCCTTTGCGGGTCAAATTGAAAGGTAACCCGGTCGATTTATCCCATACCCTACAAAATCAGCAACAGGCCGACAACCAATATGCTTATACCAGTCTTGCAGACATTCAAAGCTGGAGTGAAACTCCCAATGGCACAGCGCTGTTTGACAGCCTCGTGGTGTTTGAGAACTACCCCGATGACGACAGCCAGCGCCACCCGCAAGGGCTACCCTTACGGTTTAGCGAGGTGGAGGCCATCGAGCAGACCAATTATCTATTGACGCTGGCGGTGACGGCGCCACCCGGCGAACAGTTGAGTTTTGATCTTGGTTTTGATGCCAACCGCATCCAGCCTGAGATGGCTACCCGGATATTGGGACATTTGGAAGTGTTGCTAACCAGCATTGCCGATAATCCTGAAGCAGACATTCATAGCCTGTCCTTGCTGACAGTGGCCGAGCAACAGCAACTGACATTGTGGAACCAGACCGCTGTCGATTACCCGCAAGGCCAAACTATCGTCAGCTTGTTTGAGCGGCAAGTAGGGCAAACGCCGGACAACACCGCCTTGATATTCGAGAGCCAGAGTTTGACCTACGCGGAACTCAACGAACAGGCCAACCAATTGGCGCACCATCTGTTAAACCTAAAAAACCCGGATGGCAACGCCTTGATTACAGGCAACCCGCTGGTCGCCATCGCGGTCGAACGCTCATTCGACATGGTCATTGGGTTGCTCGCCATCCTCAAGGCCGGCGGGGCGTATGTACCGGTAGACCCAAGCTACCCGCCCTCCCGCATCCGGTACATGCTGGAAGACAGTGCCGCGCCAGTGCTGCTGACGCAAAGCCACTTGCAAGCGCAATTGCCGCTGAATGAATGGCAACATGAGTGCGTGGTGATGTGCTTGGACGGAATGGATTTATCCATCCATCCCTCGGCTAACTTGGCATCTAAGAGTCAGCCGGAAGATTTGGCTTATGTCATTTACACATCGGGCTCCACCGGAAAGCCGAAAGGCACACTATTGACCCACCAGGGCTTTGGCAATTACTTGCAATGGGCGGTACATTATTACGAAGTAGTCCATGGTAATGGCGCACCCGTGCAATCTTCGATTGGTTTCGATGCCACTATTACCAGTTTATATCTGCCTTTAATATCGGGCAGGCCCGTGGTGCTATTGCCTGAACACGAAGAAATTGAGGCACTCGCAAGCGCATTGCGGCAAGGACCACGATTCAGCCTAGTAAAAATCACCCCGGCACACCTGGAAATACTCAATCATCAATTAAGCCAAAATGAATATGCAAACGCAAGTCATGCTTTGGTCTTAGGCGGCGAGGCACTGACCAGTGTACATATCGAGCCTTGGCTGCGTTATGCGCCGGACACCCATTTGATTAATGAATATGGCCCAACGGAAACGGTCGTCGGTTGCAGCATTTACGATGCCAAAGGACAAACCCTGCTGGAGGGTTCCATTCCAATTGGCAGGCCCATCGCCAATACCCGCCTCTACATCTTGAATTCCCATCATCAACCCCAACCCCCCGGCATTCCGGGCGAACTGTGCATTGCCGGGGACGGTTTGGCGAGGGGTTACCTGAACCGCCCTGAGCTTACCGCTGAAAAGTTCATCGTAGTCGAACTGCTTGGCAAAACTGAAAGGATTTACAAGACGGGAGACCTGGCAAGATGGTTGCCTGACGGCAACTTGGAATTTCTAGGCCGCATAGACCAGCAGATCAAGCTCAGGGGGTTCCGCATCGAACTAGGGGAGATTGAAACCCTGCTCGCCCAGCACCCAGCGGTCAGCGGGGCGGTGGTCATGGTGCATGAGCGGAATGGGGTCAAGTCACTCGCCGCCTATGTCACCCTCGCCGACGGGCAGGATGCCTTGGATACCACAAACACTGCCGTCCTGCGCACTTGGCTTGGTGCACAACTGCCGGATTACATGGTGCCTGCTGCTTTTGTCATCCTGCCTGCCTTCCCGCTAACCCCCAACGGCAAGATTGATCGGAAGTCACTGCCTGAACCGGATTACACCGAACGGCAAACGCCCCACCAGCCGCCACACACGGAGACTGAGAAAACCTTGGCCAAATTATTCTCTTCGGTGCTGAGTGTCGGCGACATCGGGATTGATGACAACTTTTTCGAATTGGGGGGGGATTCGATCATTTCCATCCAACTGGTCAGCCGTGCCCGCCAAGCAGGGCTGAACTTCACACCGCGAGATGTTTTCCAGCACCCTACCATTGCAGGGCTGGCTGTGATTGCGGGTGAACTTCCCCAGCCACAACCGATAGCCCAAGGCTTATTGCTAGGAGAAGTGCCCCTGCTGCCCATACAACAGGCTTTCTTTGCCGCACGGGCCATAGAACCGCAACATTTCAACCAGGCAACTTGTTATAGCGTACCGGCAAACCTGAACCTGGAATACCTGACCGCAGCATTGCGCCATCTATTGATGCACCACGATGCCTTGCGTGCGTGTTACCGGCAGACGGGACAGGGCTGGCAGCAGTTTTTTGCAGCGCCGGAGGAGGTCAGCCTCAGTGTGCAACGGATTGATTGCACGGCTTGGGAGCAGGGCCAGCGCCTCGCCCGCTTGGCCGTGTTAGTTGACCAATTACAAGCGGATTTGGATTTGTCACAGCCCGCACTGATGCGAATCGCTTGGTTTGACTATGGCGACACAGAACCGGGGCATCTGGTCTGGGTCATCCATCACCTGATTGTCGATGTCGTTTCATGGCGGATTCTGGTGGAAGACCTCAACACCCTGTACCGGCAATTGCAACAAGCGCAAGCATTGGCGCTTCCACCCAAGACTAACTCTTATGCGGATTGGGTTGCCTATTTGCAAGAATACACCCGTTCAGACCTTGTCACTGGAAAACACTTGGCTTATTGGGAACAATTGAAGCAACAGCCTATTGCAGAACTGCCGTGTGACCATGCTTATCAGGCAGAGGACAATACGGTTGCCTCGGTTCGGGAGATCAGCCTCACTTTCGACCAAGCACGGACCCAGGCATTACTGGAAGAGGCCCCTAAAGCTTACCATACCCATATCAACGACCTGTTGCTGACGGCATTGGCGATGGCAATGCAGTCGTGGCATGGCTCGCCCGATCTGTTGCTCGATCTGGAAAGCCATGGACGCCATACGAATGATGAAAGCCCGGCAATTGACCTATCGCGCACCGTCGGTTGGTTCACAACTATCTATCCAGTGCACCTGAAACTGACCAGTGGCCACATCGGGGAAAACATTAAAGCCATCAAGGAACAATTGCGCAGGGTTCCCGACCAAGGGCTTTCCTACGGGACCTTATGCCATTTCAACCATCGACTCGCCGATTTGCCCAAGGCGCAAATCCTATTCAATTACTTGGGGCAGTTTGACAACGCCACCCAAGGCAATACGGGCGAAAATTTGATCCTCGAGGAAATCCCGACCGACTTGGGGCAGTCTCACAGTCCGTTACAACAACGCGAATACCTGCTGGAAATCAACGGCTGGGTCAGCGACAGGCAATTTCACTTCTTCTGGACTTATAGCCAAAATGTTCATGACGCCACGCACATCGAGGCATTGGCCCATGCATTTGAACAATCATTGAACGCACTCATTCAACATTGTCTAGCCGATAATGCAGGCGGCTTCACGCCGTCTGATTTCAGTTTGGCAGACTTGGATCAGGCCGAGCTTGATGATGTGTTGAACGCGGTGCTTGACCTGTAAGCAATGGGGATTGAGCATGAATAAAGAAAACGTTGCGGCCATTTACCCGTTATCGCCACTGCAACAAGGCATCTTGTTTGAATGCCAGTACGCCAACGACAACAGCCTGTATTATGAACAGCAATGCTTGACTCTGAAAGGCAAGCTTGAACCCGAGACTTTCCAGCAAGCTTGGCAGGAAGTCGTGTCCAGACACCCCTCCCTGCGCACCTTAATCCTGTGGGAAAACCGCAAGGCTCCGCTGCAAGTGGTGCGCAAAACGGCAGAACTGGGTTGGCAACACGAGGACTGGCAAGGACTATCACCCGCAGAACAAGAAACACGCTTGCAATCTTTTTTGGAAGCCGACCGGCAACGCGGCTTTGCACTGACACTAGCCCCGCTGATGCGCTGCGCCCTCATCAAAATAGCAGAAAACACCCATCATTTTGTCTGGAGCGCCCATCACATCATCATCGACGGCTGGTGCACCTCCATTCTGTATGAAGAAGCCTTTGCCCTATACCATGCAAAATCCACAGGCCAAACCCTTCGCTTGCCCCCTGCCCGCCCTTATCAGGATTACATCGCCTGGCTGCAAAAGCAGGATCAAGCATTGGCGGAGCAGTTCTGGCGCCGCGAACTGCAAGGTTTTACCGCGCCCACCCCGTTGATCGCAGACCGGCCCAAACACTTGGCGAAAGGAAACCGACCTTGCAGCCACGAAATCGCCATTCCCGATGCACTAAAAACCGCCCTGCAGGGTTTTGGCCGCCAGCAGCAACTGACCCTGAATACACTGTTCATGGGGGCATGGGCAATTTTACTCAGCCGTTACGCCCGTGAAGAAGACATTGTTTTCGGGGTAACCGTGTCAGGGCGTCCCGGCACACTTCCCGGTGTGGAAAAGATGGTAGGGCTATTCATTAACACACTGCCCGCACGTATTCAGGTGTCGGCAGAATCGCACCTATCAGAATGGTTGCAAACCTTACAGATTTCCCATGTTGAACGGGAGGAATATGCCTACAGCGCCCTGTCAGACATTCAGAAGTGGAGTGATTTGCCATCGGGAAGCCGATTATTTGAGAGTCTGTTCGTCTTTGAAAACTACCCGGACGAAGAGGATGGGGACACTCAACTAAATTTGACCAATACCCGCATCTTTGAGCACACTAGTTTTCCATTAAGCGTCGCCGTCACCCTGGGGGAAACCATCGGCATCGCTTTCCTTTACAAATCGGATCGCTTCAATCCAGACACCATTGCCCGCATGGCAGGACATTACCGGCAACTATTGCATGAGATCGTGCATTGCCCACACAAACAACTCTGGCAATTGCAATTGCTAACAGCCGCTGAAAAGCAGCAAATACTGATTGAGTGGAATCAGACACAAACTGCCTATCCCGCAGATAAATGTTTGCAACAACTGTTTGAAGAGCAGGCGGCACAAACTCCAAATCGAATTGCTCTCGTTGATGGAACGAAGCAGTTGACGTACCATGAACTCAACACACAGGCCAATCAGTTGGCACACTATCTGTCATTTCAGGGGGTACAGACAGAAACCTTAGTCGGACTCTATCTAGAACGTTCATCAGCCATGATTATCGCCATACTGGCCATTCTCAAGGCGGGCGGAGTTTACTTGCCCCTAGATACCGGCTACCCACAGGCACGTATTGAATTAATGATTAAAGATGCCGAAGTACCATTGCTGCTAACCCAGGAAAACTTTCTGGATCAACTGGACAAGCTGAAAATAACTACGTTATGTATGGATCGAGATTGGGATGTATTTTGTACTCACCAGCCTACGACAAATCCAGCTTCCTGTTTCATACCAGACCACCCGGCCTATGTCATGTATACATCAGGTTCCACAGGAACACCCAAAGGAGTAGTCGTTACTCACCGCAATATCGTGCGCTTGGTCAAAAACACGAATTATATTGACTTTCGTCCTGACAGAACCTTATTGCAACTGGCTTCCGTTACTTTTGATGCAGCAACATTTGAAATATGGGCTAGTTTATTGAATGGGGCAAAACTTGTCATAACCACCAAAGAAATTGCTTTGTCGCCTGAAAAATTGGCCAACTATCTGCATTTCCACCAGATTGATACCCTTTTTCTGACTACAGCACTGTTTAATCAGATTTCGCAAATTCAGCCTGACTGTTTTGCAGAACTTGATACCCTCCTATTCGGCGGTGAACAGGTTGATCCAAAATGGGTAAAAAAAATTCTTGATACGGCACCTCCAAAACATCTGCTACATGTTTATGGGCCCACGGAAAACACTACGTTTAGCTCATGGCATGAGATAAAACCAGGAGAGATTGATGCTGAAGCGATGACAATCCCTATTGGAACTCCAATCAGTAATACCAAATTATATCTATTGGATAACTCTCTACAGCCAGTCCCTGTTGGAGTGGTGGGTGAACTTTATACAGGTGGGGATGGTGTGGCTTGTGGTTATCTAAACCGCCAGCAATTATCCAGCGAACGGTTTATAACCAATCCGTTCAGCGAAGGCTTACTGTACAAAACCGGCGATCTGGCGCGTTATTTACCCGATGGCGCAATCGAATTCATGGGCCGCTTGGACAATCAGGTGAAAATCCGTGGCTACCGCATCGAATTGGGCGAGATCGAATCCGTAATCAACCAGCATCCCTTGGTACGCGATTGTGTCGTGCGGGCATTGGAAACAAGCCCAGGCCAAAAACGGCTGGTCGCCTATGTCATCCCGGTCTCGACACCCGCATTCTCAGTGACAGACCTGCGAGAGTCTCTGCAACAGACTCTTCCCGATTATATGGTTCCCAATGCCTTTGTGCCGCTGGAAAGCTTCACCCTGACGCCGAACGGCAAGATTGACGACAAGAGCTTGCCAATCCCCAGCATCATCGACAAGTCAGCAGACTACGAAGCACCTGTGACAGCGGCGGAAACGTGTCTGGCCGCACTCTGGCAAGATATATTGCAAACTGCAAACGTCGGCCTGAATGACAACTTCTTTGAACTGGGCGGCGACTCCATCATTTCCCTGCAATTGATCAGCCGTGCCAAACAGGCCGGCCTGCATATCACACCAAAAGACATTTTCAGCAGCAAGACACTGAGGCAGCTCGCCGCAGTGGCCAAAGCCATCAATGCCATTGAAGAAGCCGATCAAGCCCCGGTTATTGGTGACATTAAACTGCTGCCAATACAGCACTGGTTTTTTGATCTACGGCAGCCTGATCCACACCATTTCAATCAAGCCAACTGCTTTATTGTTCCGGCACAGCTTGACCTCCAGGCATTGACCGAGGCAACCCGCCACCTGCTCGCACACCACGACATGCTGCGGGCTTATTACCGGCAGACGGAAGCAGACTGGCAACAGGCTGTGGCAGCCCCGGATAAACACCCCTTTGCTATCAATTATTTTGATCTTTCCATGCTGCCACAGGAACACCGAGTCCAGCGCCTGAGCCAGCAAGCCGCATCCTTGCAAGCCAGCCTGACACTGGACATGCCGCCTCTGATGTGTATGGCGTGGTTTGATTATGGCCCGACGGAGACTGGCCGTCTTGTCTGGATAATTCATCATCTGCTTGTGGATGGTGTCTCCTGGCGCATTCTGGAAGAAGACTTGAATTCTGTTTATCAGGCTGCCTGCCAAGGCAAGAAAGCCGTGTTGAGTGCCAAAACCACCTCTTTCCGACGCTGGGCCAACGCATTGGCAGACTATTCGCATTCCCCAAGACTGTTAAACCAAGCCGGCTATTGGGAAGCTTTGGCACAGCAGAAAAATCAACCGCTGCCCGTTGACTATTCCACCACACGGGTTGGCAATACAATTGCTTCAACCGCCGAAATCACCTGCTGTTTGAATCCAGTAGAAACCCGCGCCCTGTTACAGGAAATACCCTCCGTCTACCGGACGCATATCAATGACTTGCTGTTGACGGCGCTGGCCATGGCATTCCGACCGTACACAGGTTCCGACACGCTATGGCTGGATATGGAAACCCATGGCCGCCATAACGACATTGATGCTTCGGCGGACATGGCAAACATGGATCTGTCACGGACTGTGGGTTGGTTTACCAGTATGTTCCCGCTGCGGCTCCAACTAGACCAGCGAGAGCTAGGCGCCAATATCAAATCAATCAAAGAACAATTACGGCGTGTACCCATGCAGGGAATGGGTTATGGCCTGCTCTGCGCACATGGCAAAATAACCGCCTTGGAACAGTCAGCAAAACCGGAAATTGGCTTTAACTATCTGGGACAATTTGATCAAGGCCATAAGGAGAGTCTGCAAACCCAGCATGACAGGCTGATCCTAGGGCAGGATGAGATGGATCTGGGGCATGAATGGAGTCCGCGGCAACTGCGTCAGCACTTGCTTGACCTTAATGGCTGGGTGAGCAACAGTTGTTTGCAGTTTACTTGGAGCTATAGTGAGAACTTCCACAAACTGGATACCGTTCTCATACTCAGCGAAGCCTTTATCGCCGCGCTGCAAATGTTGATTGCCCATTGCCAGTCGACCCAGGCAGGCGAGTTCACACCCTCGGATTTTCCATTGTTGACTAGCACTCAGCAGCAACTCGACAAGCTTGTGAAAACCATTATGGAGGCGAACAAGGATATTCCAGCCGTGATTGAATCCATTTATCCGCCCACGCCATCCCAACAGGGTATGCTACTGGAAACATTAGCCGGTACAACAAAGGGTATGCATGTTGAACAGCAGGTGATTCCACTGCAAGGCCAATTGGACATTGCCGCCTTTAAACGCGCTTGGCAACACCTGCTTGACCGTCATGCCATGTTGAGAAGCGGGTTTGTTTGGATGAACCAATTGCAGCCATTGCAATATACCCTGCAAAAGGTTCCGGTCCCAATGTCTGTTGACGACTGGCGGAGGGATAATGACAGACAGCAACAGGACAGATTGGCTGATTTGCTGGAAACCGACAGGCAACAAGGCTTTATACTGGAAAAAGCCCCCTTGCTGCGCATAAGACTTCTGAAAACGGGCGACCATTCGCATCAGTTGGTGCTTACCCTGCACCACGCACTGGTCGATGGTTGGAGTTTATCCATTCTGCGGGAGGAGCTATTCCAGTGTTACGAGGCTGAACAATCCGGCCACACCCCGAAATTACCGGCGGCTCCCGCATTCTCCGATTTTATTGCCTGGTTGCAACGGCAAGATATGGAGCAAACAGAACGCTTCTGGCGTGAATATCTGCAAGGTTTTAGCCATCCTATCCTGCTACGCGGCAAAGCCCCGCCCCAACAGGAACCAGGCTATGGCAAAGCCTCGGCCATGCTGGATTCTTACACGGCACAAAATCTTCAGGCACTGGCCCGACAGCAGCAACTCACGACCAGCACCCTAATCCAAGGCTGTTGGGCATTGTTACTTAGCCATTACAGCGGACAGGACGATATAGTGTTTGGCGCGACGGTTTCAGGACGACCCCCTGGCCTGACTGGAGCGGAGAAAATCATTGGCATGTTTATCAATACCCTGCCGGTCAGGGTAAAAATCTCGAAACACAAGTCATTGTGGTTATGGTTGGCTGATTTACACAACCACAAGCAAGAGCAGCAGGCACACGAATATTGCTCTGCTGGCCAAGTGCATCAATGGAGCGGGATACCCTCCATGTCGGCATTGTACGAAAGCCTTTTGGTTTATGAAAACTACCCGGTCAGTGAAAAGCACACCGGTCAGCCCACATTAAGTATAGGCGAATCAAACTCACTGGGCGCGCAAACGCACTATCCCCTGACCCTGATGATTACATCAACGGCAATGGGGATGGATATTCAGATGGTTTATTACCAAGCCTATTACACATCCGCCGATGCTGCGCAAATACTCGATGATCTGCTGCATATCCTCCAGGCGATGAGCCAGAGCCAAGCAACAACTGTATTGGCAGATATGCTTGCCAGCCCGGCCATCCAACCGACAGATAGCTTTTTGGAAATGAGTGGTGGCACCACGCTACCTGTTGCCACCCCAAAACAGCCGCCCCGAGATGCAGTCGAGCGGGAACTGACCGATATCTGGCAAGAAGTATTTCATCACCCAGTTGGCATTGAGGATAGCTTCTTTGATCTGGGTGGGCATTCCCTGTTGGCCATCCAGTTGATGACGCGTATCGAACAGGCTTTCCAGCGCAATCTGCCGATTACCCAGTTATTCAAATACCCTACAATTGCTCAACTGGCTGCCATGTTGAAGGCGCAAACGACGATGTCCGTCGCCGAAGACAGCTTCATCAGCATGGGCGGTGAAGGCGATAGAATACCCCTATTTTTATTGCCCGGCGGCGGCTCTGACCCGATTTATTTTTATGAGCTAACCCGCCACTTAGCCTCAGACCAGCCGATTTATGGTTTGCGCCCTGCCGGGCTGGATGGCAAATCAACACCCAGCCGGAGCGTGGAAGAGGCCGCCGCCTACCACATCAAAATCATACGGGAATTGCAGGCTCAAGGGCCATACCAATTGCTGGGGCATTCCAGTGGTGCGCACATTGCCTTCGAAATTGCCCAGCAACTCATGCGGGAGGGCGAGGAAATCAAGCTATTCGCAGCCCTAGACATGCCAGCCCCGATTGCGATTCACTCGCTGATGCAGTTCCCGGATAAAGATGATTTACAATATATCCTGGATTATGCAGAAACCATGCAGCCCTACACCCGGCAAAAGCTTGATATTTCACGCGAAATGCTGGAACCCCTGACAGAATCAGAACGTATAGCCTGGTTAAAAAATACTTTGGAAAAAGCAAAACTGTTGCTGCCAGAAACAGACGGTAAATACTTCATAAATATACTGGATGTTGCTAGATGCACTGCTGACATGATTCCAAAATATAGGCCAAACAATACACTTCCACTTTCTATCCTATTGTTCCGTGTCACAGAAAAAGTTCATTTAACAGGCTCAATGGTTATACCTGTATTTGAACAGGATGCCGGCTGGGATAGGTTTGGCCAAACCAAGGCCTATGCCATACCGGGCAATCACTTTAATTTGGTTAATGAGCCCCATGTTGGGGTTTTGGCAGAAAAACTAAAACCCCATCTGGCTAACACCATGGATGGCAAAATTGGAAAGAATACCGATGTTAATTGAAGCCGCCTTGCTCAGTGGTGTTGCCTGGAATTTATTTAAACCACGGCCTACCCCACTCATTACTGCTTTGACGTGTCCGCCTCAGCCTGAAAAAGCTAAGCCACAGCACCCTGTTAACATAAAACGCCTGTTTAAGGATATAAAAAATGCCTTATTGTCTACTGAACGTCAGGAATTGCAAATGGATATTGATCCGCAGTTACGCAATATTCACGAGGCTACCCGTTTGGCAGCCAAAAAGCGAATTCGGCTATCCCTTTATGCCACAGGAATAGCCATAGTCGGCACCGTTTATCCCGTATTTTCCATAGCAGGCATTCTGGCGGTATTATATCTGACCCGCCATGTTTTTAAACTTATATTGAAAGATTTCAAGAAGGGTCATTACATAAGTTCATATCTGGCAGCTGCTATCTTGATATTAGGGATGATTGCCGCAGGTCATTTGATTCTAGCGGCTTCTATGGGGGTAATCGGCGGTTTTTTCGCTCAGATAGTCAACCAGCTAGAAGAAAACTCCCAAAACCGGTTGATCAATGTCTTTGCCGGCCATCCAGAAAAGGTTTGGGTGCTTCAAGATGGCGTGGAACTTCAGATTGATTTCCATAATATAAAGGCTGGCGATCTAGTCATTGTCAATGCCGGTGAAGTGATCCCAGTGGATGGTGCCGTTGAGTCTGGTATTGGACAAATAGACCAACATATCCTGACAGGGGAAAGCCAACCCGTAGAGAAAAGTCTAGGTGATGAAGTCTTTGCATCAACTTTATTATTATCAGGCCGGTTATGCATCCAAGCTAAAACTGCCGGCAATGCCACTGTTGCTGCCAAAATCGGCCAGATACTCAATCATACACAAAACTATAAAGATACGCTGATAATACGTGGCCGAAATATTACTGATCGCTTTATCGCAGTTAGAGTTGGACTTAGCGCAATCACCTTACCCATTTTGGGTTATAACCCGGCACTGGCCGTCATGTGGTCGGATTTAGGGTCTAATGCAGGTACAGCAAGTCCCTTAGTCATTTTAAGTTATCTTCAGATTCTGGCGAGACAAAATATTTTAATCAAAGATGGACGCATTTTTGAGTTGTTAAAAGATGTCGATACCATCGTTTTTGATAAAACTGGCACTTTGACTTTGGAGCAACCTACGATTGGAAAGATTTATACTTTTGCAGATCACCAACAAAACGATGTACTTCGTTATGCTGCGGCAGCCGAGCATCGCCAACCCCATCCAATTGCCAAAGCTATTCTGGCAAAAGCAGAGGAAGAAGGTTTACTCATTCCTGAACTAGATGAGGCCAGTTATGAAGTAGGTTATGGTATCAAGGTTATCATTGAGGGTAATTTAGTTCGGGTAGGCAGCGCCCGCTTCTTAAACCGTGAAGGAATTGAACTACCCGTGTCAATTCAAAGCATACAAGAGCAAACAGATAGTGATAGTCATTCCCTGACTTATGTGAGCATCAATAATCAATTGGCTGGCATATTTGAAATACACCCAACAATGCGCCCCGAAGCGAAAAATATGATTACGTTACTAAAAAAACGTGGCATAACATTGTATATCATTTCTGGTGATCATGAAGCTCCAACTAAGTATATGGCCGATGAGCTAGGTATTGATTCTTATTTTGCAGAAACATTACCCGAGAATAAAGCGTGTTTGGTTCAACAGTTACGTGACGAAGGACGCTTTGTATGCTTTATTGGTGATGGTATAAATGATGCCATTGCACTAAAAACAGCACAAGTATCCATTTCCCTTAAAGGTGCTTCCAGTGCAGCGACTGATGTTGCTCAGGTAATCTTCATGGATGGAACTTTGAACTCTCTTGAACCACTGTTGATAATTGCAGATGAATTTGAAAAAATAATGAAAAATAACTTAGTGACTAGTTTTGGGTTAGGCGCATTTAATATTGGCGGAGTCTACTTATTAAACTTTGGAGTGGCTGTCAGTATGGGGTTATTTTATTTTGGTATTATTTTAGTATTATGTAATAGTCTGTGGCCCTTGGTGAAATATCAGGAAATAAATCAGGGTAATATAATTAAGTAAATGCTTGATCTAATGCGATAAGTTGAATAAATAAAAAATGGTATATAACTCAATTCAATCAAAATCTAGGGTTGTTTAACAATGCATGCAAATATCCTTTGGCATCATGCCACGGTTACCCGACAGAGACGGGAACAGATGAATGGGCACAAGAGCTTCATTCTATGGTTTACGGGACTCTCAGGGGCAGGAAAATCGACACTCGCACATTGCGTTGAGGAGTCACTTTTCCTCCATGGCTGCCGGACTTATGTGTTTGACGGCGACAACGTTCGCCACGGACTATGCGCCGACTTGGGTTTTAGTGACGCAGATCGCGCCGAAAACATACGCCGCATCGGTGAAATGAGCAAGCTGTTTATCGATGCCGGTGGCATTGCCCTCACCGCCTTCATATCCCCGTTCAGTAAGGACCGGGAAATTGTCCGCGCTTCCGTGAAAGCAGGCGATTTCATCGAAATATTCTGCCACGCCTCGTTGAATGTGTGTGAGCAACGCGATGTCAAGGGGCTGTATACAAAGGCGAGACGAGGCGAAATTCGCGATTTCACCGGCATATCGTCCCCCTATGAGATTCCAGCCAATCCAGAAATCATCGTCATGACGGGCGAAAACACCGTGGAAGAATGCGCCAGGCAAATCATCGGATATCTTGAACATAGAGGAAAAATCAAACCAATTCTTTCCGATCTTTGACTACAGCCCCGCGGTAGATTAATCAAAAAAATTAAAGGTCAAATTAAGCCCGAAGGCGGCTTTCAAGCCTCAAGCCCGGTTGCTTGATGGGTGTGGACGAGGTGTCACAGTGGATTTTATTAGCCTATGAGTGATAAGAAATACTTTATAAAAAATTAGCGCAAGACAATCT
>Ga0007801_10000044_pt1 | contig 32439 bp, 29 predicted proteins | sample CryBogmetaGMA2M_FD_60372 | JGI IMG/M metagenome (GOLD analysis project Ga0007801, IMG submission 60372) | Freshwater microbial communities from Crystal Bog, Wisconsin, USA - MA2M | ecosystem: Environmental > Aquatic > Freshwater > Lake | place: Crystal Bog, Wisconsin, USA | collected 2009-07-06
GGGATAGGCGTTTTTTGCTTCTTTTTTTGCGAAAAAGAAGCGCTTGCCTAGGCTACCCACACATCCGGCACAAACGCATAGCCTTCGCTTGCCTTCGCCACATGCCCGAAGCACGGGAAATCCAAATGCATGCCGGCGACGCGCAAGCGGTCCGTGGCAGCCATGTCGAAGGTTTTGCGGCGGCTGGCACGGGCCTGGTCCGCATCGGTGTCGAAGGCCATGCCGGCTTCGGGATTGGCGAACTGAATGCCGGGCAGGTGCACCACGTCGCCCCAAACCAGCAGGCTGTCAGTGCCGGAGGCGATAATCCAGCCACTATGGCCGGGGGTGTGGCCGGGGAGGTGCTGGAGCATCACCCCGGGCATGACAGTGGCGCCGTGCTTGAGGGTACGGGTGCGATCCTTGTAGGGCGCGAGGCAATTGGCGGCGAGGGCGAAGCTGCTTTTGGCAGCGTCCGGCGCCGCGGCGGCGATATCTGGGTTGAGCCAAAAATTGGTTTCGGCCTCGTTGATCACCACTTCGGCATTGGGGAAATAGGCACCACCGGCATCATCAAGCAGGCCGCTGACATGGTCGATATGGGCGTGGGTGACCAGCACGGTGCTGATATCAGCGGGTTGCACGCCGAGGTTGGCGAGGGCGGGGCGCATGAAACCGTGGGCCGGGCCGAAGGCCTTGGCGCTGCCGGTGTCGATCAGGATTTTCTTGTCGCCGATTTCCAGCAGGAAGGCGGAGATGGTGATGCGCGGCGGCAGTTGGCGGAAGGCGGCGGCTTCCAACCGTTCGGCCTCCTTGGGGTCGATGCCGACCAGCACGCCAGTGCCGGCATCAAACATGCCGTCATTCAGCGCGGTGATGGCGATGTCACCCACCGTTGTGCGATGGATACCGGCGTTGCGATGGGCCATGGCGAAAACTCCCTCAGGCGATGGCTGCGCGCGGCAGCCGGATTGGCAGGTTGAAGGCGGCGGCCACCAGGCCGGAGGCGGCGGTGGCGATGAAAGCGATGTCGTACCCGCCGGTGAACTGGAACATCAGTCCGCCAACCCACGCGCCGATGAAGCCGCCGATCTGGTGGCTGATGAAGCAGACGCCGAACAGCGCGCCGATATCGGCGATGCCGAAGGTGCGGGCGATCACCCCGTTGGTCAGCGGCACGGTGCCGAGCCAGAGCAGGCCCATGGCGATGGCGAACAGGGCGGTGGTGAGATTATCCTTCGGGCCAAGCCAGAACAGCAGAATGGCCAGGCCGCGCAGGGCGTAAATGGCGGCGAGGCAATATTGCGGCGGTGCGATCTGGCCGAGGCGGCCGCAGGCATAGCTGCCGGCGATGTTGGCGGCGCCGACCAGCATCAACGCCCAGGCCCCTGCCCCGGCTGGCATGCCGCACAGCACGAGATAGCCGGGCAAATGGGTGCCGAGGAAGGCGAGTTGGAAGCCGCAGGTGAAAAATCCGAGGGTGAGCAGGACGAAGTTACGGTCCCCCAGGGCACGGCGGATGGCGGCCATGGATTTACGCGGCGCCGGACGGTCTAGCGTGGCCGCATCCAGCGGGCGGCCGAGCGGGATGGCGACCAGCAGGCAGGCGGCGAGCACCAGCAGCGCGACGGATATCCCGGCATAGGCAATGCAGGCGGCGACCAGCGGCAGGAAGAGCATTTGCCCAACCGATCCGCCGGCCGAGACCAGGCCGGTGGCGGAACTGCGCCGAGCCGCCGGAAAGGCGCGCGCCACCCCGGCCATGGCCACACCCCAGCCGAGGAAGGCGGTGCCGATGCCGGTGCACAGGCCGATGCCAAGCATGACCGCCCAGGTGGCCGGGAACAGCGCCGGCAACGCAAAGCCGAGCGCATACATCAGGCCGCCGAAGATCTGCGGCCCGGTGGCGCCGCGCCGATCCGCTACCGCGCCGGCGATCGGCTGGAACAATCCCCAGGCGAGATTATGGATGGCGATGGCCAAAGCGGTGTTGGCGATGGAAATACCTTGTGCGGCCAATGGCACCAGCAGCAGCCCGAAGGCCGCGCGGCTGCCGAGTGCGAGCGACAACGTGACCGAACCAGCCAGCAACGCCCGATTTTGCGCCGAGGTGTTCAACGTTGCACCAGCATCGGGCCCATTGTGCGACCGCCGAACAGATGCACATGCAAATGCGGCACTTCCTGGCCGGCGTCTTCGCCCATATTGGCCAATAGCCGATAGCCCGGCGCCTCCAGCCCGAGGTCGCGGGCAACCTGGCCCACGGCGCGCACGAAGCCAGCGATTTCAGCCTCGCTCGCCTGGGCAGAAAAGTCCGCCCACGAGATGTAGGCGCCTTTCGGGATCACCAGCACATGGATCGGCGCTTGCGGGGCGATATCGTGAAATGCCAGCGCCCAGTCGTTTTCGAACTGCTTGCGGCAGGGAATTTCCCCGCGCAAAATTTTGGCAAACACGTTTTGTGGGTCGTAGGTGCCCACACCTTTTACCGGCATCACAGCCTCCGTCGCAGACGCGTTTATTAGGGGATCTTCGCGGTGCGGGCGACTTTGAGCGGCAACACCCGGCTGGCTTTTTCGGCGATACCGGAAATGCCCTCGCGTCGTTCCAACTCCGCCCACACTTCGGCCGGCTTCAGCCCGGCATCTACCCACAGCAGCAGCAGGTGGTAGAGCACATCGGCACTTTCACCGACTAGGGCGGCGCGGTTGCCGGCGACGGCCTCAATCAGGCATTCGACCGCTTCCTCGCCAAATTTCTGCGCCACCTTGGCGGTGCCGCGCGACAGCATGCGGGCGGAGTGGCTGAGTTCCGGGTCCGCATTGCGTCGACTTTCGATCACCCCGAACAGCCGGTCCAGCACCATCGAGGGCGGGCCATCGACCACGAGCGGGGCGACGAGGCGTTGCGCGCCGAGGATTTTGCCGACGATTTTCTTGGTCGAGAGCTTTTTGGTGGCACGCTTTTTTGGCGCGGCGACGGCTTTGGTGGCGAGTTTTTTCTTCGGCTCGACCTTTTTCTTCGGGTCGGCCTTCTGTTTCGGGGCGGCTTTCTTTGCGACCGGCTTTTTCGATGCCTTGGCCATATTTGCTTCCCTATTCTGCAGCCATGAGGCGCGGCAGCCGCACCGGAAGCCCGGCTTGGGCCAAAGCCGCCTTCACCTGGGCGATGGTGAAGGTGCCGAAATGAAATACGCTGGCGGCCAGCAACCCGGTGGCCCCCGCTTCCGCACCTTCGACAAAATGCTGCAAGGTGCCAACGCCACCTGACGCGATGACCGGCACCCGCACGGCGGCGCAAACCGCGCGCACCAGATCGAGATCGAAGCCGGTGCCCTGCCCGTCCCGGTCCATGCTGGTCAGCAGGATTTCACCCGCGCCCAGGCTAACCACCTGGCGGCACCATTGGACCACATCCATTCCGGTGTCGCGTCGGCCGCCATGGGTGTAGACGTGCCATGTGTGATCGGTGCCGGCCCGCTTGGCATCGACCGCGACGACGATGCACTGACTGCCGAATTTCGCGGCCCCTTCCCGCACCAATTCCGGCCGCGCCACGGCAGCGGAGTTGATGCTGCATTTGTCCGCGCCGGCCAGCAGCAGGCGGCGCATATCGTCCACCGCGCGAATGCCGCCGCCGACGGTCAGCGGCAGAAACACCCGGGCGGCAGTTCGGCTGACGACATCGAGGATGGTGTCCCGGTTTTCGTGGCTGGCAGTGATGTCCAGAAAGGTCAGTTCATCAGCGCCGGCGGCATCGTAGATCACCGCTTGTTCCACCGGGTCCCCGGCATCGCGCAGATCGACGAAACTCACGCCTTTGACGACGCGGCCATCCTTCACATCGAGACAGGGGATCACCCGCAATTTCAACACGGCACGTCTCCTCGGAGAGCGGGTATTTGCGGCGCTATGACGCCGCACGCAAGGGCAAAACGCTTAACCGTCGAGCAGCGCCAAGGCGGCGGCAACATCGACGCGGCCATCATACAACGCCCGGCCGACGATCACTCCATCCAAGGCCACGCCGCGCGCGGTTGCGTCATCTCGCAAGGCGGCGATATCGGCAAGGGTGCCAACGCCGCCGGAGGCGATCACCGGGGTGGAAATCGCCGCCGCGAGGTCCAGGGTTGCCGGCACGTTCAGCCCGCCCAGCATCCCATCACGGCCAATATCGGTGAAGATGATGGCCGAGACGCCCGCACCTTCGAAATGACGCGCCAACTCCAGGGTGGGGATGGTGGACAACTCCGCCCAGCCTTCGGTGGCGACGAAGCCATCGCGCGCATCAATGCCGACGGCGATGTGGCCCGGAAAGGCGCGGCAGGCTTCGATCACCAGAGCCGGATTTTTTGCCGCCGCACTGCCGAGGATGACGCGGGTGATGCCGGCTTTCAGCCATGCCTCAATCCCCGCCAGATCGCGAATGCCACCGCCCAACTGCACCGGCACCTCGACATTGGCAAGGATATCGGCCACCGCCGCCGCGTTGACCGGTTTGCCGGCGAAAGCACCGTTCAGATCCACCACATGCAGCCAGCGGCTGCCGGCGGCCTGCCAGGCGCGGGCCTGGGCGCCGGGATTGTCGGAATAGACGGTGGCATCCGCCATCTCGCCGCGCCGCAAACGTACGCAGGCGCCGTCCTTGAGGTCGATGGCGGGGTAGAGGGTTAGCTTCATGCTGGCATTGTCCGGAAAGTAAGTTCTGGGGGTGGACTAGGGGAGGCAAAGGTCTTCTTTGTTTGGAAACAAAGACGCAAAAAACTTTATGACCTTCTGGCCGTTGGCGTACTCTCACCGGGAGAGTACGCCGCAGGCTAGGCATCGATGACGTTTTTTTGGTTCTTTTTGTTCACAAAAAGAACAACTTCCTTCGCCGGCTCTAGACCCGCAACAAATGCACATCCACCAACGGCCGCTTCTGCAACCGTTTGCCCAACGCGCGGCGCAAAGCGGCCTTGGCGGCATCCAGCAGCGGCGCGTCTTCCCGACGCAGCGCCGGCGGCAGGCCGCTGATGGCGTCCGCGAGTTCGGCGGCGATGCGGGCGGTGTCCGGGTCTTCGGCTTCCAGCAGGCCAGGGGCGCTGACTTTGGGGGTGCCGCGGACTTTGCCTTGCTCATCAACCGCGAAGGAGGCGATCACCACGCCGTTGAACAGCATGCGCCGACGGGCGCCGAGCACGCCACCGGAGAGCGGCACCAGGCGGGCACCATCGAGCACGAGTTTGCCGACCGGGGCGCTATCCACCACTTCCGGCACACCGGGGGTGAGTTGCAGGATATCGCCATCTTCTAACAGGATCGGCTTCACCCCGAGTTCCTGCGCCAATGCGGCATGGGCGCTAAGGTGGCGCCATTCGCCATGCGTGGGGACGGAGAATTTCGGCCGCACGAGTTCATACAGGCGGCGCAACTCCTCCCGCGCCGGATGGCCGGAGACGTGCACCATGTGATCATCATCGGTGAGCACCCGCACGCCGCGACGCACGAGGGCATCTTGCACATCGCCGATCGAACGTTCGTTGCCCGGGATCATGCGGCTGGAATAAATCACGTTGTCGCCGGCGCCGAGTTCGATGCGCGGATGCGTGTCCATCGCCACACGAGAAAGGGCTGAGCGCTGCTCGCCCTGGCTACCGGTAATCAGGATCAGCAGGCGGTCGTCGTCAATGTCGTTGGCCTGGTCCTCCGACAGAAACGGAGCGATGCCTTTTAGGTAGCCACAGGTGCGGGCGGCGGCGTCCAGGTTTTTCAGCGACCGGCCGACAATCGCCACGACGCGCCCGGCGGCCTTGGCGGCCAGGGCGACCGATTCGACGCGGGCAACGTTACTGGCAAAGCAGGTGACGGCTACCCGACCCTTCAGCCCTTTGATGACATCGACCAGCGAGCGGCGGACCTCACCTTCCGAACCGGAATGGCCTTCGACCATGGCGTTGGTGCTGTCGCAGACCATCGCCAGCACGCCCTCGTCGCCGAGCGCCTTCAGTGCCGCTTCATCCGATGGCGGGCCAACCATCGGCTCCGGGTCCAGCTTGAAATCGCCGGTGTGCAGCACAATGCCGGCTGGAGTGCGGATGACCAGGGCTTGGGCTTCCGGCACCGAATGGGCCATGCGAATGAATTGTAGCGCGAACGGCTTGAGGCTGAAGCTGCCGCCTGGCGCGATGGCGTGCACCGGGACCTGATCGAGCAAGCCGGCCTCCGCCAACTTGCGGCGCAGCACGGTCGCCGCGAACGGGGTTGCGTAAACCGGGCATTGCAGTTGCGGCCACAAATGCGCCACCGCGCCGATATGGTCCTCATGCGCGTGGGTAATGACCAAACCCACCAGCGCCTTGCGACGCTCGGCGATGAAGGCCGGATCTGGCATCATCACCTCAACCTCAGGGTGCGCGGCGCCCCCGAAGCCAATCCCACAATCAATGGCGAGCCAGCGTCCCTCATACCGGTAAAGGTTGAGGTTCATGCCAATCTCGCCCGTCCCGCCGAGGGGCAGGAAAGCAAAATCTCCGGTCGTAACGTCCATACTCGTGTTCAATTCCCAAAACGCGACAAGCGGTCGCAGTCATATAACGACAAATCATATCGGGCGGGATTGGAGGGGTGGAAGTAAGCAAGGCCAGGGCGCCGCCCTGGACCCGCAAGGGGGAGGCAGCCCCCTTGATCCCGCTAACTTAAGCAAGGGGGCTTTGAGGAGACGGGTGAGGCGTGTGCAGGAACACATACCTCACCCGTCTCCTCAAAGACCCCTCCCACTTAAAGTTATGGGTCCAGGGGCGGCTGCCCCTGGCGAGGCCGAGGGGAGGAGCCCTCGCCTTGCTTACTTCTACCTCTCCAACACCGCCGGCACATTACTCGTGATCGTGATCTGGCAACCGTGCGCGTTCGCGTGACAGGGCCGGGGCGGGGTTGCGGGCTGCGAGCAGGCGCAATCCGTCCAGGGTCAGATCGGGATCGATGGTTTCGATGACGGTGGTTCCTTCAGCCAGCAGCGATGCCAGGCCGCCGGTAGCCACCACTTTCAATCCGCCACCATACTCCGCCTGAATGCGCGCCACCAGCCCTTCGATCATCCCGACATAGCCCCAGTAGATGCCGGATTGCATGGCTGGCACGGTGGATCGGCCAATCACGGCTTGTGGGCGGCCGATCCCGATGCGGGGCAGCCGCGCGGCGGCGCGGTGCAGGGCTTCGATGGACAGGTTGATGCCGGGGGCGATAACGCCGCCGAGATAGGAGCCGTCGCGGTCGGCGACATCAAAGGTGGTGGCGGTGCCGAAGTCTATAATGACCATCGGGCCACCATAGCGGTGATGGCCGGCGAGGGTATTAAGGAGGCGGTCGGCGCCGACTTCATCGGGGTTGTCGATCTTGATTTGGAAGCCCCAGTCCAGATTGGCGCGAGCAACGAGGGGCTCCACTTCCAGCCAGTCCCGACAGAGGCGGCGGATATCGTAGAGCGCGGCCGGGACGACAGTGCCGATCACGGCACCGGTGATATCGCGCGGTTTGATGCCGGAGGCGACGAGCATGGCTTGCAGCCAGACCCAGTATTCGTCCGACGTACGTTGGGAGTTGGTGGAAATGCGCCAGACGCCGCGCCAGGTATCGCCATCATGCACGGCCATGACGGTGTTGGTGTTGCCGGTATCCACCACGAGCAGCATGGTCAGGTCTCCGAAGGAAACAGCACGTCGCCGGCGGTGAAATGCCGCGGGCCGGCTGAGGTTTGCAGGTGCAGGCTGCCATCGTCGCCCAACCCGATGAAATGGCCGGCAATGATTTGGTCGCCGAGTTTAAGGCTCATCGGGCTGCCGGGCGGTTGGGCATAGCCGAGCCAGGCGGTGCGGATGGGGGCGAAGCCATGCCGAGCCTGGGTTTGCAGCCATTGATCCAACCGGGCGAGCAGCACGGGCGCGAAGGCTTCCGGGCTTGGGGCTGGGCCGTGCTGCGCGAGGGCGTCGGTGGCGCGGCCGGGAATGTTTGGCGCGTGAGCCAGGTTGACACCGATGCCGATAATCAGCCAGTCCAACGTACCGTCGGCGCCATGGGTCTCAATGAGGATGCCTGCGAGTTTGGCCTGGTTCAACAGCAGGTCGTTCGGCCATTTCAGCGCCAGAGCGGCATCCGGCGCGAAGGTTTGCGTGGCTTCGGCCAAGGCTACACCGGCAAGCAGCGACATTTGCGCCGCGTCTCGCGGGGGCAGGTTGGGGCGAAGCAGCACGGAGAGGGCGAGATTGCCGGCCGGGCTGCTCCAGTCCCGCCCGCGACTGCCGCGGCCTTGTGACTGGCGATGTGCGAGAACGGCGAGCCCGTGAGGCTCGCCGTGCGTGGCCAGAGATCGGCATAGATCGGAGGTGGACGGCAGAACTTCGTGAACCTGCAACCGCCACGATGTGGCGGAGGCGAGGTTCACCCGAAGATCACTTTCGCCGCCGCCAGGGCGGCGGCTTCCACTGGCGCCGCGAACAGGAAGAAGCCGGTGGTGAACAGGCCGCCAGCGACCGCGACGAAGGAGAGCGAAGCAGGCCGGGCATCGAAGGCTTCCGCCGCGTCATCAAAGAACATAACCTTGATGATACGGATATAGTAATAGGCGCCGATGACGCTGGTGAGCACGCCGATAACGGCGAGCGCCCACATGCCCTGGTTCACGGCGGCCTGGAAGATGAACAATTTACCCCAAAAGCCGGAGAACGGCGGGATGCCAGCCATGGAGAACATGAAGATTGCAAGCCAGAGCGCCATGCCGAGATCGGTTTTGGCGAGGCCGGCGAGGTCGGCGATGCCTTCCACCGCGCGGCCACGGCGACGCATCGCCAGGATGCAGGCGAAGGTTCCGACATTCATGAACACGTAGGTGACGAGGTAGATCAGCACGCCCTTAACGCCGAGCGGCGTGCCGGCGGCAAGACCGACCAGCGCGTAGCCCATATGGCCGATGGAGGAGTAGGCCATCAGACGCTTGATGTTTTTTTGACCGATGGCCGCGAGCGAGCCGAGCAGCATGGAGGCGATGGCCACCAGCACGATCAGTTGCTGCCATTGCGCCAGCAGATGCGCGAACGGTCCGCCGAGCAGGCGCACGAGCAGTGCCATGGCGGCGACTTTCGGCGCGGTGCCCATAAACGCGGTGACCGGGGTCGGGGCGCCTTCATAGACGTCCGGCGTCCACATGTGGAACGGCACGGCGGAGACTTTGAAGGCGAGGCCGGCGACGATGAAGACGACGCCGATGGTGACGCCGGTGGAAGCTTGCGAGGCGCTGGTAAGTTCCGCCGAGAGGTCGGCGAAGTTCATCGAGCCCGAGAAGCCGTAGATCAGGGAGATGCCATAAAGCAGCAGGCCGGAGGCCAGGGCACCGAGGACGAAATACTTCAGCCCGGCTTCGGCGCTGCGCAGATTGTCGCGCGCGAAGGCGGCCAGCACGTAGATCGACAGGCTCATCAACTCGACGCCGAGATAGAGCGACATCAGGTTGGCGGCCGAGGCCATCAGCATCATGCCGACGGTGCTCAGCAGGATCAGCACCGGGAACTCGAAGCGCTGCATGTTTTCGTGTTCGCTGTAATCCAGCGAGACGATGACGCCGAGGGTGGCGGCGGCGAGGATGAGCAGCTTGATGAACTGGCTGAACGCGTCTGTTGAGAACAGCCCGCTATAGCCGAGCGAGGGGGTGGCCCCCATCACCAGCATGGCGGTGATCAGGAAGGCGGCAATGGTGAACATGCTCGCCAGACGGAAGGCGTTTTTCGGCGCCAGCACGCCAAACACCAGGATGGCCATACCGGCACAGGCCAGCACCAGTTCCGGCAGCGCGGAAATCCAGTTCATTTCACGATCCCCGCAAGCTGGGTGGTAGACGCCAGGGCGGCATGTTGATGGTCAACCATGGCGGCGACCGATGCTTCCCAGAAGCCAGAGAAATGCGTCGGCGCGATGCCCATCCACAAGGTGAGGATCACCAGCGGCGCGAAGACGGCGATCTCACGCGGCGACAGGTCCAGGATGGATTTCAGGTCGTCGCGGGTCAGCTTGCCGAACACCACGCGGCGATAGAGGTACAGCATGTAGCAGGCGCCGAGGATCATGCCCGAGCTGCCGAGGGCGGCGAGCCAGAAATTGACCTTGAACGCGCCGACCAGCACCAGGAATTCGCCGACGAAGCCGGCGGTGCCGGGCAGGCCGACGCTGGCCATGGTGAACAGCATGAAGGCGAGCGCGTAGGCTGGCATCCGGTCCGCCAAGCCGCCGTAACGGGCGATTTCGCGGCTGTGGATCCGGTCATACACCACGCCGACGCAGAGAAAGAGCGCGGCGGAGACGACACCATGCGACAGCATCTGGAACAGCGCGCCGGACAGGCCCTGCGCGTTGATGGTGAAGATGCCCATCGTCACCACGCCCATATGCGCGACCGACGAGTAGGCGATCAACTTTTTCATGTCCGTCTGCGCGAGGGCGACGAGGGAGGTGTAGATCACCGCCACGACCGAGAGCGTAAAGATGAATGGCGCGAAGCTGGCCGAGGCGTTGGGCAGCATGGGGACGGAAAAGCGCAGGAAGCCGTACGCCCCCATCTTCAACAGCACACCGGCCAGGATGACGGAGCCGGCGGTTGGCGCTTCCACATGCGCATCCGGCAACCAGGTGTGCACCGGCCACATCGGCACCTTCACGGCGAAGGAGGCGAAGAAAGCCAGGAACAGCCAGGTTTGCATCGCCACCGGGAACTGGGTTTTCATCAGCACCGTGATATCGGTGCTGCCAGCGACCGACCACATGGCGAGCAGTGCCAGCAGCATCAGCACCGAGCCGGCCAAGGTGTAGAGGAAGAACTTAAACGCGGCGTAGACCCGGCGAGGGCCGCCCCAAACGCCGATGATAAGATACATCGGGATCAGCACACCTTCGAAGAAGATGTAGAAGACCACGAAATCCAGCGCGCAGAACATGCCGATCATCATGGTTTCCAGCACCAGGAAGGCGAGCATGAATTCCCGCACCCGGGTTTGGATGCTTTCCCAACTCGCGAGGATGCAAAGCGGGGTGAGCGCGGTGGACAGCAGGACGAACAGGACCGAAATCCCATCCACACCCATTTTATAAGTGATGCCGATCGACGGCAGCCAGTTGACGCTCTCGACAAACTGGAAGCCGGCGCTCGAGGCGTCAAAGCGCACCCAGAGCAGCAGCGACAGGGCGAAAACGATCAGGCTGGTCCATAGCGCGGTGTAGCGCGCGTTGGTGGCGACGACTGCGTCATCGCCACGCACGGACAGGATGATCGCCCCGCCCACCAGCGGCAGGAACGTCAGCAGCGAAAGCAAGGGAAAACCGGCCGCGTTCATGGGATCACCGAAGGAAGATCAGGAAAATGCTTACCAGGGCGACAACCCCGATCAACATGGCAAAGGCGTAGTTGGCGATGGAGCCGGTTTGCAGCTTCACCACCTGCCCGGAGGAAGCCCCGGTCAGCGAGGCGACGCTGTTCGGCACGCCGTCGATGATAGTTGCGTCACCGACCTGCCACAGGCCGCGCGCCAAGAAGAGGAGCGGGCGGATGATGACGGCGTTGTAGAGTTCGTCGAAATACCACTTGTTGAGCAAGAAGCGGTACAGCGGCCCAAAGGCGGCGGCGACGCGGGCCGGGAGTGCCGGCATGCCCATATATATGATGTAGGCGAGTGCGATGCCGGCCAGACCAACCACGCTCGGCGCCAGGCTGACCCAGCCCGGCACGTGTTCCATGTGCTCCAACACCTTGTTCGCCGGGTTGAGCTTGATGCTCTCGCCCCAGAAATGCTCCCAATGCTCGCCGAGCAGTTGCTCGTGGAACACCAGACCGGCCAACACCGCCCCGACGGCGAGCAGGATTAGCGGCACGGTCATCACCCACGGGCTTTCGTGCACATGGTCCATAGTGTGCTGATCCGCCCGCGGCGCGCCGTGGAAGGTGAGGATGAGCAGGCGCCAGGAGTAGAACGCGGTCAGCCCGGCGGCGATCAGGCCGCACCAGAAGCCGTAGGCGCCGACGCTGGAATGCGCGGCGTAGGCGGCTTCCAGGATGGCGTCCTTCGAGTAGTAGCCGGCGAACGGATAGACGCCGCCGAGCGCTAGGCTGCCGATGAACATCACGGTGTACGTGAGCGGGATCTTTTTCCAGATACCGCCCATCTTGCGGATGTCTTGCTCTTCTGACATCGCGTGGATCACCGAGCCGGCGGAGAGGAACAACAGCGCCTTGAAGAAGGCGTGCGTGAGCAGATGGAACACCGAGGCCTGATAGGCGCCCACACCGGCGGCGATGAACATGTAGCCAAGCTGCGAACAGGTGGAATAGGCGATCACCCGTTTGATGTCGTTCTGCACGCAGCCGATGGTGGCGGCGAAGAGCGCGGTGGAGGCGCCCATGAAGCAGACGAAGCCGAGCGCGTAGGGCGCGTATTCCATCAGCGGCGACATGCGCGCCATCAGGAACACGCCGGCGGTGACCATGGTGGCGGCGTGGATGAGGGCGGAGACCGGGGTTGGGCCTTCCATCGCATCCGGCAGCCATACATGCAGGCCGAGTTGGGCCGATTTGCCCATGGCGCCGATGAACAGCAGCACACCGATCACTTCGAGCGCGCGGAAATCGGTGCCGAACAGATGGTAGCTGTCGTTCTGATGTTGCGCGACGGCGGCGAAAATACCGTCGAAGCTGATGGTGCCGAACACCATGAACAGCAGCGCGATGCCGAGGGCGAAGCCGAGATCGCCAACGCGGTTGACGATGAAAGCCTTCATCGCTGCCGCACCGGCCGACGGGCGATCATAGTAATAGCCGATCAGCAGGTAGCTCGCGAGGCCGACGCCTTCCCAGCCGAAGAACAGTTGCAGCAGATTGTCGGCCGTCACCAGCATCAGCATGGCGAAAGTGAACAGGCTGAGATAGCTGAAGAACTTCCAGATCGTGTTGTCGTGCGCCATGTAGCCGGCGCTGTAGATGTGGATGAGGGTGGCCACGCAGGTGACCATCGCCACCATCACCGCGGCGAGTGCATCATAGCGCAGCGCCCATTCGACGTGGAAACTGCCGGCTTCGACCCAGGTGCCGAGGCTCACCACGCCGGCGGGGACGCCGGAATAAACCAGATCCACAAAGGCCGAGACGCCGCAGATCGAGGCGAGCAGCATGCAGGCAATGGTGACGGTTTGGGCTGCGCGGTCGCCGATCTGACGGCCAAACAGCAGGGCAATCAGCGAACCGAAGAGCGGGGCGAAGACAGCGAGTGCGTACAACATGGTTCAGCCCTTCATCATGTTGACGTCTTCGACTTCAATCGAGCCGCGATTGCGGAAGTAGACCACCACGATGGCCAACCCGATTGAGGCCTCGGCCGCCGCCACGGTCAACACGAACATCGCCATGATTTGCCCGGCGAGATCCCCCAAAGCGGCGGAGAAAGCCACCAGGTTGAGGTTCACCGCCAGCAGAATCAGTTCCACCGACATCAGGATGACGATGATGTTCTTGCGGTTGAGGAAGATGCCGAAGATGCCCAGCACAAGCAAAATCGCCGATACCGTGAGATAATGGCCAAGGGGGACGGGCAACATTAGTGGTGGCCTCCATGGCCGTGGCTGTCATGCGCCGCATCTGGCGCCGCGACCTCTTCTACTTTCGGGCGCAGGTAATGGTCCGCCGGCACGCCGCCCCCCCGCACCACATCGACCATCACCAGCGTATCTGCCGGCATGCGGTTGACCTGCTTGGAGATCACCTGGTGCAGCGAGGTTTTGCGATCACGCAAGGTGAGCACAATGGCGCCGATCATGGCGACCAGCAGGATCAGCCCGCTCGCCTGGAACAGCAGGATGTAGTCGGTATAAAGGATGTTGCCGATCTGGCGGGTGTTTTCCACGGCGACGTCAATCGGGGCGAAGCGGTGCGCGTCCGACCCGGGGGCGATGCGCCAGCCGCCGAAAACGATCACCAGTTCCGCCAGCAGCACCACGCCAATGGTGGCGCCAACCGGCAGGTAGCGCTGAAAGCCTTCGCGCAACTGGGTGAAGTTGATGTCCAGCATCATCACCACGAACAGGAACAGCACCGCGACGGCGCCGACATAGACGATGACCAGGATCATCGCCAGGAATTCGGCGCCCGCCAGCAGGAACAAAGCGGCGGCGTTGAAGAAGGACAGGATCAGGAACAACACGGCATGCACCGGGTTGCGCGCGCTGACCACCATCGCGGCGGACACCAGCAGAATGCCGGCGAACAGATAAAAGGCGAGGGTTGCGATCATGTGCGTGCCTTACCGATACGGCGCATCAAGTTCGAGACGGCGCGCGAGTTCCGGCTCCCAGCGATCGCCGTTGGCGAGCAGCTTGGCCTTGTCATAGAGCAATTCCTCGTGCGTTTCGGTGGCGAACTCGAAGTTCGGCCCCTCGACGATGGCATCCACCGGGCAGGCTTCTTCGCACAGCCCGCAATAGATGCATTTCGTCATGTCGATGTCGTATCGCGTGGTACGGCGGGAGCCGTCTTCGCGCGGCTCGGCCTCAATGGTGATGGCCTGGGCCGGGCAGACCGCTTCACACAGTTTGCAGGCGATGCAGCGTTCCTCGCCATTCGGGTAGCGGCGCAGCGCGTGCTCCCCCTTGAAGCGCGGGCTGATCGGGCCCTTTTCATACGGGTAGTTGATGGTGACCTTGGGCTTGAAGAAGTAGCGCAAGGTCAGCGCCATGCCGCTGACCAGTTCTTCCAGCAGCAGGCTTCGCGCGGTGCGATCGAGAAAGCTCATCAGATAATTCCCTTACGCCACGTGCGGCAGCCAGCCGAAGGCCATCAGCACGCCCGCGACCAGCACCAGATAGAACAGCGAAAACGGCAGAAACACTTTCCAGCCCAGGCGCATCAACTGGTCATACCGGTAGCGCGGGAAGGTGCCGCGGACCCAGATGAACGTGAACAGCACCATGCAGACTTTGAGGATGAACCAGATCGGCCCCAGCGCCGGCCACAGCCCGAACGGTCCGAGCCAACCACCGAGGAAGAGGATGGTGGTCATCGAGGACATCAGGATCATGTTGGCGTATTCGCCGAGGAAGAACAGGCCGAAGCTCATCGACGAATATTCGAGGAAGAAGCCGGCGACGATCTCGCTCTCGCCTTCCGGCAAATCGAACGGGGAGCGGTTGGTTTCCGCCAAGGTGGAGATGAAGAAAATCACCGCCATCGGGAAGAGCGGAATGCAGAACCAGATTTTGGACTGCGCCATGACGATATCGTTGAGGTTCAACGACCCGACGCAGACCAGCACGGTGACCATGACGAAGCCCATCGAGACTTCGTAGGACACCATCTGGGCCGCCGAGCGCATGGCGCCGAGGAACGGGTAGCGTGAGTTGGACGCCCAGCCGGCGATGATAATGCCGTAGACGCCGAGCGAGGAAATGGCGAACAGATAGAGCACGCCGACATTGATGTCCGCGATCGCCCAGCCATCGTTCACCGGGATGACCGCCCAGGCCAACATGGCGAGCGAGAAGGTGAGCATCGGCGCCAGCAGGAACAGCACCTTGTTGGCGCCGCTCGGGATCACGGTTTCCTTCATCAGCATCTTGATGGCGTCAGCGAAGGGCTGGAACAGGCCGAACGGCCCGACCACGTTCGGGCCTTTGCGCAGTTGGATGGCGCCCAGCACCTTGCGCTCGACATAGGTGAGGTAGGCCACCATCATCAGCAACGGCACCAGAATGGCGAACGCCTTCAGCACCGTCAGGATCAGGAAGCCGAGTTGGGTGGTGAACAGGAAGTTCAGGGCGAGATCGACCATTGCCGTTACTCCGCCGCCACGGCGAGCGGGGCGGCCGCTGCGGTGCATTCGGCCATTGTCGGGCTGGCGCGGCTGATGGCGTCGGTCATGTAGTAATTCACCACCGCCGGCACGAAGGCCTCCGCGCGCATCGCCGCCGGGTTGCCGGCCGGGCCGGTAAGGTCCGTGCAGCCAAAGCGCGGCAGCATATCGACGCGGGTGAACACCGGATTGACCTGTTCCAGGCGGGCGCGCAAAGCGTCCAACGTGTCATACGGCAGGGTTTTGCCGATCATGCCGCTGAAGGCGCGGATGATTTTCCAATCCTCCCGCGCCTCACCGGGCGGGAAGATCGCCAACTGGCCTCGCTGCACGCGGCCTTCGGTGTTGACGTAGGTGGCATCTTTCTCGGTGTAGGCGGCGCCCGGCAGAATGACATCCGCGCGGGCGGCACCGGCGTCGCCATGATGGCCTTGATAGACGACGAAGGTGTTCGGGCCGATCTTGGCAGTGTCAAACTCGTCAGCGCCGAGCAGCCAGAGCAGATCCACCCCGCCACCGAGCATCTGGGCCAGGGTTTTGCCAGTGGCGAAACCGAGGTCGAGACCACCCACACGAGCGGCAGCGGTGTGCAGGACGTTGAAGCCGTGCCAATCCGCCGACAACATGCCGGTTTCCGCCGCCAGTTTCCAGCAAGCGGCGAGGATGGCGGCGCCATCTTCCCGCCGCAGCGCGGCCTGGCCGAGGATGAGCATTGGCTTTTTCGCGGCCTTCAGAATGTCCGCAAACGGATGCGTGCCAGCCAGCAAAGCGGAGATCGCATCCGGCCCATCGCCCAACCATTGCGGCTTGTAGGTGAGATCCGCCTTGGGCCCGATGGCGCCGACATGCACGCCGCCGCCGAGGATGGCCTTGCGGATGCGGGCATTGAGCAGCGGGGCTTCGTGGCGCGGATTGGTTCCGATCAGCAGGATGGCGTCCGCGTCCTCAATCCCGGCGATGGAGGTGTTGAAGCTGTAGAAATCGCGGCGCGAGGCATCGAGCGCCGCACCGTCTTGCCGGCAATCCAGATTGGATGAGCCGAGCGCCGCCAACAGATCCTTCAGCGCCAGCATGCTTTCGGCGTCCGCCAGATCACCGGCGACGGCGCCGATGCGATCACCGGCGAGGCCGGCGGCCTTGGCGGCAATGGCGTCGAACGCCTGCTGCCAATCGGCTTTTACGAGTTTGCCGTTCTGGCGCACCCAAGGCGTGTCCAACCGGCGGCGGCGCAGGCCATCGACGGCGAAGCGCGACTTATCGGCCAACCATTCCTCATTCACGTCCTCGTTCAGACGCGGCAGCACGCGCAGTACTTCGGTGCCGCGCGAATCGACGCGGATGTTGGCGCCCACCGCGTCCAGCACGTCTACGCTATCGGTCTTTTTCAGCTCCCACGGCCGGGCCACGAAGGCATAGGGCTTGGAGGTGAGGGCGCCGACCGGGCAAATATCGATCAGGTTGCCGGAAAGTTCCGACGACAGCGCCTTTTCGACATAGGTGCCGACTTCCATGCTCTCACCGCGCGCAGTGGCGCCGAGTTCGGGCACGCCGGCAATTTCGGTGGAGAAGCGGATGCAGCGCGTGCACTGAATGCAGCGGGTCATCACGGTTTTGACCAGCGGGCCGAGGTTTTTGTCCTTCACGGCGCGCTTGGGTTCGAGGTAGCGCGACTGGTCGCCGCCGTAGCCGACGGCTTGATCTTGCAGGTCACACTCGCCGCCCTGGTCGCAGATCGGGCAATCCAGCGGGTGGTTGATCAGCAGGAATTCCATCACGCTGCGACGGGCTTTGCGCACCATCGGCGTGTCGGTGTGCACCACCATGCCGTCATTGACGGGATAGGCGCAGGAGGCGAAGGGCTTGGGCGGCGCTTTTTCGATTTCCACCAAGCACATACGGCAGTTGCCGGCGACGCTCAGGCGTTCGTGGTAGCAGAAACGCGGCACTTCCTTGCCAGCGGCCTCGCAGGCCTGCAGCACGTTGGAACCGGCGGGGACGTCGACATCGATACCGTCGACCGTGACTTTAACCATGGCCTTACTCCGCCGCCATCTGCATGGATTTGCTCGCTTTGTAGGCGGCAATCCGGGCTTCCATTTCGGGGCGGAAATTCTTGATCAGCCCCTGGATCGGCCATGCCGCCGCGTCGCCGAGCGCGCAGATCGTGTGGCCTTCCACCTGGCGGGTCACCGCCTCGAGCGTGTCGATTTCCTCGATTTCCGCCCGGCCTTGCACCATGCGGTTCATCACCCGCATCATCCAGCCGGTGCCTTCGCGGCACGGGGTGCACTGGCCGCAGCTTTCATGCTTGTAGAACTGGCTGAGCCGGGCGATGGCCTTGATGATGTCGGTGGATTTGTCCATCACGATCACCGCTGCGGTGCCGAGGCCGGACTTCACCGCGCGCAAGCTGTCGAAATCCATCAGCATGTCGTCGCAGGTGGCCTTGTTCAGCACCGGCACCGAGGCGCCGCCGGGGATGACGGCCAGCAGATTATCCCAGCCGCCGCGCACGCCGCCGGCATAGCGGTCGATCAGTTCGCGCAGGGGAATGCCGAGCTCTTCCTCAACATTGCAGGGCTTGTTCACGTGGCCGGAGATGCAGAACAGCTTGGTGCCGGCGTTGTTGGGGCGACCCAAACCAGAGAACCAGGAGGCGCCGCGGCGCAGAATGGTCGGCGCGACGGCGATGCTTTCGACGTTGTTGACCGTGGAGGGGCAGCCATAAAGGCCAACCGCCGCCGGGAATGGCGGCTTCAGGCGGGGCATGCCCTTCTTGCCTTCGAGGCTTTCGATCAGCGCGGTTTCCTCGCCGCAGATATAGGCGCCCGCACCGCGATGCAGGTAGCAATCGAAATCCCAACCGGAGCCGCACGCGTTTTTGCCGATCAGGCCGGCGGCGTAGGCTTCGTCGATCGCTTTTTGCAGCGCGACGGCCTCGTTATAGAACTCGCCGCGAATGTAGATGTAGGCGGCATGGGCGCCCATGGCGAAGGAGGCCAGCAGGCAGCCTTCGACCAGCTTATGCGGGTCGTGGCGCAGAATGTCGCGGTCTTTGCAGGTGCCGGGCTCGCTCTCGTCGGCGTTGACGACGAGGTAATGCGGACGGTCGCCGATGGTTTTCGGCATGAAGGACCACTTCATGCCGGTTGGGAAGCCGGCGCCGCCGCGGCCACGCAGGCCGGAGGCTTTCATTTCGTCGATAATGGCATCGCGGCCACGGGCGATGATCGCCGCCGTGCCGTCCCAATCGCCGCGCGCGCGGGCGCCGGCGAGACCGGCATCGTGCAGGCCGTAGAGATTGGTGAAAATCCGGTCCTGATCGCTCAGCATCGCGTCATTCCGCCTGTTCGAAGTTGAGCGAGGTCAGGGTGATCGGCCCGCCCTCGGGCGCCGAGTTCAAGCGGCCGGTCATCGAGCCGGGCTTGGGGATTTCGCCGCGCTTGAGCGCTTCGAGCAGCGCCTTGGTGCGGTCGGCGTCCATGTCCTCGTAGAAATCGTCGTTCACTTGCAGGATCGGCGCGTTGACGCAGGCGCCGACGCATTCGACCTCGGTCATGGTGAAGAGGCCGTCCGCGCTGGTTTCCTTCCAGCCCTTGATGCCGGTGACATCGCGGCATGCTTTGACCACATCATCTGAGCCACGCAACCAGCACGGGGTGGTGGTGCACAACTGCAAATGGAATTTGCCGACCGGGGCGGTATTGAACATGAGGTAGAAGGTGCATACCTCATAGACGCGGATCGGCGGCATTTCGAGGATGCGACCGATTTCGTCCATCGCCGCGATCGGCACCCAGGCGCTGCCGGTGGTGCGGCCCATCTGGCGTTGCGCCAGATCGAGCAGCGGCAGGACCGCGCTGGCTTGCTTGCCGGCGGGATATTTGGCGATGTGTTTCTCGACCAGCGCCATGCTCTCCGCATCGAAAGCGAAGCTGGCGGGCTGGACGAAATCCTGGGGGGCTTGCTCTGCCATGGTCTACCTGTCGATCTCACCGAACACGACGTCCAGCGATCCGATGATCGCTACGGCGTCGGCCAGCATGTGCCGTTTTGCCATTGTCTCAATCGCTTGCAGATGCGCGAAGCCGGTTGCGCGGATTTTGCAGCGATACGGCCGGTTGGTGCCGTCGGCGACCAGATAGACGCCGAATTCGCCTTTCGGCGCCTCAACGACCGAGTAGGTTGAGCCAGCCGGCACGTGGTAGCCTTCGGTGTAGAGTTTGAAGTGATGGATCAACGCTTCCATCGACCGCTTCATGTTGGCGCGGGTCGGCGGGGTGATTTTGTTGTCCTGCACTTTGATCGGGCCGGGCTTCATTTTGGCGAGGCACTGCTTGATCATCGACACGCTCTCGCGCATTTCCGCCACGCGGACCAGGTAGCGGTCGTAGCAATCACCATTGCGGCCGACGGCAACCTTGAAGTCCAACTGGTCGTACATTTCGTACGGCTGCGAGCGGCGCAAATCCCACGACACGCCGCTGGCGCGCAGGCAGGGACCGGAGAAGCCCCAGGCGAGCGCCTGTTCGGCGGTGAAGATGCCGATATCGACGGTGCGCTGCTTCCAGATGCGGTTGGCGGTCAGCAGGCCTTCGAGATCGTCGATGAATTTCGGGAACGTGTCGGCCCAGGCGGCGATCTGCTCTTCCAGGCCGGCCGGCAGATCTTTCGCGACGCCGCCTGGACGGAAGTAGTTCGCATGCATGCGCGCGCCCGAGGCGGCTTCATGGAACTCCATCAGCTTTTCGCGTTCCTCGAAGCCCCACAAGGCCGGCGTGATGGCGCCGACGTCCAGCCCATAGGTGGTGAGGTTGAGCAGATGGTTGAGCACGCGGGTGATTTCGCTGAACAACGTGCGGATCCACTTGGCGCGTTCCGGCACCACGATCCCCAGCAGCTTTTCCGTCGCCAGGGCGAACGCGTGCTCCTGCGTCATCGGCGAGACGTAGTCCAGCCGGTCGAAATACGGCACCGCCTGGATGTAGGATTTGTACTCGATCAGCTTTTCGGTGCCGCGATGCAGCAGGCCGATATGCGGATCGGCGCGTTCGACGAGTTCGCCGTCCATTTCCAGGATCAGGCGCAGCACGCCGTGCGCGGCCGGATGCTGCGGGCCGAAGTTCAGCGAATGGGTGTCGATCTGCACCTGCTTCAGCGGCGCGGCGTCGGTAGGAGCGTCGGTCATGTGGCGGACCCCTTATGGGCCTTTTCGTCGCCGGGCAGCGAGGTCATCGCTTCCCAGGGCGACAGGAAATCGAAATTGCGGAAATCCTGCACCAGCTTCACCGGTTCGTAGATGACCTGCTGGCGGGTTTCGTCGTAGCGCACTTCCAGATAGCCGGTGAGCGGGAAATCCTTGCGCAAAGGATGCCCCTCGAAGCCGTAATCGGTGAGGATGCGGCGCAGATCCGGCTGATCCGCGAAGGTGATGCCGAACAGATCGTAGGCTTCACGTTCCCACCAGGTGGCGACCGGCCAGACGCCGTGCACGGACGGCACCGGGGTCGCTTCGTCAGTGGTGACGGCAACCTGGAGGCGGTGGTTGTGGCTGACCGAGAGCAGGCAGTAGATCACATCGAACCGCTCGGCGCGTTCCGGCCAATCGACGCCGGCCAGTTCCATCATCTGCTCGAACAGGAAGCGCGGATCGTCGCGCAGCACCGTCATCAGCGCGACCAGACCGTCGCGGCCGGCATGGGCGACCAGTTCGTCCTGCTGCCAGGATACGGCGGTGACACCAGGGAGGGCGGCCACCGCGTCAGCGAGCAGCTGCATCGGGGTGGGGGCCGGGGCGATGCCGGCTTCAGCGTCCTCAGCCACGGAGGATGGTCCCGGTGCGGCGGATTTTCTTCTGCAATTGCATGATCCCGTAGACCAACGCCTCGGCTGTCGGCGGGCAGCCCGGCACATAAACATCGACCGGCACCACGCGGTCGCAGCCACGCACCACGGCGTAGGAGTAGTGATAATAGCCGCCGCCATTGGCGCAGCTGCCCATGCTGATCACCCAGCGCGGCTCCGGCATCTGGTCGTAGACCTTGCGCAAAGCAGGCGCCATTTTGTTGGTCAGCGTGCCGGCGACGATCATCACGTCCGACTGGCGCGGGCTGGGGCGCGGGATGATGCCCATGCGGTCCAGATCGTAGCGCGGCATGTAGGCGTGGATCATCTCCACCGCGCAGCAGGCCAGACCGAAGGTCATCGGCCAGAGGCTGCCGGTGCGAGCCCAGTTTACCAACTTATCGAGGTTGGCAACCACGAAGCCCTTGTTTTCGATTTCATCGGTCACACTGCGCAAGATCGCGCTTTGTGCGTTACCTTTGGCCAGGACGGCCCCGCCGGCATGGTCGAGGCCGGTGATGGTGGTTGCGCTCATTGCCTGCTTCACTCCCAGTCCAGGGCGCCCTTGCACCATTCATAGATAAACCCGACGGTCAGCACGCCGAGGAAGCCGAGCATCGAGAAGAAGCCGAACGGCCCGATATCCGCCAGGCTGACCGCCCAGGGGAACAGGAAGGCGACTTCAAGGTCGAAGATGATGAACAGGATCGCCACCAGGTAGAACCGCACGTCGAACCGGCCGCGCGCATCGTCAAACGCTTCGAAGCCGCATTCATAGGCGCTGAGTTTTTCCGGGTATGGCTTTTGCCGCGCTGCCAGCAGCGAGCCGCCGAGCATGGCAACCGCGATCACGGCGGCAATGCCGATAAACGCCAGGATGGGGAAATAATCGGCCAAATCGAGGGCCATGGTGCTCGTTCCTCTCATTCCGTGCCACAAAGGGGCATGCCGCATTGCAGCGCGGCCGGACATTACGCCCATCGCGTCCGCTCTGCCAGGGGGGAGTGTTACAGAAATCTCATCCAGCTTCAGGCATGCAGTCCTGCGCCAGAGGAATGCGGCGCCGAGGGCCAAAACGCCAAGCCCCGCGATGCTTACGCAGCGCGGGGCTTATTGGGCGGTCTTAGAAGTTTGTTGCCAGGACCAGAGGGTTTCCCTCAAGGCTCTGTTTGCTGCTGGCGCGAGAGACGGGGCTCGAACCCGCGACCTCCGGCGTGACAGGCCGGCGCTCTAACCAACTGAGCTACTCCCGCAGCGCAACAGGAGGCGGGGTTTAGGTCCCCAAAACCTCGCCGTCAAGTCGTGAAACGCATCATAGGCCGGTATCACGATAGCAATGCAGACCAGCGAATAAAGGGAGGGTCGCCTCTCTTGTGTTCGTAGCCGGTTCGTATGGGCGGTGACGGTTTCGAACCGCCGACCCTCTCGGTGTAAACGAGACGCTCTACCGCTGAGCTAACCGCCCTCAGGAAGCCCCGCTTAGGCCCGGGGGATACGCCCCAGGCCCGCACAGGCAGCGCCAGAGGCCGTCTGGCCCCTGGGTAGACAGGCTGGTGGGTGGATTAGCCCACCGCGTCCTTCAGAGCCTTGCCCGGCTTGAAGCGGACAGTGGTCGACTCGGCGATCTGGATCGCCGCACCGGTCTGCGGGTTGCGGCCGGTGGTCGCCTTGCGGGTGCTGGTGCTGAACGAGCCGAAGCCCACCAGACGCACTTCGTCATTGGCCTTCAGCGCGCCTTCGATGGCGGCGAACACGGCATCGACCGCCTCGGTGGCTTTCGCCTTGGTCAGGTCAGCCGTCTCGGCCACGGCGGCAATCAGGTCCATCTTGTTCACTTGGTCTCTCCTTGGGTGATAGAAACGCGTTCCAGCCGCGAATCGGGCGGACACTAGCGGCGCGGATTTGCCTGGGTCAACGACGACCACGGCGGAAATCCGCGGGAATTCAAGCTTTTTACAGAATCACGCCAGCCGCGCACCCTTCTGGGGTGCAGGGCTGGCGCTATTTTAAGACGTAGCTCAGTGGGTGACGGTAGAGGCCGGCGCCACAACCGCAACGGGTGGAGCTTCCGGCGGCTCAACCCATTCAATCGGTTCCGGCTTGCGCACCAGGGCCTGGTTGATCACCTCATCGACATGTGAAACCGGGATCAGAATAAGATTCTTTTTCACGTTGTCGGGGATTTCGGCGATGTCCTTCTCGTTGTCCTTCGGGATGAACACCGTGGTGATCCCGGCACGCAGGGCAGCCAGAAGTTTTTCCTTTAGCCCACCGATCGGCAGCACCCGGCCGCGCAGGGTGATTTCGCCGGTCATGGCGATATCCCGCCGCACCGGGATGCCGGTGAGGATGGACACAATGGTGGTCGCCATGGCGATGCCGGCGGACGGCCCATCCTTCGGGGTGGCGCCTTCTGGCACATGCACGTGGATGTCGCGCTTTTCGAAGATCGTCGGCTTGATGCCGAAGGTGATCGAGCGGCTGCGGACATAGGAGAGCGCCGCCGAGACGCTTTCCTGCATGACATCGCCGAGCTTGCCGGTGAGTTTGATGGCGCCTTTGCCGGGTAGCAACACGCTCTCGATGGTCAGGATTTCGCCGCCGACTTCGGTCCAGGCGAGGCCGGTAACGGCGCCCACCATGTCTTCCGCCTCAGCCTCGCCATAGCGGAACCGACGAACCCCGGCGTATTTTTCCAGGTTCTTGCGGTTCATGGCCAATTTTTTGACCTTGCCGGTGACGATTTCCTTGACCGCTTTGCGGGCGAGGTTGGCGATTTCGCGTTCCAGGTTCCGGACCCCGGCTTCGCGGGTGTAGTAGCGGATCAGGTCGCGCAACGCCTCGTCGGTGACGGTCCACTCGCCAGCCTTCAGACTGTGGGCTTCCATCACCTTGCTGATCAGATGGCGCTTAGCGATTTCAACCTTTTCATCCTCGGTGTAGCCGGGGATGCGGATGATCTCCATGCGGTCCATCAGCGGCTGCGGCATGCGCAGGCTGTTGGCGGTGGTGACGAACATCACGTCCGACAGGTCGTAATCGACCTCGAGATAATGATCGGCGAAGGTGCTGTTCTGTTCCGGGTCCAGCACTTCGAGCAGCGCCGAGGACGGATCGCCGCGCCAATCGGCACCCAATTTGTCGATTTCGTCCAGCAGGAACAGCGGGTTGGAGGTTTTGGCCTTTTTCATGCCCTGCACGACCTTGCCCGGCATGGAGCCGATATAGGTCCGACGATGGCCGCGAACTTCCGATTCGTCGCGCACGCCGCCGAGCGACATGCGGACAAAGTTACGGCCGGTCGCACGGGCAATCGACTTACCGAGCGAGGTTTTACCGACACCTGGCGGGCCAACGAGGCAGAGGATCGGCCCCTTCATCTTATCGGCGCGCGACTGCACGGCGAGGTATTCAAGGATGCGTTCCTTAACCTTCTCCAGGCCGAAATGGTCGGCGTTAAGGATTTTCTCGGCCTCGTTGATATCCTTTTTGACCTTGCTGCGCTTTTTCCAGGGGATGGAGAGAATCCAATCCAGATAGTTGCGCACCACCGTCGACTCGGCGCTCATCGGGCTCATCGAGCGCAGCTTTTTCAGCTCCGCCACCGCCTTTTCACGCGCTTCTTTCGAGAGTTTGGTTTTGGCGATCCGCTCCTCGATCTCGGCGGTTTCGTCCTTGCCGTCCTCGCCCTCGCCGAGTTCCTTCTGAATGGCCTTCATCTGCTCGTTCAGATAGTATTCGCGCTGGGTCTTCTCCATCTGCCGCTTTACGCGGTTGCGAATTTTTTTCTCGACCTGCATGACGCCGATTTCGGAGTCCATATGGCCGAACACCTTCTCCAGACGCTCGGAAATCTTGGAGATTTCCAGCAATTCCTGGCGCTCGGCGATCTTGATGTTCAGATGCGCGGAAATGGTGTCCGCGAGTTTGCCTGGTTCCTCGATCTGGTTGATCGAGACCAGCACCTCAGGCGCGATCTTTTTGTTGAGCTTGATATACTGCTCGAACTGGCTGACGACGGAGCGGCTCAGCGGTTCCAGCTCCTTGGCGGCGCCAGGGGTTTCTGGGATGCGCTCGACATGCGCCTCGAAAAACGCCTCAGTTTCCTTGAAGTTGGTGATGCGGGCGCGGCTGCCACCCTCGACCAGCACTTTGACGGTGCCATCGGGCAATTTCAGCAGTTGCAGCACGGTGGAAACCGTGCCGACGGTATAGATGTCGTTGATCGACGGATCGTTCTGCTCGTGGTTTTTCTGCGCCACCAGCAGGATCTGCTTATCTTCCTTCATCACCGCTTCGAGCGCGCGGACGGACTTTTCCCGGCCCACGAACAACGGCACGATCATGTGCGGGAAGACGACGATATCGCGCAGCGGCAGCACCGCCAACACTTCGCCCGAGACAGAGTCCGGTTGACCGGATGTAGTCATATCTGTGACCTCCTAAAGGACAGTCGGCACACCAACCGCCCCGATCATGGGCACGATCCGCATCCCGTAGACGCCACCCATGGCCCCGGACAGTCCCGCGGGAAAACCATGACGCCTGGATGACAGATCCGAATATCAGTGCAGCCCAGGACAACTGCAAGACCTTGACAAAAGATCGCCTGACACGGTGCGGCGGCGGGTGCCGCCGCACCAGTCAGAATTTGTCAGGCCGAGTTCTCGGCGCGCTCCTGGCCGTAGGTGTAGAGCGGGTTGGCACGGTTTTCCGCCACTTCCCCGGTGATCGTCACCTCCTCCACCCCATCGAGGCCGGGCAGATCGAACATGGTGGTGAGCAGGATCTGCTCCATGATCGAGCGCAGGCCACGGGCGCCGGTTTTGCGGGCGATGGCCCGTTTGGCGACGGCGGACAACGCATCATCGGTGAAACCGAGCTTGACGCCTTCCATTTCGAACAGGCGGCCGTATTGCTTGACCAGCGCGTTCTTCGGCTTGCTGAGGATTTCGATCAGTGCCGCTTCGTCGAGGTCTTCCAGGGTGGCGACCACCGGCAGACGGCCAATGAATTCCGGAATCAGGCCGAAGCGCAACAGATCTTCCGGCTCCACCTCCTTCAGGATGTCGCCCATCCGGCGCTCGTCCTGGCTGCGCACTTCAGCGCCGAAGCCGATGCCGCCGCCTTTGCCACGGGCGGAAATGATCTTTTCCAGCCCGGAGAAGGCGCCACCGCAGATGAACAGGATGTTGGTGGTATCGACCTGGAGGAATTCCTGCTGCGGATGCTTGCGCCCGCCTTGCGGCGGCACGGAGGCAACGGTGCCTTCCATGATCTTCAGCAGCGCCTGCTGCACCCCTTCGCCACTCACGTCGCGGGTGATGGAGGGGTTGTCCGACTTGCGGCTGATTTTATCGACTTCGTCGATATAGACGATGCCGCGCTGGGCGCGTTCGACGTTGTAATCCGCCGCTTGCAGCAGCTTGAGGATGATGTTTTCCACGTCCTCGCCCACGTAACCGGCTTCGGTCAGGGTGGTGGCATCGGCCATGGTGAAGGGCACATCGAGAATGCGGGCGAGGGTTTGCGCCAGCAAGGTCTTGCCCGAGCCGGTCGGGCCGACGAGCATGATGTTGGACTTGGCGATTTCGACGTCGTTATTCTTCGCGCCGTGCGCCAAGCGCTTGTAATGATTGTGCACCGCGACGGCGAGCACCTTTTTGGCGTGCATCTGGCCGATGACATAGTCATCGAGCACCTTGCAGATTTCCTTCGGCGTCGGCACGCCATCGCGCGACTTTACGAGGGTGGTTTTATGTTCCTCGCGGATGATGTCCATGCAGAGCTCGACGCACTCGTCACAGATGAACACCGTCGGGCCCGCGATGAGCTTGCGTACCTCGTGCTGGGACTTGCCGCAGAACGAGCAGTACAGGGTGTTCTTGGAATCGGCGGACTTGCTCATAAGCACTCCTGTCCCGGATCGCCGGGAACCCCGGCCCCGCCGCCAACCGAGGGGGCGGTCAGAAGCAGGACACTTAAAATTTGCTGGTCGGCTCCCCCGACAGCGGTTCTGGGTTGGCGTTTGGCCAACACCGGAACAGCCACCCGGTCGGCCACTCTAGTCCCCGGTTGGCGCGCCGGACAAGCACCCGGTGGTTGCGCCTGCGCCGCAGCCTTGGCGACGCAGGTTACCGGCAAGATGCAAACAGAGCCTAAACGCGCCGGTCAGGCTTTGGCGGCGGCGTCCGGTTTTTCCGGCAGGCGATCCACGACGGCGTCGATGAGGCCGAATTCGCGGGCTTCCTGCGCCGACATATAGGTGTCGCGCTCCAGCTTACGTTCAATGGCTTCGACCGGCTGGCCGGTATGTTTGACGTAAATGTCGTTCAGGATGCGGCGGGTATAGAGAATTTCCCGCGCCTGAATTTCGATGTCCGTCGCCTGGCCCTGGGCACCGCCGGATGGCTGATGCACCATGATGCGGGCGTTCGGCAGCGCGAAACGCTTGCCCGGCGCGCCGGCGGTGAGGAGCAGGCTACCAGCGGAGGCGGCCATGCCGACGCAGACGGTGCTGACGGGGCTGCGGATATATTGCATCGTGTCGTACATCGCCAACGCGGCCGAGACCACGCCGCCGGGGCTGTTGATGTAGAACGAGATATCCTTGTTCGGGTTCTCGCTTTCCAGGAACAGCAGCTGGGCGCAGATCAGCGAGGCAACGCCGTCATAGACCTGACCGGTCAGGAAGATGATGCGTTCCTTCAGCAGGCGCGAATAGATGTCGTACGACCGCTCGCCACGCGCGGTCTGTTCGACCACCATCGGGACGAGGTTGTTGGCATAGACCTCAAGAGGATCCCTATCACGCATCACTTCCGAACCTTCCTAGCTTCTGATCTGGCGAAAATCCTGCCGCACAGCACGTAACGAGACATGGGTATGCCTGCCCAAGGTTACGACCCCCTGAACAGGCACCCATAAAACGGCTTTAGGCGGCGGTTTCGGCTTCCGGCTCTTTCGCCAGCTCTTCCGGGGTCACGACCTGATCGGTCACTTTCGCCAGTTCGAGCACGAAATCGACCACCTTCTCCTCGAAGATCGGCCCGCGCAGGCTTTCGGCCGCTTGCGGGTTCTTGCGGAAGAAGTCCATCACCATCTGTTCCTGGCCCTGATAGCGGCCGGCTTCGGCGCGCATCGCACGGGTCATTTCATCGGCGGTGACGGTGATGCCGTTGACGCGACCGATTTCGGCCAGCAGCAGGCCAAGGCGGACGCGACGTTCCGCGATGGCGCGGTATTCGGCCTTCAGGGTTTCGTCGTCCTTGCCGGCGTCTTCGGCGTCGAGCTTGCCTTCCTTGCGGTCGGCCTCGATGCGCTGCCAGATCTGGTCGAACTCACCGCTGAGCATCGAGTCCGGCACCGGGAAGGCGGTGATTTTGGCCAACGCGTCGAGCAGCTGGCGTTTCACGCGCACGCGGCTCAACTGGTCGTATTCGCGCTGCATCTGCTGGCCGATCAGGCCCTTGACCTCGTCGAGGGCTTCGAAGCCGAGCTTCTGGGCCAACGCGTCGTCAACCGCCGGCAGCACCTGGATCTTCAGCGTCTTGGCAGTGATGTCGAAAGTGGCGGCTTTGCCGGCCAGTTCCGCGGCGCCGTATTCGGCGGGGAACTGCACGTCGATCACCTTAAAATCGCCGGCCGACATGCCTTCGAGCTGGTCGGTGAAGCCGGGGATGAAGCCGTCGCCGCCAACTTCGATGTCCATATCCGTGGCGTCGCCGCCCTGGAACGGCACGCCGTCGATCTTGCCGAGGAAGTCCACGGTCAGGACTTCGCCCTTCACGGCGGCGCGGGCCTCTTCCACCACATTGAGTTCGCGCTGGCGCTGGGCGAGGCCTTCGAGCGCCTTGGTCAACGACTCGTCATCCGGGGTCGCGGTCAGGCGGGTCAGTTCGATGGCGCCGAAATCGGGCATTTCGATCGTCGGGAACAGCTCGAACGAAACGGTGAATTCGATGTCCGAATCGGGTTCGGCCTTCACCAGGTCCACTTGGGGCTGGTTGGCGGCGCGCAGGCCGCGCTCGTCGAGCAGGTCCGAGGTCGCCTTGTTGACGCTCTCTTCCAGCACTTCGGCCATCACACCGCCGGCAAAGCGCTTGGTAATCACCGACATCGGGACCTTGCCGGGGCGGAAGCCGGGCAGGTTGACGGTACGGGCGAGCTCGGCCAGACGCTTTGCGCGCCGCTCGGCCACATCGGCCGCCGGCACAACCACGCTGAACGCACGCTTCAAGCCCTCGGAGAGCGTCTCAGTCACCAACATCGTCGGAAAATTCCTCGTTACAGCGCGCCGGAAATCCAGGGCGCAGTGGTGCGGGCGGAGGGACTTGAACCCCCACGACTTGCGCCACCAGAACCTAAATCTGGCGTGTCTACCAATTTCACCACGCCCGCATGCGCAGCCCGTGAGCGCGGGGACTTAGCGCACAAGACAGCTTGCCACAAGTCGGACCTAGAACAAGGCCGGTTGAACCGCAATGCTTGCGTTGCGGTGGCTGGGTGGCGCAGCCTTGCGGGATGGAACATGAGCTGGATTTTGACGACGACGCCGAGGATACCGCCCCGCCGCCACCGGGAGGGGCGAAGAATTATATTACCCCGGGCGGGCACGCGCGGCTGGTGGCCGAATATCATGCGCTGATGAAGGTCGAGCGGCCGCGGGTGGTTGAAATTGTGCACTGGGCGGCGGGTAATGGCGATCGGTCTGAGAACGGTGACTATCTTTATGGCAAGAAGCGGTTGCGGGAAATTGACCGGCGGGCGCGGTTTTTGACCAAGCGGCTGGCGATTGCCGAGATCGTGGACCCGACCCAGCAGCCGAACCGCGATCAGGTATTTTTTGGCGCCACGGTGACTTACGTGAACGGGCGGGACGAGGAGCGGACGATCACCATTCTAGGGGTGGATGAGGCGGATCTGGCGCGCGGCGAGGTGAGCCTGCATGCGCCGATCACGCGGACGCTGCTGCGGGCCAAAGTGGGCGATGTGCTGCGGCTACAAACGCCGGCCGGGCCGGATGAGATTGAGGTGCTGGCGATCCGCTATCCCGAGTGAGCGGCAGCGTGCGTCCAAAGTTTGGCGGATTGGTGCAGTCACATGGCTGCGGTGCTATTTTTGATACGAAAGTTTAGAGATTTTTACGTTTTGCTTGATTTAATCGGTCCGCCCACAGAAAATGAGTGGGAAATTTCTCCATTTCGTTTTGATCAGCGGAGCGCCACCGCATGTCCCTCCCCGCCCCCACGACCACAGCCGTGCCCGATATCGCTGCCTGGTTGGACGCTCTGGGCTTCGGCCCGGTGGTGACGGCCGCCACGAGCAATCAGAACTGGTCCATCGGGCAGGCGGTCAGCCTGAGGCTGGCGGCCAACACGTTTACCGACACATTGGGACTGGCGATGACGTATCGGGCAACGCTGAGCAACGGCGCGGCGTTGCCGGGTTGGCTGAGCTTTAATGCCAGCACCGAGACGTTTTCCGGCACGGTGCCGCTGGGGGCTGGTCCGTTGAGCCTGACCGTGTCGGCCACGGACGCCTGGGGCATGACCAGCAGCGAGCAATTTACCGTCGGTATGATTTCGGCGGCGACGACGGTGACGCACACGGCGCCGAAGTTGACGGCGCAAACCGCCAATCAGATTTGGGTGCCCGGGGTGGCGGAAACGCTGACCCTGAGCAGCACGACGTTCACCGATCCGCAGAGTTCGGCGATGACCTATGCGGCGACGCAGTCAAACGGGTCGGCCCTGCCGTCGTGGCTGAAATTCAACGCGACGACGCGCAGTTTCACCGGCACCGCGCCGGCGAATACCGGGTTGGTGACGGTGAAGGTGACGGCGACGGACACCTTCGGTCTGGCGAGCAGCGAGACCTTCACGATCGGGCTGGCGGCGGCGCCGAATGTGACGACAGCGACCGGGGCGCAATACTGGGTTGCGGGAAAGGCCACCACGCTCACGCTGCCCAATAACAGCTTTACCGACCCGCAGGACGCGGCGATGACCTATACCGCAACATTGGCCAGCGGGGCGGCGCTGCCGAGTTGGCTGAAGTTCAACGCAGCCACGGATAGCTTTAGCGGCACCGAGGCCGCGGGCACGGCGCCGATCACAATCAAGGTGACGGCGACGGATAGTTACGGACTTTCGACCTCGGAGAGTTTCACCCTGACGCTGGCGAGCGCGCCGGTGGTGGTGAGCCAGACCGCAGCGCAGAGTTGGACCCAAGGTAAAGCGGTGAGCTTCACCTTGCCAGCCGGCACCTTCAAGGACCCACAAGGCGCCAGCCTGAGCTATAGCGCCACGCTGTCGACCGGGGCGGCGCTGCCCACTTGGCTGAAGTTTAACGCGACAACCGGCGCTTTTACCGGCACCGAACCCAGCGGCACCAGCGCGTTCAGCATCAAGGTGACGGCGACGGACAGTTACGGACTGGCAACGTCCGAGACGTTCGCGGTGGCCACGCCGGCGGCAGCAACACCGACGGTGGCGGCATCCGGGCTGATCATCAACATCACCTACGATGCCAGCGTCTCCAGCGCGCCGACCGGCTTTACCGCCGCTATCAACGCTGCGGTGGCGTATCTGGAGAAAGAATTCACCAACAACATGACGCTGAATTTGAAGGTGGGATACGGCGAGGTGGGCGGCACCACAATGGGTGCTGGAGCGTTGGGGGAGAGCGAGACCAGCTTCGACTTGGTGACCTATGCCCAATTGCGCAGCGCGCTGGCAGCGCATGCGACGCAGCCAGACCAGGTG
>Ga0007801_10000049_pt1 | contig 31122 bp, 33 predicted proteins | sample CryBogmetaGMA2M_FD_60372 | JGI IMG/M metagenome (GOLD analysis project Ga0007801, IMG submission 60372) | Freshwater microbial communities from Crystal Bog, Wisconsin, USA - MA2M | ecosystem: Environmental > Aquatic > Freshwater > Lake | place: Crystal Bog, Wisconsin, USA | collected 2009-07-06
TCGAACGAGGCCGTGCTGGCAGTGGCTTGGTCGGGCAGGCAGTGGTTGGCAGTGGCGAACCACGGTGTCCGGGTGCCGCCCTTGTCAGCGAGCAAGGTGCCGCTGCAAATGTAAGACCGGCCGCCTTGGATGAAATGGACCTTCGCCGTCGCGCTGGCCGCTTGGAGCAAGGCCGAGTAGGCCGCATACTTCGACCAGCAAGCCACGTCGTATTCTACGTAGTTGGCCAGCCCTAAGCTTTTCGCCACGCTCCCCGGCACCGTGCCGCTGGTGACATCGACGGCGATCACATTGGCTGCGTCGAGCCTAAGCCCCGGCGGCGGGATGGGTTCGCTGACAAAAATTTCCAAATCGGCGGCGTTGCCGTTCGTGACCGGTAGCCAGAGGGCATTGCCAAAGACATCCGCATGGCCAACCGGCCCCACGGGCGCGGCATCCAGAATGCCCTGCACCCGGAATTGAATGGAGTCCAGCCCGTCCGGGACGGCGAGATGCAAGCGCAAACGCTTGGCCGGTTCCGCCGACACCCGGACCCGGGCCGCGTACCCGCCAGCCACCGGCTCCCACGCCAGTTGCGCGGCGGTCACTGGCGCGGGCAACGGGAACACCACTCCGGATTGAGTGACCCCGCCATCCGGCACGACCGCACCGGACTCGACCGGCGGAAGGCTGACGCTCCACGGCTGCAAGCCCTCCCCCAAAAACGCCGCAGCCGCGACAGGGGCGGCGCTCTCAGCCGGGGCCGGGTTGGCTTGGACCGACTCCGCCCGCTCCGCATGGCAAGGCAGCGCCAGCCACGCCAGACCGACGGGGAAAGCCAGAAGCTTAAATAAGGTCGTTGGCTTGTTCATAAGCCGGGGTCTTCGGTTGATTTTCACGGTTTCATAGAAAAAAGGGGATGGGCGGCATGAGTTCACTTGGTCCATGCCCCCTATTTATTATAGAGATAAATGCGGGGATTGCCCTATTACGGCATCGGGCGAAAAAACCCATAAAAGGAGCCGGCCTCCCGCCGGCGGCTGGTTTCGGCGGCATCCCTGCCGCCTTGGGTTTGTCGCCCGTGGATATGTGGAAATCGGCCCTGGCGGGCCGAACGCGGCTCAAGGGCGTGGACAAACCCGTGGACGGGCAAAAGAGCCGCCCGCCCACCGGTTTGCCCACCCCGCGCCGCTTTTCCACATATCCACCGGCGCAATCGTAAGTTTAAAAAAAAAGCCCAATAGCCAGAGCCTAAGAGCGAGGAGTCCAACGTCGTGTTGGACAGCTTTTTGGGCGGTTCCAGACCGCTTTAACATACACATAAGAACAGCATCTAAAAAGATTTTTCCTGACAGGCGGTTGCGTTTGACATTGTTATCATATTTGATAATATTTTTATCAAATATGATAACCATCAGGAAAGCTCATCGTGAATGATAAAATAATCCGGCAAGTCGATTTGAAGACGGGCGAAATCATGGAAGGATGCCTAGTCTATGTCCCACACAGGCCAAAAATCCGGGGAGGCTGGTTCATGGCGTTTCAAGAAGCATTCCTAAATCTCGCGATAGACCGGGACATCACCGGCGAGGTTTACCGGGTATTTTTTTATTTAATGGGCAAGCTGGATTTTGAAAACTACATCCATGTGGCCCAAACCGATATCGCCGAAGCCCTGAGCTTGCAGAAAGCCAATGTTTCGAGAGCGGTAAGGACTCTGTGCGACAAGGAAATCATTTTGAAAGGCCCGAAGACAGGTCGAACCATCACCTACCGGCTAAACCCGGAGTACGGCTGGAAAGGCAAGGTCAAGAACATGAATGCCGCACGATTTACCGTCATCCAAGGCGGGAAAGCGGAAGCGGAGAAAACGCAGCCAGTGTAGGGCGCATTAGCGTTTTAGCATAATGCGCTGCACAAAAACATTCGGCGGAATATGCTAATGTGCATTATTTTTATTACAGGAATATATAAATGAAATGGTACGCATATCCTGCTTCATCAAGTTTAGACGTTGGTGTGGAAGTTCGTGTTATTAGATTTCTACTAGAAGAAGAAAATATATCGATTCCTACCACTAACGATACGCTAATAATTGAGTTCCCTGATAACACTAGAGACTCTACTCCTGTCTTAGACGCATCATCTAATGAGTTAACAGTTAGAGTCAGTGAAGCTAGTTGGATATTGTCATTACAAGATACGCCAATAAGATCGCATGATGGTGGGCTTACCCTAAATTATGTTGTGAAGAGCAACGCCGACTAAAAAAATGTAGCCTTATCGAGTGCAAAGAGACGCGCCTGACCTACTTTGCTATAGATCAAAATAGAGAAGAACAGGAAGAACAGTAGGAAGAACAGGGTCAGGTCTTGTTTTTTGACTTTGACATTTTATAAATAATCAAAAAACAAGACCTGACCCCGTTTTTTTTATGTGGGCTGAAATTAGAATTTAATTTAATATTTTTATTACAAATTAACTTGGTATATAAAATGGACATTTTTAGTATTTTAAAAGATATATTCCTTGTTGTTCTTGGTGGTATAATCACTTTTTATGTGACTATTCTTGTATCTAAATATCAAGAATGCAAACCCGATATATTTTGGAAAATTCTCCCGCCTATTTCCTTTCCATCAAAGGATATAACATCATACAGTTTGGTTATAGAAAATACGGGAAATAAAGATGCAAATAATATACGAGCATCAATAATTCTACCGAACAATGCTACGGTAGAACATTTTGATATTCAACTTAATAAGGCAGCAACAAAATACGAGTCTAGCCAGTCAAATAACAAGTTTTTACTTGACTTTCCGGTGTTTTACAAAGATTTGGAATGCGTTTTGTCTTTTTTCACCAAGAAACTTAGTTCAGATGATATTCAAAAGATTAAAGTTAGCATAGTTGGGTTGGATATATCAGGAAAAAGCATGGAGGATTATAGAAATGACGTTAGAAACCAAATTGAAAAAAAATTTAAAAAATTAAAGATATTGATTCTTTTTTTTCAGGGTTTCTGTTTTTTTGGTCTGATAAGTCTCATAGTAATGTCAATTATTATTCCAATTTATTATATAAAACTTGATATTGCTGATATTTATACAAGGACTGGACACCCAGAGTTAGCAATTAATGAACTAGAAAATATGGATAAATTTCTTATGTTTCCGGTTGATGCTCAACTAAACTACCGGCTTGCTGAATCCTATGCAGGCATAGGAAATTCTGACTCGGCAATATTTTATATAAAAAAGGTTGCTTCAAAAAATCCAGATATACTTCAAACAATAAAAACAAATAAAGCATTTGATAAAATAAAGGAAACTCCAGAATTTATTTCTTTTTTTAAAGACAAATAACTCGGTAAGCTGTAATCCCTATGGTCGTAGGGCGGAATAGCGTTTTAGGAAGAATAGGGTCAGGTCTTGCTTTTTGATTATTTATAAAAATTTAAAGCCCGGTAGGGTGTGCAGACAGCTTCACCGTCTGCCCACGCGGAACGAAATCCAAAGCCTAGGCAAATGGTGGGCAAGCAAAAAGACGCTTGCCCACCCTACAAGACTCTAGCGGGTCAGCCGCTAGCGAGTGTTCCAGTCCACGGCGGTCCAGTCGCTGCGCCCGAACAGTTTGACAAAATCAGGGTCGAACACCAGCTTGTAAAGATCGGTTTTCTCGTCTCGGGTGCAACTGGACAAGATACTGCCTGTGAATACTTGCTGCCGGAGCCGTATCCTGACCAAGCAGGCAATCAAGCGGTCAAACGTGGCGTTCAGCCAAAGATAATTTGGTTTGCTGTCTGATCGTCCAAGGATTTTCAGGAAGGCGTACCCCTTGAATTGGCAAACGTTGCCCAAAGGCTGCTGCCGCGCCAAATGCAGGGCAGCCATGACTACATCCAAATCCGACTGGCTTAACTGCTCCCCGGTATAAGTGATGGAAACATCCCCTTGCACGGCCAGCAGCGCGTTTTTCAGGTATTTGCGTTCGGCGTTGCCGTAGATGGCCGAGAACAGGGCCGAACGCAGGAAGCAATTCGGCGTTCCGCGCTTGTCCTCAGGCCAAAACGGGAGGTGGATGACTTCGGCCTTTGGCGGGGGTTTTGGTCTATCATCGCCATTAGACGGCCTAACCGCTTCGCTTTTCTCTTTAGCTAAAGACGCGCCTAACCGGGCCAATGATTTACGCAAGCCGACATCCATTTCCGGCATGTTGGCGGCGATTTGCTCTTCAAGGATCGCGGCGGCTTGGTTTTTTTCGTCGCTCATTTTTGCGAACCCTCCGCATGGAACTCAACAGCAGCGGGGGAAATCCGCAATGTAACCGAATTTGAGGTTACGGCTCTGAACGTTAGCGCTAAGACGAACACCGTAAGGATTACGTGGAGAATGTATTTGGGTTTGGACATGGTTTTTGCCTTTCATATAGAACACCATGCCGCTAGATTCACCGAAAATATCGAATACAAATTTCAAATTTTGTATACTGGGTGCAATCTGCAATCGCGGCATAGTTTTCGTGGTTCAGAGTTCGCCGGTTGCCGTACTTTTGTGGGTGTGGGCAACCGACATCGTAATTGGAGAGCGTCCGACGTGTCGGGCAAACAAGCCGATGAGGTTACAGCCTCATCGGCTTTTTCATGCCAAAATTCGCAGAATCATTCCAACGTTTATGGTCTTGGATAAAGCATCGCTATTGTAACCTAGGTCATTTTGGGGCTGCTGGCTGCGTTTCCATCCATAGCCTGGTGGGTGGGCAGACAGCTTCACCGTCTGCCCACGCGGAACGAAATTCCAAGCCTAGGCAAATGGTGGGCAAGCAAAAAGACGCTTGCCCACTCTACACGGCCACACGGGCTCACCACCCTTTAGAAAAAGTCGGTGAAAAGCTGTAGCTGATACAGTGTCCCGCTCGCCCCCGCCCGATACCCGGTCAACAGGTTCTGGGCCGGCGAGCGGTTGACATTCAAAACTTCAAAGGTCATCCGCCAGTCGCGGTTTCCGCGGATGTACCAGTTCAACCCGCCGCCGGCCTCGTAGCCGCCACCAAAATGGCCGGTCACGAAAGCCAGCGTAGCCCGGATGAAGCGAAGCGCAATCCGGGAGAATGGGCTGGTTCCCAAGCCCCGGCTTGGGAACCCGGTGCTTGAAGCTCCTGCTTCAAAGAGCAGGACAAGCTGGAACTTGTAGGTCAAGGGTTCCCAAACTGGAGTTTGGGAACCAGCCTAAAAAAACGCAATAGGGAACATTATTCCCCATATGGGGAATAATAGGTAAGGGCGTTATAGTCCCCATTTTTGGGGAAAGCATTTTGATCGTTCCCACGCTCCGCGTGGGAATGCCTGTCCTAGGCGATCCCGCGCCGCGAAACCTGCCGCCGGAGCGGTCAAACACGGGGGTTCCCACGCCGGAGCGTGGGAACCATCACAACGTCATTTCTGTAGATGCACGGCGTTTTCAAGTGCCTGACGAATGAAACGCTGATAGGGTATGCCTGAACGCTGGGCTTCTTGCTTGATGGCCTCTAGCAGGGGTTCCGATAAACGCATAGTGATACTCTTTCCCTTGGGCTGAAACTCAAAGCGCACCGGTTTCAGGCCGGAAAGATCATATTGGGTCAAGTCGGCATCGGCGATAAAGGATTCTTCCGCTTCGTCAGTCGCCAGTTTTGGCAATGGCTGTTTCATAATAATCAACTTCCTTCTGGTGCATGTAACGGGCGCTGATGGGGCGAATACGTGTCTCGCCACCTTGCTGGCGTAACGTGAAGGCAACAAAGACGTTGCGCCCTTGGTTGGTCTTGCTTATGGCGATGAATCGCTCCTCGCCCCGCGAGTGGGCCGGGTCGGGGAAAACCGCCATGCTTTCGTGAAATGCGGATTCAAAGGCATCAACCGAAGTATGTCCACTTGTATGTACAGGTGTCAATTTATTGATTGTCATCATCGAACCCTTTGGCTTCATAAAAAGCCCGGATGAAGCGAAGCGCAATCCCGGAGAACGGGACCGCAAACTTCCCGCATTTCGCTTCGCTCCATGCAGGCTACATTTTTAGCTTGATTTGTGGAAGTAGGGTTAGTATCGTTTGGTTAAACTTAATTACTTTAGAGAAAGAGTGATGTTTTATCTAATTTACGTAAGTTCTGCTGTCAGGCCATTCTTATCTTCAGAACTGGTTGACCTCCTCTCGAAAAGCCACACATATAACACCGAAGTGGGTATTACGGGGATGTTGCTATACAAGGATGGTAACTTCATGCAGGTAATAGAAGGCGAGGAGGAAGCGGTGCTGACACTCTATGCTAAGATTCAACGCGATATCCGGCATAAAGGGCTACTCATTCTCTTGCAGGGACCCCTGGCGGAACGGCAATTCCCTGACTGGTCGATGGGTTTCACCGATCTGAACGCGGTCGATGTGCTTTCCACCCCAGGCTACAGTGAGTTTTTAAATACCTCGCTGACAGATGAGTGGTTTTCGTCAGACCCTACGCGCAGCCAAAGGCTCCTGATGACCTTCAAGAAAAATATGTCTAGGTAACGCGATCAGGCGCAATCTCTATATGGTCGTAGCCCAGATGAAGCGAAGCGTAATCCGGGAAAATGCGGCCGCAAACTTCCCGAATTCCCAATTCCAAAGCACAAAAAAGCCCGCTGGCGTAAACCATCGAGCTTTGGCTTACAGCCAAGTAGGTCGGCACATCCTGTCCCTGATATCAAAGTGACATCAATTTGATATCTTTTTGATACCAAATTAATATCAATTTGATATCAGCCTAGCCGTATCAATACGGGTCCCAGTTCGGCCTGCCGGTGTAGTTGCCCCAACTGCCCCACGGACCCATCGGACCCCAGCCGTTGGTGGAGTTCGCCTCCATGTCGTTGTACATCAATTGTTGCTGGGAGCTTTGCCAGTCCGCCGTAAGCTGCTGGAGCTTGCGGTATTCGGCCTCGCGGCCCACATACAGGCAGACGCAGCCGTCGGGGTCGGGGTAGATGTAATAAGCCACGCCCTCCCGCTGGAGCCGGGTAATCGTGTCCGGCGCGAGCGACCGGAGCATTTGCTGGCGGTCGGCCCGGTCGGCCAGCATGAGCTTGAAGCCGGCATCGCGCAACTGGCCTTCTTCAAACCGGTTGCTGGATTCTTTGACCTGGGCGCAGGCGGCGATGCCGCAGGCCAGCGCGGCGGCGATTAGGGGGGTTCGCAGTGGTTTCATCGGGGTGCGGTAGGGTTTTATCGGTTGGCTGAAATGAGGCGAGCGTAACCTTAGCACAGTTTGCGGGGCCGTGCGCAACCGCCGCCACATCGCCCAAAAACAGGCGGTTGGCGAACCTATCCACAGTTTCTGTGGAAAACTCCTTGGACAATCTGGGTAAACCCACGCCCCCTGCGGGCTACGCGGGTTGGTCAATATACAGCCACCTTGGCCGTGGCGGCCTGAAACGTCCGGAAAATGGGGTTATTTCTGCAAACGCCCCCCATACCCCGCCGGTCCCGGTCGATTTCCCCCAATCAGGCTATACTTTTTACTAAGGGGTGATGCACAACGGCAAGGGGGTTATCGGCATGAGCGGGGCGTTTTCGAAAAACCTGAGATGGGACGGCAGCATCATCGTCGAGCCGCGCACGTTCGACCTGCTCAAGTTCTTTGTGGCGCGGGAGGGCTTGCGCGTTTCGGCGATGTTCGCGGCGTTTTTGCCGTGGGTCGTGTACACCCACACCACCGCCTGCGGGCGGGTGTTTGCCGACTGCGCGGACCTGCGCCGGACCGTCCGGGAAAACCGGCTGCGCCGGGAATTGCCCGTGGCCCGGACCTTCGACCTTGCCGAGGGCCTGTGCGTGGTCGCGGCGCTGATCGGGGGGCAGTTCACCGGCAAGCCGGGGTGGCTGCGCTTGGACGGTTCGCTGAATGTCTTCCTGCTGGACATCGGCGGCCAGGTCCTGGCCGTCAGCGTAAGCTGCCTTGACGGCAGCGGCGAATTCTTCGTCGATGACTGGTGGCTGCTGCTGGACCGGGTCGGGCCGCTGCGGGCCGGGGATCGGGTGTTTTCGCTCAACCCGCTGCAAGGGATGCCAAAAACCGTGCCGGTGCAGCCGTGCGCCGGACTGTTGTCGGCGTATGCGCCGGCCAACGAACCGCTTGGCCTACCTGCGGTCGAGCGCAGGGCGACCCGGCGGGGGTTTTATCATTCGTATGGTTTGGGCGGTTATGCGCTCCACGTGTATCTCCGTCGGCATACCGTCAAGCGATTTTGCAACGTGTGCGGGATTCGGCAGTGCCAAAACGGCGTGAAACGCCTACCTGCCCTGATGACAGCGGAAGCGGAATTAAAGCGAGGGGTAATCCAAAAAGAGGGGGACAGTCCGTTGTCCCCGGCAATATTCAGAAAGAAAGATTCTGGCATGTGCCAATGGAGGTAACTAAGTGGAAGAGAGAGCCCGAATTAGTTGATAGGTATCATACAGAATAATTTAGCGTATTTATATGTGGCGAATTGTCGCAGTATAACCTCGGCTTAAAACTGAGCCATATAACCTAATATGTGTTATATGACCCGTTCATTTGGTTATATGCCACACCCCGAAAAACCTCCGCCCGCCGGTCACGCGCATAAAGCGGCGCTATGTCAAACGCTAGGGCGGTTTTGACGGCGCAGGGCTTGCGCTTTACTATAAAAAACCTGATTGACCCTCCAACCCTACCGGCAACAACGGGGAGTTTTGCGCCATGCCCAAAGAAACCATCGACCACGCCATGCTGAAGCGGCTGGCCGAGGCGGACCTGATCCGCTCGGCCCAGCTTGTCGGCCAGGCCGGCGGCTGGGCGCTGAGCGTCAAGTTCGGCGTGGCCGAGCGCCTGCTGACCGCGCAGCGCACCGGCAAGATCCGGCTGTTCCGCCAATTGGGGACGGCGGTGGAATACCTCCGGGCGCTGGGCGTCGTCCGCTTCGAGGTGGACTCGTCCGGCTACAACGTCGAGGTGGCGAAGGCCGCCCGCACCCGCCCCGACCGCGCCGAGGCCCTCCGCAGCATCCACGGCGCGGCCCAAGACAAGGGCTTTCGCGAGGCGGTGAAGAAGCTGTTGGAGGAGACTGGCTAAAATGGCCTACTTGGCTTGAGTTTAAAGTCCAATAAATTGTTTTAATTACACAATTTATTAAAAATGTGATATCAAATTGGTATCAAAAACATATCATTTTGATATTAAACTGATATCAGATTGATATTAGTTTGATATCACCCAATAGCTGTGGGTGGGTAGCGGGTTGCGGGGGTTCGCCACCCAGTTATCTAGGATTTCGTAGGGTTTTCAAGCGTCCCTTCGACAAGCTCAGGACAGGCTTTTTGCTTGCCCACCATTTGCGTAGGCTTGGGATTTCGTTCCGCGTGGGCAGACGGTGAAGTTGGGTGGATTCAACAGTGAAGTGCAACACAGCGGGATTAATGAACGAGGTTTGAATGCTGTGGGGCTTACGCCTTATGGGTTGTTGCCAGAACGTGCTACAGTGGCAATTGTAGTCACATATGAGACACATTATGCTGAATTCGATCAAAACCACCGATGTCAGGACACGCATTGAGCCAGAGCTAAAAGAAGCCGCTGCCAAGCTTCTCGCCGAATGCGGCCTGAGCATGAGCGACGGCATTCGCTTATTTTTAAGGCAGGTTGTCACGCAACGCGGTTTGCCATTCGAGGTGAAAGCGCCGAATGCGACGACCATTGCCGCCATGGAAGAGGCCCGGACGATAACGCAAGCCCGTTTCCATACTGATGATCGGCTTGCGTAGGGTGGGCAAGCGTCTTTTTGCTTGCCCACCATCGGGGAAGATGCGGGTTTCGTTCCGCGTGGGCTGGCGGGCGTAAGGCGGACACAGGGATGTGATCCGCTGAATGGGATGTAGTCAGACATGCGGCGGAACCCGTCCATGGTTCCGCCCTACGCGGGCTAACCAATCAACCAAGGGCCAGCTATGCCAAACGATGATGAAATCAGACAGAACCTATTTGACGTTAAGAACGCCATCGCCCAACAGCGGCTTGAGGGGTTGATGCCATCCCGTGAAGTGGTCAGCGATCTTGAACGCGCCGCGCATGGCGAGATCACCGTGAGCGAAGTCATCGCCAACATTGGCAAGAGGCACAGGGATGCAGAAATACGCAGTCAACGATCATTACCTTGACCCGGAGACCGGTGTTCTCAAGAACAAGCTCGGTGTCCAAGCCCCGGCCATTCTTGAACAACGCGAAGCCGATTACGCCACGGCGCGGGCCTACGAACTTGCCAAGACACCCATTGAAGGACGTTTTGACCTAGACCACCTGAGAGCCATTCACAAGCACCTGTTTGGGGATGTTTACGCTTGGGCGGGAGAACTCCGCGACATTGATTTAGCGAAGGGCAACAGCTATTTTGCCAGCCACACGCATATTGCCAGTGCCGCCCGTCCCGTGTTCGCCAAACTCGCGGATGAAGGCTATTTGACTGGACTGGACAAGGAGGCTTTCAGCAAACGGGCGGCTTACTATCTTGGTGAGATCAACGCCCTTCATCCATTCCGCGAAGGCAACGGACGGGCGCAACGCGAATTCATCAACCACCTTGCCTATAAAAACGGCTTTTCCATTGCGTGGGATAACATCGCTCAGGAAGACATGATTCAAGCATCCATTGAGTCTTTCCATGAGGGCGACACGGCGCGGTTTGCTGGTTTTATCCGTGACAATCTTCACCTCCGCATAAAAGTTCGTGATTGATGTGCCTGTTCATCGGTAAAGCCTTCTACGGCTTACGACCTTACCTTTAGCTTTTTGAAAAAGCCGTGAGCGAAGCGAACTCCTTTTGTGCGGTCTTGCCGTTTGCGACGGCGGTCAAAGTTTTCCACAGATGCCGCTTGTGTTCTAAATGTTCTTTGTGTTCTTGTGTTCTTTCATTTTTTTTGCTTAAAAATCAATATTTAACAAGCCTATCAGCGATAAATTCGGAGTTTACGGCGAGAAATTCGGAGGCTAACAGCGAGAAATTCGGAGGTCGACAGCGAGAAATTCGGAGCCTGATGGCTACAAATTCGGAGGTTTCAGCGAGTAATATTTATTGTTAAATTCGCCGTTAACGGGTAGTCTTATGCCAATCCAACAAAGGCTTCACTTATGTCCAAAACGCCCCTCAAACCGCGTAAGCTGCCACCCAATTTACCCAAACCCGCTGCCCATCCGTCCGGCGAACTGATGGACACCAGCAAGCCTTACACGCTACCACTGAACAAAGAGATTTCCCTGTCACGCTGCATCGGACCCTATACAGAAGTTGACCGCAAGCTATGGGCGACGCTGGTTGCCCACGCTTGGGATGATTTGGACAAAACCAGCGTTCATGAAGTGCAGGCACAAGACATTGCTCGGCTGTTCCGGGAGTTGAAAGGCGGGGAAAATGGCTCGGCATGGATTATGACCTCTGCGCGGCGCTTGCGCATGTCGGGCTTGGATTGGCAGGATCACGAAGAGGAAGGCACCGTGGCCTTGCTATCCGGGCTAAAAATCAACAAGGTGACAGGCACTATTTACTATCAGTTCTCCGACTTTCTGATCGAGCGCTTGCTGGATAACCAGCGGTTTTCACGGCTAAGGCTGCATTTCATGATCGGGCTTTCTGGAAAATACAGCGTCAGCCTGTACATGCTACTAGAGGGCGCGGCCAACTTGCGGCGTCCGATTATCGAATTGACGATTGACGAATTGCGCGACCGCTTGAGCGTACCTAATGGAAAACTGGAAAAATGGTTTGACCTTAATCGTTTTGCAATTGATCCAGCCCTAAATCAAATCAACGACAACCCCATAGCGGCGGGTTTTTCCGTCGCATGCGAGCCTATCCTCAAAGGGAGGAAGGTGGAGCGGGTGCGCTTTACGGTGACCAAATCAGCGCAACGGTTGACGGATGAAACCGCCCTCAAACCAAAGATACCCAGGCCGCGCAAAACGCCGAATGATTCCGGCGCGTTTGTGCTGCCAACTTCGGCTTATGAGCAAGCCAAAAAAGCCGCGCCCGGTTTGGATGTTTACTATCTGGAAACCGAGTGGCGCAATTGGATCGCCAAAAAACCACCGGCTGACAATCTGGCGGGGGCGTTTGTCGAATTCTGCAGGGGGAAGTATCAGGGCAGTAAGGGCGCGGGCGGTTTATCCCGTGGAATGCCTTGAAGGTGCAATTCTTGTAAAAAAATGTGGTCAGGTCCTGCCTTCAAGCTTAAAGGCCGGCAGAACCGAACAGCGGTTTAGCGTTTGTTTTTTAAAAAAAATCGGCTTGCGCCCTTGGGCCAAGCAATGGGGCTAATCTGGCCCTGTGCGCCTGTCTTGGAATGCGCATCAGTCATAGACCAATACACCTAACCGAAAACAGCCTGCCGGGCCAGACGATGACAGCCCAACCATGCCTAAAAAGGAAAAAAGATGCCTGCTCACGCATTTACGCGACAATCCTTGCGCCAGCCCTATTTCGTCAGTCTAGGATTGAATCCCGCCCCGCGCTGGCGGGTTGGCCCATGGTGACGCGGCTTTGGCCCAGCACGGTACCGGTCGCAAAAGCGAGGTCGACTAGCGCGACTTGGTAATCGCCGATGGCCCGAACTTCGCGCGATTGTGCCTCGCCGAGCCGGGTCAAGGTTTCCAGCACTTCGGTCATGGTTCTCATGCCTTCGCTGAACTGTTTCAGTTCGGCATCATAATTCAAGCCGGCCAAGGCCACATTTTGCCGTGCCGCAAGAATACGTTGCCAATTTTGACCCAGTTGGTCGAGGGCATCATAAATTTCCCGGCGAACGGTCAATTCGCGCAATTGCTTGGTGGAGAGTCGTTGCAGCCGCTCTTGCACAGCCCGTTCCAGCTTTGAAAGTCGCAATTCGTTGCCAACGGGGTATTCCATGCGCAAACCAATCGACCAGTCGGAATAATCTCCGCCCACCGCTTGACTGAAAGCCCCGCCGAAGGAAGTGGTGTCGCGGCCTAACGATGCGTAGCTATAGTCGAGCATGAACAGGGGCAGGGTTTGGTTGCGCAGGTAATCAATCTTGGTGGAATCGGCGGCCAGCTTTAGCTCCAATTCAAGCAATTCAAGTCGCCCTTCCAAAGCTTGATTGGCCAGTTGTTTACGATCCAAATCGAATCTCACCATGGTTGGCTGGGTTTGTGGAATCAACACCGTAGGTGAGGCCATGTCGAGGTTTGGATCGTTCAGCAGCAGTTTCAATTGGCGCTGGCGTAATTTCAAGGTGGTTTCGGCGACGATCAGGCTATCCAGACGCTCGGCCACGCCGATATCGGCGCGGTAGATTTCCACTGCCGCATTCAAGCCTTCGGCAACGCGCCGCTTCACCATCTCCAAATTGTCCGCCGCATTTTCATATTGCTGGCGACGGACATCCAATTCCCCCCACGCCACATACAGGCCCCAATAAGCGCGATCGATGGCGGCCAACACGCGGATGGCTTGCAGGCGGGTTTTCACATTCATCGCCTCCTGCTCATAGCGGGCGATGCGGATGCCGGCGACATTGTTGTCGATGCCCGCATCGCGCAACAGCGGCTGGCTGACGGAGAAACGCAAGGCGCTCAGATATTGGTCGGAGGGGACGCCCTTGAATTGTTGCTTCTGGTCGAAGGGCGCGCTGATGGTGACTTTGCCGCCGGTGCGCAAGGGGATCACCACGCCGGCATCCAGTTCCAAGATGTCGGTGTCTTGGGGAATATCCGTCAGTTTGGCGACTTGGTTTTTTAGTGGCGACCGTGGATCTTCCGGCGTGAAGCTGACCACGCCCTGATTTAGCGCCGGGGTGTTTTTGTTGGCGTATTTGGCTTTGGCAAAAATCAGGTCGTCAAATTTCGCTTCCTCCTCGCTCACTTGGGTCGCGGCAATTTTCGGGTCGACGCGGGCAATGTGCAGATCCAGATTGTTTTCCAAGGCCAGCGCCCGCGCCTCTGCGATGGACAAAGGCTTGCTGGCCTCGGGGGTGGTTTTGGGTTGGGTGGGGCTGTCCGGTTTTTGCGGGGGCAGGCTGCGGTCGAGCTTGCCGCGGCGGTCTTTGAACTTGGGCAAGGCCTGCTCGACGGTTTCCGGTTGGCCTCGCGCCTGTTGTTCCAGCCGGATGCCTTCTTTTGTCACTAGGCGGGCCTCGACGCGGCGGCCGACACTGCGGTTGGGCGCGGTGTCGAAGTACCACGCGCAAGCACTCAAAGCGCTGGATAAGGCTAACAAGAAGCTAATGCGTAACATAAGCGGTTAAGTGTTTTATTCAATGCTTGAGATATGGGTTTGAGGCGGACGCAGTTTTACCTTGCCAAGTTTCAATCCATACCCTTATTTTAGTTTCTGCCGGGCCAAATCCAGGTTGGGGCTTTCCGTGGTCAGCAGCGGCGGGAAGGCGTTTAGCTGTCGCCAGAGTTCGTAGGCCATGGTCACGCGGTTAAGCAATACCCAGCCGCGCACCCGCACACCTTGGCGGAGGAACCGGGGCGGCGGCCAGGGGTGGTCGGCATCATCGGGGACGATCATCACGCGGAACTTGCCCTTGCCGTCGTCGGTGGAATCAACAAAGGCCACCCGCCCCCCGAAGGTGCCAACCGCCACTTCCGGCCAGCCGACAAACTGCAAGGCGGGCCAGCCCTCAAATTGCAGCCTGGCTTGGCGGTTCGGGCCAATCAGGGCGGCATCGTTGCTGTCCACCCACAATTCCACCGCCGGCACATCCACATCGGGCACCAGCACCAGTAAGCCGTCGCCTTGCCGAACAATATCGCCTTGGGGGTTTACCAATAAACGCAGCACGGTGCCGTCGCGGGGGGAGGTGATGGCTTGGGATTGTTGGCGCGATAACTCCGTCTCGATTTTCAGCAGGCTGGTGCGGCTGTCCTCCAGTTCGCCCTCGGTCTTATTGGCCGTCGCTGCTGCGGAGTCGATGCGTGACTGGGCGTCGGCGCGGATGCGGCCAATCTCCGTTTCGACCGCCTTCTGCTCGGCCAAACTGGCATCCAACGTCGCCTTGGCGCTGGCAACGCTGCGTTTGGCGATGATGCTGTCGCGTTCGGCAATTTCATAATCGCGCCTAGACACGAGGCCATCGTCTAGCAAATGCTGGAAACGGGTGATTTGCAGGGTGGCTGTTTCCGCCGTCGCCTGGGCCGAAGCGAGGGACTCGTTGGCTGAACGCATGCGCTGGCGGGCACCGTCCAAGCGGTGTTGCGCCGCTGCCACTTGCAAATCACGGGTGGCGCGCAAATCTTCAACTTGGCGGCGGTATGCCTTCAGTTCGTCGCCTTTGGAGGCCAGCTTGGCGACACTGGCCTCGCGTTGCTGGCGCAGGCGTTGCAACAATTCAGGATCGACATCGGCAATTTCCACCAGCACATCCCCGGCTTTCACTTTGTATCCCTCTCTGACCAGCCACCGTCTGATCCGGCCGGAGACGGTGGCATCCACCGTTTGCTGGCGCTCCGCCGGGACGAAGGCTGACACCCGCCCCGTCCCTGCAATATTTTGCTGCCAAGGCGATAGCAACAACGCAGGCGGGGTCAGCAGAAACAGCCAGACGCAAACCCGCGCCAACACACTGACCAAGCGCGGCGTTTGCGCGGCGCTGAGAGCGGATAAGCGCACGTTATAACGCAAGTTCGGCTCCAATGGGCAACTTGACCGTGCGCTGGCACGTAGCGGCGACTGCCGGCGACCCCGTCATCACCAACAGTGTCCATGGCGCATCTTCCGCAAACAGGGCTAGACCAACCCGCTCGCGGGTCAGTTCGTCCATTTCGTCCAAGACCCCGTCCAATAGCAACAAGCCGGGGCGGCCCGCCATCGCCCGGGCCAACAACAGGCGCATGGCTTGGACGGTGGAGAGCGGTGCGCCGTTCGGGCCAAGCTCCAAATCCATGAGGCTACCCGGCAACAACTCATCATACAGGCCGACGGCATCCAAGGCTTGGCGGACTTCCTGCACACCGATCTCAGGCCGGCCGATGCGGACATTCTCAAACAAGCTGTCCTCGATGATTTCAAAGCCACTGACCAAGGCAACCCGTTGGCGTAGGCTGTCCAAACGCCATTCGCCCAAGTCCACGCCGTCCAATTCAATCTGGCCGGCCGCCGGTGTGCGCAGCCCGCAGAGCAGTTCCGCCAGGGTGCTTTTGCCGCTGCCGTGGGGACCGAACAGGGCAATCTTCTCGCCGGGCCGGACCCTAAAATCCAATCCGCTGAGCACCGGGCGCTTGCTGCCGTAGCCAAACCGCAAACCCCGGACGGAGAGCGCCCCTGGGCCTTGCGTTGGGGGCATCGAACCGGCTTGCCGTTCCAGCGGCAAGTCCAGCAAATGACCGATTTTGTCCACCCCGGACATGAGGTCGTAAAAACCTTCCAATTGCTTGCCGAATTTAATCAACGAGGCGAGCGCCGAGGAGACGATCAGCTCCGCCGCCACTAATTGGCCCAGGGTCAGTTGTCCAGCAATGACCAAATAGCCTCCAATCGCCAATAACGCCGTGCTGGCGATGGCGTACAGGGTCAACGAGGCGACGATCTGCCGCAGCAACACCCGGTAATGGGCGCGTTTGGCCGCCAGGTAGGCATGGGCTAGGGCATCGGCCCGCACACCGGCCCAGCGCGGCCCGCCGGCGGATTTGAAGGTCAGCAAATTGCGGGCAACGGTTTCCAGCCAAGCCACCAGCGCATATTTGGAGATGGACTCGGCGATGGCCGTATCCACGCCGCGCCGACCCAGTACCAACAGGATGAAGCTGATGGCGATCAACAACACCACATCAAAAGCCAACAGGAATGGATGGTAAAACGCCAGCAAGGTCAGTCCGAACACGGCCTGCATGGCTAGGCTGATGCCATCCAGCAGCAGGGATGAGCCTGCTTTTTGCACCGTTAGCACATCGAAGAAGCGGTTGACCAGTTCCGCGCCGTTATGCTTTTCGTAGAATTCCCTGCGCACTTTTGGCAAGCGCTGTGCCAAATCCGCCGAAAGTCGCACAAAAATCCGGCGTTGCACCATCTCCACCAAGTACGATTCCAACACATAGACCGCGCCGGAAAAGGCTAGGAATAGAAACAAGATCGCCGACAAAACCGCCAAGGGCTGGCCCATCCCGCCCATCGCCACCGAATTGACCAAGGCTTGCACGGCTACCGGCGGCGCCAAGGCGAGTAGGCTGGAACCTACCGCCAAACCCAGCAGCAGCCAAAGATCCGCCCGCTCCGGGCGCATCAATTCAATCAAGCGTCGCAACGGCGGCAGATGGTCATGCTGGTCAGGGCTAACCGCCCCGGCCATGGGCGCGTCAGGCTGCACCGCCAACCAACGCACCGGCTCCCCTGCCGGCACCTCGCACAGCGCGGCAATCTCAGCCATGCCCAGCAGGCGCAGGTCGACCGCCCCGCCTTCCGCAATAGCGACACGCACCTTGCCCGCCTGGAAGCCGCACAATGCGAACATGCCTCGCCCGCTCTCTAAACCGCCGAGCAAGGCCACTTGCGAGCCGCAGGCATTCATGGCTTCGGCTACCGTCAAGGTGACTTTTCGGATGTGCAGACCTAGCGCCTCGCCGAGCGTCGGCGAGTCAGCCCAGTCGTCTGCATCGGCCAGGCCGGCGCGTCGCCATGCCGATTTGCGGTTTTCGGCCATGCCAAATTGATCGAGCATGAAGCCCATCAGCAACTGAAAGGATTGCTTGCGCTGTTCTAAAAAAGCTGATGATGGGTTCATGGAAAACGGATGGCATGGGTGACCCCCTCGCCTTTCAAAGGCGGCGGGGATGAGATGGCGCGGTTTAAGTGAACAGGAAAAGCGTTGCGCCAATCGCGGCGAAGACGATGATAATGCCATGCCATTCGGCGTTTTTCCACCCGGCCCGCGTCCCCGCGTCCCGCTGCACGACGACAGACTTTGCGGCAAGCCAAGCCCGCCTGACCGCTAAAGACACCCTGCGCGTGAAATAGGCGACGCCGCCAAGACCCAGAAACAAAGCGCTGTAGGCCAACACAAACTGAGCTTGGCGCGAGGTCAAGTCGAAGGCGTTTTCGAGGAAATGCTCCAGCGCGATTTCGACTACCTGGAACAACAGATGCAGACTGTGGCCCAGGCCCATCAACAAGCCGTTTCCGAGTAAGGCAAAGTCCAGCGCCAACACGCTTAAGCCTATCGTCTTATAGTTGATGCAGCCACGCAACGCGGAAGTTAAGGCCGCACAACCCTGTTCTATCGATTGACGGATGTTCATCAGCGAACTCCAACAAATATAAAGATTAGGTTCAGTTGACGCACCGCCGCCGCCGAGTGAGGGCTGCGGCGAAGCGTATGGAGACAAGCGGTCTTTTCATCTAAGACTTACGCACCAGTCTGAAGTTACCGCAGAGACATGCGGCGGAACCCATCCTTAGGTTCCGCCCTACGCGGGCTGGTTTCGGCCAGCGGGCTTTTTTTGATCGTTCCCACGCTCCGGCGTGGGAATGCCTGTCCTAGGCGCTCCCGCGCCACAAGACCTGCCTGCCGCCGGAGCGGTCAAGCACGGGGTTCCCACGCCGGAGCGTGGGAACCATCAAAATTAAGGATAGATTATGGGGCAGTTGTTGCAGTAGGTGTCGCTGATGTTGCGGGAGTTGTAGTGGGTGCCGCTGGTGCCATTGGGATTGCAGCAGGTGCTGCTGAAACAGGTACGCAGGGCTGAATATTTACAGCCCCGTTAACGCTGAGGCCAGCCTCTGGTGTAGAAGTTTGAAGATTCAAAGCGCCATTAACACTATCGAACGCGTGTCCAGAAATAGAACCTTTATTGCCGTTGTCTTTTGCCATTTCGTTTACCTTATCATATGACGAGTGGAATGCAGTAGATAGCCCTATTATACCAAAAAATAGTACACCTATAAAAAAACTATAACTGGCAATATTGTCGAGATTCTTTAACTTCGGGTCATCTGGCAGGGCATCGCCTTTAATTATATTTTCTATATGTGTTTTATTTGCTTTAAAAATTTTTAAAATAGTAAATAAACAAATCAAAAATTAAAATATTGAAATAAAATAAATAATAATTTCATATCTGTACGATATGCCGACTGCTGTAAGAATTGTTATAAGAATGCCTATCCCACCTGTAGATAATGTCAATAGACTCTTATCATGTTCAAGGGTTGAATTGTACCAAGTGTTTACTGTTGCAGCATAATATTCAACTCGTTTCAATCTTTCTTCTTCTTGTTTTTCTTCTGGAGTCACGGTCATATATTTACATTTTAAATAATTAAATGGTGCGTAATGCCCACAATTCAGAATATAGTAAGGCAACGCTGGCAAGTGCTACCAACACCCGCCAGCGTCTAACCACAACAGCAACTTTAACGTTCAGAGGAAATAGCCGCCATGGCTAAGAAACATCTTAACGAATTTCAGCTTACCGCGCTCATCAATGAAGCACTGGCCATTGAAGCACAGGCTGCCTACGATGCCGGGGCTATCGGCTACATGGCCCGCGCCCTGACTCAAGCGACCATTCCGCACAGTAAAAAAGAAGGCACCGAATTTGTCCGCAAGAACGGCAACTTCACGCTGACCATCATTGCACCGTCCAGCATCGGCTTGCCTTACGGGTCAATCCCGCGTCTGTTGCTGTCGTGGATATCCACCGAGGTGGTACGGACCAAGGAAAGTACGCTAATAATGGGCGAAAACCTCTCCGACTTCATGCGCCAGCTTGACCTAACGCCGACTGGCGGAGCCAAGGGGGATATTACTCGTTTGCGTGACCAGTCTAGGCGATTGTTTTCCTCAACCATCAGTTACACCTATGCCGGTCAAAGCAATTCATGGCAGGACGGCGGCTTTCGTATCGCCAACCAGTCTTATCTGTGGTGGGATGAGGCAAAACTCGACGATACCGAGGTCAAGCGTTCCAGAGTGGTCATTACCCAAGAATTTTATAAGGAACTCATCACCTGCCCGGTACCGATTGACTTGCGGGTTCTGAAATTCCTCATGCAGTCGCCGATGGCCTTGGACATTTATTGCTGGTTGACCTACCGTATGAGTTATCTTAAAACCCCCATCGTGATCCCGTGGGGTGCGTTGCAAATGCAGTTCGGGGCGGATTATAAGCTTACCCGGCAATTCAAAGCGGCATTCCTAGGTCATCTTAAAGCGGTGCAAGTGGTGTACGCGCAGGCCCGGTTTGATGTTCTGGAACAGGGTTTGAAGCTGTATCCGTCCCCCACCCATATCGCCAAACGGCTGCGCTGAAACGGACCCGCCCAACCGTCCAAAAACGGTGGATAAGCCTGTCGATTGGCAGACTTATCCACGCAGAAACGGTGACGCTAAAATCGGCATTTTTACGCAGAAACGGTGACGCGGTTACGCAGAAACGGTGACGCACCCATGCCGCAAACCCACGGCTGGCGTGGCTTGCAGCGATCCTCCTGTATTGCTCCTGTAGTTTAATCCTGTAGTTAGACCAGCCGACCCTGTGGATAAGGGCCACTCGCTCAGCGCAATAAGGAGTTCGCTTCGCTCACGGCTGTTTTCAAAAAGCCGGCGCAGCCCGCACGGAGCCTGAAAAAATAGTGTCAGGTCTTGTTTTTTGACTTTAACTTTTTATACATAATCAAAAAACAAGACCTGACCCCCTTCTTCTGGGCTTCCGGTGTCAAAGGTCAATCCCTTCCCGCCGTACTTCGTGCATGAGCGGGGTAAGTTCTTGGTATGCGCCAGCACGGTAGGGCATGGCGTGAATCAATGCGCCCGTTTCGTCGAAGAGGCTTACCGTGGTCAGCGCAATCTTGTCGGCTTCTGCCCATCGGTTATCAAGGTCTTTGAGAAACACGGCTATATCGTAATCCGATTCTTCCTGTGCATCGCCTCTTGCCCGTGAGCCAAACAATACCACGCGCTCGACACGGTTTCCGTACAGATCATCAAGCGCGGCACGAAATTTTTTCAGGATGAGAGGGTTTGCGGTTGCCATTCAATCTATGTATCACAGAACGAGTTGTTTCTGAAATGGAATCCTGCACGACCGATAGAATCCAGCGCCACTTGCGCCACTCCGATTCAAGGATTAGGATTCAAGGCACGAAAAAAGGCCGCCTCCCGTAGCAAGAAAAGCGGCCTTTCGTTATTCACATCGAAATCCAGAAACCCCGAAATCCTGAAACCTCGAAATCCCGAACGGTCAGCGGGTTAGCGCCCGACACCGGCCAATTTAACCTAAACCACCCCGAAAGGGAAGGCCGACAATGAACGACACCCACAAACAAGCCGCCGCGTTCCTCGAGAAGCAGCTAGAGACCGAAGCCCCCAACCTAGACGCCGACCTACGGCGTAGCCTTGCCAGCATGGGCGCACATTTGGCCGAACGCAAAGCCGAAAAGGCCAAAACCATGCAGAGCAAAGCGGCGGCGAAGGCGGAACTGGCAAACGTCCTCCAGCTTCCCCTATGGCCTGAAGCGACCCGAGGCACCCCGAATAGTTTTTTAAGGGGCGCGTTATTCGCCGCCATTCAAGGCAAGGAAAGGGAATATCTCAAAGGGCAAGTACTGGCTTCCCGCGACGGCATCAAAATCCGCTTCACCGGAATGCAGCTTGACCAGTCCGACCTCGACGTGTGGGAACAAGCCGCCGAGCTTGCTCGTTTCCATCCGTTGGGGAATGTGTGCCATTTCAGTATTTACGGGTTTTTGAAGGCGTTAGGCCGGAATACCGGAAGCAAAGATCATGAATGGTTGAAAGAAGTATTTCGCCGCCTTGCATCAACATGCGTTGAAATCACGCACGGGCGCTATACTTACGGCGGGAGTATGTTGGAGTTTGCGTATGATGAAGTCGCCGAGGTTTATGTCTTACGCCTGAACCCTAATATTCTTGAATTATATAAGGCCGGATGGAGCGCGATTGACCGGGAAACCCGCCAGCGCTTGCGCCGGAAACCGCTGGCCTTATGGCTTCACGGGTATTTGTCTAGCGACGCGGAAAACTATCCAACCAAAGTTGAAACCTTGCACCGTTTGAGCGGCAGCAAGACAAAGGAATTAAAGCATTTCAAAAGCAACCTAAAAGCCGCGCTGGCTGATCTTGAGGAGGCCACAGACGGCAACATGGGTGGAACCATCAATGGCGACCTGGTGGAGTTCAACTGCCAGCCCACAACTGCCCAAGCGCGGCATCTTGCCAAGAAGCGGCGGAAAGCCCTTGCGAAACCGGTCAAAGGCCATCGCTAAGGCACGGGATACGAGGTAGGGAGGCACGGTATACGAGCGACCGAGACACGGGATACGAGCGACCGAGGCACGGGATACGAGCGACCGAGGCACGGGATACGAACCACGGAGGCACGGGATACGAACCACGGAGGCATCCCAAAAAACATCATTAATAAATTGTTTTTAAATGTTTTCTTTGAAATTGGCGCGTCCTTAAATCTTTTCTAAATCTCTTTTAAATCCGGGCGCGCCCGTCTGGCCTGTGGATAACTCAAGCGCTACCCGCGCCAAAAAGGAGTTCGCTTCGCTCACAACTGTTTTCAAAAAGCCAAAGCATCCAAGCGGCTATGCACAGGGTTCCCAAGCCGGAGCTTGGGAACCAGCCAAGATTACCATTGAAAAACCGTTGAGTTAAAACTATGGGCCGCATGTTCAACCCGCCCCATCCCGGCGAAATCATTAAAGCAGACATCCTCCCCGAGCTTGGCCTGTCCGTCACCGAGGCCGCCTTGCAATTGGGCATCACCCGCGTTGCGCTATCCCGCGTCATCAACGGGAAGGCCGCAATCTCCACCGATCTGGCCCTTAAGCTGGAAGCATGGCTGGACGGCCCTTCAGCCGAGGTCTGGCTTGGGATGCAATTGGATTACACTTTATGGCATGCGCGGAACCCGTCGCATCCACCCGAATCTGTTTCGGCGCGGCGGACTGCGCCCTAACCCCTCACCTCCCCACCAAAATCTCCTGCACATTCGCGGCAATGTTTCGCGCCATGTCGTCGGTCGGCAGGTCGTTGGCATCCACGCCGAACGGGTTTTCCACCTCCTCCGCGATGATTTCCAAACTCGCCAGCACATAAAACATGAACGTGCTGAACAAGGCTGTCCAATAGCCGAAGTCGGTAACAAACACGAACGGCATCGACACGATGTAGACAAAGACGAACTTCTTCAAAAACAGGCTGTACGAATACGGGATCGGCGTTTTCTTGATGCGCTCGCAGGCCCCGCAGATGTCGGTGAACGCGGTCAGGTCGGCATTGAGGTTAAGCGTGTCTTCCAGGGCGAGATTGCCGCCCCGGCGCAACCCTTCGACTTCCGCGAACAGGCGGGCGGCGACGGCGTTGGGGGCGTGGCGGATGGCCCCGGCATGGGTGGGCTGTGCGTCGCGCAGATGGTTGCACAGCGTGAGGGCGTAGTCGCCTAAAAGCGTGGCGACGGCAAGGCGCGAAACATGGCCTTTAGGCAGCTTGGCATCCAATTTCAGCGCGATATTGCGCGAGGCATTGGTTAACGCACCCCATTGCCGCCTGCCCTCCCACCAGCGCTCGTAAGCGGTGTTAGTGCGGAACACCAGCAGCAGCGAAATGACGAAGCCGAGCAGCGAATGAAAGGCCGTGGTGCCGTGCAGATGGTTCGGCCAGAGTTGAATGTCCACATAGGCGATGGCGTCGCTGAACAGCGCAACCGACACCATGGCCGGCAGCAGCCGCCGGAACGTGTCGCTCTTGTGGAATTTGAAAATCAGCCCCCACCACGATTTGGGGTCATAGTTAATCACGCGGGCCTCCGGGGTCTAGTGCATTGCGGGAATTATAAGGTCGATTGCCTGTTGAACTGGGCGGAAAAGACCTAACCCAGCTTGCTCTCCCCCGCCGGGTCCGCCAGCCAGATTTCGGCCCCGTATCTATACCGCTACTATCAGGCCACCCGCGCCTATCTAGGCTTCTCCAGCGAGGACAACCACCTGTATTACCAAGGGTCGGACGGGAGGTTGCAAGACCAAGGCGATGCCATCCCGTTGCTGTCGGTGTCCTCCTGCCAATGATTGCCCTGACCGCTTAAGCGGGATCGGCATTTGGCAAACTTGGAAATCAGCAGAAGGCCGGCTCGGTTTTAACAGCCGAGTCGGCCTTTTTGTGGTCGGTGACAAATTGAGGGGGTAGGTTTTTAGCCCATCATGTGTGAAGGACGTGTCTCTTTGCTGTTGCTGTCGGGGGTTTGGGGGCGAAGCCCCCATCAAAATGGCTGCGCCGTAGGCGCTCCTTTTTTGTCGATTTTGGAGTTTTCCACTTTTCCACAGGAATCAATAGTAATAAAGCTTCTATCTTGTCAAAAGCCTTTCTTGTTACTAGGCCACTGTGACCGGTGAGAAGGGGGTATCAGGGGTCACAGTGACCCCTGACAAGTTTTCATCCCATTGTTTTCCTTGATTTGTTCACAGGTGAAACCCCACTGTTTGCGTTGACCGTCGAACCCGCTTCGGCCTTGATGACATTGACTTGCAGATTTTCGATCATCACGATTTTGGCATCGGCAAATTGACCGGTCATCAGCACGTTTTTTAAATCCGCCACCGCGCCCCGGACGGCATCGGGCAAGTAATCCCAAGTCGCTTGACCGGCTGGCTTGCCAGTTTCGTCGGTGATCAGGATTTTCTCGCGCAGGGTATAGACGTTCTTCTTCCATTGCTTTTCTTTCGTCAGCAAACCGTTTTCCTCCAACGTTAGCAAATCGCGTCTTACTTGCCGTTCGCTGATGCCGGATTTCTTGCTGATAGTCTCAATGCTCGGAAACGCAACGCCCGTGGCAAAGTTGGTGTGTGATTTGATGACGCAGTAAGTGGTGAATGCACTTGCGCCGATTTTCGCCACTTCGCCATCGTCTATCATTGCCTTGAAGACATGGAACCATGCCAATTCGGCATTTAGTGAGTCGCCTTTCATGGGATTATCTCGTTGTTTAGTTTTTTATGCCTTTGGTCATTGCCATAGATGCACTGAGAAACGAAGCGCACCACTCGCGGAAGACGTACTACACAGGTTCGACGGTGTAGCCAAGCGAGTCCGCCTGCTGAACAAAGTTGTTGATGTTTTCTATCCCCCATTGAGTACTCACAGCGATAGTGCAATCTGCTAGACGAATTAGTTCGTTGGGGTCGAGAAAGTGGCGCTTGTGACTGGTTCTCTTAAAAACCTCTAGAGCATCACTTTCCTTGTTAAAAACACCGTTAGATCCTTGCAGTTCCTTTGGGAATTGAATTTGCAAATCCTGATATGAAGCGTCTGGGTGATCGGCCACATAAGCTTTTACGACTGCTAGAACAAGGCGATTTTTTTTATACAGGTTTCCGTTAAATAAATATTTTGTCGTGTCGCGTGTTGATGACGACGAAGAAGATTTTTCCTCGCGCGGAACTGCATCAGACGCATTAGTCTCCTCAAAGTGATCAAGAAGACGCTCGATCACGTTTGCGGGTGTATCAAAACCTTGAGAGTGCTTTTCAAGGCGTGAATAGGTCTGATCTGGAATTCGAATGACTGGACTCATCACAATGCTCCATGGTTTACATAAATTTTAATTACATTGTAACTTGTTTTTATCTAAATAGCATTTATAAGCCACAAAAAAGCCCGATGGCCTGAACCGTCGGGCTTTTTTGCTTTCCCTTGCCCCGCCCGTTCCCACGCCGGGGTGCGGGAACGATCATCGTGGGGAGGGTTGGAAGGGCTTACAAGAACATAGGATGCGCTTCGCAAGCTCAGCCTGGTAGGGTGGGCAGACAGCTTCACCGTCTGCCCACGCGGAACGAAACCCGCATCTTCCCCAATGGTGGGCAAGCAAAAAGACGCTTGCCCTCCCTACGCAAGCCCGTCATCAGTCGCCTGTGTTAAGCTATTAATATCAATATTTAAGTGGGTGTACAACATGCAGGTTTTGCTACATCTTCCTGACGATCTTGCCGCTAGGTTCAAGGCTGCCGTACCGAAAAAGGCTAGGAGCGCCTTTGTGGCTGATTTGCTGACCAAGGCACTACCCGAGGCTGACGATGCCTTGTATCGCCTTGCACTGGCTGTCGAGGGTGATCCTGAGCTATCCGAAATGGCTTCCGAGTGGGATTCAACCGCAGGTGACGGGATTGAAGCGCGGTGAAGTTTGGTGGGTCAACCTCGATCCGACTCAGGGCAGTGAAATCCAGAAGACACGCCCCGCCGTGATACTGACGGTCAATGCCCTGAATCGGGCGCGGCGGACGGTTGCCGTCGTGCCGCTTTCGAGTTCCGCCACACCACGGCCTCCGATTGTTGTCAGCGCCCCTTCTGCCGGGGCTGGCTCTGTCGCGGTTTGCGACCAAGTCAGGGCGGTTGACAAGTCCCGGCTTACCGAACGTATTGGCCAAATATCCGAATCCGACTTAGCCTCCATCGGTGTTGGCATTGCCCAAGTGTTGGGCTTGGTCCGTTAGGCCAAACGAGCACACAGAATGGGGTCACACACAGAATGGGGTCAGGTCTTGTTTTTTGATTATTTAGAAAACGTTAAAGTCAAAAAACAAGACCTGACCCCATTTTTTCCGGGTCGATGGCTGGTGGATTGTCTAAAAAAGGAATATTTAAGTGCATCAAAAAACCGCCAAAAATGGCGGTTTTCTATATGGTCTCGAACGCTAGACAGACCATGCCGTTTTGTCTAGTTCCATAGGATGGCGCCGCCTTCGTCGGCACATCCTACGGCCCTACATGGATTTACGGCGGCGAGTCAGCATCAGGCCAGCCAAGCCAATTGACAACAAAGGCACGCTGCTCGGTTCTGGTACCGATGATGCCGTAACTACGTCAAATGACCCGGTTCCACCAGCACTCGTAATGACAAGATCACCTGATGATGTGCCGTAAGTGGTGTCGATAGATGCGCCTGTTCCACCTGTGTAGGATACAGGCGTGGCTAGATTATAGAAGTCAGCTAATACAATCGAAAATCCAGGTGCACTACCGGGGAGAAAGTCGGCAAAACCTAGTTCATTAGCACCGAAAAAAGGTTGCGTGTTAAACGATGCCACGCCAAAGGTAGCGGATGTAAAAGTAGATGAACCAAGCCCTGTGATGGTGATCGTACTGGTCGATGGAACGATGGCATAATATGGAACAACTCCACTAAATGTGCCGCTAGTGATATTGCTGGTGTTGGAGGTGGTCGTGATCGAGTAATCCGCATTGTTGAATGATGTACCACCAAGGCTACCGGAGATAGTTCCCCCTGTGAGGGTGTATTGCAGAAAATTTGCCTCGGAGATAGCCGGGCTCATCAAGCCAAGAGCAAATACGATGGCGAGAAGACCACTAGAATAATACCATTGACGTGAATAAGTTATTGAAAGATTATTAGTCATGTTTCCTCAATGTAAAGTATTAACAAAGTTGTGAAAAATGTGTAACGGTGTACTAAATTGTCCCACAAAATCCGTTAGACACACAAAATAACAGCCCGGTAGGGTGGGCAGACAGCTTCATCGTCTGCCCACGCGGAACGAAACCCGCATCTTCCCCGACACGGTGGGCAAGCCACAAAAAAGCCCGCTGGCCTAAACCGTCGGGCTTGTTGTTTTCCCATGAACCATAGGTTTCATTTGGCCTCATTGAGCATGGCTTCTCGTAGAATGGCGTTAATCCGGGTCTGGTATCCCTTTCCCTTGGATTTCAGCCATAGCAACACATCGGAATCCAGCCGTACCGTGGTCAATGCCTTGGTCGGCCTGTAGATTGGGTTTGGCACGGCTTTTTTCCAAATGTCGTCGGGCAACATCGGGATGTCGCCATAGTCGATGGTTTCTTCCTGCATGGACTTTAGGGTCTCGATCTCGGCTCTTTGCTGTTGATTGAGAGGGGGCAGGTTGTTCAAGTCAAGTTCGTAACGTGTGGGTTTGGTTTTCATAGCGTCGTTTTTCCTTGGAATCGGCACGTCGCGCCGAGATGATGCGTATCAACTCACATCCATCATCGCTTTCACCTAGGGTGTGAGCCACCAGCAATAAGACTGCGCCATCGACTAGCCCTAACGTTTGCCAACGATATTCGCCGCCTTCTATCCGGTCTTGCACGGTTAACGCGAATGGGTCGGCAAACACGCGAGCAGCCGTCTCGAAACTCAGCTTGTGCTTTTGAAGATTTGCCGTTGCTTTTGCCGCGTCCCACTCAAAGCGGAGTTTGTGTGCCTGGGAATAGATTGTCATTACATAAATGTTACTACTTTTTTGTAATGATGAGTCGATTTTGACCGCTTGGCATTTAACGCAAATCATAAAACGTAAAGCACAAAAAAGCCTGATGGCCTAAACCGTCTTACGTCCGCCCTTCAACCATAACCCGCTTCCTTCTGATGCCGAAACGCCAAGACGAATACAGCGTCCTCGGCGGGTTCGTGGCGGTATAGCGCGACATAGCCGGAATCCCCAAACGCGATCAACAATTCCCGCAGACCCGGCGCTTGCGGATAGGGGCGGCCAAGTTCCGGGTACTCGCCCAAGCCGGTCAGGGCTTGCTTGATGGCATCGGCGGCGCGGCGGGCGGCACGGGGGTTTTTCTCCGCCAGAAACCGGCGACAGCGTTCCAAGCCGACCGCAGCGCCGGCGGTGACGATCACTCGTGGCAAGCCGGCATCTCCTTTTCTGCCTCAGTCCCCCAGGTGTCGAGCCAGGCGGCAGCCTCCCCACCCGTCAGGTGCAGCCCGGTTTCCTGATACTCCCGCCAACTGTCCAAAGCTTCCCGGTGGAAGGCTTCCCGCTGTTCTTCACGGTCGAGGTATTGGCGCAATGCCTCTTTCATCAGGAAATGCGGTTTGCGCTGCCGGGTCTCAGCGAGTGCTTTCAGCCGCAGGTGTTCTTCTGCATCAAGCTTGACGGATACGGGGCGGAGAGTAGCTGAAGACATTGTTTTTTCCAAAAGTATTACTTGGTAATAAAGTAGCAGGTTTTTGGATTGGACACAAAAAAGCCCGATGGCCTAAACCATCGGGCTTTTTGTCGGAGTTTTCACCCTCACCCTAACCCTCCCCCATCGAGGGGGAGGGAAAAGGAGGCTTACAGGATCGATTCGACCACGGCGGTGACGTTCTCCGGGGTGAAGCCGAATTCCTTGAACAGCGCGGGGGCCGGGGCGGATTCGCCGAAGCGATCCAGACCGACGACCTTGCCGGCGGTGCCGGCATATTTCCACCAACCGTCGGTGACGCCGGCTTCGACCACGACCCGCTTGGTGACGGCGGCAGGCAGCACGGATTCGCGATAGGCGGCATCCTGCGCGTCGAACACGTTGGTGGACGGCAGGGAGACCACGCGGATCTTCTTGCCCTTCGCCGCCAGCGCCTCGGCGGCCTTGACGGCCAGTTCCAACTCGGATCCGGTGGCGATGATGATCGCATCCGGGGTGCCTTCGCCGCCGCTGACCACATAACCGCCCTTGGCAATCGCCGCGATTTGGTCGGCGGTGCGCGGGATGTGCGGCAAGTTCTGGCGGGAGAAGATCAACGTGGACGGGCCGTCCTTGCGTTCGATGGCAGCCTTCCACGACACGGCGGATTCGACCGCATCGGCAGGACGCCAAACGTGCATGTTCGGGATCAGGCGCAGCGTGGCGGTCTGCTCGACCGGCTGATGGGTCGGGCCGTCTTCGCCCAGACCGATGGAGTCGTGGGTGTAGACGAAGATGGTCGGGGACTTCATCAGCGCCGCCATGCGCAGCGCGTTGCGGGCATACTCGGAGAACATCAGGAAGGTCGCGCCGTAGGGCTTAAAACCGCCGTGCAGGGTAAGGCCGTTCATGATGGCGGACATGCCGAACTCGCGCACACCGTAGTACACATAGTTGCCGTCGTGGCCGGGGGCATTCACGTCTTTGCAGCCTTTCCACAGGGTCAGGTTGGAACCGGCCAAGTCGGCGGAACCGCCCAGCAGTTCCGGCAGCAACGGGCCGAAACCGCCCAAGGTGTTCTGCGAGGCTTTGCGGCTGGCGATGGTTTCGGCCTTCGCGTCAACGGCAGCGACGAACTCGGCAGACTTCTTCGCCCAGTCCTTCGGCAGTTCGCCTGCCATGCGGCGCTCGAACTCGGCGGCCAGTTCGGGGAATTCACGGCGATAGTCCTCGAAGCGGTTGTTCCACTCGTTCTCATACTTCGCGCCGGTTTCCTTCGCACTCCAGCCTTCATAAATGTCGGCGGGGATTTCAAACGCCGGGTGGTGCCAGCCGATGGTCTCGCGGACCAATGCGACTTCGTCCGCGCCCAGGGCCGCGCCGTGGCATTCTTCCTTGCCCTGCTTGTTCGGGGAGCCCCAGCCGATGATGGTCTGGCAGCAAATCAGGGTGGGCTTGTCGGTAACCTTGCGGGCTTCTTCGATGGCAGCTTTCACGGCATCGGCGTTGTGGCCGTCAACCTTGGGGATGACATGCCAGTTATAGGCTTCGAAGCGCTTCGGCGTGTTGTCCAAGAACCAGCCGGGGGTGTCGCCGTGGCCGCGCACTTCGCCGTCAATGGAAATGTTGTTGTCGTCGTAGAACGCAATCAGCTTGCCCAGGCCCATGGAACCGGCCAGCGAACAGGCTTCGTGCGAAATGCCTTCCATCAAACAGCCGTCGCCCAGGAACACATAAGTGTTGTGGTCAACGATGCTGTGGCCGGGGCGGTTGAACTGGCCGGCCAAGGCGCGTTCGGCGATGGCGAAGCCCACGGCATTGGTGATGCCCTGGCCCAGCGGGCCGGTGGTGGTTTCCACGCCGTGGGTGTAGCCGTATTCGGGGTGGCCGGGGGTCTTGGAGTGCAACTGGCGGAACTTCGCCAGTTCTTCGACCGGCAGGTCGTAGCCGGTCAGGTGCAACAAGGAGTAGATCAGCATCGAGCCGTGGCCATTCGACAGCACGAAACGGTCGCGGTCGGGCCATTTCGGGTTCGTGGGGTTGTGGCGCAAGTAATCGTTCCACAGCACCTCGGCAATATCCGCCATGCCCATGGGTGCGCCCGGATGACCGGAGTTGGCTTTCTGGACGGCGTCCATGCTTAAGGCACGGATGGCATTGGCTAGTTCACGACGTGAAGGCATGTATCTGCTCCTGTTGTGTGTTGTTATAGGG
>Ga0007801_10000050_pt1 | contig 31015 bp, 26 predicted proteins | sample CryBogmetaGMA2M_FD_60372 | JGI IMG/M metagenome (GOLD analysis project Ga0007801, IMG submission 60372) | Freshwater microbial communities from Crystal Bog, Wisconsin, USA - MA2M | ecosystem: Environmental > Aquatic > Freshwater > Lake | place: Crystal Bog, Wisconsin, USA | collected 2009-07-06
CCCCTAAGCCTGCCCCCAAGGTGGAAAAACCCATTCCTAAAAAGATCGAAAAGCCAAAACCCAAGCCTGTAGCCAAGCGTTTTCCCAAGCCCGAGCCACGGAAAGAAGCCGATTCCAGCCCGGCTCCGGTGGTGCATGAGCCTGTCGATGAAGCACCGTCCGCACCAACGGAAGCGCCTAGGGCAGCACCGAAAGCCCCACCCGCACCGGCCGAGAATACAGCTTATTCTCCAGGTCGCGTTAGTGGGTTTGGCAGAAACAACTACCCAAGGGCAGCCAAGGAAAGAGGCTGGGAGGGGACAGTGACACTAAAAGTCCATATCCTCGCCGACGGCGACATAGGGGAAGTCATCGTGACCAACAGTTCGGGCCATGACATGCTGGACGAGGCGGCGGTGGACATGGTTAAAGAAGGCCACGCCACACCTGCCCACCGGGGTGACAAACCGGTTGATTCCTGGGTGGTCGTGCCTTATCGTTTTCATCTTGAACATGAATGACAACCGCACACTTTAAAGCAAAGGACTATCAAATGATTCAATTCTCTTCCTCCGATATCGTTAAATACACGTTGTGGATATTAATTTCTTTCTCCGCCATCACTTGGGGAATCATTTTTTTCAAAAGCTGGATTTTTTGGGCCGTGTCCCGTGCCAATCAAATCTATTCCTCCGCTTTCTGGGCGGCAGCAAACCTTAATGATGCTTCCCAGGTAGAACAGGAGAAAAGCGCCATGGGAAGGATTGCCGGGGCCGGTTTCAATGTGTTGAACGATGTGCATAGCAATGCCTCGCGGGCGTTGGAATTGAGCGGGGACATCCAGTCCATCTTGGAACGATCATTGCGCCAGCAAATCAGCAAAGAGCGCAAGGTATTGGAACAGGGCTTGGCCATGTTGGCCAGCATCGGCAGCACCGCCCCCTTCGTCGGGCTGTTTGGCACCGTGTGGGGCATCATGCATGCCTTGGAAGGCATCAGCAAAGCAAAATCCGCCAGCCTGGATGTGGTGGCCGGACCCATAGGCGAGGCACTGATAGCCACCGCCATCGGCATCGCCGCCGCAATCCCCGCAGTTTTGGCTTATAACTATTTCCTTAGCCGGATGAAGCAGTGCGAGTCGGAATTGGATTACTTCGCGACCGACTTTCTCAACTTGGCGGTTAAATCCAGCCTGAAAACCAACGGGGGTAAATAACACAGTAGTGTGTCATACGATGCACTTTCCCTTGGGTATGAACCTCACCGTATAGTGTCCTGACACAACTCCATAGGCATCCGCTATCTGCCGAAAGCAGCATAAATCAAGTACTTTCCAGAAAATCTCGCGAACTAACCCCTTTCAATACAAACGCTCTTTGGCAATCGGGGACAACCCCCACGGTTATTGGCCCAAGTATTGCGTTCTCAGAACGGATGCATATAAATAAGCCGTGTTTTCGGTTAAACCTTTCGACCCTAATCAATCAGTAAGCATATGATATAGAAAGTGTCTTGGAAATACGCCTGGAAACCAACAACTGACCCAACAACAATGAATAAAAGAAAAAAGAAAATTTACGCAGCCATCCTGCTCCCGGCCACAATGGCCTACTCAATGATCATCCAAGCCGACGAACAGACACCAAGCACTCAAACCAATCGTCAGAAAGCCGCCGTTAGACACCACACAAAACCAAAAGCCACAGCCCCGCAAACCGCTTCACCCGCCCCCGTGGCTGCACCCCCTTCCAAACCCGCTGTTGACCAAGGCCCCACCATACTGCCAACCATTGTCGTCACTGCGTCGCAAAATGTACAACCGGAAGGGGCGGTGGAGGCAGCCTCGGCGGCAAGGACGGTGACAAACTTTCCCAGCCCTTCTACACGCGTGACCAAGGCACAGATCGAGACATTCAACGCCATTACAACCTCGGACATGGTCAAATATGAATCCGGCGTGTTTGTACGTCAACGCTATATCGGCGACCCCAATGCGCCTATCGGCATGAGAGGCTCCAGTCCTTACCAGAGTGCGCGGGTCATGGTATTCGTCGATGGTCACCCCATCTGGAACCCACTGCAAGCCAGTTTTAACGGTACACCGCGCTGGGGCCTGGCTTCACCCGGCGAAACCAAATCGATTGATGTCATCGGCGGTCCGTTCGCCGCTGAATATAGCGGCAACGCCATGGGCGGTGTCGTCAAGATCAATACCTATGCACCGCAGAAACAGGAGATTTACACTGAAGCGACTTATATGTTGCAGCCTTACCATTACCAGGGTTCGAACAAGAATCTACAAGGCTTTAAGACTTTCGGCTCCTATGGCGACAAGTTCGGCGATTTCAGCACCTATTTCTCGTATAACCATCTCGAGAACGAAGGCCAGCCGATGACCACCTACAACTACCAGAATACATCAGGCTTGGCAGGAGGCCCCTTGTTGCCTGCAACCGGCAGTGCATTAAAAAGGCAGGTATATGGTGCCTATTATGAACTGAACCCAAAATCGGTGGGTTCGCTGGCCAATCTTGGCGCCCCTTCTGGCATGCCTCGCCTTTCTTATGGTGACAACGGCTATGGGAATTCGATAGATGATTTGTTCAAATGGAAGGGGACCTATGACATCAACCCCGACCTCAAAACCAACTACATCTTGGCTTTCGAAAACCTAAACGTGAACAACACTGGCCAGAACTATCTAACCAACCCACAAGGCCAAACTATTTTCGGCACATCCAACTACAATCCTAGATTCAGCAGCAGTTGCAGCGCGACCGCCGGCACGACAACGTACAACTACAATGGCCTGGCAATCGCCCCATCACCCTGCAACTTCGGCACCTCCAACCAAGTCCGGCAGACATTGAATCTGGGCGTGGGACTCAAGGGCCGCATTAGCGATCATTGGAGCAACGACACCAATGCCTCATATTTTATCGTCATGAAGGATGTCACGATTGCGTCAGCCCTCAATCCGAACGATCCGAACTTTATTAAGAATTCCACCTATACACCAGGGGGGTTAATTAGCCGTTATGACAATACCGGCTGGACGACCTTCTCCACCAAGTTCGACAACCAAGAATTTTTCAACAACAAGGATTTGTCATTTGCCACGGGTTTTCAATTCCTGCATGCCCATTTGGGGTTGACTCAGTACAATTCCACCAATGTTTTTAACTCAACAGAAAACAGTGTGGCTGTGCAGAGTGCCGGCTCCACCGATACATCGGCTTTATTCGGGCAATTGACATGGCGTTTCATACAAGACTGGGATGCGACTTTTGGCACTCGTTTGGAGCGTTGGAATTCCTTCAGCGGTGTTTCTTACAAAGGGCCGACGGCATTCACCGGAAGTGGTGCCATCGCCCAATCGGCCCCACCACCTGACCGACAAAAATCAGCTTTTTCACCCAAATTCTCTTTGGGTTGGGAACCGGACCGCTGGAAATTCCGTTACTCCTTTGCACAAGCCTATCGCTTCCCGATTGCCGAGGAGTTGTTTGCAAGTTCGATCAGCCTGAATGGCAGCCAGAATATCGCCAACCCCAACTTGCGGCCCGAGAATGGACTGCACCACAACCTGTTGGCGGAGTATGACTTTAATAATGGCTATGTGCGTTTAAACCTGTTCCATGAGAACATCCGCAACGCGATTTACAGCCAATTGTTTTACGCATCACCCAACAAAACGGTGCTGAGCAACACTTACGCCTCCATCGGCGAAGAGGAAACCAATGGTTTGGACTTGACGTTCAACCAAGACCGGATACTGAATTCCGATTTTGACATGAAGGTGGATACCACGATGCTGAATGCGAAAATCATTTCCAATCCAAACAACCCACTCTATGTGGGCAAGAATTTCCCACTGATGCCCCACTACCGCGCCAATCTGCTATTGACCTATCACTATGAACGTGATTGGGATTTCACCGTGGGAACCCGCTACCAGAGCAAGATGTACAGCCAGTTGGACAACCGGGATCAGCAGATAGCATCCTATTCGGAGTTCAGCCGCTCCGTGTATGTGGATTTGAAAGCGACCTACCGGTTCCTTGAAAAAGGCCATATCTCTATGGGCATAAACAACGTCAACAACTTCCAGGGGTTTTACAACCACCCCTTGCCGTTGCGCTCGTATTTCATTCAGGCTGGTTATAACTTCTAGTAGGGGCTGGTTCCAAACCCGTCCGCAGTTGTAGGGCGGATACAGGGATGTGATCCGCCGAATGCTGGCGACCGACCCATAACATTCGGCGGAACCCGTCCATGGTTCCGCCCTTACGACCTTGCGGCCCTTCTTTTTCCAGTAATGATGGTATATAACCCTATTACACGGAATATTTCGACTCGGACGGACTTATGTATAACGGCAAGATATCCAGCTTGGGAATGGAGTTTTTGAAGCTCCAGGGCAAGGGCGCAATAGCGGGACTCCGCATGCGCCGAATGGGAACCCTCCAACAGTCGGCGCAATTCGGCTTCGCCTATTGCGCCCTTGGCCCTGCGGCCCTTACTAGCCAACCCCCAGAAAATTCCGCACCGTTGCGATTCTGCGCAAGGCTATAAACTCAATAATCAAGATGGCGATTAGCGAAAGCCCTAGAAAAGGCAGCAGCGTCCCCAGCACTATGACAATCACACCCAGATAAATCGGCAAGGGTGGGCTGTTGATAGCCTTCGGCGCGCCCAGTGTGCCGACGGGGCGCCGCCCCCACCACATGACCACCGCACTGACGGCAACCACTAAAACGCCAAGCGCGGTAAACAACCCTAGGGCTTGGTTAAACCAGCCAAACAACTGCCCCTCGTGGGCGGCGACCCCGGTGCCGATGATGCGGTCAAGCAACGGGCGTTGAGAAAAGTCCTTGCGTTCGATGATTGCGCCAGTGGTTGCATCCAATTTTATACTGGTGCGCAACGTGCGGTTTTGGCTGTCGGAACGTGCAGACCAGTTTGGGTTTGCCTTGTTCGGCGGGGAAACCAAAACCGGCGGGGACAGTTCTTGCGCAGCCACGGTTGCAACTAAACGATCCAGAATGGTCGCGTCGAAAGGAATTGCAACTGCCATGCTATGCCCTTCATGCCCACCGTGTCCAGAGCCACCGGCAGGGGGCGTGTTGCTGGCTTGGCGCTCGGCCAGTTCAGAAAATCGCCCGGTTGTCCAGTCCTGTTTGATTTGGGTGGTCTGCCCGGTTTGGCGCAACTGTTTGAGCAAGCCGCCCCAAGATTTGGCCCAAGGCAAGCCGCTGAACAGAAGAAACAATACAAAGAAAGACACCCACAAACCGGTGACAGAATGAATATCGCGCCAGAAAGTACGCCCTCCGCTGGTTAGCCGGGGATAGGCTATGCCCGCCAAACCGGGGGCGTTGCGTGGCCACCACAGGAAAAGCCCGGTGATGATTAACACAATCAGCCATGACGCAGCCAGTTCCACCAGCATGGAACCCTTATCGCCCAGCAACAACTCGCCATGCAGCCGAAACACAATTTTCATCAACCGCGCGTCCTCTTGGACGACCTTCAAAATTTCCAAGGTTTGCGGATGGACATAAACCCGCGACAACTGTTTGTCTTTTCCAACCAGTATGCGAACTGCGGAATTTCCGGTGAGGGGCATTTCATAAGCATTCAACAACGAGCCGGGAACGGCTGCCAATGCCGCTTCCACTTGTGCCTTTGGCGTGGCCCTTTGCCCGGTGATTGTCAAAGTGTCGTACGCACTGTCAAGCCACGATTCGATTTGTGGTTTGAACAAATAAATCGAACCGGTGATTGATAACCAAACGGCAAACGGAATACAAAACAACCCGGCGTAAAAGTGCCAACGCCAAACGGCATTGTAAGTCAAACCGCGCCGTGTCTTTACGGCATTTTCAGTGATTGGGACTGATTTATTCATCGCGTCAACAAAATTTATGGGTGGGCGGGCAAGTAAACAAATAGGTTGCGCAAACAAATATTGCGCCAATGAAAAATGTTCATACAAATTAAGCCTTCCCTTTCCGAAACCGGCGCTGCGTCAAACGGGAATGATTCGGCCCACAATAATAGTGTGTTATATGACACTTTCTTCATGTCATATGAAACACCCCAGTCCGAGACAAACTAACCACGAGTTTGTAGGTGATATGAAATTGCCGTCATGTTTTTGTATATTAATTGAATCTGGATTGATGGCACACGTCTTGCGAAACACAATAACTTGCAACAATTTGTTGCCTTTTTGCAAAATACAACTAAACCACAATCAAGAAGGTAAACCTTAGCATGAAAAGCCATCCTGCCTTGTGTGGTGCTTTATTGGCCTTGTTGGCATCCCTGTTATTTGGGTCCAGCGTCCCCTTGGTGCAACGCTTCGGCGTCGGTGTGGGCAGTTGGATGACAGCGGCCATGCTGTATGCGGGGGCGGCGGTGACAGGCTTGTCACTGCGTTCCAGTACTGACAAAGAGGCTGCCTTGCGACGTCGGCACTGGCCTCGCCTTGTGTCCGTGGCTTTATTTGGCGCGGTGATCGGCCCTGCGGCACTCGCGTGGGGACTACAACACACCAGTAGCGTGAGCGCGTCGCTCATGCTGACGCAGGAATCTGTTTTTACCGTGTTGCTGTCTATGCGGCTGTATCATGAACACATTGATCGTCGCGTTGGACTGGCAATAGCCTTGACGGCATCAGGCGGCCTTCTGTTGGTATTAGACCGCGCAGGGAATGGGACCGCGCAGATGATCGGATTGCTGTCCGTCATAGGGGCAACCGTCTCCTGGGGCGTGGACAATGCCCTGTCGCGGGCATTGGCCGACCTTGACCCTGGCAGGGTGGTCATGGGCAAGGCTGCGTTGGGCGCGGCCTGTTCGTTTCTAATTGCGGCGGCAACGGGCGAAACAAAATTATCCTTAACCGCCGGGCTGGGTCTTTTTTTGATAGGAACAACAGGATATGGACTTAGCCTGCGTTTCTACCTGCTGGCACAAAGGACGTTTGGAGCGGCCCGGACGGGTTCAGTGTTCGCCACCGCTCCCTTTATGGGCGCGCTAATCGCCTTCGGACTGGGGGAGCGAGGTGTGAGCCTGCCGCTGTTAAGCGGCGGAGCCTTGATGGTGGCAGGTGTGGTTCTGCACTTGACAGAAAAGCATGAGCATGGGCACTTGCATGAGGTGCTGGAACACGAACATGCCCATACCCATGATGACGGACACCATACCCATGTCCATGCCACGATGCCGGTAGGCAGACACAGCCACTGGCATAGGCATGAGCAAGGCAGGCACTGCCACGCGCACACCCCCGACTTGCATCATTCCCATAAGCACTAAGTGCGGCACGGATAGCTGAAATTGCGGGGAGCGGCTGGCCATTGTTGCTATGAGCATGATTTCGATGCCTCGCCGAGTTGGCTTTATTCGGATAAATTGTTTCCTACGACCTGATATAATGGGAATCCCCCAGAAACCGAATTAGACGCTCAGGCTAAAAATTTTGCATTTTTACCTACGGATCAGATTCTTGAATGGCAACCCCCCTTCCTGATTAGCATTCAGATGCAAAAAAAAAGGCAAAGAACTCTCGCCAAATCCAAGCAAAAGCCAGTCAGGCCGCCATTTTCTAGGAAACTGAAAAAATGGGTGTTTCTTTTGGTCTGCATGCTTATCGTTGCCTTGATTCCCTATGTTTATTATCTGGACTATACCGTCCGCCAGCAATTTGAAGGCAAACGTTGGGCCTTGCCGGCCAGGGTCTACGCCGCGCCCATCGAATTGTATGCGGGTCTCGGCATGGATGACTCCCGGCTGTCCAAAATTCTTGGGGAATTAAAATACCGGGCCGACCCCGACCTTTCCACTCAAGGCAGCTATGTCAAGCTGGGCAACGAAATCACTCTAAACACACGGCAGTTCAAGTTCTGGGACAAACCTGAACCATCACACCGTGTGCGCATCGTCTTTTCCGGCAACAGCATTGAAGCCATCGAAGATGTCAACGAAGGGAAGGAGCTATCCCTGCTGCGCATGGAACCGATTCAAATCGGCAGTTTCTACCCTGCCCTCAAGGAAGACCGGGTACTGATCAAACTGGAGCAGGCGCCTAAACCCTTGGTGAATGCACTGCTGGCAGTGGAGGACCGGGATTTTTACGATCATTTTGGCATTTCGCCCAAGGGTATCTTGCGGGCGATTTGGGCCAATCTCCGTGCAGGCGGATTGGTGCAGGGCGGTAGCACACTGACCCAACAATTGGTGAAGAATTTTTATCTCAATTCCGAGCGCACCTTGGTACGCAAGCTTAACGAGGTCATCATGGCGCTGATTTTGGAGGCGCGTTACTCCAAGGACGCGATTCTTGAAGCCTACTTGAATGAGATTTACCTTGGGCAGGATGGTGCGCGGGCTATACATGGATTTGGCCTGGCCAGCCAGTTTTATTTCAGCCGCTCGCCGGATGAGTTGGAACTGCATCATAGTGCGTTATTGGTGGCCTTGGTGCGGGGCCCGTCTTTCTATGACCCCTTCAAAATGCCAGATAAGGCAAAAAAGCGCCGCGACATGGTATTGGAGGAAATGGCAGATTTGGGTTATATCACCAAAGCCCAGGCGGAACAGGCCAAACTCAAACCGCTGGATGTTCTTAAAGACCCCCATCAAGCAATTAGCCGCTATCCCGCTTTTCTGGATTTGGTCCGACGCCAGTTGCAGCAGGAATACCGCAATTCAGATTTGACCTCCGAGGGTTTGGGGATTTTTACCACCTTAGATGTTGAAGCCCAAGACAATTTAGAATCGTCCATCGAAGCGACCCTGAAAAAACTGGATAAGCAAACCAAAACCGACGTACCGTTGGAAACAGCAGCCATCTTCACCCGCCGGACCACCGGCGAAATCGTTGCTTTTGCCGGCGCACGCGACCCTACGGTCGCTGGCTTCAACCGAGCGTTGGATTCGGTGCGTCAGATTGGCTCCCTGTATAAGCCTGTGGTCTATCTGACCGCCTTGGCCAATCCGCAAAAATACACCGTCATCACGCCAGTGCAAGATACGGCCTATCGCCTTTCCTCGCCGGGTAGCGAACCATGGGTTCCAAAGAATTATGACGGCCGCGAGCATGGCACGGTGGCCTTGCACAAAGCTTTGGCCAATTCCTTTAACCTAGCGACAGTGCGGCTGGGCATGGGCGTAGGTGTCGCCCACACAGTCAAGACTTTGCACAACCTCGGTGTTGACCGTTCCATGCCGGTGTTTCCGTCCACACTGCTGGGCATCGGGGAATTAAGCCCCATGGAAGTGACGCAGATGTACCAAACCCTAGCCAGCGACGGTTTCGTCACCCCGCCCCACGCGATCCAGTCAGTGGTTGCCCTAGACGGAAAGCCGTTGCAACGCTATGGCTTGAAGGTTAAGCAGTCAATTGCCCCGTCGGCGGTTTTTCTAGTCGACACCATTTTGCAGGAAGTGGCGCGTGAAGGCACTGCCAAGCCGGTTTACGCCTACCTTCCGCACGATTTCAATGTCGCTGGCAAGACCGGCACCACCAATGACATGCGTGACAGTTGGTTTGCCGGATTCACCGGGGACTACCTAGGAGTGGTCTGGGTTGGGCGCGACGACAACCAGCCGGCCAAGCTGACCGGTGCGCAAGGGGCGCTCCAACTATGGGGGGCGACCATGCGTAAGATCAGCCGCGAGCCATTAGAACTGGACCCGCCCGACGATGTTTCTTTAGTCTGGATAGATCGCAACAACGGTCTTAGGGCCAGCGAGGCCTGCCCTAGCGCCACCCGCTACCCGTTTATCGAAGGCTCTGCACCCAAGGGATTTTCAGCCTGTACGCAAGGCGGGGGAAGCTCGTCCGATAAGCCATCGGAGGCGGGAAGCGGGGAAGGCGAAAAGGACGAGTCTTGGTTGAAGGGGTTGTTTTAAAGGTTTAGCAAAAGCTTTGCGGGAAGTAGACCTTGATTACTTGCCAGTGATTGCCGGTTTCGTCCAGGAATTTTGCAAGGAAGACTTTCTTGATGACAAGCGGACACAACAAGCTGTCATCATGAGTTTAATCATCATCGGCGAAGCTGCGACGAAGTTGATGGATCAGCATCCGTAGTTTGTCGAGTGCCATCCACAGATTCCATGGCGCAGCATGCGAGGAATGCGAAATCGTATAGCACATGGCTATTTCGACATTAACATTGATGTGGTATAGGAAACTGTACAGACGGCTTTGCCGGAGTTGCTACAGGGCCTGCACACCATTCAAAAAGATGCCGAAGCCGAATAAATGGTTTTTTAACTTCTTCTACAGCAAAATTTTCGGAAAGGTAGGCTGTATCCGGATGGAGTAGGGGCGACCGGCCGGTCGCCCCTACGGCGCAATTAAGTTGAATGTGGTCATAAAAAACCCCGGATTACTTCGACAATTCTGCTTTTACGTTGCGTCGTTGCGCCGTTGCGTGAGACTTTCTTTTTGCTTCCTCGCCGTGCTGCTTGGCTGTGCAGTTGGGCAAAGTTTTTTCCGAAGCGCGACGGGGTTTGCAACCCCGGAGCTTACGTTTTGTGTGTTCAACCATGCCTGCTAAACTACAAAACGTTACGGGTTGCTGGTCGCTATCCAAAACCGGCTGATCGGCTTCTGCTCCTTGAGGGCGTTTTCAGCGATGCCGCAAAATTCACCTTGGCGGTCTGTGCCTTCAGCCACCAGCAAACCGACATAGACCCCAAAATACATTGACACTTTGTTGTCGATATCCCGTTGCTCGGCTAGTGTGCGTTTTTTGCCATCCTCTGACAGCGCACCGAATTCTTTCTTGAACGTATTTTGGTCTAGGTCGATGGCAGCACAATAATCCGAGAGCACCGCCGCTTCTGCGAGCTGACGCAAAGTCTTCTGTTTGTCCGCACCTAACAGATTTTCCACTTTCTTGTCGACTTTGTTTAGCGGTCCCTCAAATTTGAAGGTGATGGCGGCAGACGGCGCGGCGGCTGTTTCATCCGCACGAATGGCCGTAGGCGCTAGGGTGGCAATTAGGGATAAAACCAAGAAATATTTCAACATAATCATGAGCCTCGGGTGTTGTAACAATAGGGTGGAATCTTATGCAAAGGTCATAAAGCCAAAATGGCGGCAGAGTGGCGGATCCTGTCAGTGCGGCCTGCGGCCAACGCCACCCCGACCACCAAAATTACCCCGCGCATTACCATTATTATTTCCTATCTTGTTTCCTATGTTGGCGCTTCTGTTGACACTATTGTTTCTATTGACGGTATTGCCGCTTACGTTGACGTTTCTGTTGACGTTGACATCGTTATGGCCTCGACCACCGCCACCGTAATACGCCGGTCTTCCCCCATAATAGTAGCGGTCATTATTATTGTTGTTGCTTAGGGCGACACCCAAAGCTGCCGCTCCCATTGCCGCTCCCGCCACGCCGGCCGTTGCACCATAGTCTATCTGTTGTTGACCCGTGGCGGGATTGTACGTCTGACACCCTGCCGCCAATCCCAGTGCGAGCAACGGGGCCAGAAAACCCTTTAGGAATTGCTTTCTAAATATGCGCATTTATCGTTAACCTCGATTATGAAAACTCAAAAAAAGCCGGAGAGGCCAAAGCGTTGTCCTCGCCAGTTACCTCGTTGACTCCGTTTGCATTAGATAGGGTGTGGTTGTCGGTTATACAAATAAAGCCTCCATCAACTGCTTTAACAATTCCTTAATGGGCATTTCAATGGCAAACACCGGGATCAGCGGCAACAAGGCGGCAACCACAAGCTGGACTAAGTGGTTGTCCCAGGCGGGAAATGGCAGACCGACATGCTCATCCCCGTTTGGTCGGCAAACCGCTGGAGAGCAACCTTCCACAATCTTACGCGAGACCCATTGCTGCCGCCACCGTCAGCGGTGACGAGCAACTCTGTCGCTGCCGGGTAACGTGAACGGCCCATCTTCTCCCACCAGCCACGTAATGTTTCCACGGCAAACTCGGCTGTATCATGGTCTACTCCAACGCTTACCCAACCCATATTGGCGGTCGGATCATACACTCCGTAGGGGTTTGCTTTGCCAAGTACCTTGTCCACGAAATCATAAACACGCACTTGCTCGGAGTCACCCTTGGGACGCCATTCTCGACCACCATTCTTGAAATCCCCAACCAGTTCCTTTTTCTTCGTGTCCACGGACACCACAGGCTGCCCTCTGCGATGGAAGTCCTCAACCCGCCTTTGAATAAACCTGAACTGTGCATCCCTATCTGGGTGCTTGGAACCTTCTTTGGTTTTTTGGTTACCCTGAAGGCTGTAACCCAACTCATCCAGCAAAGATGCCACCGTCTGATGGCTGACAGGATAACCTTGGATTGCCAGGGCCGCCGCCAATTGACGGGTGCTACGGCAAGTCCTGCGGAGGGGGCTTTCCGGATCGCCCCGCATCGTCGGCTCGACCAGCGCTTCCAGTGCCGATGACAATCCCAGCCCTTGTTGAGTCAATTTTTTACGGCCACCACCAGCCTTCCGAATTCGATCTTGATGACTTGGAATGGCCTCCTCGCCTTTCTCACTTAATTCACGATGAGAGTTACTCGCGACAGACCAGTGGCTTTGGCAACAATGCTTTGTCCTCAGTAGCCAAGTGATTCGGCTTCCGCAGCCGCCCAAACTCGACGGCCACGCTCATCCAGCACACCTGCTAGGCGCTCGAATTTTCGACGGACTTTATCGTCGAGGAGGATGCGGCATCGAGCAGTCCGGGTCCAGCAACCCGCCATTGTGGTTGTTGGAACAGGCCGGTAAGATAATAATCGCAAAAAGGCTAATGGCACAGATTCTTTTCATAAGCATACTTCTTTTTATTGGCATTAGTTTTTAGGGTTGCATTCAGGGCAGCAGCCACATCTTTCCGTGCTGGCTCGCCTTTTACAGCCTTCTATACTAGAACCGTTTGGGTCAATACTGCTATCCATAAATCGAATTTTTATCAACTAAAGGTGGCTTCGATGCTAAAGGCTGGCTTGGGGCTTACCATCCATGATTCACACATTGACGCGATTACGGCGGCCCCCGGCTGGTCCGTCGAACACATAAAGACCACGCCGAACGATATTTTCCAGAAAAGGGAATTTATCCAGACAGCCCATCTTCACATAGGCAGACATACCCGCTCCGCAGGTTTGATGACTCGCGGCGCGTGCCCTCCCAGGATGATTGCCTTGGCTATTCCTGTACACGCCGCGTCAAATCCCCGTTTCTGTGGTCTGGAACTATCCCTAAACCAAGTGTTCATTGGGCTGGCCAACACTGAATATGAAAGCGTCGGATCATCGGCTTTTCAGGTATTCTTCGTAGCCTTGGAAGCCGATGCATTCCAACGGCAGGTCGCCACCTTGCGGGGTATGGACTGGACACCTCGGATATCGATTGAGCGAATGCTATTCTCAAATAGTTTGCATCGAGACCGATGCATCGGAACCTTGAGCCAAGTGGTGGAGTTTGGCTTACGCCATCCACCTCATCTGGTCGATCCGGCGACGGCCCTATTGCTAGAGGACGACTGCCTTGATGCCCTGCTTGGCAGCACAGGACTCGACTCAACCCGGCCCAAGGAAACGCCCTGCCGCCGATACCTGGCGCTGCGCTGTGCTGTCCACTACATCAGGGAACGTCCTGATGAACCGGTCACCTTACGGCAACTCTGCCAAGTGACCGGTGTGTCTGATCGGGCATTGGAAATCGCATTCAAAGAAACCTTTGACATCACACCCAAAACCTATATCACCTTAGTGCGCTTGCACGGTGTTCGGCGCACACTCTGCGTAGCAGGGCCAGGTGACATCAGCGTGACCGAGGTAGCTACACGGTGGGGCTTCATTCACCTAGGCCGGTTTGCTCAATATTATCGTGAGCAATTTGGAGAGTCCCCCAACGAAACATTGTACCGGAGGACTCATCGTGAACGGCTAATCAACCTACCGTTCCCACTACTTTAGGTTATTGCATGGTGGATAAAAATTCGCGGAAGGCAGCCCTTTCCGATGCGTGAGACTTTCATCACGCTTTGATTTTGCTGAAAACGCTATTCACCTTCCCCAACCTCTGCCCCAACTTGACCTTATCCCCAGCTTGCAAGGCTGTTTCCCAATCCACGGCATTTTCACCGAACAAGACGATGATGGTGGAACCCATGTTGAAGCGACCCATCTCCTCGCCTTTGGCTAGGCTGGGCGCGTCGCCGCTATAAGTCCAAGTCTTGACTTGCTGCACAGTAGGCGGGGTCACTTCGCCGTGCCAGACGGTCTCAATGCTAGAGACGAATATCGCCCCCACCAACACGAGGGCCATTGGACCTGCCTCGGTGTCGAAAATCGCCGCGACGCGTTCGTTGCGGGCGAATAGATTTGGCACGGTGTTGACTGTGGCGGCATTGACGCTAAACAAGTGGCCTGGCACATGGACCATTTCACGCAGAGTCCCGCTCAAGGGCATGTGCAGACGATGATAATCGCGGGGCGAAAGGTAAATGGTGGCAAACTTGCCATTTTCAAATGACTTAGCCCGCTCAACATCGCCGCCTAGCAATTCCAGTGCGCTGAAATACTTGCCCTTGGCTTGGAAGATCCCACCAACCGTGATATTTCCGATTTGGCTGATCGCCCCGTCGGCGGGGCAGAGCAAGGCATGTGGCTCATTACATTGGGGGCGGGCGTCCGGTTTCAGTGCGCGGGTGAAAAAAGCGTTGAAACTGGCATAGCCGTTTGGATTAGTTTCCTTGGCCTCGCCTAGATCGACACCGTAAAGGTACACGATGGTTTTGATAAAGGCGGTTTTCCATGGACGGGTTTCGCAGCGGGCCAGCCGATGCATCACACCGGATAAAAAGTGCTGGGGTAGAATGGTTTGGGCCAAGGAGAAAAGGTGTTCAGTCAGGGTTTTCAACATCGGGTTTTTGAGCTTGCCTAGATAAGGATTACGGGACCGGGGTCAGCGTAAGCGTTCACTCCCCTGCTTTTTCCTGGGGGTGCGGCCATCTTGGCCGCCCTCAGCGGGCGAGTCGCCCGCGCTCCAAGGGGCGGTGAACGCTTGCGGGTTAGCTAATCAAGAGAGGGCTATGATAACTCAGATAAATACGGGATGGGTGGCAAACCACCACACGGCATGATTTCCCGAAAATCCTCGATTGCCTTAAATTCAATGATATGCCGTGCCGGACGGGTTGTGTCGTGCTTGCGAACGGCGATAAGATGACGGATGCCAAATGTGCGGGCAGAGCGCAGCACGGGCAGGCTATCGTCCACTAGCAAAGTACGTTGTGCAGTGAATGGTTCCAATATGCCCAACCCGCTCCAGAATTTTGGGTCTTCTTTGGGGATGCCGAAGTCGTGGGAACTAAAAATAGCGTCGAAAAAGAAGTGCAGCCGGGTTTTTTCCATTTTCAGCCCCAAACTTTTGCTGTGGGCGTTGGTGACTAGCACTAAGCGTTTGCCAATGGCGCGTATCGCGTCGAGAAACTCCGTCACATGAGGCAGCACGGAAATAAGCTCGGCTATTTCCAGTTTCATGGCCGGGATATCAAGGTCAAGCTGTTCGCTCCAATAATCTAGGCAATACCATTCCAGCTTGCCTTCCATTGCCCTAAACCTAGGGGACAAAAGGATTTTTGCCTCATCCGGCGTCAACCCGTTGTGTTCGGCATAGCGTTGCGGAACAAATTCTTGCCAGAAATGATTATCAAAATTCAGGTCCAGCAACGTTCCGTCCATATCCAGAAACACGTTATCAATTTTATCCCAGTCAATCATGAGTTAATATTAGAACAGATGGTCGTTAAGTCCACCCACCCACTCGATATCATTTAGAGTCAAATGAGCAGCAGCCAAGGAAATCATTCCAGTCCGATAATGAAGGCACCATCACGATTTATGGGGTCCATTGTAGCCTTGGCGGTCGAGGCGGGCGACAAAATTCTTGAAATCTACCGTTCCGAATTCCGTGTCGGACAAATGGCCGACGGTTCGCCGCTCACTGCCGCGAGTTTGGTCTCGCATCACTTCCTATCGGAAGCACTGCAAGCCTTGAACGGCGGATTTCCGGTCTTGTCAAAACTATCGGATACACCCCCTTTTGAGGACCGTGGCTTATGGGAAACCTATTGGTTGATCGACCCATTGGGTGGAGCTATTGAATTTACCCGGCACATCAACGAATTTACCGTCAATATTGCGCTGATTTATCAAAACAAGCCGGTGTTGGGAGTGGTCTATGCGCCCCTGTTGGAGACCTGCTATTTTGCCGCCGAGGGCTGCGGGGCATTCAAAAAAGTCGGTGAAGAAGAGCCTTTTCCAATCAATGTACGCATGCAAGCGCCGCAATCGCCCGAAGTCGTAGGAAGCCGCTTTCAGACCACTCATGGCATGAATGTTTATTTGAACCGGCTCGGTGCGCATCATTTTTTGCCTGTCGGGAGTTCGTTAAAAACTTGTCAAGTGGCAGAGGGGAAAGCCGATCTTTATCCCCGCATCGGGCTTTCCTGCGAATGGGATACGGCGGCGGGCCAATGTATTGTTGAAACCGCCGGCGGTGCGCTTACGGACCTACAAGGCAAGCCCCTGCTTTATAATGCCAAGCCTTCATTGGTCAATCCTTTTTTTCTGGCCTATGGCGACAAAACTCGTGCTTGGACCCACTATGCGGAAGGCATAGCTGGCTCCCCCCCGTCCGCCCAACCACCACCGACACCTTTGCTCAAGGCTGTCGTTAGCCTGGTAGTCGAGGTGGGCAAAAAGATTGTCGGTATTTATGCCACCGACTTCCGCATTGGCGAAAAAGCCGACCATTCTCCGCTTACCGCAGCCGACTTGGTCTCCCATCATTGGCTTTCGGAAGGGTTGGAGGCGTTGGAAGGCAGGTTTCCAGTGTTGTCGGCAGAATCGGCCTTAGAACCTATTGAAGAACGCAGGGGTTGGGAAACCTACTGGCTCGTCGACCCCTTGAATGGAACAGAAGAATTCGTCAAACGAAATGGAGAATTTACTGTCGACGTTGCCTTGATCCATCGCAACAAACCAGTGCTAGGTGTAGTGTATGCGCCTTTATTGCAAGTTTGTTATTTTTCCTCAGAGGGTTGCGGGGCTTTCAAGTCCCTAGGCCAAGCTCCCGCGCTGGAAATCCAAGCCAGAAAACAGTCATTGCAATGCCCTGTCGTGGTAGGCGGCGAAGAGCGTGTGCCTAGTGTGGATGCCTATCTGGACCGCCTAGGCAGACATGAGTTTAAAGTCATCGGCAGTTCCCTTAAACTCTGCAAAATTGCCGAGGGGGAAGCCGATTTGTATCCATGCCTGGCAACAACTTACGAATGGCAGACGGCGGCGGCCCATTATATCGTCGAAGCGGCCGGCGGTGTGGTGATGGATTTGTGTGGCGAACCTTTGCGTTACAATGCCAAAACGTCGTTGGTCAATCCTCCTTTTCTGGTTTTCGGTGACTCTTCGCGGGATTGGAAGGCACTCGCACTCGTCTCGGGACCACAGTGTTTGCAAAAAAAGCTAATGGCTGCATGAATGGGAATTGCTGTTCCGCTATTGACTGATGGGGCTTTTGCGAGTAGTTTTAACAGGTTTAAATCGCTTATATTCTAGTGGGCGTTTGGCAACGCCCCCAATTCATTGAGAGGGTAGATAAAGTGGAGCTTAGCGGTGGGGAAATTTTAGTCCAATGCCTTATTGACGAAGGCGTTGAATACATATTCGGCTATCCGGGTGGTGCGGTGTTGCACATCTATGATGCTTTGTTCAAGCAAGACAAGGTCAAGCATATCTTAGTGCGGCACGAACAAGGTGCCACCCATGCGGCGGACGGCTATGCCCGTTCCTCCGGCAAGCCGGGGGTGGTGCTGGTAACCTCGGGGCCCGGCGCGACTAATGCCGTCACTGGCATTGCCACCGCGCACATGGATTCAATCCCCATGGTCATCCTCTGCGGCCAAGTCCCCATGGCAGTCATTGGCAGTGATGCATTCCAAGAAGCCGATATTTCAGGGATCACCCGCCCTTGCGTCAAGCATAACTTCTTAGTGAAAGATGTCACTAAGCTGGCATCAACGATTAAAAAGGCATTTTATCTGGCCACAACCGGCCGGCCAGGTCCAGTGCTGGTGGATATACCTAAGAACCTGACCGACCCTAGGGTCAAGGTTCCTTACGAGTATCCACAGTCAGTGGTATTGCGCTCGTACAATCCCCACGTCAAAGGTCACCGGTGGCAGATAAAGAAAGCAGTCGATTTGCTGCTTGCCGCCAAGCGCCCAATGATCTATTCGGGAGGTGGCATTGTCTTAGGTGAGGCATCGACCGAACTTACCGAACTCACCCGGTTGCTAGGTTATCCGATTACCAATACACTGATGGGGCTGGGCGCATACCCCGGCACAGACAAGCAATTTGTCGGCATGTTGGGAATGCACGGCACTTACGAAGCCAATATGGCCATGCATGAATGCGATGTGTTGTTCGCCGCCGGGTCGCGCTTTGATGACCGCATCACTGGAATCATAGCCGAGTTTTGCCCCTACGCCAAAGTGATCCATATCGACATCGACCCCTCTTCCATTTCCAAAAACGTGCGGGTGGACATTCCTATCGTCGGTGAATTAAAACCCGTGCTTGCGGAAATGATCGAACTGGTCAAGGCCAGTGAAATCCAGCCTGATGCAAAGGCTTTGGCACTATGGTGGAAACAAATTGACGCTTGGCGCGCACTTGACAGTCTGGGATTTGACCGCAACGCCGATGTCATCAAACCACAATATGTGGTCGAACAGTTGTGGGAGATGACTCAAGGGGACGCTTACATCACTTCCGATGTCGGTCAGCACCAGATGTTTGCGGCACAGTTTTATAAATTTGACAAACCGCGTCGTTGGATCAATTCTGGTGGCCTTGGCACTATGGGTTTCGGCATGCCTGCGGCCATCGGCACGAAACTCGCTTTTCCTGATGCGGATGTCTTTTGCATCACTGGTGAAGCAAGCATCCAGATGTGCATCCAGGAATTGGCGACAGCCCTGCAGTATCGAACCGCCATTAAGATTGTCAACCTCAACAACGGGTACATGGGAATGGTGAGGCAATGGCAGGAATTCAGCTATGGCAGCCGCTATTCCCAAACCTACTTGGAAACCCTGCCGGATTTCGTCAAATTGGCGGAAAGCTATGGTCATGTCGGCATTCGCATAGACAAGCGCGAGGATGTTCGCCCCGTATTGGAGAAAGCCATGGCGATGAAGGACAAGACGGTGTTCTTGGATTTCCATATTGACCCGACTGAAAACGTCTATCCCATGATCGAAGCCGGCAAGGCCCACCACGAGATGCGCCTAGCCCCCGGCGTCAACACCGACACGGAGCTTGCCTAATACCATGAGTCATATCATTTCCATTCTGATTGAAAACGAATCCGGTGCCTTGGCTCGAGTGGCGGGTCTGTTTTCGGCACGAGGCTACAACATCGAGTCGCTGACCGTCGCCCCGACCCAAGACTCCACCCTGTCCCGGATGACATTGGTCACCACCGGTAGCGATGAAATCATCGAGCAAATCACCAAGCAACTCAATAAACTGATTGATGTGGTCAAGCTGATTGATATTTCCGAGTCCACCCATATCGAACGCGAGTTGATGATGGTGAAGACCCGTGCTGTGAATGGCGGACGCGAAGAAATCATGCGTCTGGCGGAAATATTCCGGGGCAACATCCTTGACGTGACTGCCACCACCTTCATCATCGAAATCACCGGCGAAAAATCCAAACTGGACGCTTTCTTGAATACGGTAGGCGAGGAAAATATCATTGAAGTCGTGCGTTCCGGCACCACCGGCATATTGCGCGGGGAGCGCGGGTTGACGGTTTAGGGGAACGGACAACGTGAGGGCGGGTTCCGAACCCGCCCTTAGTGCCTCCCACAATAATGAACTCGAAACTCGAACGTCTGCATGCGCTTGACGATACAAAATTGGAAGAAGTTTTAGATTTCGTCGAGTTTATCGCGGAAATGGGAGTAATGGCGAGTACATGATTGTTCGGCCCGTTTAACAAGCTATGATTTTTTGCTTGACTATGCCGTGTTTGCGCTTAACCGAAGTATGGTGACCGCGAATTGCTGATGCTTTCAAGACAAAACCAAATCCGCCAACACCTTCGCATGCTCCTGACTGGCATTCAATGCGGGAATGTAACGGTAACTTATTCCGCCGGCTTCGATAAAAATCTCCTTATTAGCGATGGCAATTTCTTCCAAGGTCTCCAGGCAATCCACGGCAAACCCAGGGCAAACGACATCCACTGATTTGACACCTAGCCCCGGCAGTTCCTTCAATGTATCCACGCAATACGGCTTGAGCCATTCTTGCGCACCAAAACGGGATTGGAACACCAATTTCCATGCGCCATCCTCCAAGCCCAATTTGGCCGCAATGGACTGGGTTGAAGCAACGCACTGGTAATAATAGGGATCGCCCTGCTTGCGGCTGACGGCAGGTAGGCCGTGCAGGGAAAACAGCAGCATTTCTGAGCGTCCGTGAGTCTGCCAAAATCGTTCGATACTTGAAGCAACTGCGGCAATGTAACCCTCGTCAAGGTGATAATCGCTAATAAAGCGCAATGCCGGCACATGCCGCTGGCGCACGAAAATCTCTGCCACCTTGTCGAAAATTGAGGCCGTGGTGGCCGCCGCGTATTGGGGATATAAAGGCAATATGATAAACCTTTGCACACCTGACTCTTTAAGCCGGGCCAATTGATCTGGAATGGAAGGGTTCCCGTAGCGCATGGCGATTTCAACTGCCAGCTCGTCCACTCCGCGTTCATGCAGTTCTTGGCGTAACGCCTCTGCCAAATCTTTAGTGAACACCATCAAAGGCGAACCGCGATCCATCCAGATGCTTTGATATGCCTTAGCGGATTTGGCCGGGCGCACCCTTAACACTATGCCATGCAGAATCAACCACCAAATGGGCTTGGGGATTTCAACGACACGCGGATCAGCGAGAAACTCGCCCAAGTATCGCCGCACCGAAGCAGCGGTAGGGTGCTCGGGTGTGCCAAGATTGACCAGCAGCACTGCGGTATTGGTAAAGGTTCGGTTCATTGGTCCGTTGTTGCCTATCATTTAATAAGGTTCAAAAATTCCGAGCGGGTACTGATATTCTCGCGAAACAGCCCGAGCATGGAAGAAGTCGCCATGACAGAATTTTGCTTTTCCACGCCGCGCATCATCATGCACAAATGTTTGGCCTCAATGACCACGGCAACCCCACGGGGATTGACCGCCACTTGGATTGCATCGGCAATTTGTTTGGTCAGTCGCTCTTGGATTTGTAGGCGGCGGGCGTACATATCGACAATGCGGGCAATCTTGGACAACCCCAGCACCTTGCCCGTAGGCAGGTAGGCGACATGGCACTTGCCTATGAAGGGCAGCAAGTGGTGTTCGCATAGCGAATACAATTCTATATCCTTGACGATGACCATGTCTTCGGTATCAGATTCGAATATAGCATTATTAAGAACATTTTCTAGGCTTTTGTGATAGCCGTTATTGAGGAAGCGGAAAGCCGCTGCTGCACGCTTGGGAGTATCGACCAAGCCCTCCCGCGTAATGTCCTCGCCGATTGCTTGAATGAGTTGGGAAAACTGCTTTTCCATCATGGGTTCCGAGTCAATTGTTTCAGAAAATCCCCCTAGCCCACCTTTTCCATAGGGGGGAATAGCGGCGCGTAACATCAGCTAATTATACCTCGTAAGCTCTAAAGCTGCCCGTAAAACCTCCACGCCAACACCGGGCCTGACCGCGTTCTCGCTGAGATGCCGACGCCATAAGCGTCCCCCTGGCGCACCATGGAACAAGCCAAGAATGTGGCGGCAAATGGATTGCAAGCGTGTTCCCTGCGCTAATTCCCTTTCTACATAAGGAAGCAAGGCTTGCAGAATAGCTTCTCGGGTGGGAACTGGGTGGTTGTCACCGAATAGCACACGATCCGCTTGGGTCAATAAATAGGGGTTATGGTAAATGGATCGTCCCAGCATGACCCCGTCGAATGTCTGGAGATGCTCCAAAGACTCTTGAAGATTCATAATACCACCATTCAGTACAATTTCGAGATGTGGAAAATCCTCTTTAAGCTGACTTGCCATGTCATAACGAAGCGGAGGAACCTCGCGGTTTTCTTTTGGGGAAAGTCCTTTCAGCCATGCCTTACGTGCATGGATGATGAAAGTCTTGCAACCGCCGTCTGCCACTGTGCGGACGAAATGAGCCAGTTCAGGGTAAGAGTCCCGGTTGTCAATGCCGATGCGAGTTTTTACTGTCACAGGGATGGTAACCGCCTTGCGCATAGCCAGCATGCAGTCCGCCACCAATTCTGGCTCTGCCATCAAACAAGCCCCAAAACGTCCACTTTGCACCCGGTCGCTAGGGCAACCTACATTCAGATTCACTTCGTCATAACCGAAAGACTCTGCAATGCGGCTGGACTCGGCTAAATCCGCAGGATCGCTGCCCCCCAATTGGAGAGCCACAGGATGTTCTGAAGCGTCGAAAGCCAATAACCGGCTACGGTCACCCTGCAAAACCGCACCGGTGGTCACCATCTCAGAATAGAGAAAAATCCGTTTCGAAACCAGCCGCAAAAAATAGCGGAAATGCCTATCCGTCCACTCAAGCATGGGGGCAAGGCAGAGGCGGTGGGACGACGGCCAAAGAATAGGGGGTTGAAGTTTTTCAGTCATGAATTAGGGCATTTTTCTGGTATACATCGGAATCCCTGCCCGAATCAATTGACAATAAAACAGAAATCGTGCTCAACTGTGGGCGATGCTTTTGCACCGCGAAAACTATTGGCTTGGGTTCTTTTGACAGATGACGTAACTCCGTTATCAACCTGGAAAAGCGTTCGCCCTAGCCCATGCTTTAGGGTCTCGTAAAGCGATGACATTGCTTCCTCCTTATTTAGCCGACGACCACCAATCCGAATAACTAAACGAGCCTCGTCCGCTAGTAGTGGAGCGACACCAGCCCATGCCTCCTCCAAAAACCGCCAATAGGCTTCTTTGTTGTAGTGCCTGCCATCGCCAGGTCGGTAATTGCTAGATGGCCTGTTACCAAGGAACCATAAACGCAACCACTGATCTTCCTGATAGTTTGTAGTGTCTAAATAGGGTGGCGAGGTAATCACATCGGTTACTTTCCCGATCAATTCAGGAAAAATTTCTGCGGCGTTCCTCGCATCTACCATTTCAACCAAACCCCGTCTTTGCGGCGGGTCTGTGCGATAACGATATTCCACCATGCGACGCAAAATTTCAAAAGTGTCCCGATATGGAGGGGTATAATTTCTATTACGCCACCAACGGACTGAATAAGCCGGTTTCGTGCTGATAGTACGAGGCATTCGGTTGCTAAAATAATTTGGGCTTCGGTGCGACTCCCCATGCAATGCCCCTAGGGAAAGTGCTGCAATAAACCTATCAACCCGGCTAGTTTGCCAAGCTAGAGTTTGTCGTAGATATTTGACTTGCTCAAAAGTTTCGATTTGGAAACATAACTCAAAGAATGCATAAAATTCTTCCGTCATCGTTTCCGTAGGCAGTGGGACAAATTCAGCTTCTAATTCATCAAGCCGTGTCAGTACTTCGGCGGCTGTTGGCGGATCACATTTTGCACCGGTAATGCAGACTGCGACCGAATGCACATCACAACCGGCTGCATTTCGATCACGCAATAGCGATTCGAAAATGGTTGTCCCGCGACCGCAGAATGGGTCGAATACAACTCCATCATATTTACTTGCAGCAAGATGCTTTTCGACGAAAGTTTCTGGAAACATTGCAAAGTATGGGCATATCGCATGAAATCGGTGCCTCATATCGCATCCAATCCACGGTGGCTGTAAGTCTGAAGCCATTGTACAGCTTTCGGTAAAAGGTCAAAAGCTTCGATCAATACGCCCTGATCAATGAGCGTGACCGCCTCTTGAACCCGGTAAGGAACTCGTAAGCGGTGCAGGACATTGCCAAGAACACGGACATCATCGAAGAAGCTATCATCCGCCCGTGAGAACGGGATAATGTGATAACAGACCATGGTTGTAACCGGTTGTTCGCCAAACCAACGGCCGGGGAAAACCTTAGTCAGATGCGAATAAAGAGACTTTGCTTGCCAGTTTGCCCCTGTTGCGACTTGGGCAGCTGCAAACAAAAATCCAGGCAGACCATCGGGATGCATCCGTGCCGCAAACACGTCAATCTGGTCATCTTTAGGGTAAGTTGGCGCACCCCGCGCCGACTGCACCCGTCCATCCTTGAGTACGCGCCAAATACCTTCCAGCTTTGTTTTAAAGTCTGATGTGTCCGGTCGTGGAAAACCGAAAGACCACGCTTGTCCGCGAATTTCGGCAGCCAGTGCAGCAGTGGCAAAATACTGGAAATATTGGCGCAACGAACGGATTTCTGCCTCGCTTGGGTAGACTGGGGTTCCGTCCAATACTGGCGACACCGACTTTAAATTTGACAACACCAAACAGAGCAAATACGCCGCCTGACCGATTGTCAATTCCATCCCGGTGAAGGCAAGCACATCTCCATTGTCGTCGATCTCAAATGGATACGATGAACCCAAACTATGGATACGTCCACTGACTCTAGCCACCGCCCCAGAAACAATCTCTTCCCGGTTGGTCATTTCTTCATCAACATCGGAGTAGTCTTCTTCTGCTCCAATCTCCTCTGCGTTGACAAGATCAGTCGTGAAGGCAATACGATCCGCAGAAAAAAAGGCCGTCAATTCCAGATAATCGGCGGCGAGATCAAAATTAGATTGCCCTTTGTCAAATTCGTCATGGGGAAAATAGAGTGCGATGCCCATTAATCCTTCCCCATCGCATCTTTGTTTTTTTTCTTCATGCGACTGTAGATAGTTTCCGCTGTTTCTGAGATATCTTCCGCAATATTGAGAAGCGATTGATCTTGTCCATCATATCCCCGCAGGCTATTCACTGCCTCACGCAGCATTCCACGCGCTTTGATCAAAGATGACGATAATTTTTCGTCTGCGGAATGTGTGCAGGCGTGCGCCTCAGTTAATGTACTCCCCGCCCTAAGCATATGCAGTCCTTCGGCATTAGCCAAGGTCTCACCCAGCCTTTTAATATCCGGGTTCTGCGACTGCACAACAGGTTCCTTATCGCCATCTTTTGAACCATAAATCCACACCAGAACTTCACGTAAGTGATCTAGCTTATCTATTGGAACTGGATCAGGCTTGGGATCGTAACGTGACCAAGCTAACTCCAGCCCCAAAAAGTTCATATATTGTGTTCGTGACAGCGCGGTATATAGATGCGAGAAATTAAACTTTACAACTTTGCGATCATCTATTGAAAATAGATTATATTTCTCAGCCTGCTCAAGTACGTAGATAGCTGTTACCATCCTTTTTATGGTGTCATGCTTATCACCAATTTTTTCTGAAATTTCTCCTAGAGTGACATTGCTTTTAGCATCACGATACCAGTCCGCCGCAAACCTCGCTTTGGCATAAGAATCCCACTTGGCAGCGCCATTAATGTGCTTAAAACCAATAAACGAACGGGCCGCGTCACGGTTTGGAACTCGATATACGGATATATTTTCCAATGTGTGGCGAAATTCTGGAGGGATTGTTGGAACGGAGATACGTAAACGCTCATTGGCAAATATCTGATCAACCAAAGTAGGTTCACGAAACAGGCGGATAGCCGCAAAACGCCGGTTTCCCTCCAAGATAATCAGCTTGTTCACCGACTCACCAAGCACGACAATCAGAGGTTCGATATCTAAGTAGCCATTTGCGGCTATCGACTGCAAAAGCTCTCCCAACTCCTCACTGCGATAAAGTTGGGCGATGACACTCTCATCGGATATTTTTCGACCAGACTCAACCAAGCGTGGGTTGGCATGGTCTAGAATCAGTTTGTCAATCGATACCTTTGTGGTCGCTTGCAAGGGGATTGACAATTCAATTCCTACGTTGGATAGGGTCATTGCTCAGACCCTAATGAGAGACAAGGCAAAACTTGCATTATGTTTAATATGTTTAACTAGGTACTCGCTGCAAGGCCGCGTATGCTGCATCTAAATCTTCATGGGCACGATGGACCCAATCCTCCCCCCAGTAGAAGTTGCAACTGGTTTCCCCTCGCAACAAATGCCAATGGGCTTCCGTCAAGGCGTGCCATGTTTCAGTGTCGTGCAGCTCGGTCTCTATGGCTTTAGCCCGTGCGGCATTCACCAAACCACTAATTTCCGCAACCCGAGCCAAGGCATCCTTTTGCACCTGCGAGCCGGTCCACTGGACGAAGCCTCGCCCATGATGCCAGCCGGTGTTCCATGCGCCTTCTTTGACAATCACTTCGCCGGTTGCGCCAAATTTATCCAGATAGGCATCAATGAAGGTGGGCTTGATCGTCCCCTCGCCACGCGCCCGGTCCATCAATTCACGGTAGAAGCAACTCCAGAAGTTGCTCCCCTCGGTCACATTGCGGAACCAGCCGCCGTTTTCGCCGTCGGTGGCGGTGGTCACCAGTGGCTCGAAATCGCACCATTTGGTCCTTTGCGCCACCTCCCACTCGAACCAGCCGAATTCCATTCCGGCCTCTTGGGCATCGGAAAGATCGCGATCACGCACCACAACGATGATTTCAGCCCCGCCATGCCGTGCGATGTGGGGACGGTAACGCAATTCTTCCCAACGCATGGCACTTTTGGGTTCTACGTGTTCACTATCGACAATCACATAGCGGTAGCCCTGCTTGGCAAGGTGGGGGATCATCTCCATGCAGAAGCCCATTTCAGGGGGCCAGAATCCTTTGAAGTTCTCGCGCCAGAATAGATGCCGTGCGATGGCGCGCCAGCGCACCAGATGTTCATCCCAATCCCCCTGAGGAATCAACGGGAACACCGGATGGTAATATCCAGTGCCTAAAATTTCGATGATATTGCGGTTTTGCCAATGCCAAAGTAGCGATCCGGTATCGACGACTCCGTAAGTCTTTTCCTGGAATTCCCTACTCGACAAGCTTTCCAACAAAGTTCCTGAAAGCGAGACATGCACCCTCCCTACGTCCTCGTAACCCCACAGTGAACGGGCGATGCGGTCATAGGCGAAGAGTATTTCCTTCGCCTCCCATTCATTTTTGGCAAACAGATGCTCCAGATTGTTTGGCGGTTGGTGAAGGTTGAGGACGAGGGCATGGTGAATGTTGGTCATTGAGGTCTCCGATGGATAATAACCGCTACTTTATGCGCAAATTGGAATTGTGAACAGTCTCTTTATGTAAAAGGCGTGTTTAATGAAATGTAAGCCATTTTGTTTGCCTTTTAGCGCATACGTTCGCGAAGGGTGTAGAGCAAAGATTTGGCGGCCCTCTCCACGACAGGGAATTCCTCTAGGCTCTCAATTCGGCTGGCGCGCCTGTCGTCAATCATCTGCACGAACTTCTCCGCGTCCAGATCAAGTGTTTTCATGCCTTTCTGATTCACGAAAACATAACGCGGAGGATCCTGCCCTATCCAAGTCAAGCGCAAAGGCATCCAAACATTCCCCTCGGAAGCAAATTTGAGCCAGTGGCCTATGTTGAATCCTTGCAGCCGGATGCGCAGTTGTTCACCCCTTTCATCACGCTCTGTGTCTGACGGCGGAACGGTAACATAATCAATCGACTTATTTCCACAGCCATGCATCAACAGTTTTTCGAGCTCATCAGCCAAACGGTTATGCGTGGAAGGTTCCGTGCCAACGCTATACAAGCCTTCCAACATGAACTTTTTCAATTCTAGGAAATGGGGTTGGCTGAGTTGAGTTGGCGGATCGTCTTTGCCGATTGCATCCATTAACTGGTCAATTAAATCCAATTCCTGCTGCCATTTTTCATCATCGGTCCCCTGCCGCAAACAAGTCAGGACAAGGAGTTGTTGCCAGCCTCCGGCGAGCAAATCCAAAATTATTTTAGGTATAGACTTGCCCCCAAGCCTAGCATCGATTTCCTTGCTCACTAGCAAGCGGGCCTGCTCCAACCGATGTCCGCCCTGACAAGTATCAATGACACGCTCAAGTCGCATTGCAAACGACTTTATTAAAGGCATGGTCTGTTTTGACAATGCATCCAAGGCTTTCGCAAACACACCCGGTTCGCTGGCTGAATCAATAGTGACAAGACCAATGGTTTGTTCGACGGATTGTAGCAATTGCGGATTATCAATGTCCCCTTTCGCACTGGTGGCCAGGGATAGATAAGCAAGTTGGTTGAGTAGTTCGCGTGCCGGGTGGTTTCTAGCCTCCAATAGAGTAGGGTCGGCGAAGGCGGCAATGAGAAGGGGAAATTGCAACCTCTTGTAATAAGGTATGACCCCAACTGGAATGGCGGAATCGGCCATGATTGCATCCAGTAACAAGCCGACAATCTGTAGAGTTTCGCTGACTTCCAAATTGCCGAGCAACCCTACCTGTCCGCTTTGTGCAAGTGTTTGCTCCAGTCCAGCCAAAAGTGCGGGAGCATTCAGATATAGATGCTGCGCGTCCGATTTTATATTGTACAATTTCCGCAACGCCCCAATAATAGCACTGGGATCGAAATCGGGCGATGACTCGGTGGCATTTTTCCTGGCCTGGGACTCGGCGTACCGGAGCAGCACTACGAAGGCATTGAATGCATCGGGTTGATAAGAAGTGGTTGCCGCCATGTCAGTCTTTGTATGATTGAAAAGCAAATCTTGATGTAAAGTATAGGGGTAAACGGCAATTACGTTAAGCCTTGAGGCATAATCATGAACGAGCAAACGAGCATTGACCCAAGGGAAGTCGCCTTTTTTCAAGGGCTAGCAGCATTATGGTGGCAGGAAAACGGGCCATTCTGGCCGCTGCATTGCATGAATCAACTCCGATCAAACTACATTCGCGACCTTTTATGCACTGCATTTGAACTGGATGCCAACGTGGAAAAACCTTTACAGGGTCTGCGAATACTCGACATTGGCTGCGGCGGGGGGATTCTTAGCGAAGCTGTGACCCGCCTGGGCGCGTCAGTCCATGGCGTGGATGTGGCAGCAAAGAATATCATCATTGCTCGCCAACATGCGGAATTGGGCGGGTTGTCCATAGACTACGAAATCGCCAGTGCTGAAATCCTCGCCGGACGGGGGGAACTTTACGATGCAGTGTTGAACATGGAGGTGGTGGAACATGTGGCTGAATTGGATTTATTCCTTAATGCCTGCATGAAGTTGGTACGGCCTGACGGGGTCATGGTAGTCGCCACGATCAATCGTACCATTGCCTCCTGGCTGGGAGCCATTGTCATGGCTGAATATGTTTTGCGCTGGCTGCCACGTGGAACCCATCACTGGTCGCGTTTCCCCACGCCCGTGGAAATAGAAAACTTGCTGGCAAGGGATGGAATGCTTGTCTTTGCCAACACGGGAGTTGTTGTGAACCCTTTTACGCGGCGGTTCCGGCTTAGCACTTACATGGGCGTCAATTACATACTGGCGGCAAGGAAAGGGACCGGGCAAGGAGATTTTATCCAAGCATTGGATTGGTAATCATCTTCGATAATGCACATGTAACGAAACCAAGTTAAGATTAGGCCCTGGCAAAAAACTAAAAACTAAGGGGAGGCATTGAAATGCACACGGCGAAAATTTTCATTGAAATTGCGGCATTTGTGGCGGTGGCGATCATTCTCTGGAGGATTTTCAAACAAAAATAGAAATCCACCATTACCGTTCAGACCCCCCGACATTATGCCTCGTTCTCTAGGGCTAAAAGTTGTGCGGGGTGTCTGAACGCTTACTTAGAGAGATTGCCCCTTGTTTCAGAGTTTCCATTGAGCATTGAAATTGATACATAAACTTGGGTGATGTCATTGATATAATCAAAGCTGATTTACTCAATCCCGACCATGGGACAGCTATATTAAACCTGCTCGACGAGTATGCCCAAGACGAGATGGGGGGGAATTGCGAGTTATCGAGCTTCGTCAAGCAGAATCTTATTGCCGAACTGCAAAAACGGCATGGGGTACACGTGATCCTCGCTTATTTTGGTGATGACCCGGCGGGGCTGTCAATTTGCTTTGAAGGGTTCTCTACCTTTGCCTGCAAACCGCTGTTGAATATTCATGACCTTATCGTCGCAAAAAAATACCGGGGAATGGGCCTATCAAAAATGCTCCTGTCAAAAGCCGAAGCAATCGCTTGGTCATTAGGATGCTGCAAACTCACGCTGGAAGTTTTGGAAGGCAACAACATCGCTCAAGCCGCTTACAAGGCGAGCGGGTACAACGCTTACCAGCTTGATCCTAAAGCTGGCAAAGCCCTATTCTGGCAAAAAATTATTTAGCGACAAATTCCGCCCTAGCTGGATTGTAAAGGCAATACTGTTGACACATCTTTTAGCATTCCTGCGAAGCAATCTTTGCATATACCGTGCGTCATTTGTGGCAGACGGGAAAATTCAAACATCCCCAACTTGCCCATGGCATCCTCGACATGAATCCAATTTCCCTCTATATCAATCCGGTAACACCATCCACAAGCTTTTAGGTATTCATCATTTTGTGGGTTGTTTGCCGGGTCAAGTTTTTGCATACGGGCTTGTTTGCACAGCATCCTTGCCTTTAATTCGACATCGCCTCGGTCACCTAATGACGTGACTGTCATTTCCATCAAACGACGATAGGAACTGGATTCGCAATTCAACTGATAACGTGCTGTGGAACCGCCGCGGACCCGCTTGAAAAGATATTGGTAAAGCCTTGAAGTGGTTGAATCAGTGATGTAATTATAAACCGGTTTATTCAATACCTTTTCGGGTGAAATCCCCTGCCAACCATGGTCACTGGCATAACAGCAATTCCCGGTCAATATTTTAACAATATAAATCATGTAGTTGAGATGAGACACCAAAAACATGACGTTGCCTTTGCAGAGTATCGGCTAGAATGTTCCTAGAATGTCCAAGTAACCC
>Ga0007801_10000055_pt1 | contig 30420 bp, 34 predicted proteins | sample CryBogmetaGMA2M_FD_60372 | JGI IMG/M metagenome (GOLD analysis project Ga0007801, IMG submission 60372) | Freshwater microbial communities from Crystal Bog, Wisconsin, USA - MA2M | ecosystem: Environmental > Aquatic > Freshwater > Lake | place: Crystal Bog, Wisconsin, USA | collected 2009-07-06
TCTTCCTACCGTGATAACTGGTGGATTTTTGGAGAACCACGCCGTGATTTGCGGCCAGCATTAGCTGGCCTCCCTCGATTTATCGCCACGATTAAGACTGCCAAGCACAGAGTTTTTCAGTTTCTGGGAATTGATGTAGTTCCAGATAGCAAACTCATAGTCTTTGCTCTTGCTGATGCGTTTTCACTCGGAGTTCTTAGCAGTCGAATTCATATAACATTCGCACTTTCATGTGGAGCGCAACTGGGACCGACACCTACATATGTCAAGTCGGAGAGCTTTGATAAATTTCCATTCCCTGACTGTGATGAAGCAACCAAATCCAAGATCCGAGCATTGGGAGAAGAACTTGATGCTCACCGCAAGCGGGTTCAGACCGAGCATCCAATGCTCACACTCACCGGCACCTACAATGTGCTGGAAGCGTTACGCGAGGAACGCCCTCTCACCCCAAAGGAAAAGATCATCCACGATCAGGGCCTCGTCTCCGTACTCCGTCAACTCCATGACGAACTGGATGCCGCCGTTGCTGAAGCTTACAGATGGGGTGACGATTTGAGCGATCAGGAGATTCTCACCCGCCTCGTCTCGCTGAATGCCGAACGCGTCACCGAGGAAGCCCAGGGAAAAATCCGCTACCTCCGCCCCGAGTATCAGAATCCCTCGGGAGCTTCTTCCGCACAGACCGGCCTGAAACTTACCAAAGAAAAGACGGCAAAAACCAAAGCCTCCCGCGCCAAGACCGCATGGCCCAAGTCGCTCGCCGAACGCGTCCGCGCCGTCGAAGAGGCCCTCAAATCCGCCAACGCCTCCGTCACCGCAGCCGCCCTCGCAAAAACCTTCGCCTATGCCAGCGAATCCGACATCCAGGAAATCCTCGACACCCTTGTCTCTTTGGGCCGTGCTCACCAATCAGATAAATCCTATTCGACATGATGAACCGAGGGGAAATATGCCACCATTTTCGTTCCCTACGTATTTTTCTCTTCTCCTATTCTTAGCCTTCGATCAAGACACGCGATTGCTTTCGACTGAGTAACGCGAGTTGCTTCGTTCGAAATCGATAGGGTCACCAAGGACATGATTGAGGCTGTTGCCAAAACTATCTTCCAACCAATTGATCAGTCGTATGCCTTCTTGATTTTCAAATCTTCGATGGCCTTGCCGATTAGTAAAACCAAGTTCTTCTAAAATATCCTCAGGAACATTTGGAGCGGCTTTTCCGAAATAAATAAAATGCCGTGAAAGCAAGACTCTATCTTTGCTCGTATCTCGTTTTAGATTGTGAGGGTTTTCGCTACCATCGGAGAGGCTATGATGAGAGTCCGCTTGTAGCCATTGGCGACTATGCGGGTCATGATGATAAATGTTGTCACCAACCATCATTTTTTTGCTTCCGTTTCTGACAGGACGTTTATCGAGGCACAACGGATCTGCCCAATACTCGTCGAAACTACAAGTTGTGCTGACTCGCATAGCAAAAATACATCGTCCAACAGCATTGAGATCCTTCCCTCCCATTCCAATGATCCAATCTCCTACTTGAGCTGTGCTACGAATTCCTGGCTTACAAGTGGCAAGAGTACAAAAACCGTGAAAGGGATTGGGAGCAAATCCAAAATCACGGGCAACGACATACATGTAAACCCGAGACATTTGGCGTATTAACAATTGGAGGTCATGCTGGGGTTAACAGCCTCGCGAGGGCTACCGTCAGGATTTTGAAATGTGTTCTCTGAACCCTCGATCGCCTCAATTATTTTTTCGGTATTCCATCCGACGATCGATGCGCCGTACTTTTCAAGTGCGGGTGGAATATCTGCATTCGTTGCGCCATGGGCGTAAACTCCGACAATGCGTTTGCCAAGTTCATTGGCCTTTTCGATTTCCCAGTTCACCCATGGACGGGCGTGAGTATCCCTGCCGATGAGAACCACAACAGTAGATGCCCACGATATCTTCATTCTCAAAAGACGCTGGATCGTTCGCTCACTAATCTGATTTTTATCAAGCCTCTGTTGATTTGATGGCTTGGCACGGATGGAACTATTTCTGATGTCATCACCTCTTCGAGACAACAGATTGGTGAGTTTTGTCACATGCTCATCATCCTTATGATGGTGGCTAATAAAAATGTGTCTACGGGTAGATTCTGAAGACATTTTTCATTATACTACACTAACCAGGCTTTAAAATAAAGTGCCGATATGCATCGGTAACCGTTGATTTGTATTGCTGCACAATTCAGAGTGCACCATCACAAAACAATATGATTTGGCATGCGGTTATTGCGGTGAGGGAAGTCGATCGCTATACCGTCTATGAGTTGCACAAGGAAGGAAGACTCAAAATCACAGATTCAGATGCATTGAAATCATCGCATGGCTTCTAAAATGACATCCTATTTTCAGGCAGATGAGTTATTAGGGCAGGAAGTTGGCAAGGCTATTTCAAAAGAACGGATGCCAGATTTTGACTTTCTACGACCGCTTAAGCCCACAATCGTTTTTGCGACTTACTGGCGATTCGCTGTCGAGAGGCAGGAAGTGTACATGCGGCGAGTCCTGGGGGAAGCAGCGCCCTGGAGTCGTAATCCTATTCTCCGCACCCACAAATTTACCAATGCCTTTCGTGCTGCTGATCGAGTGAGCCAATTCTTGATCAGGAATGTGATCGGAGAGGATCGACGAGGCACTGCCGACACTTTTTTCCGGATTCTGCTCTTTAAGCTTTTCAATCGAATCGAGACTTGGGAATTGCTAGTTGATAGCATTGGCGAGCCTACTGTACAGGAATTCGATGTCGATCAGTATGACAAGGTGCTTTCAAAAGCGTTCAACTCTGGGAGGAAGTTGTATTCAGCCGCTTACATTATGCCATCCGGCGGCAAGAGTGGCTTCTCTCGCAAGCACACCATGCATCTCCATCTGTTGAAAGGGATGCTTTTAGATGAATTACCTTCGCGAATTGCCAAGGCGAAGAGCATGGAAGATGCGTTTCGGTTGTTGAGAGCCTGCCCGACCATCGGGAATTTTCTAGCGTATCAGTTTGTCACAGATCTGAACTACAGCCGCATCACTAATTTTGAAGAAGGTGATTTTGTGGAGCCTGGTCCGGGAGCGAAGGGAGGAATTGAAAAGTGTTTTTCAAATTTGGGAGGATTGTCGGAAGCCGATGCGATCCGACTAGTTACAGAGCGGCAGGAGGACTGTCTTCGAACGCTGGGACTTCGATTCCCTTCCCTTTGGGGGCGGCGACTTCAGCTTATCGACTGCCAGAATCTCTTCTGTGAGGTGAATAAATACGCTCGCGTCATGCATCCCGAGTTCAGTGAGAAAGCCGGCAGGACGCGCATAAAACAGAAGCTGCGAGCTAAGGGGACACTGCCCCCACCGTTTTTTCCAGAAAAGTGGGGAATCAATAGCCGACTTCTAGAGCCCCCTGCCTATGTTCCGAGTTCTTGAGGCCAATACCGCTGACGAGCTTTGGCTAAAGGCCGCGGAGTGGTTCCTGCCTGGGGGGGTGGCAACCCATCAGGCTAGCCGTTGTGGCGATACGGCGGAAGTGCTTCATGCGGCCTTGTCGCTTGTGGATCCGAGACAGCGTTGGATTGCATCTCGGGCACCCGCTATTAACCCGGCATTTGCCTTGGCAGAAGTGATTTGGATTGTGAACGGGCGCAATGACTCAGGGCTTCTGAATTTTTTTAATCCGAAGCTGCCCGAGTTTGCCGGTAAGGGAGAGAGCTACCATGGCGCATATGGGTTCCGGCTACGTCGGCATTTTGGAATCGATCAACTTAACAATGCCTACCGAGCGCTATCTGTGAATTCGGAATCCCGGCAAATCGTCATGCAAATCTGGGATAGTTGCTCAGACCTTCCTGCTGACGATGGATGTCCCCGATCGGAGGACATTCCGTGTAATATCTTATCTCTCCTCAAGATTCGCGATGGCATCCTCGAGTGGACTCAGATCATGCGTAGTAACGATCTGGTATTGGGGATGCCCCATAACATTGTGCAATTCACCAGCCTTCACGAAATTATGGCTGGCTGGCTAGGAGTTGGGCTTGGAGGTTATCATCATTTTATCGATAGTCTCCATCTCTACGCCCGCGATGCGCCAGTTTCTGAGAGAATGGCTCCACAGGAACTTCCGAAAAACGACGAATCCTTTGCCCTGCCTAAGAAGGAGTCGGACGTGGCATTTGTGGTTTTAAACAAGCTCGTCGATGCGCTTGCCACACCGGCGGCAAACCTTGAGGGCATGCTTGAAGCCTTTCACAAGGCTGAACTTCCTCTTGCCTTGCAAAGTTGGGCGGCCGTATTGACAGCAGACGCATTGAGGCGGAGAGGGGCAAAACACGAGGTGGAAACGGTGATGGCGCAATGCTCCAATCTGTGCCTGGCACGGATGTTCGAGCGTTGGTTGGAGAGAAAAGCGAGGCAGTAGGAGATGACCAAGGTGCGTGGCGATGGAGAAGAGGAAAAACGGTAGCGATTCTGAAAACTAACGAGTACAACTTCAGCGTGTATAGCGCATACCAAGTGGAAGATGTGACATTCGAGAACGGCAGTCAGTTCCTTGAGGAAGGCAAGCGACTTGAAGCCAAGAACCTTGAACAAGCCCGAAAATCGTTGGAGGCGTTCGTAGGTCCAAGCGGCGAAATTGATGCTTCTGCGGTGATGAGGGAGTGGTTTGGAGGAATTTCTGCCGAAGTATTTATCTCTCATTCACGAGCCGACAAGGATTTCGCACTGACTCTGGCAGGTTGGCTATCAATGGAGCTTAATATTTCAAGCTTCATTGATTCATGCGCATGGGGGCACGCAAACAACCTGCTGAGGGATATCGACAACGCCTACTGTAGGACGGGTGAATCGACCTATTCGTATCAAAAAAGTACGGTCACGGCCAGCCATGTGCATCTTATGCTAAGCACGGCCTTATCGCAAATGATTGACAGATCCGAGTGTGTGTTCTTTTTGAAGACGGAAAACTCTCTGAAATCGACTTCGGTTCAGGAAATGACAGCGGAAAATGCAGATTCTGTCACTCAATCTCCTTGGCTTTTCCACGAGCTTTCCATGTTACGACTTATTCGTCGTAGAGAAAAAGAAGAACACAGGACAATGAAATTAATGGCATTAAAGGCAGCTAATTTTTCGGAAGCAAGAGTAAGCCCTTTGATCATTAACTACCCAATCAAGCTAGACGATGTACCGATCTTGGAAGCGGATCAACTGAATGATTGGCGAAGTAAAAAAAGAGATAGTACAGATCAACATTCCCTTGATCTCCTTTACGAAGTATTGCCTCCATATTCTTGAAAATACACTCTGGGCTAATTATCGATCTTCACAACAGATCGAATATAGCATGAAAAAGCAGCCCCTCCTCCTCCACTTGGTGTTCCACCCCGAGTCTAACACTGCCCGAGAACTTGCTCGCCATATCCATCGGCAGTTCAACGGGGATGGGATGGTGCCAGGGTTATCAGTGCCGACGGTGTTCTGCGAAGTGCTTGAAAGGAATCGACCCGCGTCGGGGTGTCGCTTCGGGCATGCAGAACGTGATGCGGTGATCGTGTTGGCAGATGATCTGTTGTCGATCGACGATGATTGGTGTCGATTTGTCGGTGATATCTGGGAAAGCTGCAAGGAACCGGCCGCGCGGTTCCTACCGGTGCAGTTGACTTGCAATGCGTGGCCGTTGGATGAACGGATGCGTGGCGTGAACTTCGCACGGGCCTTCGATCAGGCAGAAGGCGAGATTCGGAACTCATGGATCGTGCGGCGAATCATGGTGGAACTTTGTCGGTATTTGTCGGATCTTGATCCGGTTGCGAAAAGCGAGTTCAAGGTGCCGATCCAGCTTTTCCTAAGCCACACGAAGGTCGACCTCGGGCGGGGAGATCAGGCTACGGAGAAGGTGATCGACTGCCTCAAGGCGAATCAGCCAATCGAGGCTTGGGTCGATTCGGGTGACATACCGACGGGATCTGAGTTCGCAAAAGCCATCGAGAGTGGGATCGCTAAGATGTCACTGTTGGTGATTCTTACAGATGCCTATGCAACTCGTGAGTGGTGCCGTGAGGAAATCCTGTTGGCCAAGGAACATCAGCGGCCTGTGGTAGTGATCGACGCGCTAAATGGCTATGAGACGCGGAGCTTTCCATACTTGGGCAATGTGCCGCGGATCCGCTGGGATGGCGATCCACAGAAGGGCATAGATTTGCTTCTCAAGGAAACTCTGCGCCATCTTTATGACACGTCGCTATTGAATGACCGGAAGGAAACGGGCGATGTAGTATTCGTTCGCCCACCGGAACTAGCGACGCTCGTCGGAATGAAAAGGGAGTTGACCGTGCTGTATCCTGATCCGCCGCTAGGAATCGGCGAGCAGAAGCGCCTGAGCAAGGTTGGCGTGTCATTCATGACCCCCCTTCAGCGGTTGGCAACCGATCGGTCGCTAGCAGGTTTGCCAATCGCTCTGTCGATGTCTGAGAGTACGGATATCGCACTCTGCGGTATGGATCCGCTGCATCTGGAAAGAAGCATGCTAGAGCTTTCCCGGTATCTACTGATCAAGGGTGCGACGCTCGCTTACGGCGGTCATCTCGGAGAAACAGGATACACGCAAAGGCTTTTTGAACTCGTCCGATCCAACAATGGTCTAGAGGGGGTGCAGCCTTTCGAGAGGATCGATTACTACCGGGGTTGGCCTCTTCCATCGCTGACCATTCAGCAACAGGCCGAACTCAAGCAAGACGCAAAAACGCTTCAATTACCCCGTCCGGTTGATATCGATGAGTCGCTTCATCCAGACTTCATTTGCGAGCCAAGCTTCTTCCCGGCAGAAAAATCGCCGGAGCATCGGTTCGCATGGGCTAGAGGGATGACTGAAATGCGCGCCTATCAGGCGGACCGTGCGAGAAGTAATATTGCCGCTCGCATTGTACTCGGTGGGACCTTTGGCCCGACCATGAAGGCCAATGAAGACAGCACGATGACCCAGAAGTGGTATATGAGCCGCATTCCGGGGGTGCTTGAGGAAATCCTCCTCTCTATCCAGTATGGGCAGCCGGTTTTTCTTATCGGTGCGTTCGGCGGTGTTGCGAAACTCGTCATCGAACTGCTTCGTGGCAGGGAGCGAGTGGAAGCGACTTGGGATTTCCAGAAGAACGCTCCCCATGCTCCTGAAATGCGGGAACTTTACAAAGAGCGTGGAGTCGAGTGGATCGATTATCCTGAAATCATTTACTTGATTCGCCATAAGGGGGCCGCGGGTATTAATCCGCTGCTGAGTGTTAATGAGCAGGAGGAACTTTTCGATGCACTCGATCCGGCGCGAATCACGGAACTGGTACTGTTAGGGCTAGGACGATTGGTGTAGTAATCTGGTCCATCGCCACTTGAGGGACATTCCACTTAATTTCGCTGAACATCCCCCCAAAAAATGTCACGATCTGCCAGTAATCATTTTTCTAATAAAATCCATGCCCGTCTTCATTTCACATCGCACAGCGGATGATGTCCTCGCCAAAAGGGTTTATGATCGTTTGACCAAGGTTCATTCAATTAAGTGCTGGTTAGATAATGTCTATCCGGCTCAACCTCCCGAAAAAATCACAGGCACGATACTAACCAATATCAATAAATGCACTCACCTCTTAGTAGTCATGACCGATAACACCGAGGGGTCTTGGTGGGTTCCTTATGAAATCGGAGTGGCTGAGCAAGGGGAGCGTGCGATCTCTACATTTTCCGAAATGGCCAAATTAAAACTGCCCGAATTCCTTTGGCATTGGCCAGTTCTGAAGGGTGACAGTGCCTTAGATCGTTTTGCACAAATCTACAAACAGGAACGAATAGTAGTTGAGGCTTTAACTGCATCAGGTCGTCATGAGTCACTTGCAAATACCGTGAATTTCTCTGCTTCTAATCAGTCTTCTGCTTCACAATTCCATTCGAAGCTCAAATCTGCTCTTGGACAAAAATAATGCCATTTTCTTCCGTAAATCCACTCGCTGATTGGTATGCATCACTTCTGCAAAAGCCGCGAGTATTCGTGAGTTATTATCACGGTGGAGACCAGTATTGGTATAATCGATTCTCATCCATTTTCGGCAGCTCATACGAGCTTATTACTGATCGTTCCATTGAAGAACCTTTTGATAGCACAAATACGAATTACTTAAGACAAGTCATCCGCGAACAACACATAAGTGGAACCTCTGCAACCGTGGTGCTTTGTGGAGTAGAATCATGGAAGCGCAAGTGGATCGATTGGGAAACTCAAATGACTTTGAACAAGGAGCACGGTCTTCTTGGCATCGTTCTCCCAACTCATCCTCCGGGGAATCCAGCATTGGTCCCAAATCGCTTGCACGACAATATTCTGTCAGGCTATGCACACTGGATACAGTGGACGGAAGACGGTACTACCTTTCGGCACGCTCTGGAGGAAGCTCGCCAACGATCCTCGCAGAAGAGGCTAATTAATAACTCCCGAATAGCCATGACTCGAAATCTTTCATGAATACAAACATTGAGGCCAACACACAAGAGCCGAGGACAGATGCAAAGCTTGCTTCCCGCGTGCTTCCTCAGGATGGCACAACAACTACAGCTCAGCCGAAGAATGAATGCGCTCTAATCTCTGTAGAGATGGATGGCCGTCATCTCGTTCTTCTTATCGATTGGGTTATTATTCTTATTGGGTTTGTTATTTTGGTAGTTTTTCTTTTGGTTCAAAGAAGAAATTGCTGGGGAGTCAAAACCGATTTAAAATCGGTTACATTAAAGTTTGGTGGATTGCCTGAAGCCACGATCGAAGTGAATCGTGACACTCAGAAGATCGCTTTCGCTGCATATACTGAGTTGGTCACCAGAAAGATTGCTCTTCCGTTTGATGAAAATCACGATGTAATCACAGAAGTTTATAAGTCTTGGTATCAAATGTTCACTACCATACGGGAGTTGATTAAGCAGGTTCCCGCTCATCACATCGCCCGTTCTACTGACACCCGAGCGCTTGTTCAATCACTGATAGATCTTCTCAACCAAGGGTTGCGTCCTCATCTCACAAAATGGCAGGCCAGGTTTCGTCATTGGTATGAACATGAACTCACCAAGCCTGGAAGCGATGAGATGTCTCCTCAGGAAATCCAGCGAAAATATCCGGATTATGCAGCGTTGATCGCTGACATCAAAGCTGTTAACTCGAATTTTCAAGATTACGCCCGACTACTGAGATCTCTGGCTGAGGCACGTCAGATCACAGAACGGACACCAGACCAACTTTGATTCAAATAGTACCATTCACAGCACGAAGTTGTAGTATAACGACTATAGGGGAAGTGAGAGTGGCAATGCGAAAATCCGAAAGCGATATCCGATAATGCCACCTGACCAAGAAGTCTCAGCGTAGAGACAGCGTTTCTCGGCTTTTGTAATATTTATTCAGACACTTAGGACTGCTTCGGTCAAAGAATTGTCGAGAAACTGAATGTACCTCATTGTGTTTTTAATATCTTTATGACCAAGTAGTTGCGCCATTTTCACAAGATCTTTCCCTATAATCGGATACAGACGAGAAGCGAAGGATTTACGCATGGAGTGTGAAGATAGACGTTCACACGATATGCCAGCGGCACTCGCAGCTCTTTTTAGCTGAATCGAATACATTCTTGCTGAAAGCCGCTTGCTGGTTCCTTGGCATCGAAACAACGGTAACGAATTATTTTCCCATTGTGACGGTATAGATTCGATTAGATTGCTGATTGCCGATCGCGTGCGCTCATGAAGTGGAATTGTACGGCTCTCCCTTCGACCTTTCATAAAACCCTTTTCAACAGTTATGAAATTACGAATCCTGTTCCCTTCAACTTGCTCCTCAATCACATCTATTGCTCTAAGCGAGAGAATTTCTGAAATCCTAAATCCAGTATAGACCCCGACGAGGAAGATTGCTCGATCACGCAATTGATATTTGCCGTAGAACGATGCATGGATACGGTCTATCTCCTCGTTAGATAATGCCCTGCAGCCCGTATAATTTTGCCAGTTGTCCATGACAGAAAGATACGAAGCTCTCTCTGTCGGGATTAAAAATTACCGGAATTGGCGAAAGTGGTAATTTTGGAAAAATCGAGTGGGAAGCGAGAAAAGTTTCCAAATTGCTGAAATGGAAACTTTGGAGAAATTGCTCTTTTTCAAAAATATTTTCGCCGATTTGAACACGGTTTGTTGAAAATACGGTATCCTTATTTGGGAGGGAAGACTTTTAGAGGCAAATCACCCCTTCCACTAACAAACACATGAAAAAAATCACATTTAATAAACCAAGTGGATTTCCAAAATCTATAAATCTGGAGGAGCCTAAATACAAAAAGCTTCGAAGGTGGATAACCACCCAATACGGACCGTATTGTGAACATCGGACCTGCAAAAAAACGGTCAAATCCAATCCGAGGGAATTTGGTATCTACAACTACAGCTCCAAAACATGGGGAACTAATGTTATGAGAGAAACAGTTTCTGAGAAAGCTGAAGAACTTCTCATCTCAACGACCCCTTCTGATGAATTGGCTGTTATGCCGCAAATCGCAGCTGACTTATTTTTTATCCGAACGGCTTCCTATAAAGTCGCCAAACGACACTATTTTCTACACAAGTGTCTTAGAGGTGTTAAAAAAAGAAATCGCGCTTCACATGTCTTCCTCGAAGAACCAGGGAATGATGATACGGTTGAGGGTCGTCGGGACTTCCTTTACGAGATTTGGGATCAGGCCATGGTTTCCCCCTACTGGAACCCTGTGCATTTGGATGAGTACTGGAGATACGCCCGTATCGTTGCTAAGACCTACAATGAATTGATCCGTGTGGAAATCTGGTATGATTCAAGGGAATATAAGCAAAAACTTGGCCTGTTTAATGGGTCGATTGATCTTGAGCAGAATCCTTACATTTTAGGTAATTAATCGGCCAGCCAAAGAGGCTTTTGTGATCGCTCTCATTGAGGAGGATCAGACTTCTGGCTGCTCCGATCATCGTTAGATTCTGAAACACCTGAAATGGGTGCTAGTGGTACTTTTTGAAAAACCTCACTAGTACACGAAAGTGGTGTTTCCAGAAATCAGCAACAATCCATTAATGTAACCCGATGCAGGCTACTTTTTAACCAGCTTGTAGTGCCCCTTCCCTGCCTTCTTGATTGCAGGGTTCTTCTTACCGGTCGTGGCAAACCATACGTGGAGGTTGGTTCCCTTAACCTTCAGGTTCTTGGCCAGCTCGGTGACCTTGACTCCTGCATCCCCTGCTGATTCGAGTGCCTTCAGTACCTTCTCTCCAATACTACCGCGAGCAGCACGTTTCTTTACGGCTCTTGGAGCCTTCTTTGCAGGAGCTGATTTCTTCGCGACTGCTCCTTTCTTTGCTGGACGGCCGCGGCGCTTACCCACCGCCTTTGCTGGCTTGCCAGTCAGAACAGATTCGATCTCAGATTCGATCTTTTTGATCTCAGCAAAAAGACCGTCCTTTTTATCGATGAGTTTGGATAGGGACTTGAGGGCGGTGCTGGTGAAAGAGGAGAGGCTCATAGTTGTATTAGTACTTTCCTTAACCTACTGGGAGATCAAGCAATTAGTTTCGGTCCAGCAATCCTAGGATTGGACGAATTGGATTGGGGACAAACGCTTCCCTCACAATCTGAAAAGCACGGCTTTAGCCTGCAGGTATGAAAAATACGCTCTTGGTCATGGCATTGGCACTTCTCTCAGCCTGCACAACGGTAACTTATCCAAATGGAACCACGGTGACTACTCCATATGTAGCACCAGTTTATCCGCCTGTTTATGCGCCCGTATATGGATCGCCTGGATACCCAGTGCCTATTGCTCCCTATTCGCCTCCAGGAACTCCCGGAGCCTATTATGGATATGCAGGAGGGTACGCCCCTATCATTGGCGTAGGATTGGGATGGGCGAATTGGGGAAAGTGGTGGGGTTGGGGTGGCGGAAGCGGTGGTGGTTGCTATAGAGGCAACAACTGGAACGGATGGAATGGCGGGTGCCGCACCTACTCTGGCTATCGGGGCAACTATGGATACGGAGGATACAGGTATGGACACTGAGCTAGTAACCCCTATGAGAGAGTGGGCGGCTATTCCGGACAACATTCAAGTCGTCCGTAAATTTCCCAAGCCTCATGAAGATCTCTTTAATCTTGCTGAAACTGTTCCTTATTGGTGGCAACTGGCGAATTCAGCCCCGATTTTGGCGTTCATGGTAGCCAGGTGTTGGTGTTTTGATGGACTTCCGAAGAAAGGCCATATCGAGAGAATTCAGAACTATGTTCTACTGAAGCGGGGTGCAATCTGCGCAGCTTTTGGACTGCCCGCAAATCAGAGAACAGTTCGTCTTATCAACCGAGTCCAGATAAGCCCTGAAGTACAAACTCCCTCTCTGATCGCGGATCTCAAGGTTTTGCGTATGCTTCTGCACTGGGAACCTTCCTCCTACGACATTTTGGAGCAATGTGAGAGTTTTGATATTCGTCAAATCAGCCTGATAGCAACGGGGATTGATCTCAGCGACCGACCGACTTGGATGATCCAGAAATATCACTTCTGGATGAGCCTTTCAGGGTGCGAGTGGTTCTTTCGTCTGCCTTCAACAAAGCGAGCCTGGTTGGTTGCTCTATACCGTTTAACGGCCCTGCGATACGAAGATGTCCTGATCAAGGCATTTCTGGATGAGGTGCCTCCATTGAGTCATTTTCGGAACGAACGAAAGGCTGCAGCCTATCTTAAGCCTTATCTGCAAAAGGCCAAAGCGATCAATATAGCTAAATATCAGGTGATGGACGATGTGCTTTCATGGCCAGAGCCGCCCATCGAACCAAGTGAGGCACTCTTTGCAATTTCCTCATACGAAGCTCTCGCTTGTGAAGCAGCTGAAATGCATCACTGCATCGAAAGCTATGCAAACAGGATTTTTCTGGGGAGCTACTACGCCTACCGGATGGAGCTGCCGTGCAGATGCACTGTTGGAATCCAGTTCCAACGAGGCAAGTGGCAGATCGATCAGGTCAGAGGAAGCCACAATGTAGAGATCACAGATCCTCAAATCATGACGGCCTTAGAACATTGGCTTTCCGGCTCTTCTGCTAGAGATATTCACCGCACCCCACAGTTGGACTATCTAAAGGCAATCTCAGAAAAATGTGGTATTGCGCTTAAAAAATGAACCCTGAGCTTGAAGCCAAACTTGCATCAGACTTTCCGGACTTTTTTGAAGCGAAAACTAGAAACGATCCTGAGACACGGATGCAAGATGGCTGTGCCTGTGGCGATGGATGGTATGAAATAATCAATGATTTTTGCATTCTGACAAAAATAGCCCTAGAAAACGCTCGATATGTCGAGTCGCCGGATAGCGAGCCAGTCCCCCATGAATCCCCAATGTTTGAATTTTTTCAGATCAAGCAGAAGATGGGAACTCTACGCCTCTACTATAGACTTTGGCAGCCAGAAGCTCCCGATGAAGGAAAATCCAAAGCTGATATTGAGATGCGATTGGTCGAGTTACGCTCTGCAATTATGGGTTTCAGCAGTTACGCTGATTTACTTTCAAGGAAGACTTGCGAAGCAACAGGCAACCCCATCAATCGTTTAACCCATCGTTGACCGAAATGTTGCTGAAATCCCACTGAAAGGATGATGCAGAGGATCAAGACACTGATGCAAAGCCCTCCATAAACCTTCCAAGTTACATCCGGATCCTTCATCACAAAGCGTATCAGGGCATATAAAGCACCTGATAAGATGACTCCTCCAAGCCACAGCTCGAAAGTGGGGATCTGATTGCCTGAAAGATCATTGATCCAAGAAAGGGCAATGATCCCCGGCATGAGCAGGAGCAGGCATACCGCTACTGCAAGGAGGAGGGCAAACCCGATTATCTGTCCCACGGCTTGAGCTATTGAGTTGGAAATTTTTTTGGTGTCGATCATGTCTTCACCCACCAAAACCCATCGTTCGCCGCACCTCCCCTGCCTGCACCTCCCCAGCGAAGACTTCAGCCAGAGAATAATCCTCCATCAGTGGGAGGGATCTGCCCAGATGGGCGGCTAAACGGGAAGCTTGCACACTGTTTAATCGGTTAAATGTTCTATGACAAATGAGACGACCAGGCCGCAGAAGGGCCTGATCTATGTCTAAGACCCTGCAGTTTATGGTGCAGATGATGTGCAGACTGAGAAAATCGCCAAGCATTCCATCGCTGAGATTGAGAAGGGCGCTGACATAATCCCGGTTATCCGAACCACGCGCCATGAGTACGGCATCGGCATCCTCGAGGATTACGACCAACTTCTTGTCTTCATAGCTTTCTCGCTGCTCAGCCCAAAACTTGATGAATTGTGGATTGGATAGCATCCCCATATTGCCCGGAGGAATGAAGTAGAAGTGATGACTCTCTTTCAAAATTCCCATGAGATGCCTCAGGTAAGAGGTTTTTCCAGTGCCGGGTTTACCCTCCAGAATAGACAACCCTTTTCTTTTCTCCGTTAGCTTTTCCTTAAATTCATTATGCCACAACTCCATGTCATCCGGGTAATGAAGTGAAAAGGACTCATCACTCAAAATGGACTCCGATTCCAGAGGAACCGTGTGAGATGAGATGTCTGAACCATCAAGCCTGATCAGTTCGAAAGATGCAACTTCAGGGGAGGGAGGAATGGCGTAGCGCTTTTCAAAATCTCTTACCATTCCTTCAGCCTCATCACCGGTTGAGGCATAGGAAATAATTCTGTCACCGGACTTATCCCCACACAGAAAAGCTTTTTCTCCGAACTGAAAAATAACATCACAATCTCTGTCCTTACCCCCACTTTCATCAAGATACCTGAAGGAGCGAATCAGCTGACTTGAATTTTCTTTTGCGGCTCGGAAAAAGTTGTAACCACCATCGTTATCGAGCACACAGGAATGCAGACGCCCTGTACCGAATGCAAGGATCACGAGTGGAGGTGGAGCACCTCTACCCGAACTGAAGACCCCTTCACCAAAGTTCAAAGTGAGAGTCACTGGTTCCGATTCTGGCTTTATCGATTCGGCCTTGGGGTGCGGTTCTGGCAGTATCTGGTCGATGACTTGAATGGTTTCAGTTTTCATTACAGAAACTCTCTCACCTGCGTTGATTTCCAACTACAGAAGGAAATGTCCCCACTTTCCGTCCTTGGAGAGATTGTCTGATCGTCTCCTTCCGGCTATCAATGACGACATGGCATCCGCTCTACAGCAAGATCTCGCAAAACTCGCATCGCTGGCCTACCGAAGAGATGAATGGCAGGCAGGCCAAGTCAGAAGGTACCATGCACTTCTTAAGAAGCAGGGAAAGGATGCTTTGGCCCCGATCAAGAATCTCTACCAATGGCTGCTCACCCCGTTTGCTCTATGGCCAATCAACATCCACTCGGTTCTGGTTGTCTGCTTGGATTGCATCGAAAAGGGAAAATCCCTTGATGAGGAGATGCAACTTCTGCTGGATCACTTGACTCCTGCTCCCTCTATAGAAGTCTGTAAGGTTGTTTCCGAGCATGAGCATTTGGTCTGGAAGGGAGAATATGAGTCCCTGGTGAAAACGACCGCCAAATTCAACTCCATCCAGAAGGATGCAGAGCGCAATCCTGAAATTCTCAAGGAATGGAAGAATTTCAAGTCCCACTGGGATGTCTCAAAATTTGCTGATCACAAGGGGGTGATACGAAGATCTCTGACAGCAGAGCGAAACCTTCGTGAGAGATTCGATGTAGCTTGGGAAGATCCGAAAACACATTTTCAGGCGGCGTTTGACCTCTATTGCCACCGCTGGAATCTCTATGGAATGGAGTATGACAAGCCACTGGTGATGAAGCTCTCGATCAATCTCACAGCCTTTGGAACGATGATCTTTATTCCAGCCTACTGGTCTTTTGATGCGAAGCGTGATGTCAAATGGAATGCCGTCAAAAAACTCCACCGGGAACGAGCCTTAAAAAAGCAAGGGGAATCACTTGCCGAGAGTCATGAGGAACGCCGTGCATGGGCAGCTAAACTCAAGAAGCTCGATGCTGAGGCCAAGCAGAAGAAACTCAAAGGAGAAGCGCTCCACTTATTTATCTCCAAAGGCTTGGGGTGGGTTGACCGGACAGATACGGCAAAAAGGGCCGCAAGATTGAGGAAGGAGTTTCCTGAAGCAGGATAGTTTTTTTATCCGAAGTGCTTATCAAAATCGTTGTGTGATCCGATCCAGACCCAAATGACTGTTTCTCCGTTGCGCTGACCTACTGCTCGGTACTGCTGATTGATTCTTACGGACCAGACATCTTCGTAGCCAGCAAGCTTCTTGAACCTGAGAGATGGATGAGCAGGGTTTTCAGCAAAGAGCGTGTATGCTCTCTTGGAAGCATCACGGATGCGCTGATCTAGCTCTGCATATGACCGCCAGAAGCTTGGTCGTACCCTGGAGATCACAGCCGCTCGAGATCGAGTGGTTCATCAGCTTCTGCTGCTGAAGCTCTCAGAAACTCGTCAAGGCGAGGGCGAGGTTTGTTCTCGGCAATCAGACCCTCCCAGCGAGCATCATCCTGTTGAACAAGTAGAAAGCGAGCAAAGTCGATGACCTCCAGACGCTTCTCGGCTGGCAGGGCTTCGCAGACCTCAATGATTTCAGCGGTGGAGCCACTCATGGATGAAACCTAGCACGAGAGCCGCTTCTGCCGCAAGAGCTGGCATGCCAACTCCCGTAATGTTCCCGAGCACTAAAGCTCAGGAGAATGATACTTCCCGGTGGGGTTTTTCGAGCAAAAATTATTCGTGAGATTATGGAGATCGGAAAACTTTCTTCCACAGAATTTGCAGGCATATTCTTCCTTTTCAGAGCCTTCATAGAGGGAATGTTTCTTCCCGGTGGGGTTTTTCGAGCAAAAATTTCCGGTAAGGTTTGCAATGGTAGAGTTTTTCGTGCCGCAGTATTTGCAATAGTAGTTTGCCATAGTGGTGATGTGATGGTGGGTTGGGTTCTCTGAGCGAATTTTATTTTATCACCAAGCTGCGACTGCTGACAGGTCAATAACTGGGGACAATCTATTCTCTTCACCTCGCCATTATTTTTCTAGCTCTGAACGGCCAAGTCATACTCGTCCTCAGTCTTGTTGAATGTCCACGCGACGGCTTCCCTCGGTGTCCTGCATGATGGAGGCACACGCAGAAAATAGCTTTTAAAACGTAGACCATCTGGCATTTCACCTAGACGCATCATCATTCCGTCGTGGTTCACTTGAGAATCCTCACCGAATGCAGCAATAGCTTCCCTGACGCTCAGGCTTCCTTCTCTTTCAGGAGTCGAGTTGAGTAGTTCGACCATGACGATCGGTTCGTCATCCCGGAGTTCCTTCTTCCAGAGCCGTCCAAAGGAACTAGATCCAACCAACTTTGATTCTCCCTCCTTCAAGTATCTCTCCTGACCAAACAGCTCAATCATGACACGCCGAATTTCAGCGTTTTGTTCTTTGTCGATCTTGGAGGGGGTGATCATTTGCGGAGCCTCTATGATCCAGTCCGGAAGGATGACACCATGAGACGCATAGATCTTCCATCCATCGCGAAATGAAATGGCGGGGGCTCTATTGTTATGGACTCTCTCATCTTCATCCAAATGCACACTCTCTGTGCGTTCACAGATCCAGCAGATCTTTTCATGTGGCCAGAACCATCCGGCTGACTGACAGATCATCGAAATACCATTCAAATCTTCTGTCTCCCTTTGGAGACCAACGATGGTCTTGAAATAGTCAATGTTGGCCAACCAATCAGAATCATGTTGCCCGAAGATAGCGTGAATAAATCCATGAAATCTATCCTCCTGAACTCTTGGTTCTAGGCTTCCACCATATTGTCTTAATCTATCATCAATTCTCGCATGGATCCTTAAAGCCACATCGCTCCAGATTCCTCTATTTAGCATTGTTATGCCAAGCCCTCTTAATCGTAAAACATTCGATGTGATACCTTCACCAACACTATCATTTACGCTATTCCAAACACTTTGTTTTACTTTTCCTCTGATTCTTTTTCCTACTCTTTCTTTAATACTATACAAAATATTGTCTGTGACACTTCTCCCAGCAACCACAGTTCGAGTATCGGTCCTCTTTTTATTAGTAGCGGCAGATAAAGCATCTGATCTTGCAATCAACCCAGCTTTTGGGGAACCGCACCAGATAATCTTCGGAGGCGGCATTCCGGCGACTCGGTAAGCCTTGGTGATCCCCCGTTCTGCAAGCTTTCTATCTGCAGGCTCGCAGGATAGACCATAACCCCTCCATCTCTCGCGGAATTCCGGCATCCTGGCCAACTGCTTCTTAGTAAGGCTAGTGCTCATAGAGCTTATCAATCAGCGACCCTTCGATTATTCCACGCATCATACTCCCGCTGAAGAATGACACTGTAAATTCCAGGATCAAGGGTGATAGGGTTATGCTCTTCGTGTTCCAGCAGCGCTAACGACTCGGCGATCTCCACATAGCTGGCTTGAGTGTTCGGATCGCGGTAGAGGCGTGCATTGCCTTTACGAATAGCGTGGTGATGACCGGTAGCCTCACCATAGGCGAGGACAATGGCGCCGTTGGTTTCCACAAGCTCTGCCGATTTTGGTATGGATTCAACGCTCTCAAGGAGAACATCGCCTTGGCGGAAGAGTTTCTTTAGTGATGGTTTTGATTGTCTGGTGGTTTTTTTCATCAACAATCTTTTGCCACATCGCCACCCGATTTAGACACGACATTGAATGGGGACAGTTCGCGGTCTGGATAGATTGATCGATCTGGTTCATCCTGTGGTCTTATTTCCCATGACTATTCTCTCCAAGTCCAAGATCATCGCTTTTAGGCAGTGCCCGAAGCGGCTTTGGCTTGAGCTTCACCGGCCTGATTTAAAGGAGGTGAGTGATGCCTCGGAGGCAGCCTTTGAAATCGGTTATGAGGTGGGAGATGAGGCCCGGAAGATCTACGATCCGAAGGGAGAGGGTGCGCTGTTGGATGTCGAGTCCGAGGGAGTAAACGGCGCAATCGCTCGAACAACAGATCTCCTTGCCACAACACGCACTCCTATCTTCGAGGCTGGTTTTGAGGCAGCTGGGGGCCGTGCCTTTGCCGATGTCCTACTCCCTGATGATAAGAATGGAGAGCCTGCCTGGCGGATGATCGAGGTGAAAGCCTCAACCAGCGTGAAGGATTACCATCATGATGACATCGCGATTCAGGCCCATATCGCGCGTTCTTCTGGAATTCCTCTCACATCTGTCTCAATCGCTCATGTTGACAATACTTGGGTCTACCAGGGAGATGGCGATTATAAAGGTCTCCTTGCTGAGAATGACCTGACAGAAGAGGCTTTTTCCCGAAGCGCGGAAGTTGCCGAATGGATCTCGCAGGCTCAGGCCGTTGCTGTATTACCTGAAGAACCCGAAATCGAGACCGGGCCGCAATGCTCCGATCCCTTTGAATGTGGATTCTGCGACTATTGTTTTCGGGATCACGAGTGGCCCGAATTTCCGCTTTCACACCTTCCTGGCGTCGGCGCTAAAAGAGAGTCTGATTTTGAGGAGCTTGGTTATACAGACTTCCGTCTCGTACCCGATCATCTTCTCAATGAAAAACAAATGCGGGTCAGGGATCATACCATCTCGGGAGAAGCCTACTTTGATGCCGAGGGGGCAAAGGAGGCTCTGGCACCTTACGGATTTCCGGCACGGTTTCTCGATTTTGAAACAGCGCAATTTGCTGTTCCAGTCTGGGCGGGCACCCGCCCCTACCAGGCAATTCCATTTCAGTTCAGCCTCCACACCCTGGATGAATCCGGAAACTTGGAAGATACAGCCTTCCTTGATCTCTCCGGCCAAGATCCCACCTATGGCTTCTCAAAGGCGCTCGTGGAGAACTGTGGCAGTGAGGGGCCGATTTTCGTCTATCATCAGGGGGTAGAGAAGCGATTTATTCGTGAAATGGCCATTCGCCATCCCGAATTTGCCGTGGCTATGGAGGCGTTACTTCCGAGAGTTGTGGATTTGCTTCCCATCGCCAGAGCTCATTACTACCACCCAAGTATGAAAGGTAGCTGGAGCATCAAAGGGGTGCTTCCGGCGGTATGCCCTGATCTGAACTATGCAGATCTGGAGGGAGTGCAGGAAGGAAATGGTGCCATGGCCGTCTTCCGAGAGGCCATCCATCTAGAAACTGATTCTTCAAGAAAATCAAAAATCGAATCCCAGCTTCTTGCCTACTGCAAACTCGATACGCTGGCGATGGTGAGGTTGTGGGAGTTTTTTAGTGGGCAGGTGGATAAAGTCATCTTATAAGTGCCAGCCAAATCAGTGTCATGAAGCATGTCTTTCCTCCGTGCTTATTCGGTTCTCGCTCGTCCGAACCACAATATAAAGCCTTTGTGTTGGAAATCGGATAGTCACGAACGCCTCATTTAGATCATGTCTGGACTTTAAAATTTAAATATGACCAAACAAGAGTTAATCAATGCAAGCAGAGACCATTTGCGCCTCTCAGTGGCTTGTACCCTTAATATAGAGGCGACGAAATACCGATCCTCACTTGACACACGCACGGTCGTAAATAATCGCCTGAATAACGTAATGTCCTTGGGTTATAATACGGACTTCATTGAGGCATTAAAGGAGGCAGTGGAATATCAATGGTTAGGGAGATCACCATCTAGTAATGAGTTTGATGAGTTCGTTGAAGAACTGCGGGAATACAGAATTACTTTTCATAAAGAAATTGAGGCATATAGCTTCCTTTTTGAAGCTTACAATGAAGGTAAAGTACCCGATGATATTCTCGCAGAGATAAAAGTCCGTACTCCATTGAAGGAGGAATACAAAAACATCTAGCGGTAAGTCAGTGCGAGCTTTTTATAAAGTGTGCGAATAAACTAATTCCATAGAAACATCATATAATAAACGGAGCACCTAAAGTACGTAAGATGGCAACGCTATCTTATCATGACCACCGGCAGATTCGGTATTAGGTCAGCATAGCATTAAAATGCTTTATCGAGATTCTGAATTCCTGCCTCCAGTATCATTTGCGCGAATTCTCTTCCGCTAAAATGACGCACAGAGTGCTCCTTTGCTAGCCTTATAAATTCATCAGAGAATTCATCGGCGGTTGATACAACCCACCCGATGTTTGTATAACCGTCATCGAGACTATCCTTTTGATCTTTGTATTCTCTCACCTGCTGCACCGCCCAATCCGTAGTCATTCCTGTATGATGTTTTGCCTGAATATAATATATGGTTTTAAGTGGTTCAAATATAGCGATTATGTCAGCATCCCCTTGTTTATCCCGCTCGTTTTTTGCTGTTCTTATTACTGACGAAGCACCGAGTCTTCTAAAATACCACTCAACTAACGCTTCAAGTTTATCAGGATTGAGTTCTTTTTGGATACGCTCTAAAAGCTGATCTCTTGATGATTCAAGAATTTGAGAATGAAGATTAACAGGCTTTTTGTTCTTATAAGCATCTAGAGCTTTTTTTACACTTTCAGTGAGGTCCGTAATATTTGCATTAGTATTCCTGATTTTCATTCTAGAGGTCAGGGCTGAATCAGCAAAATCATACCTAGAAATATTAATTGCAATGGGACTTACCTTTCGGAAGAAACCTAAGTCGATATGATTATCTCCAATATAAAGACTATCATTTTTCAGTATCAAAGCTAAATCCGATTGAGGAATTTCGTCTAAACTGATGTTTTTAATAAGGCTAACCTCTCCTTCAATCCTGTATATTGAGAATGACCCCCACGAAGGTACTACAACCCAATCTCCCACCTGCATTTCGACTATGAATCTCCATAAGCTATGCCGAGAGCGCATGCAGCCGTATGTAGAAGCGATCTCCTCTTCAAAATAGTTTCCATCCCCAGATTTAGTTTTTTCCAAGAATTCAGAGCTGGCAACATCTGAAAAACCAATAGTTAGATTGCCATTCTCAATTAAAGGATATGATGCCTCCGCTTGATGCGAAATACGGTGGAGCCAGATATTCATAATATATGATGTATAATTTGATAGCAGTTTATCTTATTTCCCTGTCCCCTTGCAGGTTGGGCAGACGAGCTTCTTATCTCCTCCACATGAATGGCAGGATTTGCCATTAATCGTACCTCGTCCCTGGCAGACAGGGCATTTGATCGTCTTCGAGTTACCACAAGTTTTGCAGGACATATGATTTGATGGCGCGGGTTTTAGGTTTGGTCGCTTGCGGCGTTTATCCGCTGCAAAAGGGGTTGACCCGCAATAAAGGGCTTTTGTTTTGTGACTGTCAAGTTACTACGCCCGGGTCCTGTCGGACTCATGGATCGTGATGAAATCCTCATCTGCACAAAGACGATGGCCCTTCCAGAATCCTTCCTCCTATTCTGAGAGGATTGAAGCAATTTCCAGTTGATCGGATGGCGTTCTCCCTCAGGTCGGAGCCAGAACCACCAGAGGAAGGAAATCGGCCACCCCGTCAGAAGTACCAGAAGGAGTGCAGTCCACCCCTTCTTGCCCCGCTCCTCTGCGTCCCGATAGAGCCAAACGAACGAGGCGACCGAGAAGTAGATGACGGCCACAATCAGTGGTAACGCCAGAATCGCCGGTTCCGAGAACCGGATTCCGTAAAACTCAAGCGATAGAGGAGCCAGTAATGCAGTTGTCATCGCTTAAAGTTTCTTTGCGGGTTTGATCTCCACCCCATCCGTCCCCTTCCTGAGAAAAGTCGGGATGTCGAGATCTTCGCTTCCATCGAAAGAGAGATTTTTTCCTGAGTCTCTGTCTTTTCTCAGCGCCGAAAGGTACTCATCATTTGAGCGAAACTCCCTTTTTGGCTGTGGCTTGCTGACTGGTTTATTCATGATATCCAGGGATTCAGAAGTGCCACGAGTGTGTTTCATCGCATAGATTGTGATGCCAATGGCCGTCGTGAAGTCAGGATTTATGATGATGCGATTTGTCCCAATCACATTACGAGCATGCCCGAGTTCAACGGGTAGTTTGAAGACCTCTTCTGCCACGCTTGGAATCCCCCTCAACTTTGAACCACCGCCCGTCAGCAGCACTTTGCAATTATTACCAGTACGGCTTTCCCATGTTCCATGTTCATCGTGTGATGCTATCTCATCACGAATTTGCTCAAAAAGTTCCCGAACGCGAAGGTGAATGATCGCGTCAAGTGAGATCCGGTCGATTTCGTAATCAGGATTTCCATGTTCCCGTGTCAGTATCACGGTTTCCCTTACTGATTGCTCTGAAAGCTTTGCAGAACCTTTTTGTATTTTGAGAAATTCCGCCTTTGCGATAGGAAGTCTCAGGCCGATCGAAATGTCATTTGTGATATGATCTCCTCCCACCGGTATCATCCCCACTGAGCTGGGAAAAACTCCGGGTCTAACGACATATTCGGTAGTCCCTCCGCCTAGATCGATGACCACGACGCCTATCCCAGTCTCACTCTGAAGAAGAAGCCCTTGAGCAGAGGCCAACCCACTTGGAACTAAAGATAAAAGCTCAAGTTGAGCTGATTTTAGGCAGTCTAGGATTCGCTGAATTCGGCTGCGCTTCCCCCTGAAGAAGTGACAATCGACTTCTACGTAAGTTTCCTGCCCATCTTTCACTTCTCTGAGTATGAGTTGGCTGACATCTTCCTCATTCGACATAATCGCAAAAGAATCGGCTGGAACTTTCCTTCTCATAGCCCTCTCCAGCTCAATCCTGATGTCTTTCATCGAAACTTCAGGTAGTTTTTTGGGGACGATCAGACTACGCCTAAAACTAGTGCTAAAGATGTCGGAACCAGTGATCGCCACTGATACTTTTTCGATCTCTATCCCAATTCGGGCTTCAGCTTCTCTAATTGCCATTCTGATGCACTCGGCAGCAGCAACCGGATCAACAATCTGGCCTTTACGAACTCCACGGGATGGAGCCACTGCAATCCCCAAGATCCTGAGTGTTCCATCGCGCATTTCTTCGGATACACACACCGTGATCTTCGATGTCCCGATCTCAAGCCCGACATGGATCTGATTTCGTGCTGTTTTCATTTCAGTTCAAGAACTGGATTTCCTTGAGTACTCCGATTGCAACGGTCTTGTTGTACTCCCTTACCATCCCGCCAAGTCGAAAGACATCAATGAGCCACCAAAGGCCAAGTCCACCCATCGTTCCCCAAAAAATGAGATTCAGCCAGACCTTGCCCAGATAGAAATAATGAAAACACGGGATGAGCAGCATCAACCAAGATGCAATGAAGGTGGATTTCCTTTTCTTCCGGAACTCCGCAACGAAAGCTTCCTGTGTGATTTCATCCATGGTGGAGAGCTTGCGGATCACGGCTTCGGAGAGTTGATTTCTGATGCTGTTGGGTAGATCGATCATGGAATTGATCTTTTCTCTAACCATCACATCCCGCTAGGTCAGCAATTGGGGACAGTTCAGCACTCCCCCATTGAATTTGATATTGGCGACCAGTCCTCCCCCTTCGACTATCCCTACACCTATGCTCTCTTTATGGACATCGAGTCCAGGATAGGATGTATTTGCTTCATGGTGTGGTTGCTTGCTCGTACCTACTTTACTGGTCTCTCACGCCAAAACTCAGCGTCCATAAAGTCTATCTAAAGCATACCCTATGACCTCAGTCGCCAGTTACACCGATGACCTAGACACAGCAAAGCAGTTCCTCGATTACCTTCGTCCTTCGGCCGATCACTGGGATACCCATATTTCAGGTAAACTACGTTGGGTATTCCGTGGGCAACGAGATGCATCTTGGCGGCTTCTTCCTTCTGCATGGAGGGATTCACCAACGGTTAAAGACGAGATCAGACTATTGAGCAGCACCTATGGTGCTGAGGGCTTCGCTGATTTTCGCCACTTGCTAGACCGCTGCCGTCTGGAAGTGCCCGACAGGGTCGCGGATGTTAATGAACAGTCGGAGTCAGAGCTTCGGATGCTTCAAGAGTTTGTTGCCCATGCAAACATCGCCGGCATATCCTTCCCACACTCCTCTGTTGAGCTTGAGATTTCGGATTTTGGGTTTGTGGCTACAGCCAGCCATGTGGATAAATCCTGCTACGAAGGATTCAAACATAGAACATGCCCTTTCTTTGACGTGGCGCTTAAGTCTCAACGAATTGACTTGCCAGAGGAGCTCGCGGCTGAACTGCCGGAAGATATAAGAATGCTTTTTGCGCCTTTAGGTGATTGCTGGCCTTATATAACCAACTTTACCATGCAGAATTCTGTTGCGGCCTTAGCACAGCACCACGGCATTCCGACAAGACTCCTTGATTGGACCCACGACTCACGTAAAGCGGCATATTTCGCTTGTGCCACTGTCTCCGAGACAGACTTGGATTTGCAAGATGCACGTGTTGCTGTCTTTGGATTGAACCCCTTTATGCTGCGGAATCGTTCCATCGCTCTCTCCGACCTACAAGCACACATAGATAATCCAAGTGCAGTAGAGCTCTTCTTCTCGACTCACTCGTTATTCGTTGAAAAGACAGTTACCACATCGTATCTAGCGGCCCAAGAGGGATTATTCACCTATCCTGACTACGCAGACTTACACCGTCTACAAACGGGGCAATACCCGACCATTGATCGGAGCCTTGAGCTTATGGCAGATTGGCGCAATCAACATACGGAGAAAGGAGGTTACAATCCCGACATTCGCGACTACCTTCGAAAGGTCACTCTACCATACTCAGAGATCGACACACTTATGGAACTCCTCGACGATGAGCGGGTGCTTCTCACCACACTGATGCCCAATCTCGACAGGTTCAAGGATTCAATGCTCTCAAGGTCAAGGAGACGGCAACGTATGAAAAATAAAAGATAACGAGCGCATCGACCTACCCCCTACCAGCCGGTCATGCGGGATGTTGGGTTTAATAAGCGATTCCCCTAAATATGACTCAGTGGATTATTGATAACTGGCACGCAGTCGCCGGGTGGAGTGTCACTACTGCTATTTTAGGTATTGGCACATGGATCAGCGTGCATTACGGACAACTCTGGAAGTCGTTCAGATGGTTCCAGAAGCAATTTTACCTTCGCGCGGAGAACGCGATACTCACACAGAAGATTGAGGAGATACAAAAGTTCGCGACGATAGCTACATCTCGCGCGGAAAAGGCGGAAGCGGAGAACGATATTCTCAGAAAGCAACTTGAACCACCCGACATTGAACTTTCTGAAATCAAGATTATCAGGCTTTTGGCGGTTAGAGGATACGGAATTTCCAGAGGTGGACTGCGCACACAAACTGGCCTTGAACGAACTAGAGGGGATTACCATATCAACCGATTGGAACGGACATTTCATTTTATTCATGAGAGAACCTTTGCAGATGCACGACCACCGATCTATGAACTTACGGATGTAGGCAAGGCGTATGCCGTAAAGAACGATTTGGACAAACCTCAATAAGAAGTATGGGAAGGAGCTCAAGCAGTTTGAGGCTATGCTTGCTCGTTTAGGGAATAGAGGGTGCTGCGCTTGTTGCCTTCGATGTAGAGGAATCCTGTATTGGCTTTGAGGAAAGCAGTGAAGCGGGGGCGGGCGAGGCTGACTTCCTTGAAGATCACGGCTGATGAGACCTTTTTGCCTCTGGCCAAGATTGTGGAGTGCTTGGACTTTATTTCCTCATAGGTAATCTTTGGAAGGGTGCGACGGGTGCGCTTTCCGGAAGGGTCGGCTTTTACCTTGGGAGTTGCGGCAGATGTAACACCAAAAGGGGTAGCGATCAGACCGAATAATCATCCTGCTTTAATCAGATGCTTAGTGAGAAACGAATTTAAAGAAATAGCGAAAGTTTAAATTCGTTTTTCCACAAATGTTGCTGATTGTTGAAGCTAGTGGTTTCCGCTAGATAACAGCGGATTAAGCAGGCGGTTGATCTATAACATCAGGAAGTAGAGTTCAAATACTTATTCAGCGAAGTCCAAACTCTGCGATTATTGCTGGCCTGCTTGCAAGAAGACGCTCCAAGTGACTTTCGGGCCACATTTCGATGCGCAGCGCTCTATCAGAGAGATTTGATTTCTCAATCATTGAAACTGCATCTGAGGTAAAACGCCCGGAGGTTGCGATTACATGTATGTCGACTCGCGGAGGTTCCCACATGGCCATCTGTTCTTTAAGGGTTGCAATCTCGGTTGGGCCGACGCTTTTAGACTGCCAGTGCTTACACTGGATAATAACACGCTGCCTTAAGGTGCCACTGAGTGGGTCGGTGTAAACACGGTAAACAGAAAGATCCCTGCCACGATCTGGCGCATTTGTTTTCATGAGCCACTCAGGGTTTTCATACTCATTCTCTGAAGAGATGAGGGCAAAAATCAAGCGTTCAAACTCTTCTTCCGTCAGACTGGCCCATTTTAGCTTTGTTGCCACGGAGCCGCTCGGCTTTGCCCGCACCAATAAACCGATGTCTTCGACTTCGACCGGCACCGGCTCAGTCTCACCGTACATTGATTTGCGTAAGCCAGTTTTCACGCTTGGCCAATCATGATCAACAATGTCATGAATATCGCCCAGCGTGCCGAAGTGCATGTGTCGAAGAAGATCTGACCATCGAGCCGGTTTCGAGATGCTACTACCAAGTAGGGTCTCGATTTGCGCGATGTTTTGTTTCAGTTCGTCTAGCTGATCTTCAGCGACAACTTCACTAACCTTGTTTCTAAGTAGTTTAGCAAGATCGCGAACATTTGAGTCAATTGCATCAATTAAAATCACTAGTTCATCTCGAATAAGTTGACGTCTTTTTTGATTGAATCGATATCGGTATTCACGAAGTAACTTTGATGGCTCTTCAATCTGTCGTTCTACCGACATAATGCATTCGAGCTCACCAGATTCTTTTGCATCAAATCGATTTTGTGCGATTTCATCCAATTCCATGAGATAGATTGGGGGAGTCCAACCATCAATTTTCGGCAGTGCTGCAAGAAGTATTTTAAAGTTGCGGCTGCGCTCCTCATAGTCTTGAGAGTCACCGAAAACTATGTCATTGGGAATTAAAGTGCAAATTTCAGCAAGAACCTTATCCGCCTTATTCAAGTTGGCTTCGGTAACCTCAAAGTGACGAATCGCGTCATTTAATGAACTCTCTGTCATTCTCATCCAGGAATATAGATAGGCCACATTGCATGTCGAACTCAGTCATACCCAAACAGCAATGTCAATCGCGCATCAGTCCGAACCAAATACCCAAGAGCTCCATCTTTTCCGCAGACTCTACTAAGGGAGGGCTATTCGGGAGCAGAAAATCGAAATTGCTCATGAGATGCGATTGATACGGTTTTCCGCTTCTTCCAGAATAACAAGCATGTCTTCGAAGGTTGGAGGAGACGAAAAGAACATCGGTTGCATGGCAGCATAATCTCGCCGCAGTTCGGGAATCCGGCTTTCCTGCGGAAGAATACGCAGAGTCCCTGGAATAGCAGTTTGGTAATTTGCCCATGAGGAGACGAAATACCGGCTCTTATGGAGTCTCACTCGTTCAAGCAGATCGAGACGAGCCAAGGCATCATTTTTCCGTGGGTGCATCCAGAGAGCGGCAAAGTCCGCATAGTGCCTGGCAAACCGGTCTCGAAAGGCTTGATCTGCAGGGCGGTGATATTCCGCGTGAAGGATTGTCGCCTTTTCCCAAAAAGTGCGTTCGATTTCCAATGCGACCACATCTGCATGGAAATCATCGAAGCTCTCCGGGGCCAATGCTGCAACCATGGCAGTGATGCGATGCGTCCCCGTGGGGCGTTGATCAGTCAGCGATCCGAATTCGATCTTCACCACCGGGGCGATATACACCCCGGCAGGGACGGCTTGGGGATAGGAAAAATAGAGAACCGGTGATCGCGTGGAGGCTTCCAATTCGTAGGTAAGCCAGTGGCCGCCATCCTGCTTGTTACCGAGCATTTTACTGACCTCACCTTCCAGTTTTTCACGGAAATTGGTTTCAACGGCTACCGCGCACGCATCGCTGATTTTTTCCATCCGCTTGCGGCGTTGACTCGGGCTGGGAGCATCATCCAGATCCTCCTCACTCCAACCAAGCGCACTCGGCAAAATGGCAAGATCTATATCTTCGGAAAATCTCATGATCGCACCGAAAACCTTTGAAAGGGAAGTTCCTCCCTTGAAGACGCACCCTTCTTCAAGCCCTGGTGTGGCAAAGATTCTCCCCAACAACCAGCAGACCCAGAAATCCTTCTCCACGATATAGGAAGGGATGTTCGAGGAGATCGCGTATTGATCGATGAAGAGCGCCCTCTCCTCCGTTGGCTCCTGTGAGAATAAGCTCATGGCATTACAGTGAGCTTGCGATGATGTGCCTCAGATGCGGGTGCATCCAGGCAGGGGCTTTTGGCAGATCCGCCTGCACTTTTTTGCGCTCTTGAGGGGTCAGTAATTTCTGCAAATGCTCAATCCTTTCAGCGCTAATATTTTCTTTTCCGATGTTTCGCAATGCCGAAAAGACCATGGCACTCGTCGGGGCTGGAGCAGTGAGCTTGCGAGCAGAACGGTGCCGCAGTTCGATCGTCACGGGCCCAGCCTTGATCGTGCGTCCACGACCGGAAGTCAGATAGATCAATCGTGCGGGCACCTGCTCGGTCAGTCTCATCCGGTTGGCAGCATACGATTCGTGTTCCTGAAATTTCGTTCCATCCCTCCGGGAAATTGCGGCAAGGATCTCCTCTGGACGGGCGTGGAGAATCCCGAGCTTCGGATGCTTCTTTGGGTAGTCATAGAGCCCTCGATCCAGTCGCCTGATCACCCCCTGACGAGATAGCCTCAAGAGATTCATCCCCACCGTCTGAGGCGAGCCAAGGTCCAGAAAGTCCGAGGGTGTAAAGACCCAGCCTTCCCCCTTTCGGCGGATTCGAGCAATGATCTTCATGCTTTTCATGATGAAAAAGAATTATCTTTTATCTGTTAATAAAACAATATCGTTTTTTTAACAAATAAGAGTTCTTGGTGCCGAGTCCTACGCCACGGAAGACGCGGTACTGAAATCAGCAAAAATGGGTGTCTGCTGAGCTCAAATCAACAAATAACTCCGAAACATTCACCCTAAAATTGGCCGGAAAGCGCGCTCGTCTAAAATAACGGTTCGAGATAGGAGTATCTGATGCCGTGGATATTTGGATTCATTCTTGCACTGATTCTCGGTGCATACATGGGTTCGGGCGGGTTCGTCCTCGGTGGAGCCATTGGCATTTATCTAGGATTCCGCTTGAAGGGCGGGAAAGCGCGTAGCCGCCAGCAAAATAAAAAGCCCCCTGCCACGAATTACATAAA
>Ga0007801_10000058_pt1 | contig 29995 bp, 27 predicted proteins | sample CryBogmetaGMA2M_FD_60372 | JGI IMG/M metagenome (GOLD analysis project Ga0007801, IMG submission 60372) | Freshwater microbial communities from Crystal Bog, Wisconsin, USA - MA2M | ecosystem: Environmental > Aquatic > Freshwater > Lake | place: Crystal Bog, Wisconsin, USA | collected 2009-07-06
TGCTGAAACGACCAATGGTTGAACGGCGCCAGCCGCCAATTCGCTATCGATACGCCTTCTGGCCGGATGAGTTTGCCCATGATTCATCTCCCCACGCCGGTAAACGCGGGGCTTAGGCTGAAAAAGCGTGCTCCATCGCGTTGATCAACACCCATATAAGGGTTGATCCGAATGATCAAATCTTAGACCGTTCAAGCGTGTTTAATGGCTCAAGGGCGAACGCGTTCAGGCCTTTTTTTGAGGCATCAAAAGCGGTTGGCCGCCTGGACTCTGGGCCTGCTTATAGGCTGAACCCCCAGATTTCGATTGGTTCTTATCGGCTTTGGGCTTCTTTGACTCTTTATTGCCCTTTAATTGGCCTTTTGCCATCGAACTCTCCTGTTGTTGAAACGGCCATGATCGATGGTCGAGTGCGAACATAGCACACAATCAGGAAGGAATGCAGGAAACGCTCATTTGTTCCCCGGCGGATCATACGATTTATCGGTATTGAAACCCATGCCCCTTAACGCGCTATGGGTTTAGGCCAAAAAAAGACCGCTCTTGCGAACGGTCCAAAGTCTAGGGAGGAAACGCCCCTTGGGGCATTTTGCAAGGCAAGAGCCTCAACATAGAGTTTGTCTATGCTCCTGCCCCAAAAGGAGCAATGCCGAGACTACTGAATATGTATTTAAATTTTATGCACAGAGGCACAAATATCAGTCATATGATTAAAAATGAGACGAGGGCTTGTCATGGGATGCGCCTATTTTTTTAATCCGGTATCTGTAAGACTAGGACTTTAAGGAGAGTGGCGGATGAAGGTCGTGCCGATGACGCACACGGTTTCCGCAGTCTATTTTGCTGACGAAATCAAGCACATTATCGATATCCTCGAAGCCAATGGCTACGATACCTATGGGATGGATTTCACCGATATTGTCGCCCGTCGCATCGGCGACGCTTTTGCGCGCAAGGTCGAAGGGACTGGCGCGCGGATTAAAAACCATAGCTGGGAATTAAAGGCGGATCGAAGCCTGCGGATTAAACTCTATCTTCCTCACGCCGAGGATGTGCCGTTGGTTGAGGCGCTTTTAAAGGCCAATACTGGCGGTTAGATTGATCGATAGGCTTTTATAATGGGTGTCCGAAAGCGCGGGTCGTCTGGCAATTCGGTGCCGAAGATTTTTTCAATTCCGAGCACCGCATCTACCATCGCCTCAGGGTTTGGCGCGGCGGTGTCCAAGCGCTGCTTTATCGTCTCGGCCAAAGGATCTCTAAGCTCTAACGGTCGGCCCGTCCGGTCATATCCTCCAGCGTAATGGATGAAGGAGGCGATCCCGTGTGCAAGGCGGCCGAGCGGTAAGCCCATTGTTATCCGATCCCGTGCCGTACCCAAGAAGCGTTGCGGGATTTTTTGGGAACTGTCGGATGCAATTTGGCTCAGCCGATGTTTTAAGGCGGTGTTTCGGAAGCGATCAAGCAATGAGGTTCGATAGGCCACAAGGTCAGCTCCATCGGGAACCTTGAGTGTTGGCGTGACATCTTCTTCCATAAAGGCCGCGATGAGCGGGCCAAGGTGAGAATCGGCCATGACGTCGGCAACGGTTGAATGGCCAGCGCGGGCACCGAGATAGGCCAGCATGGAATGCGCCCCATTTAATAGCCGCAGCTTCATGGATTCATAGGGGGCCACATCTTCGACGAGTTCCACGCCAACGGAGCCCCAATCTGGCCGACCTTGTGGGAAGTCATCTTCGATAACCCATTGGGTAAAGGGCTCGGTGACAATCGGCCAAGCGTCTTTAAGGCCTGTGGCGTTGGCCACGAAAGCACGGTCCTCATCCACGGTTTGGGGTACGATGCGGTCGACCATGGTGGAGGGGAACGCGACGTGCTCAGCCATAAACTCGCCGAGTGCTGCATCTTGCAGGTCCGCAAGCCGGATGGCGATGGCGCGTAGCTTCGCCCCGTTGGCGGGCAAATTATCGCACGACATGATCACAAAGGGTGGCAGTCCGCGCTCGCGGCGTAGCCGTATGGCTTCGACGAGAAAGCCCGGTGCAGAACGTGGGCTGCGAGGATTGGCGAGATCGTGAAGAATATCGGCATGGGTCTCGTTTAACAGGCCCGTTGCCGGGTCAAGGCAATAGCCCTTCTCGGTCACGGTTAGGGAGACGATTTTGACATCGGGCTCCGACATAGCTTCGACCAAGGCCTCGGGATTCTCTGGCGCTACCAATTGTTGAATGATCGAACCAATGACGCGAAAGGCCGTTCGCTCACTATTTCGGGCGGCAACGGTGTAGAGCCCGTCTTGGGGCTGAAGCGCGTCTCGGGTTTCAGGTGAGCGTAGGCTAGCCCCTAAAATGCCCCAGCGTAGATCGCCGCTTTCAAGGATATCGTCGGCATAGACAGCCTGATGGGCCCGGTGAAAACCGCCAAGGCCTAAATGGACAATGCCGATTTTAATCTGTGTTCGGTCATAAGACGGTCGCCTTATCTCGGCGGGTAAGGCGTCGAGCGTTAAGGCCGAAAGCCTCTTCACGAAAGCCGCTCGACGGCGCGAATTACGCCGCGTAACTCGCCTAGCCCTTTGAGCCGACCGATCGCGGTGTAGCCGGGCGTCACTTTTTTCTTGAGATCGTCGAGCATGCGGTGGCCGTGATCGGGGCGAAACGGTAATTTTGCATCCTCAGGTCGTTTGCGATCCTCGGCGATCAAAGCACCGATCACGCCAACCATATCAACATCGCCATCGAGATGATCGGCCTCAATGAAGGATAAAGGATTACCCACATCGCGCTTGGTGGAGCGCAAATGGACGAAATGGATGCGCGGCGCAAAATGGCGGGCCATCGCGACGAGATCATTATCGGGTCGAACACCCAGCGATCCTGTGCAAAAACACATGCCATTCGCGACACTTGGAACGGTATCAAACAGCGCCTGGTAATCCTCGCGGTTTGAGGCGACGCGCGGTAAACCAAACAGCGAGCGCGGCGGATCGTCCGGATGCAATGTGAGTTTGACGCCTAGTTTCTCTGCAATCGGCGTGACAGTTTCGAGAAATTCCACCAAATGGCGGCGCAACACCTTGGCGTCAATGCCTCGATAGGCGACGAGTTTCTCGCGGAACCCTTCAATCGTTAGGGGGTCGGTGGTTGAGCCCGGCAACGCACTGGCGATCACCATAATGAGATGATCGATATCGGCTTCACTCATCGCGTCGTAAACCTGCTTCGCTCTTATCCGTGTGGCATCGTCATAATCGGCCTCCGCGTCTGGGCGTTGCAAAATGAAGAGTTCGAAGGCTGCGAAACGGTCTTGGTCAAAGCGTAAACAGGTGGCACCCGTTGGCAGTTCAAAATCGAGATCGGTGCGCGTCCAGTCAACGACCGGCATGAAATTGTAGCAAACGGTTTTAATCTCCGCTTTTGCAACGGCCTCAAGGCTGGCGATCCAGCCTTCGATGGAGGCTTTCGCGCCTTTGCCCAGCCTTTTGACGTCGTCCGGTATCGGAATGCTTTCGACAACCGACCATGTTAGCGGCGTGCGACCGGCGGGCGTCGTATCGATCAGATTCTTGCGTTCGGCAACCGCTGCCTCGGTCCAAACGGTACCGGGTTTGAAGTGATGGAGCGCGTTGACGATATCGGTTGCACCCGCTTGGCGGACATCGTCAAGATTTACGGGATCGTTTGGACCGAACCAGCGCCAGGCTTGTTTCATGGATGATTTCTCCCGTTTGACCTTTAAAGAGGGCGATAGCCTAAGATGCTAACCAAAGCCGTTCAAAGACGATAGGCTGATTTTGCAAGCCCATAAGCCAATGCTTCGGCCAGCTCTCCCGCCTCATCCTCGCGCAGACGGTGCGTCGCAACGAGATTGGCAAGATAGGCACAATCCACCCGCCGCGCCACATCATGCCGCGCGGGTATGGAGCAGAAGGCGCGCGTGTCGTCGTTAAAGCCAACCGTGTTGTAAAAGCCTGCCGTTTCGGTCGTCATTTCGCGAAACCGCATCATGCCCTCATAGCTGTCATGAAACCACCAAGCGGGGCCAAGCCGCAGACAAGGGTAGTGGCCCGCGAGCGGGGCAAGCTCGCGCGCATAACTTGTCTCGTCCAGCGTGAAGAGAATAATGGTGAGATTAGGCTCGTTACCGACAAGATCAAGCATCGGCTTTAAGGCGCTCACATAATCGGTTCGGGTCGGAATATCGGCACCCTTGTCCCGACCAAAACGCTCAAAGAGCAGGCGGTTGTGATTGCGGCTGGAGCCCGGATGGATCTGCATCACGAGCCCGTCCTCTAAGCTCATTTTTGCCATTTCGGTGAGCATTTGCGCTCGGAACAATTCGGCATCCTCCGCGCTTGCTGGCGCGGAATATACACGGAAATAAAGTGCTTCGGCTTCTTGCCTGGGTAGATTGGCGGTTCTTGCAGTCGAATGGCCATGGTCGGTCGCGGTGGCGCCAAAGCTTTTGAAAAAGGCGCGGCGCTTGCGGTGAGCGTCAAGATAGCCAGGCCAAGTGCCTGTGTCCGTTCCCGTCACTTCGCCAAACCGCTTGAGGTTTTCCCGGAATCCTTCGAAGTCGGGGTCAACCACCGCATCGGGGCGGTAGGTGGTGATCACTCTGCCCTGCCAACCGGACTCGCGGATTTTGCGATGCGCATCAAGCGGATCCAACGCGCTCTCTGTCGTGGCGATCACCTCGATACCAAAGCGTTCGAACAAGGCACGCGGGCGATAGGCGGGCAGGGCGAGACGCTCTGCTATCCGGTCATAAACTCGGTCAGCATTTTTATCAGAAAGCGTTTCGTTTATATCAAAAAGCGTTGAAAAAGCGTGGTCCAGCCAAATCCGTGTCGGCGTTCCGCGGAAGAGATGCCAATGGGATGCAAACAGGCGCCAGATTGTGCGCGGGTCGATCTCGACGGGGCCACCATCGGTACGCGGGATGCCGAGCGCTTCGAGCGCCACGCCCTGCGAGTACAACATTCGGAAAATATAGTGATCGGGTACAACGAAAAGGGATGCCGGATCGGTAAAGGGTTCATTATCCGCAAACCAACGCGGATCGGTGTGGCCGTGCGGCGAAAGGATGGGTGTGTCCTTAATCCGCTCGTAAAGCTTGCGGGCGATGGAGCGGGTTGTCGCATCGACGGGGAACAGTCGGTCAGGATGGAGGAAGGGGTGCTGTGAACTCATGAAGCCCAATCTACCCTATCATGGGCTGCCGTGTGAAACTGATTGGTACTTGATGTTGACAAAATTTTTTCAACTCAGGCTTCCAATAAATAGCTCTCTTTCGGCTTTGTACAAAATTCTTACGCGGCGATGGATCGCGGCCAGATTGTTCTCTCCGGTGAAAAGGCCGAATTAAATCCGGAAAGCGTTCGTAAACTGCTCTCGGTCTAAAGGTTCCTGCGTAGTCTAACTATCTGGCGTTTCGACCCGTAGGTCTGGTTATGGGGGCGTTCAATTGCACGCTCACCATCCCAACCCACGGAGAATGATTATGAATATAATCCGAGTTCTTGCTGTCGGAGCCATTGCGTTCTCGCTCTCAATCGCCTCTGCCCGAGCAGCCGATATTGTTGATACCGCAATAGCGGCGGGAAATTTCAAGACGCTTGTGAAGGCCCTTGAAGCCGCCGATCTTGTGACAACCTTAAAGGGTAAGGGCCCCTTCACAGTATTTGCACCGACTGACGATGCGTTTGCGAAGCTGCCCGCGGGCAAGCTCGACGAACTCTTGATGCCCGCCAACAAGAAAGAATTGGTTTCCATCCTCAAATATCATGTCGTATCCGGCAAAGTGATGTCGACTAGCCTTATGGGTAAAAAGATGTCGGAAAAATCGGTTGAAGGCAGCGCCCTCACCATTGACGGTATGAGCGGCGTTAAGGTGGATGCCGGAATGGTTACCAAAGCCGATATCGAGGCCTCAAACGGTGTCATTCACGTTATTGATACAGTTCTCATTCCGAAAAAATAAAGCGTCGGAAGGCCCCGTCAATACGGGGCCTTTTTGCCTTTTTAGGTGGTTGGATTAAGTCGCGCCGCAGTTGCCTGCAAATGGTTCTTGAAAACTGTTGCTATGGGGGAAAGTCGCTTGCCGGTTAAATGAACGATGTACCAGTTCGACAGAATCGGAAATCCAATAATTTCCAAGATGGCCAAACCCTCGGTTGAGGGATCAGGGCTCAGCGCATGACGGGATAGGATGGAAAGCCCAAGCCCTCCTGCCACGGCCTGCTTGATCGCTTCATTCGATCCAAGTTCAAGCCTGACGCGTGGCTTGATGCGGCTTTGATCAAAAAAGCGATCAATCGCCATTCGGGTCCCAGAGCCGGCTTCACGCAGGATAAGATTATTCTTGGCCAATTCTTCGACAGGAATGGAAGCTTCTGCCGTAAGGGCATGGTTTACAGGTGCGATGGCCACAAGTGGATTAGCCAGAAAATCCTCACGCACAACATCCAGATCCGATGGTGGGATCGACATGACCGTGAGATCCACCCGATTTTCGCGCAACAGCGTCACCACGCCATCCCTGTTGAGGACTTCGAGCGCAATATCAATTTCGGGATGGTGGATGCAAAACTCACCCAGCATGCGGGGCACGAAGTATTTTGCAGTACTGACCACAGCTACGCGCAATTGACCGCGCTCAAGCCCATTTATGCCATCGACATATTGCGAAAAGGACTGCCATTCGCCTAGCATAGCGCGGGCGGTCTTGGCTAATTCCTTGCCCGCTTCTGTCAGATGGACCTGTTTGCCGATCACCTCATAGAGTGGCAGACCAATGCCAAGGGCCAACTCTTTAAGCTGCATGGATGCGGTGGGCTGAGTGACATGGCAGGCGTGCGCTGCCCTGCTCACGCTACGCTCATCGGCTAAAGCTAAAAACAAACGAAGTTGGCGGAAGGTCGAATGCATAGATATTTATCTATAGTAAAAGCTTTTAAAATCAATTTTTAATTATGCTCGTGAATTGCTAGCAAAGCCCGCCAGATGGAGGGCTTTTGATGTCAAACCTTGCCGACCCTGCAATTTTATTCTTTCTGTTCGGTGTTTTTGCCGGTCTTGTGAAATCCAACCTTGAAATCCCGCAGCCCATATCGCGATTTTTATCGCTTTACCTCTTGATGGCACTGGGACTGAAAGGCGGCTTTGCGCTGGCCCATTCGGGTCTCACGTTAAGCGTTGCTAGTGGCCTATTCGTCGCTCTCGTGCTTGCATTTCTGGTGCCGGTGATTGGCTACGCGCTGTTAAGGCGGGTGATATCTGGCTTTGATGCGGCGGCGATTGCTGCGACTTATGGGTCGATTAGTGCCGTTACCTTTATCACGGCCACGCGATATTTGGAGGACAGCGGCATTCCCTATGGCGGACATATGGCGGCCGCCGCCGCATTGATGGAATCGCCTGCGATTGTAATGGCGATCTTGTTTGCGAATTCCCTGAGAAAGCAGACTGTGGGAAGCGTGCAGCAGCACTCAGTGGGGAGCGTTTTGAAAGAATCCCTGACCGATGGTGCACAGCTTCTTCTCTTGGGCGCGATGGTGGTGGGCATTGTTTCAGGCGAAGCGGGCAAAGCCGCCATGCAGCCCTTCTCGGGCGATCTTTTCAAAGGCATGCTAGCGTTTTTTCTGCTCGATATGGGCCTTATGACAGCGCGGAATTTTCCGCCCTTCCGCTCGCTGTCACCTAGGCTTGTCGCTTATGCGGTTGGAGGGCCGGTGGTTCATGCCACGCTGGCTTTGGGTTTATCCACGCTGTTTGGCCTTTCGGCGGGGGACGCGGGATTACTGATGGTGCTAGCTGCAAGCGCCTCTTATATCGCAGTACCCGCCGTGCTGCGGTTTGCCTTGCCCGAGGCTAATCCATCGCTTTATTTTGGCCTCTCGCTCGGCCTGACATTTCCCATCAATATCCTCGTCGGTATTCCAACCTATATTTGGATCGCGCAGCAATGGCTTTAGTGATCGCCTGCGCTTGCCAGCCATGCAATCCAGTATTTGACGAAAGTGCGATGTTATGTGACGGTATTAGGGTAACGAAAAGACCGCACGAAAACGTTGCGGGCCATATAATCATTTGGGAGATGAAACATGACGATCCGTATTGATCGGCGGAAGCTCTTGGCCGCCACTGGTATGATGACTGTTGGTGCCCTTGCTGGTATCCGCCCCGTCTTCGCCGCAGGTAAAGACCTGACCATTGCCACTTCGTTGCCGAGCTTGGAATTTCCTTTCTTCGTTCATATGCAGAAGCAGTTGATCTCTGAAGCTCAGAAAATCGGCGGCATCAAGCTGATCAATATGGATGGTGAGAACAAGGCACCGAAGCAGACCGCCGACGTTGAAGCTGCGATCACCCAGAAGGTCGATGCCATTGTGATTTCGCCAACGGACGTGAACGCGATGGCCCCTGCGCTTGAAGCTGCGGTGAAGGCTGGCATTCCGGTTGTGACGATTGATCGTCGCGTTGCTAAGGTTGAAGGCTTGCTCGGCCATGTCGGGGCCGACAATGTGAAGGGCGGCGAGGCTCAGGCCAACGCTATCATCGCGGACTTCCCGAACGGCGCAAAAATTTTCCACCTTCAGGGACAACCCGGTGCAGGTCCTGCCATTGACCGCAACAAGGGCGTTCACAACGTCCTAGATAAGGTCAAGGACAAGTACCAGATCATCTTCGAGCAAACCGCCAATTTTGCTCGTGACCAAGGTCTCTCGGTGACCGAAGCCGGTCTCGCTGGCAAGGGCACGCCGGATGTTATCGTTTGTGCGAATGACGACATGGCGCTGGGCGCAATGGAAGCCTGCAAGGCGCGCGGCCTGAAGGACGTCAAAATCTATGGTTTTGATGCACTTCCTGAAGCATTGAAGGCGGTTAAGGCTGGCACGATGCGCTCGACGATCGAACAGTTCCCGGGTGAGCAGAGCCGCACGGCGATGCGTATTGCAGTAGCGTTCGCTCGTGACGGCAAGAAGCCTGAATCGGCTGTGACGCTGTTGACGCCCATCGCCATCACCACGACGAATTTCGACAAGGCAGAACGCGTCGGCGAAATGTAATTGTCCAGCCGTTTTTAGCTCTGGTCCGGGAGACAAGCGCTCCCGGACCTTTCTCCATTCGTTTTTTTATCAATCGCCGGAGTTTTGATTGTCCTCTGAAGCCCCTGAATTGTTGTTGAAAATTGATCATGTCAGCAAACGGTTTCCGGGTGTTGTGGCGCTTGATGACGTCAGCTTTGATGTGCGGCGCGGCGAAGTGCTCGGCCTTTTGGGCGAAAATGGTGCCGGCAAATCGACGATTTTAAAAATTATCTCGGGTGCGCAGCTGCCCGACCAAGGTCGCATTTTTTGGGATGGAAAGCCCGTCTCCATTACCAGCCCGCAAAGCGCGCAGTCGCTTGGGATTGTTACGATTTATCAGGAGTTCAACCTCGTTCCGACGCTGAGCGTGGCCGAAAATATCTTTATTGGGCGTGAGCCGCTGCATTTTGGGCGCTTCGTCGATTGGAAGAAGATGCGGGCCGATGCGCGAGCAATCACTCAGCGCATCGGACTTTCGATTGATCCCGATGCGCCGGTGTCAGAACTCTCTGTCGCTGAGCAGCAAATGGTCGAAATCGCACGTGCTTTATCGATCAAGGCGCGGCTGATCATTATGGATGAGCCCACCTCGGCGCTTTCGGGTGCTGAAGTGGACCGGCTTGTCGGCATCGTTCGCACGCTGCGTTCACAGGGCGTCTCGGTGATGTTTGTTACGCATCGGCTTGAAGAAGCGATGACCTTGTGCGACCGCGTTACTATTCTTCGCGATGGCAAGCTTGCCGCCAATTTGAATCGAGACGAATTAGCCATTCCGACTTTTATTGAAAAAATGGTCGGGCGTGCGGCTTCCAATCTCTATAGTCGCCCCTCCACGCGACGTCAGGCGGGCCCGGTGCGGCTCTCGATCCGAGGGCTGAAATCGGTCGTTACCGCTGAAAAACAAAGGGGCGTAGTGCTGAAAGGCATAAATCTTGATATCCGTGCCGGTGAAATTTTGGGAATCGCGGGCCTTGTCGGCGCGGGACGAACTGAACTCGCACGGGCGATTTTTGGCGCGGATATGAAAACCGCCGAGCGCTTCCAGATTGATGGCGAAGACGTGACCATCCGCTCGCCACGCGATGCAATGCGCCATGGAATCGGCTTGGTGCCGGAAGACCGCAAGCTCCAAGCTTTATTTCTTCAGCTTGCCATTCGGCGTAATTTCTCCGTTGCGTCGCTTGACCGCTTTATCCGGCTTGGCGTGTTTGTGGACGAGGCCAAGGAAGCAGCTGAACTACAGCGCTTCCGCTCGATGATGAATGTCCGGATGACGGGGCCGGATCAGCTGATCTCCAACCTATCCGGCGGCAATCAGCAAAAGATTGTGCTGTCGCGGTGGCTATCGCTCGATCCGAAAATTTTGATTGTCGATGAACCTACCCGTGGCATCGACATTGCCGCTAAGGCCGAGGTGCACGAAATTCTGGATACGCTCGCCAATCGCGGCATTGCGGTTGTGGTCATTTCGTCCGAACTGCCCGAAGTGATGGCGGTAGCCGACCGGATTGTGACGATGCGCGAAGGCCGTTTAACCGGCGAAGTCGCCCCGGAAGAAGCAACGCAAGAGAAATTAATGTCGCTGATGGCGCTCGATGACGCCACAGCGAAGGGATGAGGGGACTTTAACAATATGACGGACGCAAGCCGAACCATGGCCGCAGGTGGCGAAGCGATGATGTGGAAGACCATCGGCCGTTTTGCGCCATTGATCTTCCTGCTCGTCTTGATGCTGATCTTCTCGATATTGGAGCCGAAATTCCTTAATCCCACCAATCTTTTTAACGTGATGCGCCAGATCTCCATTACGGGGCTGATCGCGTTGGGGATGACGTTTGTCATTTTAACCGCAGGAATTGATTTGTCCGTGGGGTCCATTCTCGCCGTTTCGGGCATGGTGGCGGCGGCGGTGGCCAAAGGGTCGCTCGGTAACACGTTATCGCTCGGCGAAGATGAAGCGGTTGGCTATGGCCCGTTTGCTGCGATGGCCGCTTCCATTGCCGTTGGCATGTTTTGCGGGTTCATCCAAGGCTATGGCATCACATGGCTTAAGGTGCCGCCTTTTGTTGTCACCTTGGGCGGACTTTCGATTTTTCGCGGGCTGACGCTGTGGTTCTCGAATGGTGGTCCAATCTCGGGCTTTGAAAGCGATTACCGGTGGTGGGGGCAGGGCATGGTTGGCCCGGTTCCGGTTCCGGTGATCATCTTTCTGGTTGCTGCCATCGTGTGCCATGTCGTTTTACGCCACACGCGCTATGGGCGACATGTCTATGCGGTCGGAGGTAATCCGGAGGCCGCTCGGCTTTCTGGGTTGGCAGTCGACCGGATCATCATGTCGGTCTATCTGATCGTAGGCTTTTTTGCGGGCCTTGCCGGTTTTGTGCTCTCGGCGCGGTTGAATTCTTCTGAAGCAGTGGCCGGGATTGGTTATGAACTGACGGTTATCGCCTCGGTGGTGATTGGAGGTACTAGCCTCTTTGGTGGTGCGGGGTCGATTGCTGGAACGGTGGTGGGGGCAACGCTGATTGGTGTGCTCGTCAATGGGCTCGTTCTTAACAATGTCTCGTCCTACATTCAGAGCGTCGTGATTGGTCTGATCATCATAACGGCGGTTGCATTTGATCGTTTTGTGAAGACGCGTAAAAGGGCTTAAGTCCGTTATCCTTGGCCTTATCGCTACCAACGATTGCATATGAGGCATGCAGCCTATGTTTGTGCGATTGACGGGCTACCAACAAGGTACTAGCTTGATCAATAACGAAAATAACGGTTCAATCTTAGTAATTTAAGGGACGGAATGACGGTCGCACATCTCGCTGAAGCGGGTTCCCATGCTGTTGGTCATGTTCCTGCGCTATCGCTGCGTGGAATGACCAAGGCGTTTGGCGGCACTTTGGCGGTTGATCATGTCAGCTTCGACCTCCCCCATGGCGAAATTCTGGCTTTGCTTGGGCAAAATGGGGCAGGAAAATCGACCATCATCAAAATGCTGGCGGGTGTTTATAAGCCTGATGCGGGCGAGATGATGATGGACGGTCTGCCGCATGATCCGAGGGCTAAAGGCCATGCCATTGCGTTTATTCATCAGGATCTTGGCCTTATCGAGTGGATGACGGTCGCCGAAAATATTGCGATGGCCCAGGGCTACCCTCGCCGCAACGGATTTGTGGATTGGAAAGCGGTCGACGATATGGCGCGGCGTTCACTCGCCATGATCGCCTATGATATCGACCCACGTTTACGGATCAGCGATTTGACCCGTACGGAGAAATCGCTGGTCGCCATCGCACGCGCACTTGGCATTAATGCTAGCGTGCTGGTTTTGGATGAACCAACCGCCAGTCTGCCGCAAGATGATGTGAAAGTGCTGTTCGATGTGTTGCGCGGGCTAAAGGCGCGCGGTGTCAGCATGATGTATGTCTCGCATCGGCTTGACGAGATTTTTGCGATTTCGGACCGGCTTGTGGTGCTGAGAGACGGCAAACTCGTCGATGAGCGAATGACGTCGGATGCCGATCCCGAAGGGCTGATCGCTGCGATTATCGGAAGGCGGCCGGAAAGTGTGTTTGTGCGGCCACCTCAGCCAACCACGACGCCGCTTTTGCGATGCGAGGGCCTCAAAATTGCCGATGTTGGCCCTGTGAATTTTACGCTGCATGCCGGTGAGGTGCTCTCACTTGTGGGCCTGCGCGGTGCAGGGCAGGAACAGGTTGGTCGTGCCTTAATCGGCGATGACGATGTGCATCAAGGCCATTTTTCGATCCACGGCTTAAAATTAGTGCATGGCTCGCCCAATGAAGCGGTCAAATCCGGCATCGGTTTTGTGGCCGCTGATCGTGTGGCGGAATCAGTCGCCTCTGGGCTGACCGTACGCGAAAACATGTTCATCAATCCGGGAGCCGCGGGGCGGAGCCTTTTCTCGGCACGGCGTCCTGCCGACGAGGCCAGCGAAAGCAAGACGCTTGGGGCGGATGTTGGCCTTTCGCCGAACAATCCTGAAGCGGCAATTGAAACCCTCTCGGGTGGCAACCAGCAAAAGGTGATCATGTCGCGCTGGATGCGGATTGGTCCGGATGTTTTGGTGCTTGAAGATCCTACCGCAGGCGTGGATGTTGGTGCCAAAGCGGAGATTTATCGACTGCTTGGCTCGGCATTGGCAAAGGGCAAGGGTGTATTGTTGGTCTCGACCGATTTTGAGGAAGTCGCAGCCATCTGTCATCGTGCGCTGGTTTTCCAAGGCGGACGGATTGTCGCTGAGATTGCGGGTGCGGATCTATCGGTCGAATCCATTACCCGCGCCACGTCGCTTTCGTCCTCGGAATTGACTGAGGCTCCTCTTTCAAACAAGGTACATTAACCGATGAGCTCTTCCATTAAATCAACAGCTCTTGAGCCGACAAAGGCCGAGTTGGAACAGCTTTCAACTGCGCAAAAACTCTGGCGGCTTGCCCCAGTTTTTGGTCTTCCGATTTTTACGGTGATTTTGATCGTGCTGTTCTCGATCCTTTTGCCTGATACCTTTCCGACCATGCTGAATTTGCGGTCGATTTTGAACGATAAGTCGATCATTGCGATTTTATCACTCGCCGCCATGATCCCGATGATGGCCGGGCGCATTGATCTCACCGTCGGCTACGGCATTGTCCTCTGGCACGTGCTGGCCATTGCTTTGCAGACCAAGATGGGGATCAGCTGGCCGGTGGCCTGCCTTATCGTGATCTTACTTGGCTGTGTGCTCGGACTGATCAATGGCTTTTTGGTCGAGCTTGCCCAAATTGACAGCTTTATTGCGACCTTGGGCACTGGAACGATCCTGTATGCCTTGGCGCAATGGTATACCGAGGGGCGGCAGGTGATCGGCGTTTTGCCTAAGGGCTTCACCGAGCTTTATTCGTCGATGCCGTTGGGTATACCGATTTCTACTTTCTATGTTGTAATTCTGGCGTTGGCACTCTGGGCGGTTGCTGAATATCTGCCGATTGGCCGCTATCTTTATGCCATTGGGGCCAATCAGCGTGCGGCACTGCTTAATGGCATTCCGACGCGCCGCTATGTCATTGGCAGCTTTGTGGCGTCTGGTGTTTTGGGCGCGATTGCGGGCATTTTGCTGGCAGCGCGGCTTCGCATCGGGCAGGCCAGCGTTGGATTAGAGTTCTTACTGCCCGCATTGGTTGGCGCGTTTTTAGGCTCGACCACCATTAAGCCGGGTCGCGTCAATGTCTGGGGTACCATCATGGGCGTGGCCATCCTTGCTATCGGGATTTCCGGTATCCAGCAAATGGGGGGCGATTTCTACGTCGAGCCTCTGTTTAATGGCATTACATTATTGATTGCGATTGGACTTGCAGGTTACGCGCAACGCCGCCGAGGCAGTGTTACGCACACGCGCGCCCAACAACCGAATTCGCCGCCCACAACAGCCGCTTAACAGCTTTTGGGAACGGCACATCCTCTTCACGCCTCATCAGCGCGAAGTACAACAACAAACGGAGGAAATAACAATGAAACTTAAGCACTCTCTGGCGGTTCTTGCCGCTACTGTCGCGCTTCCGCTTTTGGCGGTTTCGGCTCATGCCGACGCGATTTCAGACGCTCAAAAGATCGTCGACGCAACGAGCACGCCAAATGCCCCTTGGGCAGGCCCAACCTCGGGTCCAAAGGCTGCCGGTGGCAAGACAATTATCTATGTCTCGACCAACCAGAACAATGGCGGCGCTCTCGGCGCCGGTAATGGCGTAAAGGAAGCCGCTGCAAAGATCGGCTGGACCTTTAAGCTCATCGACGGCAAGGGCTCCGTTTCGGGCCAGGCCTCGGCCATGTCGCAAGCGATTGCGGCCAAGCCGGATGTCATCGTTCTCGGCGGCGTTGATGCTAAGGAGCAGGCAACGGCGGTTGAAGAAGCGGGCAAGCAAGGCATCGTGATCATCGGTTGGCATTCGTATGGCCATACTGGCAAGCATGAATCCCTACCGATCTTCAACAACATCACCACCGATCCTTTGGAAGTGGCAAAGTCGGCAGCAGCTTTCCCTTGCGCTTCGGCCAAGGGCAATGTCGGCGCGGTTGTGTTCACCGACTCGAACTATGAAATCGCAGTGAAGAAGTCGAACGCAATGGCCGACTTCATCAAGGCTTGCGGCAGCGCCAAGGTGCTCGAAATCGTCGACACCCCACTCGCAGAAGCCTCAACCCGTATGCCGCAGCTGACCACGGCTCTGCTCCAGAAATACGGCAAGGCTTGGACGCATGCGCTTTCGATCAATGATTTGACCTTCGACTTCATGGCACCTGCACTGGCTGCAGCGGGCATTAAGGGTGATGGCAATCCAATCTCGATCTCGGCCGGTGACGGCTCGGAAGTCGCCTTCCAGCGTATTCGCTCCGGCGAATATCAGGCAGGCACGGTGGCTGAGCCTCTGAATCTTCAGGGCTGGCAGATTGTTGACGAAGCTAACCGTGCGCTCAACAAGCAGCCAGAAAGCGGCTTTGTTGCTCCTGCCCATCTCTTCCTCCCTTCCAACATCAAGTCGGACGGCGGACCAAAGAACACCTATGATCCAGACAATGGCTATCGCGATGCGTATGCCAAAATCTGGGGCAAATAAGGTTTAGAATAGGTGCGGCGGGGAAAATCCCGCCGCATTTTCTTGAATTGGAACATCCGCAGCCATTCCGCTTGTCAACCGGAATGTCTCCGTCTGTTTTAATCCTCAATGATACGGAGAGCTTTCATGTCCTCGCAAAACCTACCAAAGCCGGATGCGGCTAAAAATATGACCCTGATTGGGCATTCCGATCAGGGCGGTCGCCCAGATGGTGTGCAGCTCATGGTCAATAAGGGGCACGCTTTTATTGGTCATATGTTCTCGAAGGGTTTTTCGGTGGTGGATTGCACCAATCCGCGTGACCCAAAGCCCGTGACCTATGTCGCGGCTCCGCCGAATACATGGAACATCCATCTCCAGACTCATGGCGATTTGCTGCTCGTGATCCATGCGAAAGACATGTTCGCCGCCGCTGAATTCCAGGACGAAAAGGCCTATTACAAAGGGGCGCTTGGTGAAAAAGTTGGCACGGCTCAAGCCTCGACGGCTCCGGCGCGGGATTGGTCAGCCGGTATGGCAGTTTATGACATCAAGAACCCCAAGGAGCCAAAAAAGATTGGTTTCATGCCGGTTGAAGGCGGTGGCGTACACCGCATCTGGTATACAGGTGGACGTTGGGCCTATGTCTCGGTGCTGCTCGATGGCTTCACCGATTATATTTTTATGACGGTTGATTTGGCCGACCCAACCAATCCAAAGCCTGCGGGTAAATTGTGGCTCGACGGCATGAACACGGCGGCGGGTGAAAAGAGTTCCTGGCCAGCGACCAAGCGCTTCGGCTTGCACCATGCAACCGTCAGCGGTGATATGGCGTTTGGCGCTTGGCGAGATGCGGGTCTTGTTATGATCGACATCAAGGACCGGGCTAATCCATCACTGTTCCTGCACAAGAACTGGTCGCCCCCGTTTAATGGCGGAACGCATAATTGCGTCCACCTGCCCGACCGCAACCTGTTGCTTGTGCTCGATGAGGCGGTACTGGATGACTATGAGGATGGCTTCAAACCGATCTGGCTGTTTGATTTGCGCGAGCCATCAAATCCCGTTTCTATCTCGACCTTCCCAACGCCGCAGGAAGCCGATTACCGCTTTAAAGGTGGCCATTACGGACCGCATAACATCCACGAGAATCGTCCGGACGGATTTGTGTCCTCAACCACGATTTTCGCAACGCTGCAAAACGCAGGTATTCGTGTCTATGACATCAAGAACGAATATCGTCCCGAGGAAACCGCCTATTTTGTGCCTCCAAAGCCTCCAAAGCTGATTGATGGACGGCCTAACCGTCCGCTCGTCATCCAGTCTTGCGACGTCTATGTCGACAAAGAAGGCTTGATCTATTCGAACGATTACAATGGCGGCCTATATATTCTTGAATATAAGGGTTGATTGAAAATCGCGAAATTCAGGTAGTAGGATAAGGCGTCCTGGCAACGGGACGCCTCAGCTTTTATATGAAGATTGGAATACAGCAGTGCCGATTCAACTCTACGCTCTCGCACTTGGTGCCTTTGCTATTGGAACAACCGAATTCGTGGTCATGGGTCTCTTGCCGCAAATGGCGACCGACCTTGCCATTTCCATCCCAGTCGCAGGACTGCTCGTATCGGGCTACGCACTTGGTGTTCTTGTTGGCGCACCGATCATGACGTTGGGCACGACTAAGGTGGATCGAAAGACCCTACTGGTCAGCCTCATGAGCCTGTTTTTCATCGGCAATTTGATGGCCGGCCTTGCGCCCAATTATAGCGTTTTGCTTGCGGGCCGGATTGTTTCCTCGCTGATGCACGGGGCATTTTTCGGTGTTGGCGCGGTCGTCGGTGCCTCGCTGGTACCTAAAGAAAAGCAGGCGCGGGCTTTGGCGCTGATGTTTTCAGGTTTAGCGCTCTCCAATATTGTTGGTGTGCCGTTGGGCACCGCTATCGGGCAATGGGCCGGCTGGCGCGTAACGTTTATTCTCGTGAGCCTGTTGGGCTTGGCGGCCGGAGGACTTCTGTTTGCGGTATTAAAACGGCAAGCGGCTGATGCTTCGGGCAGCGTTGCTAATGAGCTTTCGGCGTTGACGCGCCCACCCGTATGGTTGGCGCTTGGAACCACGACGTTTGGCTTTGGTGGCGTGTTTGTTGTGTGGACCTATATCGCGCCAATTCTCGGCACGGCCACGGGTCTGTCGCCGGAATGGATTACCGGAGTGCTCTTCATCTTCGGGGTTGGATTGACACTTGGCAATCATTTCATGGGTCGTTGGGCGGATAAATCACTGTCGCTTGCGCTCATAGGCGTCCTCCTAGCGCTGATCGCGCTGTTGGCTCTGCTCTCCGTCACGATGGTTGCTTTCGTTCCCGCGACGGTCACAATCTTCCTGTTGGGGATGGCCGCTTTCGGGACCATTCCGCCTTTGCAGATCGGCATCATGCAGGCCGCAAAAGGCGCGCCGAATCTGTCATCCGCGCTTAACATTGGTGCGTTTAACCTAGGCAATGCAGGCGGCGCTTGGATTGGCGGGCTGCTGATTGGCGCAGGTCTTCCTTACCCCGCTTTGGCTCTTGCAGGGGCTGGTGTGAGCTCAATCGGGCTCATCTTCGCGCTGGTCGGACGCTCAAGCCGCTTCCGGTAAGGCCTAAGGTTAATAGTGTAAGGTGATTTAAAGGGATTAGGATTGCGACCGATGCCCCACAAAAAAGTTCTCTTCATCACGGTTGATCAGTGGCGTGGCGATGCCTTGGGATGCCTAGGCCACCCCGCTGCTTTGACCCCTCATCTCGATCAATTGGCTGCTGATGGCGTGCTGTTTCGCAACCATTACACGCCATCTGCTCCGTGTGGCCCTGCGCGGACGACGCTTTTGACGGGGCTCTATCCCTTCATCCATCGTTCGGTTCGCAATGGTACGCCGCTTGATCGCCGCCATACCAATCTGGCGCTTGAGGCAAGGCGGGCGGGGCGTGATCCGGTCTTGTTTGGATATACCGACAGTTCAGCCGATCCGCGTGAGATGGCGCCCGACGATCCGCGCCTTCGCAGTTTTGAAGGCGTGCTGCCGGGCTTTCGCCTTGAGGCAACGCTGAACGAGGGTGCATTATCAGGCTGGATGACGGAGCTGGCGCGCAAGGGCTATGACATGCCCGAGACGCTGTTTGAGATCTATTCGCCGCCCGATCCGACTGTTGACCGCAAACGTTTTTGGCGGGGACCTGCGAAATACAAGGCCGAGGACAGCGATACCGCTTATATTGCCGATAAGGTGATTGATTATCTTCGTCTGCGGCGCAAGGAAGACTGGTTAATCCATGCGGTATTTTTGCGCCCGCATCCGCCTTTAATTGCGCCAGCGCCGTATGATCAGCTGATTGATATCAACGTTCCGCGCAAACCGATCCGCAAGGCCAACCGCAGCGAAGAGGCCGATGGCCACCCTTATTTGAAGGTGTGGTTCGATGAGATGTCGCTATCGGGCTATTTCGATGCGCCGCTTGATATCCATGCACTGCCGGAGGGTGACCGTGAGGCGATGCGGGCTGTCTATTACGGGTTGATCGCCGAGGTCGACGCGCAAATTGGTAAGATCATCGATTATCTCAAAAAGACCGGTGAATATGACGAAACATTGATCATTTTTACGTCCGATCACGGCGAAATGCTGGGGGATCACTGGTGTTGGGGTAAAGGCGGATTTTTTGACGGTTCCAACCATATTCCGCTGATCATCCGCGACCCCGATACGCCAAAGGCGGCGCGTGGGCGGCAGGTTTCGGCATTCACGGAATCGATTGATCTGATGCCGACGATCTTGGAGTGGATCGGATCGCCGATACCATCGGAGAATAATGGTCATTCGCTGAAGGAATGGCTTGCGGGCGGCACGCCCGAACGCTGGCGGAAGTCTGTGTTTTGGGAGTTCGACTTCCGTAATCCGGTCACGGAGCGTTACGAGAAGGCGCTGGGGCTTTCGCCGGATGAATGCACGCTCAATGTCATCCGCGACCGCGACTTCAAATATGTACATTTCACGGCACTTTCGCCCTTGCTATTTGATCTCCAGAACGACCCCGGCGAACTCGTCAATTTGGCCGGTGATCCGGTCTATGCAGGCGTCATAGCCGATTACGCCCAGCGATTGCTGTCGCATCGTTTGCTCCATGCGGAGCGCACGCTCACCAATGCGATGCTGTCGCCAAAGGGTGTGATTTATCAATCTGAGCCGCGCGGGCAGCCGGATGCGCTCTATGGTTCATTACCGGAATAAGGAGTTATAGGCGATGCGGTATGAAATGATGCTGCCTCATCAGGTTCGGACCGCTATTGCCGAGAGCTGGCCTGTGGTTTTGCCACTGGGTGTGCTCGAATATCATGGCGAGCATCTGGCGCTCGGGATGGATACGCTGGCGGTTACGCGGATTCTTGATCTGTATGAAAAAGAACAACCAATTGTGATCCTGCCGCCCTTTTATTATGGGGCCGCCAGTTACGCGGTTGAGAAGCCCGAAGGGAAAGGTTCGGTTCATGTCGATGCCGAAAAAATCCTACCCTTCGCTAAAGAGATGTTTCGCGGGTTGTTGCGGATCGGGTTTCGCAATATTCACGGCTTTATTCACCATCAAACCGAGAATTTTGCAGCCGGTATGCCGACCGATCTCGCTTTTAAATTTGCTGGGCGGCAGGCGATTTTTGAATTCTTGGAGCGCGAGCGCGGCGAAGGCTGGTGGGGTAATGCTGCAATGGCGGATTACTATGCCGAGCATGCCAATGGCAGCGATCCGTTCAACTGGATCAAGATCCACCCGCTGATGACGGCCGATATCGTCGCTGAGTACCCGTTCGACCATGCGGGCATCGGCGAAACCTCGCTGATGATGGCGCTGTGTCCGGAAGGGGTCGATATGGCCCGACTTGACCCCGATGAATGGTATTCTGCTAGTGCCAAACAGGCCTCACAAGCACTTGGGGAAAAAGGTCGCGATTTAATTTTGGCTCATGTGCGAAGCGTGTTGAAGCGCTGAAATAGGTTGTTAGCTCAAAGCCTCCGGAATCCGCGTGCCATCGGCGTTAAAAAGATGGATCATGGTAGGGTCAGCCGAAAGCTTGACCGTATCTCCCACAGAAGGCGTCTGGCGGCCGCGCCACTCGGCAATGAGCGGTGTGCCATTGGTGCCGGCGCAATGGAGATAGGATATCTCGCCGAGCCTTTCCACAAGTTCGACCCGGGCGGTGAAGGCTTGATAGGGCGTATCACCAAATAGAATATGTTCCGGCCTTATACCGATGGTGACTGAGGTACCTGATGCTAACGTGCCACCGTTTACGGGCAGCGCATAGCCAAAATCGGCGGTGGCATTTAGAACGTCACCCGCTTGCGTCAGATGTGCTGGAAACAGGTTCATGCTCGGGGAGCCGATAAACCCTGCAACAAACAGATTGGCAGGGGTGAAATAGAGATCAAGCGGCGCACCGACCTGTTCAATACGGCCTTTGTTCATCACTACGATGCGGTCAGCTAGCGTCATCGCCTCGGTTTGATCATGCGTGACATAGATCATCGTCGCCCGCAGCATCGCGTGAAGGCGGGCGATTTCGACGCGGGTTGAGACGCGCAAGGCAGCGTCGAGATTGCTGAGCGGTTCGTCAAACAGAAACACATCGGGTTCGCGTACAATCGCCCGCCCGATGGCCACTCGCTGGCGTTGACCCCCTGAAAGGTCGCGGGGTTTGCGTTCTAACAGTTCGCTGAGTTGCAGCATGCGGGTGGCCTCGGCAACGCGCCGGTCGATCTCGTCCTTTTTCATGCCGGAGAATTTTAGGCCGAAGGTCATATTGTCCCGGACATTTTTATGCGGATAGAGCGCGTAAGATTGGAACACCATCGCGATTTTACGCTCGGCAGGTGCGAGATTGTTCACAACTCGGTCACCAATCTGCATGGTACCGGAGGTCACGGGATCAAGTCCTGCGATAAGCCGCAGCAACGTCGATTTTCCGCAACCAGAGGGGCCGACCAGAACCACGAATTCGCCGTCGGCAATGCTAAGCGACACGGCTTTCAGGATCTCTGCCGTGCCGAAGGATTTCGAGACTTGATCAAGGTTGAGGCGCGCCATGGCGGATCCTATTTGACCGCTCCGGCGGTTAATCCGCCGATAAGCTGACGTGAGAAGACGAGATAGATGGCAATCACCGGCAGGATCGCGACGGATAAAGCGGCGAGCACGCTGTTCCAATCGGTGACGTATTGGCCGATGAATTGTTGGATGCCGAGCGTGATCGTTTGCGTCTCTTTGCCGGGCGCGAGCAGAAGCGGAAACCAGAGATCGTTCCAGATCGGGACGACGGTAAAGACCGCGACCGTTGCAATAGCGGGCCGAAGCAGAGGTGCTATCACCTGGAAAAAGATCGCGATTTCGGGAACGCCATCGCAACGCGCGGCATCACGCAAATCTTTTGGAATTTGGCTGATGAATTCTGACAGAATGAAGATCGCCATCGGCAGCCCCTGCGCCGTGTAGACGAGGATCAGGGCCAGCCTCGTGTTGATGAGGTCAAGCGACACCATCGTATGGAGGATGGAGATGGAACCCAATCGGATCGGTACCATGATGCCGATGGAGAGAAAGAGCGCGAGGAGTGTTGAGCCCTTAAAACGGTACTCCGCCAAGGCCCAAGCCGCCATCGCGCCAAACAGCAAAACGGCGGCCATGCTAATGAGGGTCACGCTGACGGAATTGAAGAAAAACATCCCGACATTGGAATTGCCTAATACCTTGGAATAGCCAATGAGGGAAAAAGTTTCGCTGCTCGGGAAAGCCAATGGGGCACCAAAAATAGCTTTGCGGGCTTTGAAGGAATTCATCACGACGAGCAGGATGGGCATAATCGCGATCATCGAATAGGCAATCAGAATGGTGTGAACGGCGAAGGGGCCAAAGCGACGTGTCATGGCGTTCTCCCTCAAAAGCTATGCCGCTCAAGGCGGCGCTGGATGAGGAAGAGATAGATGCATACGCCCATCAGGATAATGAGAAACATCGCCGTTGCGACGGTTGCGCCCATGGTGGGGCTGCCAAGCTGCAATTGATTGCCGAAAAAGGTGCGGTAGAAAAACGTGCCCAATAGATCGGTTGAGAAATTAGGCCCCGCCAGTGCGCCTTTAATCGCGTAAACCAGATCAAACGCATTGAAATTGCCAACAAAGGTAAGGATCGACACGAGCCCAATGGTCGGCATGATCAAAGGTAGTTTGACGTGGAAGAAAATGCGGAAATGGCTCAGCCCATCAATGCGGGCGGCATCGACCAGTTCCTCAGGGATATTGAGCAGCGCGGCATAAATCAGCATCAAAGGAATGCCGACAAATTGCCAAACCGAGATCAGGCCGATCGTGATCAGCGCTGACCCCTCAAGCCCGAGCCACGGTTTGAACAGGCTGCCAAGCCCGAGAAATTTCAGGAAGCCTTCGGAAACCCCCCAGAGCGGAGAAAGAATAAGGTTCCAAGCGAAGCCGATAATCACAACCGAGAGCATGGTGGGCATGAAAATCAGCGTGCGATACGTCGCACGAAATTTTAACGCGGGCAGGCTGAGCAGACCTGCAATCGCGATGCCGATAGGGTTTTGCACCAGCATATGGATAATAAAAAACAGGGCATTGTTGCCAAGCGCATTCCAGAACGGACCGCGCCAATCCTTGTCGGTGAGTAAGAGAATAAAATTATCGATGCCCGCGAAATGGTAGGCACCTGCCTGATCGGTCGTAAAGCTCGCCAGCGCCATTGTGGCGATGAGCGGATAGACCGAAAACGCAGCGTAAATGACAACCGCCGGACCCAGAAAAAACACAAGCAGTGCCAACCGACCAAAGCCGCTTTTGGATGATAGAGCGTACTGGGTTAGCTCGGTCATGCGTGTCCTACGCTTTTAAAAAAAGAAGGGGAGAGCCGAAGCTCTCCCCTCTGGATGATTGAGCAACCGCTTATTTCTGCGGTGCATACCATTTGGCAAGGCCAGCCTGGAGCTGTTTGGTTGCATCATCCGGCGACATCTTGCCATTGATGACCTGAGCCGACACGTTCCAAAGCTCGTTTTCGAGGTTCGGCGTGCCGCGCGACAGGATCTGGTAAGAGTTGCGGATCGTCGACTTGCATTGGCCACGCCAGGACAGGAAGGTAGCTGCAACATCGTCCTTGACGGTAATTTTCGCATTCGACAGCGGGAAGAAGCCCGGCAGGCTATTGGCGAAAATTTCGGCAAATTCAGAGGTCGACATCCAATCGAGGAAGACGCGGGCGTCGGCTGCGTTCTTCGACGCTGCATTCAAGCCGATGCCGATATCGGTGTGGTCCGAAATATAGCAATCCGACTGGCCTGCAGGTGGAGGAGCCTTAAACGCACCCATTTCGAAGCTGCCCTGCGAGCGGAAGGTCGAGATATCCCATGAGCCAGCAGCATAGATTGCGGCTTTGCCGAGCGAGAACAGGTTCTGGCTGTCGGGATAGGTTTGGGCCTGATAGCCAGTGCCAAGATAGGGGCCCCATTTGGCAAGCTCTTTGAAGGTTGCGACGTAAGGCGCGTCCGTCAGCTTCTGCGTGCCCTTGATCAGAGCGTTGCGGCCTTCCTCGCCTTTCCAGTAATTGGGCCCGATGTTTTGGAAGCCCATGGTGGCGGATTCCCATTGGTCGGCGGTGCCAAGGACCAGCGGTACATAGGTGCCGTCTTTCTTGATCTTTTCGAGTAGCGTGTAGAACTCTTCCATGGTCTTTGGCTCGGTGCCGCCAACCTTTTTCAACGCGTCCTTATTGTAAATGAAGCCATGGATAACGGAGGCCATTGGCAGGCAAAAGGTGGTTTTACCATCGTCCGTCGTCCAAGCGGATTTCGCAACGTCCGAGAAATTCGCCATGCCCTTAAGATCGTTCAAGCCTGCGAGATTGCCCTTGTTGAAGAGCTCAAGCGAGGCGTCAAAAGGGCGGCAGGTGATGAGATCACCAGCGGTGCCGCCCGCGAGACGCGCATTCAGCGCGGCGTTGTATTCTTTTGGAGCGGTTGGAGCGAACTCGATCTTGATATCCGGATGGGCCTTGTTGAAGGCCGGAATGATTTTGGAATTCCAGATGTCGGCATCATCATTACGCCAGCTTTCAATCTTCAAATTACCAGCCTGCGCGATGACAGCGGTCGCCACTAGAGCGGTTGCGGCCAATGCGGCCTTGTAAAACATAGATTTCATTTTTGTGTTCTCCCATGTCCCGGCCATTGATCGGGCCCTCGTTTTGACAACACGCTATTTAGTCACAGTTTAGCTTATGATTTCAAGCGCCGAAGCGCGTTTTTTAACTGACCCTTCTCAAGGGCAATCAAGGAATGCGCCACATCAACCGACGCCGCGCCGGAGGCAAGCAAGATGGCGGCTTTGACATCCTGTTTGCATGCCGCAAGGGCTTGCCTCGCCTGCGTGCGATCAACACCTGCAATGCGAGCTACAATGGCCTCAGCACGACGTTGCAATTTGGCATTATCTGCCCGGACATTAACCATCAACCCTTGATAGACATGGCCGAGCCGCGTGTTTGCTAGCGTTGATAACAGTCCGAGGACGCATTTCTGTGCCGTACCTGCCGCCATTCTCGTTGAGCCTTCGACGGCTTCTGGCCCGCTGAGGGCTGCAATGGCAAAATCGGCCATTTCTAAGAGCGGCGACGGCGCATTGTTTGCAATTCCTATGATCAAAGCACCGCTCGCTTTGGCGGCTTTGGCGGCAGCCACAGTGTAGGGCGTTGACCCGCTGGCTGACAGTGCGATGACGATATCGCCCACTAGCGGACCCAAGGCTTGGATTTCATATTGCGCCGTCTCGGTGTCGTCCTCTACCCCGCCAATGAGATTGTGGACGGCATCAATGCCACCCGCCGTTAAAAAAACGATCCTTTTGGGATCGATCCCAAAAGTGCCGGGTAGCTCTGCTCCGTCTTGGATGGCTATGAGGCCGGAGGAGCCCGCGCCGACATAGATGAGGCGACGGCCGTTAGACAGTGCCTCGGCCAGCGCTAGGGCGGCCATGCCAATCGATCCGAGGGCGTCACCCACTGCGGATACGGCGCGCAACTGGATGTCGAGCATCAGGCGCAGGGCCGCTTGGTCGTCGATCTGGTCAATTGTTTTGGTTTGGTTCATGCTGCATTTCCGCGATATGACGCTTGGGTAAGCGGTGACGGTAAGGTATATTTTTTTGTATCTTCCATGGGATTGCGACGAATGTCATCTGACCTAACCCAAATGGCGTGTGAAGTTGCCGAGGTTGAGGCCGTCTTGCTGAAACAACGCGTCTTAAGCTGGCCGATGCTGGACGCGTTGGGCCAGGAGATCCGCACTCTAGACCCCTCTTTGCTCCTGACCATTGCGCGCGGAAGCTCGGATCATGCTACGCTTTATATCGCGCATTTAGCCCAGAGGCTGGGGGGATTGCCTGTTGCCTCGTTGCCGCCCTCTTTAGCCTCGATTTATCATCAACCGCTAAGGCTTAAGGGCGCATTGGCGCTCGTGATATCGCAATCGGGCGTTAGCCCTGATGTAGTGTCGATGATCGAGGGAGCGAAACAATCGGGAGCCTTAACGGTTGCTCTACTGAATGAACCAAACTCGCCGGTAGGCGAAAAAGCGGATCGCGTTGTACCGCTATGTGCCAACCCCGAACGCGCGGTCGCAGCCACGAAATCCGTCATCGCCAGTATGGTAGCAGGCGCAAGACTGATTGCGGTTTGGCAGCGGGATCAGGCGCTCCTTGAGGCGTTGGAAGATATCGCTTCGCTTGTCTCCACTGTAACGCCGCCAGTTGAAATATTTGATCAGGTGGCGAGGTTTTCGTCCTGTTTCGTTTTGGGTCGGGGCGCGACGCTGCCCATCGCTTTAGAGGCGGCTTTAAAGCTGAAGGAGACATGCGCCATCCATGCCGAGGCGTTTTCCTCCGCAGAAGTGCTGCATGGGCCGGCGGCATTGATAACACCCGGTTTTCCAGTGATCGCCTTTGTGCCGCAGGACGAAGCGCGGGAAAGCATGCTGGAAACGGTGAAGCGGCTCAGCGACATGGGGGCTAAAATCTTGGCGTTTGATAGCAATGAGGCGATAGCCGGGCCGCTCGCAATGCCCTTACCGCAGCATACGATGCTTGCCCCGTTACCCATGCTCCTCGCGTTCTATACGTTAGCTGAAGCAGCCGCGCGGCGGCGCGGGCGTGACCCCGATCATCCGCCGCATCTTAAAAAAGTAACTGTCACGGTTTAGAGGGTCTACTTACCCAATCCGCCCATCATCATATATTTAATTTCGACATATTCATCGATGCCGTGCAGCGAGCCCTCGCGGCCAATGCCCGATTCTTTGACGCCACCAAAGGGCGCCTCGGCCGTTGAAATGATACCCTCATTAATGCCGACCATGCCATATTCAAGCGCCTCACCCACGCGCCAGACGCGGCCAATATCGCGGGTGTAGAAATAGCAGGCGAGGCCGAATTCGGTATCGTTTGCCATCGCAATCGCCTCGTCTTCCGTTTTGAAGCGGAAAATGGGGGCCACGGGCCCGAAGGTCTCTTCGCGCGCCACTAACATGTCGGTCGTCACATCGCGGATGATGGTCGGCTCATAGAAACTGCCGCCCAGCGCATGACGCTTGCCACCGGTCAACACTTTGCCGCCTTTGGCGACCGCATCGGCCACGTGTTCTTCGACCTTTTTGATCGCTTTTGCATTGATCAAAGGTCCGGTAGTGACGCCCTCGCCAAAGCCATCGCCGACTTTCAGCTTGCCGACGGCCTCGGCCAATTTAGTCGCAAAGGCATCATAGATTCCGTCTTGCACCAACATCCGGTTGGCGCAGACGCAGGTTTGACCGGCATTGCGGTATTTCGATAGCATCGCGCCTTGAACGGCGGCATCAAGATCAGCGTCGTCAAACACGATGAACGGCGCATTGCCGCCCAATTCCAAGCCGATCTTCTTCACCGTTGAAGCGCACTGCGCCATTAATAGTTTTCCAACGGCGGTTGAGCCGGTAAAGGAAACGGCGCGGACGATGGGGTTTGAGGTCATCTCTGCGCCGATTTCCTTGGCCCCGCCGGTGATAACCGAAAATACGCCCTTTGGAATGCCCGCGCGTTCGGCAAGTTCGGCAAGCGCGAAAGCGGAGAAGGGGGTTTCCTCAGAAGGTTTCACAACAAAGGTACAGCCCGCTGCAAGCGCAGGCGCTGCTTTGCGGGTAATCATCGCATTCGGAAAATTCCACGGCGTGATGGCCGCGACCACGCCGACAGGCTGCCGGATGACAACAATACGGCCATTAGGCCAAGGGGATGGAACGGTCTCGCCATAAATCCGGCGGGCTTCTTCGGCGAAAAACTCGACAAAGCTTGCGCCGTAGGCCACTTCGCCTTTGGCCTCCGCAAAGGGTTTGCCCTGTTCGGCGGTCATAATGCGGGCGAGATCGTCTTGGTGCTGGACGATGAGATCAAACCAGCGGCGCAGGATTTGACCGCGCTGTTTAGCAGGTACCACCGCCCATGCCTTCTGTGCGACTTCTGCGCCCTTGATGGCGTCAGCCGTTTCCTTCTGGCCGAGCGATGGAATAGAGCCCAATACAACACCAGTCGCCGGATTGGTCACCTCGATCCGCTTGTCCGAGCCAACCCATTGCCCATCTACGTAACATTCCTGCCGGAAAAGACTTTTCTCAGAGAGAAGGTTCGACAGGAGCGAAGCGTTTGACATGGTGGACTCCGGGAAAATCGGTGGATTCGTGAAAAGATTATAGAGCGGTTGACGCGTGTCCTACACCTTTGCTAGGGCGAGTGCCAAGGCTTTGCATTAACTCGACGGGTGAACAAGGCCTAGCGCCTCGGCGGCTTTGAGCAAGTTAGCCATATCTTTGAAGGTTCGGTCGCGCGGGATCTCTTCTGGCACCGAATAGCCCAAGCTGAAATGCCCGCCGCCGGTAAAATGCCAAGCCTGCATGCCCGCCGCTTTGGCGGCCATCAGACCGTAGCCACTATCCTCGATCACCAAGCATCGCTCCGGCTTTATACTAAATTGCTCTGCGGCGTGGAGAAAGAGATCGGGTGCGGGTTTACCGTTTTGAACCATCGAGGCGGTAAACACGTGGGTGCCGAAATAATGGTCGAGGCCCGTGAGTGCTAGCGAACGGGCGGCCCGGACAGGATCGCTGCTGGTCGCCACGCAAACGCTTGTTACGAGCTGTTGCAGGAGAAATTCGATCCCTTTGATCGGCTGAAGCGAGGTTTCAAATCGTGCGAGAAGCGCCGAACGAAAGGCATCTTTGAAACCGTCATGCGGCACCTTCCCCGATACCTCGTAAATGGTTGTAACCGCCTGTTCGAAACTACGCCCGATCATGCGCTCAAAAAAGAGAGATTGTGGAATATCAATATCTTGGCGTTGCAATTCCGCGATAAAGGCTGCGGCAGAAAGTGGCTCGCTGTCGATGAGGACGCCGTCACAATCAAAAATGACGAGATCAATGTTAGGCATGAATGCTCTTTAAATTCTGAGAAACAGGTTGGCTTGCGGGTGTCATTTATTTGATAGAATCTAGCCTTATCCACCTATGGTTTATGCGCTCCCGCTTTTGTGATCATACTGCCTCAGCTACAAGGATACGCGCAAGCGTTTGGCGTTTTGGTTTTATAGGTCGCCTATCGGAGTGGACTATGCTGCGACCGGTTGTGGCAACATTTCACGTTTTTTAGAGTAAATCAGAAATTACACAGGAGCTTCACACATGAAAAAGATATCAACCCTCGTTGTATTGGGTGCATTAGCCGGTTTGGTGGCGGGCGCAGCAGTGGCAAAAGAACCTAAAAAGGCTGCTGACTATATGATCACGATTTCGAACAGCGGCGCATCGGCTTTAACCGCTTTTACCTTGATCGAGACCGTGCCAGCGGCCGTTGCACCGGCTCCAGCTAAGAGCGGTGACTGGTGGATGGCTCCGGTTGATATGGTTTCTGGATGGACTGCACCCGCTCCTGCGGCACCCACCGTTCGGAAGACAAATCTCTTGAAGGCACCAATCGCACCGAAGAAATCCGCCAGCGTCAACCTTGGCAAGTCCTGCAAAGTAACGATTTCGGCCAGTTTTGAGGACGGCTCATCGGTTGATCCGGTCGCGATGGATCTTTGCAAGGACAAAAAGCTGAATATTGGCGGCTGATCCGTTCGGCTGATATTTGATATAAAAAGGGCACCTTTTGGTGCCCTTTTTCATTTCATTACCCTTAAGGCGCTGATTTACGCTGTAAGTC
>Ga0007801_10000060_pt1 | contig 29487 bp, 27 predicted proteins | sample CryBogmetaGMA2M_FD_60372 | JGI IMG/M metagenome (GOLD analysis project Ga0007801, IMG submission 60372) | Freshwater microbial communities from Crystal Bog, Wisconsin, USA - MA2M | ecosystem: Environmental > Aquatic > Freshwater > Lake | place: Crystal Bog, Wisconsin, USA | collected 2009-07-06
GGCTGGCCCGTCTAGCCTATTGAAGGACAACCCGAGGGCATGCCCGGTGGCGTAGGTCAACAGTGGACGAAGGCGCTTGCCTCCACCCAAAGTCGAATAACGCATGGCTTGGTGCAAGCGTTCAGGTATTTTGGCGATGGAAGGCAATCTTGCATCCAACGCGGCTTCGACGCGTGTCTGGCAAGAACTCATGAAATCGTTTAGTGAAAGTTCAAGATTCATCGTTAAAGGGTTTTAAAATAGGTTCACCGTTTTCCTCTAGAAGGATGCTCACCTTTTGCCCTGCTTCTTTCAGGGCTTTTTGACAGGTGCGGGTCAATTGCACACCGCGTTCGAACAACTTAAGCGATTCCTCCAACGCCAAATTTCCCTGCTCCATGCGTTCCACCAGTTGCTCCAATTCGGCTAGGGACTCCTCAAAAGGGACGGATTTTTTGACCATGGGTTAAAAGGCTCGTAATGACAAGTTGGCATTATCCCACAGTTGTTGCAAAAATGTAAAAAATCAACATTTGTGCAGCAATCCTCATTTTGGACTAAACCGGGCATGCTTGGAACCCGCCCTTAATAACCCTTGCCAAAACGAAAATTACTGGCATTTGTGTCTCGGTGATATTCACAGTTGTAATGGATTTTACACTCATGTAAATTAGCCTAGTGCATTTCTATGAAAATGCCGCTTGCCGATATTGTTCATTACATCAACCTACCTTGGAGTTAAAAACATGACAAATATCAGATTACTATCCTTTGCATTGGGCACGGCTGCCTTGGCATTCGCCAATCAAAGCGCTGTCGCCTCTTGTACAGACATTACTAACGCCTTTAACAACGCAGGTGGATTGCCTGCGGTCACGGCTGTTGTAGGCACTGCGGACAACGGTGGGTATGGCCTGCCAATGTGGGTGACAGCCGTGGACGAAACCGGCAAGGTTTGCGGTATCATCAATACATCCGGCCAAGCTGGAAACCCTAACATTGGCAATTATTCTTGGTTGGGCAGCCGCGTGATTTCTGCCCAAAAGGCCAACACTGCCAACGCTTTTAGCTTGAATGCCTTCTCCATCGCTTCCGCGAATATTTATGGCTTGACCTTGCCTGGAGGAAGCTTGAATAACCTTCCATTCAGCAACCCTGTCGATGGCAGCACGGCCTACCTGGGCGACCCATCAACCTATGGTACGGGTTCTGACCCCCTGAACAACAAACGCATTGGCGGTGTTAATACGTTTGGCGGTGGTTTGGCGCTATACAACAGCGCCAAAGTCAAAGTGGGTGCGATTGGTGTTTCCGGTGACACTTCTTGTACCGACCATGCTGTTGCTTGGAAAATTCGCTCCCTGCTAAAGTTGAACTATGTTCCAGGCGGTTTTGTCTCTGGTTGGTCTGGAACACCGGGCTTCACAGTGTTAGGCGACGAGATGATTATTGACACATCTGGAAAAAGTGTCGCCAATACCTATTATCAAGTCAGTTGCGCCCATAATAAGATCGCCAACCCGACTGCGGGTGCGGCAACGGGCGTGATCATTACCAATTCCCCTTAGGCCATAGACAACGGAAGTCGACACAAGTTTTTGCTCGTCGTTCCGGCAGGGATAGCCCCGCGTGAATTCCTGCCGGTATGACGGCTGTGTCAACAGCATTGACCCGCGCCTCTAGGGGTGGGCGGTTATGTATAGAGTTCCCTGATAGAGATTAAAAAGCATGACTATTCGCAAACCTGTCCTGTTTCTCTTGCTGTTGCTTTCGTCGGTCATCGCCGCCAATTTTGCCTATTATTGGTTTGTCACAAAATCAGGAGTGTATGAACAAGAAACCCCCTTGTCTGCGGACAGCAAAAAGCCACTTGTCGTCCCTCCCCCCATGGACTCCCTCGGCCAAGGCACACGCATGCCCACGCTGGAAGAACTGGAGGGCGAGGCACGCTACAATGACCAGCAGGTAGTCAAAGCGAGCGAATCGCTCAACGATCCGAACCCTGCGAAAAGAGTGGGGGGCGTGGAACAGTTAAGTGCATTTCCCACGCCAGATTCCGAACAAATCCTTGTCAACACCTTGGGACTGGATTTCGATGCTGAAGTACGCAGGGCTGCGGCGCAAAGTTTATCCGTATTCAAACAGCCTAGCCAGAAGACAGTGACTGCATTGCTGACGGCTTTGCAGGATGACAGTGAAGCTGTCCAACGGGAGGCACTGAACGCTCTCGCCGGAATTGCTGGAAGAATGGAAAACGGCACTCCCCCGTTTAATTCGCTCCTCGCCAATTTAAGCAATCAGGCTAGAGCGAAACGCATGAAGGCAGGAGTGCGCCAATCGCTACTCGCATTTTTGAAAGACCAGCAGCCGTCGTCCTTCTCGTCCCATTACACCACTGCCCCGTATTGATGCGTTTGCCTTGTTCCTGCACGAAGCTGGGCAGTCAAGAGTCAATATCTTGCACATAGGCATCTTTATGCCTCTGTTTTTTGATCTCTATGCGCCACTGGCCCGGTAAATGCTGTAAGCTATACAGGGTAACAGATTTAACCTAAATGCCGGATATTAGACTTTTTCGGAAACCCAGTGAGTGGTCGCGCCATTGCTGCATCAACAGGTGGTTTCCGAAAAAGTCTATTTAGTATCTGGTTCTTTTTTATAGTTATTAGCGAGTAAAGGCGTATGGATATAGAAAGCACTCTGGGCCTGTCGTCGGAAAACCATGCGGGGGATGGTGGACTTGGCTTACGAGAACACCAGCGACATTTGCATATCAATCTGCTGCTTGCAGCGGAGGGACAGCCGGTTTGCGAGTCAGTGGACACCGGGCATTTCATTGCCACCACCCGTGACTTGTTGGATTCCTATCGGGAAAAATCCCATCGCTTGGTTGAATATCTCTGCCCATCGGACCAGCGCATACAAGCTTTTCTGGACCGTTATCTGAACGATTTGGAAATCAGGCCGATTCCAAGGCTGCCTTCTTCCAGTTTAGCGTTGCACCGGCATGGGTTGGCCCGAGAATTGTCCCTTCCCCCGAAGCAACATTATCATGAGTCAAAATACTTAAAAAGTTACAAAGTCACCCAAGGTGTCTTGCACAATCCTTTGAATGACAGGCGCACCACGGAAGGCAGTTTCCACATCGCCGAGGGTGGATTTCCGATACCCGGCGACAAGAAAGCCGTACCTAAGGCGGTCTTCGCCAAGCTGTTGCAGTGCGCGTTGAATCCTCCTCGAGACATGTTGTGCCTTCCGTTTACACACGGACAGGAAAAAGAAGCCGAAATGTTCGTCTCTTTGTTGATTAGGCCGGTGGTTTGTCCCGAAGTACCCGGTTTCCTCAGCCTAAAATCAATGGAAATCCGCTTCTTCGCACCCGGAAGCTTGGTTTCCAATCTGGATTTTGTGGAGAGCATATTCGGCAATGCCGGCAACCCTTACCTGCCCACCAACGATGCCGGTTTAGACACCGAACATTGGAGCGGCCACACCGGCTGCGTCATTTTAGCCCCGCATTTGATTGACTTGACCAAGAAGGAATTGGGCCTGCCCCACGCCAGCGAGGCGACGGAGCGGCAAAAGACCGATGGCATGTGCTGGTCAGACGCTACGGAGCGTTACAACAATGGCCTGCCATTTAAGATTACCGCCCGTGATGCATCGGGTGTCATCTTCACAGTACTGGCGGACAATTATTTTGGCTACTGCAAAAAGGAAGTCAAAACTCAAATTAGCTTTGCAGCCAACCTATTCGGCCTTGCTGAGGAAGAACATGCCGGCGGTGCGTTGACATTCCCCCGCCACAACCATGGTGAAGAGTTTGGCGCCGACAGCCGGTTCCACGATACGGGTTATAGTCTGGCTGAGGCCGTCGAGCGTTTTGGGGATGCACTTGAATGGAAGCCCGAAGGCTATGCCGTGGATAGGCGCTACCCGCAGCTTATTTATGTGCAAGAAAACGTCCGTATCGACCTGCCGAAGCAGACGGTTTCCTGGGAATGGGAGGGACAGCACCATTCGCTGCATTTGGAGCCGGACAAAGTTTACATGCACCCAACTGGCTACAAGGTGTTTATGCAAAAGTTTAAAGCCGGTCCGTCATGGCGTCTAATTGGCACCGATGCCGAAGGCACCTTTTGCCATAAGCCTTGTACTGTGTCGGGCGGCGGCAAGTCGGAAATTTCCAAATCAATAGAATCCGCAATTCTCTTTATGCCGTTTTTTGTTGCTGATTTGGAGGAGGATATTGACCGGGTCGATGCCATTTTCAAACGCGATTATGCCGACCGTGTACACCCTGAATTACGCGAGCCAGACCATAAAAGCCGCTCTGTGCTGACGCCTAAGCGCAGCCTTGGCTCGGTGATTAAATTATTGACACCGTCCCGCGACTACACCCCGGAATACAATGCTTGGTTACAAAGCATACCTAACAGAATTAAATCCTTAGTATTTCTTATCAAGCGATTCTACCGGACCGATTGGGGCGATGACTGGCGTAGCCATTTTTGTGTGGATTACATCAATGGCCACCCCGCGCATGAATTAAAGCTGGTTGACCGGCGGCTGGTCGCATCCAACTTGCGGGTTGGCTTTGAAACCAACGGGGCTTGGCGTGTATTTAAATTGCGCCAAGACTTCATCCCCGCCGAGAAGGCTCAGATGGAAGACGATATCACCGCCTCCATCCTCGTACCGTCAGAACGGCTGGCCTATCTCAATAAAAAACTCGAGCGGCCCGTGGTGAAACTCACTCACAACTGCGAGTATCGGCTGTTTCAACGCCCTGACGAGGCAGTCCACCGCGGCATGGACCCGCAGACTGAAAGCGACTTGTCCCTCCCAGGCAATTTCATTTCCAATTTCGAACCACTGACCAAGGAACAGGTTAGAGCCATTGTTCGAGATGTGATTGAATTCGACAAGTACACCCAACCGATGAAAGACCTGCTGGAGAAGTCTGCCGAGAATGGTAATATTTATACCGTTTCCTCCGCCCATACCCGTCTGGTAGACGGCAAGCCCAGCAAGAATCCACGCTATTTGCAATTGCGCGATGATTTGGCAGACCCGTTCAAAGCACATATTGCCGATATGGGTGTGCGCTTGTACCGGCGCATTCCTTTGGACAAACCGCTTTGCTACCCGGTGGATGCCATTCTAGCAGGCCGCCGCAATAACCCCCCTGAGCCCGAAACCGGCATACGTTCCCTAGCGGTCTACAACCCGATTCATTACCAGGAACTGCCGGAATTGTTCATGGACTATATTTGCAGCCTCACCGGCAAATCCCCTTCCACTACGGGGGCGGGAAGCGAAGGAGCATTGACCAAAGGGCCTTTCAACGCTTTAAGGCCGGTGGTTGATCTCAACAATACGTTGGTGGGATTCATCCTCTCTGGATATGCCGGTTTCAGTACGCCTGCTGGTCATATTGGCCCAAATGTGCGGGTTGACCATGATATCAGCTTGCTGATGCCGGAAATTTGGTCCCGGCTTTCAAGTAAGGCACGCGACCCATACTATTTGGTCAATGAAGGTCATCTTGAACGGGTTGACGATTTTGAGCACCAAGGACGCACAGTGCTTGCCAGTCGCCTTGGCTATCGGATAACCAGCCATTTTGTGCATAGCTTTTTGGGCAAAATCTTCGACAGTCCGGCTGCGGTGTTCAATGAGGCCATTCTAAAGCCGGAAACCCAAGACCTTGAATCTTTTGCCGATGGTGTAGATAACATCGTCGAAACCCAGAGACGCGTTGCACAGCGATATCTGGATGACGGCAGTATCGAGGATGCCTGTCCGCCAATCCGAGCCCTTCTTCATTGCATGGCAGAAGGCGCGTATAATGGCAAGGATGTGCACCATCCCGATATCCGTGCGTTGTTCAGTAGAGAATCCCTATTGGCATCGGATTGGTATCTTGCTCGCCTCGCTACCAAGCAAAAACAAGATTTCGCACTTTGGCAGAGACACTGCGATTATCTGGAGTCTTTCCTGAAAGAGCGTGGAGGATCAAACTGGTGCGCCGAACTGGATTTGAATAACCGGCTTGAACAGGCGAGAAATATGCTATTAACCGTTAAAAGCCCTGATTACTTGGAAACTTTGACCGGCACCTTAGGCACAGACCCCTCTGTAGCCTTATAATTAGGCAATAATTTGAACCCCTAATTGTGATTGATGAATATGCCTACTAGCCCGAGTGCAAGTTACAGCTTTACCCTACGAGTCAAACTCTCAAAACAAGTCGGCACCTTAGGTGCTTTGGCCATCGCGATAGGTTCGGCAGGAGGAGACATTGGCGCTGTCGATTTAGTTGCGGTGGTTGGCGACACCGTATTGCGCGACATCACGGTGGATGCTGCCTCCAGCAAACATGCCGAACAAATCGTCGCCACAGCACGGCGAGTGGAAGGGATCGAAGTCGTTAGTGTATCCGACCGCACATTTTTGATGCACCAAGGGGGTAAAATCGAGGTGGTGTCCAAGATGCCGCTAACTACCCGAGACGATCTATCCATGGCTTATACGCCGGGGGTCGCACGCATTTGCGAGGCCATCCATAGTTCTCCCGAATTGGCTTATTCCTTAACCATCAAAAAAAACATGGTGGCAGTGGTGAGCGATGGCACTGCGGTGCTTGGATTGGGTGACATAGGCCCTGAAGCGGCCATGCCGGTCATGGAGGGTAAAGTAATGCTATTTAAGGAATTCGGCGGGGTAGACGCTTTTCCCATCTGCTTGGCCACCAAGGACGTGGATGAGATTGTCCGCACCGTGAAAGCCATCTCCCCCGGGTTTGGCGGCATCAATTTGGAGGATATCTCCGCGCCGCGCTGTTTTGAAATCGAAGAGCGGCTACGCGAGGAGTTGGACATCCCCGTTTTCCACGACGACCAGCATGGCACGGCGGTGGTGGTGTTGGCGGCAATGATCAATGCGATCAAGTTGGTGGGAAAGGAAATGGCCGACCTAAAAGTGGTCGTCAACGGTGTCGGCGCGGCGGGTGTGGCTTGCAGCAAAATCCTGATGGCGGCCGGTGTGCAAAACATCATTGGATGCGACACAAAAGGTTCGATTTATGCTGGACGGGTTGAAAACATGAACAGTATGAAAGACTGGTATGCCACCCACACCAACCCCCACCACGAACACGGCACGATACACGATGTTATCAAAGGGGCCGATGTTTTCTTGGGGCTTTCGGCTCCAGGAATTCTGACAGCCGACGATTTGAAAAATATGGCGGCGAAGCCAATCGTGTTTGCGATGGCCAACCCCACACCGGAAATCATGCCCACGGATGCGGCCCCTTATGTCGCGGTGATGGCTACCGGTCGATCAGACTATCCCAATCAAATCAATAATGTACTCTGTTTTCCCGGTATATTCGCCGGTGCGCTTGCCTGTCGCGCCACACAAATCAATGAAGAAATGAAAATGGCTGCGGCAGGGGCCATTGCCGGAATTATCACGGAAAGCGAACTCCAATCTGAATACATCATCCCCTCCGTATTTGACAAACGGGTTGTGCCCGCAGTGGCTAAGGCCGTTGAGGCGGCTGCCCGTCAAACGGGTGTCGCACGCTCGGGACTGGTGGGTTCGTCTGTATTTTCAGCCTAACATTCATGCAAATTGGTTTGCACCCCCGAAGATGAAAGCCATACCAAGTAGGGTACGCTGTGCGTACCTCCAAGGGCTTACGATGGTATGCACAGCATACCACCCTACTTGGATACCGTACTTTCATGGCAACCCGGATGCACAATGGCACAGCGCAATGAATCCAGATGCTAGATAAGCCTACCTTCGTTCATGCAATAAAAAAAAATGACGCAGCCGTAGCCGAGACAGGCTTGACGATCTGGCTAGGTGCAGAACCGACCTTTACGGACAGGTCTTCGGAGGCATCTGAGTGGTTGCAACGTGCGGAGGGAGGGGATAAATCATTGCGTGCCTTGGCGATGTTGAAACGATACTGCCAAGACCGGGCCAATCCATTGGTTTTGAGAACGATTGGCCGCTTGTACCCAGGAGAGAAGGCTCCGCGCTGGAATCATGGGATTTATGAAAGGCGTAACCATCAGGCCGTTTGGAGAGCCCCCCCCGATCCAGCCTTAGGGGGGATTGGTTCCTCTCGGCAAGTTTTGGAAAGTTTTCCCCGACACTTGTCCGAATATTTCGTAGGACGTGGCTGGAAAAGCCATCACACTTGGAATGGCGACCAGTCGGATTGGCGCATCGTGTTTAGGGTAGACGGGACCGATCCCCCTGATTTTGGCCTTGATGACCGATTGTCGCGTCCTTCCATCCATTCAGCCCCCATTCCAGAAGCAGGATTGTGCGATGCCTTGGCAAACGACGGAAATTATCTGCTTCTCTTTCGCTACCCTATGCGGGACAGAAAATTTAGCGACGAAGATGTCTGCCAAGCTGTGCCGAGTCTGGAATTGCCTAGTTTTCCTAATGCTTCCTTGTTTCTCGATTGCATTGCCGAAATTGGCAAAGCAGCTACGGATTGCGGGTTAGGCGGTTTGATTCTGGAAGGCTTTTCTCCACCAGTCGATGCATCCGTGGCATGGACCACGTTTACACCGGACCCGGCAGTCATTGAGGTCAATATGGCACCGGCAAAGGATGCGAGTGAGTTTTACGACATGGTGAGTGGCATTTTCCAAGCGGGCGAAAACTCTGGACTTTCCCCATATCGGTTTTACTACAACGGCGATGCCACCGATTCTGGGGGTGGTGGGCAAATCACTTTCGGAGGCCCAAGCGCTGGAGCCAGCCCGTTCTTTTTGCGACCTTGGTTGTTGCCAAACGTAGTTCGTTACTTTAACCGGCATCCTGGCCTTTCGTTTTTTTTCACACCCAGTTGCGTTGGTAGTTCCAGCCAATCCCCCCGGCCCGATGAGCGATTCCGAGAATCTTTCGAGGAAATGTGTTTGGCCTTGGAACTGCTCTCACAGCAGTCGGATCATTCGCCCGATGTCATTTGGGGTAGTTTGGCACCGTTTCTGAGCGACACTTCAGGCAACAACCACCGCAGCGAAATCAATGTCGAAAAATTGTGGAACCCCCTTCTCGCTGGAAGGGGTTGTCTTGGGCTCGTCGAATTCCGTGCTTTTCGTATGGCGCGCACACCCGAGGCAATGACCGCACGGGCGGTGCTTTTCCGTTCTCTATTGGCTATGTTAGCGAAGGAACCTGATTGTAGCCGTCTAATTGATTGGGGTGCCGAGCTACATGACCGTTTCGCACTGCCATTTTACTTGAAGCGGGATTTGAATGGGGTTTTCGATGAATTAGCCCATGCAGGGCTAGGCTTGGATGAACCGCTTCAAGGTCTGATCTTAGACGACAGTGATAGGTTGTTCGGCGAAGTCATCCTGCAAGATTGTCATCTGACTGTGCAACGCGCCTTGGAGTTCTGGCCGCTGGTGGGGGATGTCGCATCGCAAGAATCGGGCAATTCCAGGCTGGTTGATTCTAGCACCACAAGAATCCAAGTGATTTTGCGGCCCTTGATTGGTTCTCAAGTGAATATAAGGGATTGGTGCGCCGCCTATCAGAATTGGCGGATGCCAGTCCGGTTTGAGTCCGATGAAACCGGACCTTTGATGATTTTCGCATTCAAATACCGGTCTTTTGCACCCTGGCGTGGTTTGCACCCGACATTGCCTCCGCAAAGCCCGGTCGAACTGACCCTGCAAAACACATCTAGCCTAGAGGTTTGGAAGCTCGTCTTGCATGAATGGACCCCCCAAGGAGGGGCTTATGAAAACCTGCCGGAAGATTGGGCAGAGAGTTTATTTCGCCGCAAACAAAGGCTGGTGTGCGAAAAACTGCAAATGCATTCTGTTTTGCCGCTAGAAGAGCCTCCGCCCACTGCAGTTAGCCCCTATTGTTTGGATCTTCGGGCTTTTAGATGTAGATAAGGGCGGAACCCTTTGCAGCCAACGGATTCGCACCCTTGCGAAGCCCGCATTTCTCATTCTGGAGCCTTGGTCATCGTTCAGCCCACCAAATGTGGAGTGCGGCGACTCGTCGCCGTACTCCACAAATTCACCCATCGGGCTGAACGATGACCATGGCCCATCTTGGCAAAAGACCGTAGGTCGGGTTAAGTTCACACAGAAAAATCTTGCCCATAATCATTGCCACCTTGCGCACCGAAACCCGACAGAGGGCTGCTAGCATAGTCTCCGTTGGTAAAAGTTTAAAGAGGATGATAGCATTGACAAATGAAATCGAAAGTAATGTCAGTTGAATGGTGTCTGTTGCTGTTGGTTGCCTCCTTTTGCTTCCTAGCCAAGGCAAGTGGGCAAGATGGAAATGTTCCACTAGAACAGACCACCGAGAAAGCCACCAACCCGCCCGGCGATGTCACCCGCTTGCAAGTCCAGTCCACATACCGCCAATACAAAAACGGCACCGACCAATACGTCATTCTCCCCCGGCTTTTTCTGCCGTATGAAGGTTTTATCGTTCCAGGCTTAGGTGCGGGAGGCAGCCAGGACTACTACAGCCTCTTCCGTGTGGAAACGTCCATGATCCAACAGCACAACAGTGCACATGGCGCAGTCAATGCGTTCGGCATGGCAGACACCAATCTAACCCATGGCGTGGTGTTCCCCCAAGCCTGGGGTTCATGGGGCTTGGGTTATGGGATGTTTTTACCCACCGCAACAGAGAAAGCTTTAGGCATGGGAAAATGGCAAGCAGGACCTTCTGGGATAATTTCCTATCAGGGCTTTCCGGGTTGGCAAATAACGGCTTTTGCCCAGCAATTTTACTCCTTTGCCGGCGATGACAACCGGGCCGCGCAGAATTTCATGTCATTCCAACCTATCGTGACAAAGCGGTTTGCTGGCGGTTATTTTCTGATCTTCGACCCGATCATGAAATTTGACTGGAAAAAACATGACTATATCATTCCCCTCAACCTAGGCTTTGGCATGGCCCTATCTAAAAGCCTGATTATTTACCTGGAACCGGAATATGTGGTCAACGGCAGCACCCGCGACACATTCGCCATCCGGCTGAATTTCACCATAATGCCCTAACGTTTTGTGCAACGCCAAGTCTTGCCTACATGAAACGAACTATACCATTTTGCGGAGTTTCATTAACTCATCCAGCAAGCATGCTTGAAGCTCCATGCCGAGTTGGAAGAAACCAGTATCAGACAAAATCTTATGTGCCTGATTTTGCTCATACGAGGCTGCAACGCAAACCCCGTCTTTTACACTAAACCGACCGACAATATCTTCAGGAGGAACCGTGCCTTGAGGGGTTTTAGTTCGCTGATCAATAATATATACATATCCGTCTTGTTGATGCCTAGCCTCTGCGATGAAATCATCTGAGTTAGGGGCATGACGAGTAATAACACTATGCATAAAGTCTACAAATATGCGATTTCTAGCGAATATCGCTGGTGAAATTTGTTCTCCCGGTTGCAGTGGCCGCAGTAATTGACCAATAATAGCCTCAGGTACAAGCCCGTTTGCGAATACATATTCATAAGGTAAAAAAGTAACATAATCTTTCATTCCCTCTGGCGTACGTACGTTATAAATATTTACAGACAAATTTGCCATCTTGATAATACCCCCTTCATTGCAGATTAACACTTAAACTAAGCGGTGCGGCGGCGAAGCCTGCCACGGAGCAAAAACGTAACCCCGCAACCTTTGCTCTTGCAGCCAAGCCGCCATACGAATGACGAGTTGCCGGGCGGATACATGTGATCCGCCGGACGCTTGCAACAGACCCATGACATTCGGCGGAACCCGGCCTTAGGTTCCGCCCTTTACGGACCTAATAATCAATGGAGTGCGCCCGTATGATTTAAATGCCAAATTGGCTAACAAGTGGAAACTGTTCGGGATGACGAACAGATTCGACAGCCAAGTCCACATCCAATTCAGGCCAGTAGAGATGGTTCGGTGACGGCAATTCGACGTGCAGTATCTTACTAATGGTGACATTACGGAACCAAGGGAATTCTGAGAACGGCAGGAATAACTCTTCATTCTCAAGCAACAGCCAGAAGCCATGTTGTGAGATATTGGTTACCTCAACCGGGAAAGTGCTCGCGCCATGCGTTGCGGATGTCATTTTCGTACTCCTGAACCAAGCGAAGTGCTTCATTGGTTTCGCGTCGAGAGAGACTGTAATGCTGGGCAAGTTCAATTGTGGGTTCAAGCCAAAACTTGGCCTCTCCGCTTTGGCTTTGAACATGCACATGCATTCTCGATTCTTCACGAGAGAAGAATTAGAAGCGAAAACCACCTTCGCGAAAAATTGTTGGACTCATGCCGACAAATGTTACCAGAAACGCCTACTAACTGAAACTGAGGTGAACTTGCGAACCCAACAACACAGCATAATCTAGCGTAAATTTATTTAACTCATACAAACAATACCTTCGCCAATATTGTGCGATTAAAAACTTTTAACACGCTTGAGTATGCCTCAGAAATTTGCTTATTAGTACGATTGCGCAATCGGTACTGACCTTTCTTAGCTAAAGCGTGCATGATCTCATTTCTGATGGTGACTCCCAATTTGCAGTAGATTCTACTTTTTTGGCGCGGATAGTAGCATCGGTGATTGATGCAGCCATTCGGCGGTCAAGGCGTATTTGCAGTAAAGCTGAATGTGCGCCTTCCAAGGCGACCACGGCACCACCAAACAAGCTATTGGTGGCGTGATGGTAGCCGACGATGGCATCATTTAGACTTGTTATCGCTTGGAAATACCGCGATTCGCACCCTGGCATTTTTTGATCGCCAGGACTCTCCATAAAAGCGATAAATTGTTCTCGAAAATCTGTGGCCACGGCAGCATTCTTGTCGAGAACCAACGTTTCTGTGAAAAAATGCTCATTCGGGCGTATCTTCTCTCCTTCCCACATCAGGCTTTGAACTTTGTCGGGTAGCGTACCACACGGTATGTCTAACCTATTGCGAAATACTACGTCGAAGGAATTGCCAACTTGCACAGAGAAGAAGATTCCCATGCGTAGGCGAAAAGGCAATGTCAGGATAAACCCATTGTAAACCTGAATGTCGTTAACACTAGTGAGGTCTAGGTTATCCGGAAATGTAAATGCGATTTACTGGTACATGATTAATTAACAGGACAAGCACGGGTGGATCGCAATCTTAGACCATGATTCTGACTTGATTAGGAAATGAAGGCACTAAATTAGAATTGTTCAATTCCCCGTTAATATCAAAAAATCTGACTGCTCCGTCTTCATCACATACCCAAAATTCTATAGCCCCTGCCGATAGGTAGAGCTGCCGTTTTTCTTCCATTTCAATTTTAGTATTACTTGAAGATACAACTTCTATACAAAGTTCCGGGGCAATGGAACACTCTGCTTCATGTTCGACCAACTTGAACCTTTGCTCCGAACACCAAGCAATATCGGCTACTTTTGTCCCTTTTGTTGTGGTAATGGCACATTCAGGAAGAACGATCCCATTTTCTGGCAGTAGACGAGTGATTTTTCCCTGAAAGGCAGAGTGATATACCTTGACGGGTGACATTAAAATCTGCCCCCTTTCGTTTAGTTCGATTTTAAAAGGTAAGTTTTGCAAGCTTGGATGTTCGCAGACTTCGTGCCATTGCATAAAATTATCGCTCTCTTCATTTTTTCATCTATTTTGGGAGTTTGTTTCGCATGTTATCACTTTATCAGACTGATTGTGATGGACTTGAGCCAATGCTTTCGAGATGCACGATGTGAAATGCTGGCTCTGAACGAAAAATCTGCCTCTCATCCCCTCCATCGCGGTACAATTGTTCGATTAGACAACGAATTCAACAGAGGTGAGCAGTGACCAACCTGGCCGAAAGACAAAGTGAAACCGAACATTTGGAGCGACTTTCGAGTCTGGTCGCTGACATTCTCGCTGAGGCGAAGCAACAGGGGGCCAGCGCGGCAGAGGCTGGGTTGAGTGTGGAACGTGGGCTTTCGGTCACCGTGCGCTTAGGCGAGGTGGAAACCATCGAGCATCACCGTAGCCAAGGCTTGGGTGTGACCGTCTACTTTGGGCAGAGCAAAGGGACGGCCAGCAGTTCCGACCTTAGCTTAAAGGCGGTGCGTGAAACCGTGGCCTCTGCCTGCCTCATTGCCAAACACGCGGCTGAAGACGAATTTGCGGGGCTTCCAGATGCAGACTTGCTGGCCACCGAGTTCCCCGACCTCGACCTCTACCACCCGTGGGAATTGGTGGCCGACGAGGCCATTCAAATCGCAAAGATTTCCGAGGATACTGCGCGGGGTTATCACCCTGATATCTCCAATTCCGAGGGTGCCAATCTGAATACCTACCAAGGGTTGCGCGTGGCCGGCAATAGCCTAGGGTTTTTACATGGATATCCCAGTAGCCGGCACAGTCTAAGTTGCTCGGTGATTGCAGGTGTTGGCGATAATATGCAACGCGATGATTGGTGGACCGTGGCGCGTGACGCGGTCGATTTGGAATCCGCCGAGGCGGTGGGGCGCAAGGCGGCAGAGCGCACCGTCCGCAGGCTTGGCGCTCGTTCCCTGTCTACCCGACATTGCCCGGTCATCTTTGCGGCTGAAGTGGCAGGGGGGCTGGTCGGGCATTTCATCGGCGCGATCCGTGGTGCGAATCTTTACCGCAAATCATCTTTCTTACTCGACCATTTAGGCAAGCCTGTTTTCCCTGCCTTCATGCATATCCACGAACAGCCACACCTACCTAGGGCTTTGGGGAGTGCCCCTTATGATGGCGAAGGCGTTGCCACCCATCCGCATGATCTGGTTAAGGACGGTATACTGGAATCTTATGTGTTGAGCACCTATTCGGCCCGCAAGCTTGGAATGAAAACCACCGGCAATGCTGGCGGTGTCCACAACCTTATCGTCGAGCCGGGGGATTTGGATTTAGCGGATTTGCTGAAGAAAATGGGAACCGGGCTTTTGGTGACCGAACTGATGGGGCAAGGGGTTAATATCGTCACCGGCGATTACTCACGCGGTGCTTCGGGGTTCTGGGTGGAAAATGGCGAGATTCAATTTCCTGTCGAGGAAATCACCATTGCCGGTAATTTGAAGGACATCTTCATGAAAATTCTAGCTGTCGGCAACGATGTCGATTTGCGTGGCAATACCCGCACCGGTTCGTTCTTAATTTCTGAAATGACCGTGGCGGGGAATTGATATGAAATATAACGTTGTTTTCCATCGCAGCGAAGATGGCATCAGTGTCTCGGTTCCTGGTCTGCCGGGATGTTAGCCCGAAGGGGACACAGCAGGAAGAAGCCTTGAGCAATATCCAGGATGCGATTCAAGACTATCTGGCCGCGATAAAGGACTTGAGCGAAGAAAAGGAAATCTACGAAATTGAGATAGCAGCCTGATCGTGTCGAAAATTCCAGGAATCAACCACTGGGCGCGGCGGGGTTTGAAACCCCGTCGCCAACGTTTTGTGCAAAGCTACAATCTGGCACGGCACAAAACGTTTCGGACGGGATGATATATCCCCTCCGGCTTCAATCAAGCACTTGCACAACCGACTGGTTACCGTCCATCTGGACTGGATTCGGCATCCATGCCGAAATAACGGCTTTTCAGGCCTGCCCGGACTTGTGTAATTGACGAAAGCAGGAGCGAGCTTGGGAACCAGAATACAAATGGATAGCCTCAATAAACCGGTTGCATCACCGAATAGCCCCTCAGTGTGAGGGCAAACTGCTCTAGGCACTGGATGCGGGTTTCCTCGGCCAGTCTGCACCATTCGCACAGGGCTTCCAAGCGCTTTTCCTGGCTTAATCCGGCATTGGTCCATAATTCCCGCAATTGTTGCTTGAACCGGTATACCGTTGCCAGGGTTTGGCTCGCTTCCAACGCGGTTTCCAATTCGCCTATGATGAGGTTGTCTGGGCGGAAAGCTTTACCGTTGACCAAGGGTTTCGCTTTTTTCAGTAATTTTCGTGTTTTTGAGTCTGCAAGTTTTATTTCCAAATTCAACACAGGGTCAATCACGTTGCGGCTATAAAGTGCCATGACATGTACGCGGTTCTTCAATACGGCCATCACCGTCTCGGCATCGGCCATGGGCTTGGCCCAGTCGATTTTGGATTCCAAGGCAACCCGTTTAACATGGGCCAGCTTTAGCATCGACATCATGCGGATATAGCCCCAACCAAGGTCAAACTCGTACCAACGGGCGGATAATTTAGCCGAAGAAGGGTAAGCGTGATGATTGTTGTGCAATTCTTCCCCACCGATGAAAAGCCCTAGTGGGATTAAGTTTGTCGAGGCATCCCGGGTCTCAAAATTGCGGTAGCCCAGATAATGGCCTAGACCGTTGATGACACCGGCTGCCCAGAGGGGTATCCACAGCATCTGTATGGCCCACAACGTGAGTCCCAGTGGGCCGAACAAAGCCACCTCGACAATCAGCATTAAAATGATGCCCCAGTTCCGCCAAGGGCTGTAGAGATTCTGTTCCAGCCAATCATTGGGGGTGCCGACACCATATTTGTCCAGGTTATTGGCATCGTGCCTTGCGAGATTGTAAAGTTCCGCGCCTTCGTACAAGACTTTGCCTATGCCTAAAACGATGGGGCTATGGGGGTCGTCTTTGGTTTCGCATTTGGCATGGTGTTTCCGGTGCACCGCGACCCATTCTTTGGTGACCATGCCGGTGGTGAGCCATAGCCAAAATCTAAAAAAATGGCTCATGACAGGGTGCAAATCCAACGCCCTATGGGCTTGGCAGCGGTGGAGGTAGATAGTTACGCTCGCAATGGTGATATGGGTCAGTAGCAAACCGACCCCGACGAGCTGCCAAACAGAGAGTGAAAGCAAACCAGAGGACATGATGTTTCCCGTTAGTATTCTGCACAGATGGGGCAGAAGGGTGGTTCCCGTTAAGGAATGAAAAAGTGACGCGGGTGTGCGGTGAAGCGGGAAGTTTGGAGCAGGGTTAAATCAGAAAAATCGAACTTACACTGAAACTGGCTAGTCGCGGTTCTTAACAAACCCAATAAGAAAATACAGTATTTATTTTTCGATTACAAGCTTTATTTTTATTCAATCACCTCGGTCCGATAACGCCAAGCTTTTATCGTATTGGACCAATAACTTGCGGGAAGGCCCGCCTTAAGTTTCAGATGTTCCAGAAATTGCTTAGGCGTATTCAATTGCTCCCAAACAGAAGGCAAGAACGTTCCGCGCCGGGAACCTTCGGCAAGAATCAGCCCATCCTCCCCTGGCCGCAACTGGCCGAGCAAGTCCTGTTCCGAGGTGAATGCCATCGGCTCGGATGGGGTCAGCAGGGAAAGATGGATTTCCAGTCCCTCCAGTTCGCTTTGCTGCAAGGGCTGGAAACGGGGGTCTTGAAATGCGGCGGCATAGGCATTTTCGGCGATGTCTTCCGCCAAAGGACGCGCGGCTTCCAACCTGCCGATGCAACCGCGCAACTCGCCTTGTTTTTGCAAAGTGACAAAGGTGGCGCGCAGGGTTTTCAACTCTGGTGCCAGGCTTGCCAAGTCAACCGTTATGGGCCTGCGATGAGTCAGCCCGTGGCGGATGGACTGCCATGCCAAGTCCATCAGATAACGCTGCTGTTCCCCGCTTAACGAACAATTATTCGAAGGCATAGGCACCATACCCGACCACTCGGTCTTTTGGTCCGGCGGTATCGCCGGAGTTGCGCAAGTCTATGGCTTCGGCTTTCATGCCACGTTTTTTGGCGGCGATCAGCAGACCGCTGACTGGCAACCGTCCGCAAGCATCCTCAAAACCGATGTCTTCAGGACGCATCGCGACAATAGCCTCGGAAGTGGCCTTATCCATGCGCTTAGCCGTGGCATAGTCGTGGTAGTGGCTCAGGTCGGAACTGATGACGATAAGCGTCTCATCGCCTCCCCAAAGCACATCAAGGAGCTTGGCAACTTCTTCGGGGGTGGCGTCGCCAACCACGATGGGCACTAAAAAAAACACACCCAGCACTTCTTGCAGGAACGGCAGATGGACTTCTAGGCTATGTTCTTGTTGATGCGGTAAATCCAGTTTATGCACGAAGGGCAAATCGTCTAGGAGTTTTGCTGCATCAGTGTCTATAGGAATTTCGCCCAAGGGTGTGGCGAACCACAAGGCATTGCTCAACGCACAGCCACGAAAACCAACCCGGTGGGCAGGACCGAGCAACACAACCCGGCTGATTTGCCCACGCCCTTGGCTTAGCCTTGCATAGATGCTCGCGGCGACCGGGCCGGAATACACATAGCCCGCATGGGGGGCGATTATTGCCTTGGGCAAGCCGCCGGTTGGCGTTGTGTGGTCCAGATAGCTCTGGATCATGGATTGAAGCTGATGTTTGTCTGCCGGATAAAACGTCCCGGCAACTGCGGACTGGCGAGTAAATTGCATAAAAGCCTCCTTAAGTAATTTTACCGATTTTCAAACCGATTGTAATCGAATAGCCCTGCCTCAATCGGGTAGGTTTTTCGATAATCCTCGATCAACGAATCGCTGTGGGTCCAAAACCGGTTATCCGTCCGCCGTATGGCGTAACGGGAGCAAAGGACCGCATAATCGGCCTCGGATTGCAGATTTCCAACCATCTTGACGAACTTTGGCAGACGCAAAGATTCCACCCGATAAAACGCATTAGGGTAAGCACCCAAAAAACCAGGAACCACCGTCAGCGTGTCTTCCTCTGGCAAGCGCCGTTTGTCTTCATTGAACATCTGTGAAATATTGCTATGGGCGCTGTTACGTAAAATAGTAAAGCGATGCTCCTGTTTCTGTTCATCGACTACTGTCAGAAATACAACCTCGGGTAAATACGAGACTGCTTTCCCTTTCAAGCTCGACAATTGCCTTATCAATTCCCATTCTTCGGTAGATAGCTGGTTTTGTGTCAAATCGTAGCGTTTGTCCAACACAGGGTTTAGATAAGCCTTCCAAAGCCCCAGCAGTTCAGGCCATGGGGCATCGGTTTTATAGTCTATGCCGCTGTCTTGGTAGAAAAATGCCTTGCTACCGTTTAGGTACTCTTTTACATCGCCAGAGGCATTGCGATACCAAAAATCCCGGACTTGGTTCCTAGATTCTTTGGGTAATAGGGCAAGGACGTTTAACTCCCCCTCCATTCTCAGGAAGTCCATATACAGCCGTGATACCAGTTGGTGTGCAAGATTTCCATATACGTCAAAACCCGCCACCAGCAAGTAATGCATGCGCTCCAATAAGGTATAACTCATAATGATCGCCGTTTGGGGTTTGTCACCGACCAAACCTTTAACAACGCTGGCACTATCGAAATGCCGGAAAATGGTGAGCGCAGCATTCTGATTGGAACCGTCGCCTTGCCAGAGCATGTCCAAGTTGGGTAGCTTGCTGCCGACCATCTTTTGATTAAGGTATTCGCTTTTCTGACGCAGGTATTGGTTTTCCATCCGGGCGTAACTTTTCCATTTCAACAGATTGGCATCGCTTTCTTGCTCACTGGGTAGGCGGACATTTTGCAGGACTTTAGACAAAAAATTAGCGTTACTGCTAGTCTCCTCATGCTCAGGGTTTGTAAAACCCACCCAAAAATAATCGGAGATGACATTGAGTGCGACTTGGCCGCGACAAACCGGACCTTTAATGAACCCCATCAGCGTAAACTGAGCCTCATCCAGCATCAAACGGTAGCGGGAGCGCACGGGTATTTGTTCAAAGGTGACGAAGGGGTTTGCTGCATCGATAGGATCATAAGAAGGCAGCCGGGTGACCTGGTAAGAATCATCCACAAACCAACTCTTTATCCGCGCCATCCGTGCTGCGTTCAACGCATAAGGCATGTGTGTTTTTGCCAATATTGCGCCTTGAACGGGGCGTAGCCGGTAATAGACCCTAGGAACGCCGGGATCGTCATAAGGTCTTCGGCTGGCAATCAACTGAATTGCTTGGCTAGGTGGTGTCTTCGACCGTACCAGTTCAAAAAAACCGCTTTGCTGCAAGTCGTTGAAATAAAAATGCGCCAAAAACCAATGCTCAAAAATATAGCGTGCCATCAATTGGGATTTGAAGGTCGATCCATTTAAAAAATTCTCCCAGCTTGCAACCTGCTCTAATTCGGCTGGCGTAGGCGGTTTGGGGCCGGCGGCAGGCGCACCGTTGGCTAACCATTGTTTCAGGGTTTGCTGTTCTTTTTTTGACAAAGCGGGCAGACCATAGGGCATCCCCCAATCGGGATGCTCCTCGGCAAAACCGTCGAATTCCGCGATAGTCGGACAAGATTGCTTTCGATCTAAGGAAAAATCGAAACGTTTATCGGGGAGGGGTGCGCCTGCGATAAAATGGTGCTGGGCTTTTAAGTTTAACATTTGCGCCATGACGCTGGCATCAATATTGGTTTCCTGGGTCGGTTCGCGTTCATTGAGGACCGGGTGAAACCCTTTCAGCCGCCATGCGGCATTGCTTTGCGCGTCGACGAACAGTCGGCTCGGGTCGGCTGCAAACAAACGCACCGCGTCATAAACCAGGGTTTTATTAGCACCGCGGGTGATGCCTTCGACACTTCCCATCTGTAATTGGCAGGGTGCATCGAAGCAACCATGGCAGACCGCGCAACGCTTGTCGGTGATGGGTTTCACATTGCGGAAATATTCGACCGGTGCTTGGGCGGCAGCTAACGAGTTTGTTTGATCGAAACGGGTAGGGTTGGCGGGACCGTAGGTCTGGTCTAGCCGATAGCCCGTGTAGGCGGCACAACCTACAATAAGGGACAACACCGAAAACAGCACTAAATAGCGCACCCTGGACCAACCCACTATCGTCGTGGAGTCCGTGCCGGGCGTTGACGAGTCCATCAAAACATCCCCAATTCCAACTTGGCTACTTCCGACATCATATCCCTAGACCAAGGCGGGTCGAACACCACTTCCACATTGACCCGCGCCACCCCAGGCAAGCCTTTGACACCAGCTTCCACATCGTGCTGGAGGACAGGACCCATGCCGCAACCGGGGGCAGTGAGGGTCATAATGATATTTACCGCGTTGCCGCCCTCGGGAAGGGGCGTGACCCGGCAAAGATAGACCAATCCCAGATCGACAATATTTACTGGAATCTCCGGGTCGAAAACGGTTTTCATCACTTCCCAAGCGTTCTTTTCCACGGCTTCGGCTTCGTCGCCTGTTTCCAAGTGGCTCAAGAAAGGCGGCTCCTTTCCCAAGGCATCGGCGTCTTCCCCGTCGATGCGTACCATATGACCGTACTCGGTGGTGACGGTATAGTTGCCGCCCAAGGACTGAAATAGGGTCACTATGTGTCCCTTGGGCAGGTTGGACTGCGTTCCATCAGGGATTTGGACAACACTCACATCCCGTTGCAAGACAATGCTTTCACGACCGTACATTAGTGGCTCTCTTTTAGATTAGAATCAAACCGGACCTTCAATGATTTGCCCATTGATACCTAGGCTCTCGGGTCCAAGCATATAGGTGTAACGGGCTACCAAGCTCTCTGGCACAGGATTTTCCTCCGGCAATTCGCCTGGGTGGGTTTTCCGGCGAGAAGGCGAATTCACCGGACCCGGCACAAAAATATTGACACGGACGAGGCCCGCACTTGCCAACTCATCTGCCCACATTCGTGCCATGCCCTCCAAGGCAATGTCAGCCACACCGTAAGCCCCCCAGTAAGCCTTGCCCAATCGGGCGGAAGAATTGCTGGTGAACACCACTGAAGCGTCCCCCGCACGCTGCAGCAATGGCAACACCGCCCTAGTCAAGCCATGGGCAGCCGATAGATTGATGCGCAAAAGGCGATCCCATTGGCTAGACTTGATGTCGGCCAGCGGCTCCAACACGCCCAGGTCGGCTGCACTGTGCAACAAACCGTGTAACAAACCAAACTGACTGTTGAGAATATCAGCCAATTCGGCAAAGTCTGCTTCCGTGGCCTTATCCAAATCCAACGGATAAATGGCTGGCTGGGTGTGACCCGCCGCTAATATTTCATCATAGAGTTTTTCCAGTGGACTTACGGCTTTATCCAGCAAAACCATACAAGCCCCTGCCGCAGCACAGGCTTTTGCCGCCACAGACCCAAGACCACCGCCCGCACCGCTGATTAAAATGACACGCCCATAAAGTGCCGAGGCGGGATTAAAGTTATTCATTCCAATTCACCGTCTAACCAAGCCAAAAGGTCGATGGGTTTGCTCAATAGGCCATCGGCACCCCAATGATGGGGAGAATCATTTTCTGGAATGTACCCATAAAGCGCCACAAGGGTTGCCATGCCGGCGTTTTTACCCGCATCAATGTCGCGTCGGGCATCGCCGATGTAAACACACTCGGCTGGTTTGCTGCCGATGCGACGGCAGGCTTCCCACATCGGCATGGGATGCGGCTTCATTTCCGGCAACGTGTCTCCACTAATCACGCAACCCGTCCGGTTAAAAAGATCAAGGCTCTGTAATAGCGGATCGGTGAAGCAACCAAGTTTGTTGGTGACGATCCCCCAACTCAAACCACGGTTTTCCAATTCGTCCAACACAGCGTCCATGCCGTCAAAAAAACGGGTGTGGACGGCAATGTTGTCTTGGTAGAGACTGAGCATTCGATCCAGCAGGCTATCAAAATCAACATCAATTCCCTGCCCGTCCAGCATGAGTTGCAACATCGCACTGGCACCATTGGAAACCATCGGTCTCAGGGCTTGCAAGTCTTGTGGTTGCAGTCCGGCTTCCAAGGCGGCGACATTGCACGCATAGACCAGATCAGGGGCGGTGTCCAATAGCGTACCATCAAGGTCGAACAACACACCACTGAAGGATTGCCTTTCCATCTCGCTCATTCCTCAGTCCGCAAAAAAGCGGCTAGATAGTTGACATCAATGTTTCGGCCTAGGCTGAATTGCCGGGTCAGCGGATGGTAGGAAACACCCTCCATGCCCAATAGCTCTAAACCTGCTTCCCGCGCCCAGCGACCCAGTTCCGAAGGTTTGATGAAGGTATTGTAGTCATGGGTGCCAGCGGGGATCATCCGCAGGATATGCTCCGCCGCCAAGATAGCCAATAAATAGGCTTTTGGATGGCGGTTGAGGGTGGAGAAAAACACCTTCCCACCCGGTTTGACAAGATTGGCACAGGCTTTGACTACGGACACTGGATTGGGCACATGTTCCAGCATTTCCATGCAGGTCACTACATCAAACGAAGCAGGCTGTTCATCTGCCAAAGCCTCGACACTGATCTTACGATATTTCACTTGGGTTCCAGACTCCATTCCATGCAGGTCGGCTATGTCGAGTAGTTCTTCGCTCAAGTCTATGCCCGACACCTCCGCACCCATGCGGAACAAACCTTCGGAAAGTATGCCACCGCCACATCCTACATCGACAACGCGCCTACCCTCAACCTCGGCATAGGCATGGATAAATTGCAGCCGCAAGGGGTTGACCCTATGCAAGGTCATGAACTCGCCGTCAGGATCCCACCAGCGTCCGGCTTGGGAACCAAATTTGTGAATTTCGTGTTGATGGACGTTTTCGGTGCTTGTCATAGTTTGCTTATCTCAGGCTAGATTCGTTAAGTTCAACCGCTCGCGCCAAGCCAAAGCCTTGGAGATTATGTCGCTGCGGTCAAGGGTTGTGAGTTCGCGATTGTTGAGCAGTCGGCGACCGGCGACCCAGACATCGCTGACCTGATGGCGACTGGCGGCATAGACGATATCGGAAATCGGATCGAACAGGGGCTGGGTTTCAATATCGCTTAAATTTATGGCCACGATGTCGGCAGACTTGCCTACTTCCAAGGAACCGATTTCTTGATCCAACCCCAACGCCTTTGCGCCATTGAGTGTCGCCATGCGCAGGGCAGTGGCCGCAGGAACCACACGGGCATCACCTGCCACGCCTTTAGCCAGCAATGCAGCCGTTCTCATTTCACCTAGAATGTCCAAGTCGTTGTTACTTGCCGGCCCGTCAGTGCCCAAGGCCACGTTGACCCCTGCATCCAACAGCTTGGCGACAGGACAAAAGCCGCTGGCTAGTTTCAGGTTGGACTCTGGGCAATGGGCGATGCTGCCGCCAAATCGCGCAAAATACTCAATTTCTTCGTCATCTAATTGGGTCATATGCACGGCGATGAATCTTGGACCCAACAAATCCAACTGGGCAATACGCTTCAACGGCCTCATGCCATGTGATGACCGGCCTCGCCGCACCTCGTCGGCGGTTTCATGCAGATGCATATGGATGGGGCAGTCCAACTCCTCGGCCAAGATGCGCATCCGAGCCAAGGGCTCGTCGGAAACAGTATAGGGCGCATGAGGCGCGAAGGCCGCATTGACCAGCGGTTGATCGCGCAATGCATCATAAAGGGCGAGTCCCTTGGACAAGTATTCGTCCGGGCCGCCGGCCCACGCTGTTGGGAAATCGACTAGTATCATTCCCAGCGTCGCCCGCATTCCCGATTGAATCACTTGGCGGGCTGTGATTTCTGGAAAAAAATACATATCATTAAAACAAGTGACTCCGCCCCTTATCATCTCGGCCAAGGCCAGATCGGTACCGTCGCGTACGAAAGCCTCTCCCGCATAGCGGCGTTCTAAAGGCCAGATGTGGTCTTCCAGCCACTCCATCAATGGCAAGTCGTCGGCGTTGCCACGCAATAGCGACATAGCGGCATGGGTATGGGTGTTGACTAGACCCGGCATCAGTGCGTGGCCGGGTAGTTCTTCTATATTTTCCGGGTCAAAAGCGGCAAGTGCCTCTGTAAACGGAAGAATTCCCACTATCCTACCGTCTTGGATGGCAATGGCGTGGTTTTCGTAAACCTTGGCGTGGGGTTCCACGGGTATGATCCAGCGCGCTTTGATAAGAGTGTCTATATGCATGAATGGAATTAACCTAGTGTTTTAGTAAACTTTAGCATAATTGCGCCGAGATATGCACTCACGGGTTCAGTAATCCTCATAATTGATTTGCTGGCCTAACTTTGGAATAGTCTAGTTTCCAATTCTTCCGGAGAGGTGACGCAACGCAAAGCCAAGAAGGCATCTTCCGCTTCCGGGTAGGCAATGCGCAGATACTTAAGCCACTGTTTCATGCGCCCACACTGAGTTTTCGGTTGGGTGCGCTGAACCACCAGTTTCCAGAAGTCTAGCAACAAAACTTGCAAATCAGCCCAATTCAGAGCGGCCTCACCGCCTAACTTGATCATCCGCGCCAAGGCAGGGTTTGCTATCATGCCGCGCCCCAGCATGACATCCTTGACCCCGCTGATTTCAACGCAGCGCCGATAGTCATCCACGGTCCATATTTCACCATTGGCAATGACCGGAATGCCAACCTCCGCCTGTATGTAGCCCACCCATTCCCAGTGGGCAGGAGGACGATAGCCTTCAACCTTAGTGCGTGCATGGACAACCAATTCTTGTGCACCGCCGCTTTCCATGGCGAGTGCGCAAGCGATAGCTAAGTGCTTGTCTTCGTATCCCAAACGCATTTTTGCCGACAATGGAATATGCCTTGGAATCGCCTCGCGCACCGCTTGAACCAAGGTGTAGATTCGCTCCGGCTCACGCAGAAGAATGGCACCACCCTGATGACGGTTGATCGTTGGGGCTGGGCAACCGAAATTGAGATCAATGCCCGCAGGTTCAAGTTTGGCAAGCCGATGGGCGTTGAGGGCAAGGAAATGAGGATCGGAACCCAACAATTGCACCCTTACCGGCACTTCGGACAGGGTAAGGCTACCTGAAAGCAATTCCGGGGCGATGCGCTGAAAAGTGCTATTAGGCAATAACGAACCCGACACGCGCACAAACTCACTCACACACAGATCCACCCCACCTACACGGGTCAATATATCACGCAAGACAAAATCGAGCAGCCCATCCATCGGGGCGAGAAAAATTCGCATGTCATTCCACTCCGGTTTATACGCTATTGTATTCCAAAGGCGAGGAAGCAAAAAGAAGGTCTCACGCAACGGAGCAACGACGCAACGTTAAAAGCAACACATTGTCGGCTATAAACGATCCAGATTGCGGCGATGTGATACCATGTTGACAACGATAAGTGCATGAAGCTTTAGGAACCCGCCTCAATCTGAAGTTCGGGTGTTGTCGAAGAAACTCCTAACATTGCCACCCTTGCCAACCCGAAATCACGCCATCCCATACAACAACAATGAATTCACTTGCCCCCTCCGTACCCAAGACAGGACTCGCCGGTCTTGCCGAAAACTGGCGAAACGATCTCGTTTCCGGTTTTCTGGTGTTTCTGATCGCCCTGCCCTTGTGCCTGGGCGTATCCGTCGCCTCCGGTTTTCCTGCCATGGCAGGCATTATCACTGCCATCATTGGGGGGTTGTTGGTATCCCGGATCAACGGGACACACGTCACCGTGACCGGCCCGGCCGCCGGATTGATTGTGGTTATTCTCACTGCCGTCCAATCCTTAGGGCAAGGCGATGCCGTGGCGGGTTACAGATACACTCTCGCTGCCATCTTCATCTCCGGATTTTTACAGTTCGGCTTAGGTGTTTATAAAGCGGGTAGGCTTTCCACCTTTTTCCCGTCCACGGTCATACACGGCATGTTGGCCGCCATCGGCATCATCATCATGGCCAAGCAAATTCCGGTGATGGCTGGATCGCAAGCGTTTGCCGGGGCAATATTAACCGGCATTGCCAAAATCCCCCTTGGGCTGGCCTATTTCATACCACAGTGTGCCTTCATTGGCCTAGTTAGCCTAGGAATTTTGGTCGCTTGGCCGCAGATCAAACACCCCCTACTTAAAAGAATTCCCGCACCCATCCTAGTGGTTGTCGTTGGCGTGGCATTCGGTCAGTTGTTTGACTTGGCCCATTTTCAAGTCGGAGGAGACTTTATCCTCCCAAAAGATTTGGTCATGGGTCCAGATTTTCTGGTTCACATACCCGACAGTTTACAGGCCAGCTTGGTTTTTCCAGACTTTTCCAAAATCAGCCACTTTGTATTTTGGGAAAATGTATTTGCCATCACCTTGGTGGGTAGCCTGGAAACGCTTCTAGTGACCGCCGCCGTGGACAAACTCGACCCCTATAATCGTTACTCCGATCTAAACCGGGACCTGCGAGCCATCGGCATAGGCAACGCCTTGTCGGGCTTGGTCGGAGGTTTGCCGATGATAGTCGAAATTTTGCGCAGTTCGACCAACGTCAACAGCGGTGCCAAGACCAGTTGGTCCAGCTTTTTCCATGGGGCTTGCATGCTCTTATTCGTCGTGCTATTTCCCCATCTGATAGACAAGATTCCCCTAGCCTCGCTCGCCGCGCTATTGGTATACGCCGGTTTCCGGCTGGCCTCGCCCCGCACCTTTGCCGAGCGCATGATCTTAGGCAGGTCGCAGTTACTGATATTCGTCATTACCATTGCGGGGGTGCTAGTCACCAACATCCTGGCAGGCGTGTTGATCGGCATTGTTGCCAAACTGGTAATCCACTGGTTGCGCGGCGTACCCCCTAAGAACATGCTGCAAATCTCCTACCGTGTGGAACGGAAGGACGGGGACACTTGGATTTTCCGTGTCAGCGGTTCGGCCATATTTTCCAATTTCGTCGCGTTGAAGACCGAAGTATCCGAGGTGCCGGACGGCAAGACGGTCATCTTCGACCTGTCCGACGCTTATCTCATTGACCATACGGTGATGGAATTGATAGACCGCTTTCGCCAAGATTACATTGAGCGCGGAGGGCGTTGCGAAATCGAGGGTTTGGACCGGCAAACGCCTTTTGCCGAGCATGTTCTAGCGGCGAGGCGGCGGAAGCTATAAATTGGGTTCATATGGACAATACCTTCGCCAATATTGTGCTATACCATCTCTTTTGGCGCAGAACCGCCGAACTAAAGGCCAATCTGGTGCTTGGCAAGGGGATTGGCGAAGGTATTTATGTAATAACAAATTGCCAAGAAACCTTGGGCGTTCTGCCAACCCATGGAGGCTTTGCCAATGAGTTCACGGTCATTGTTAGCACCCAAACCTAAACAATTCGGCTGTACTTTAGATATAGAGTATTGGCAATGAAGCAGGGGCATTGCAATCAAATCGCGGCGGTCATATTGAATTACCGCCGTGCTGATTTAACCACACGCTGTGTGGCAAGCTTGTCCGGCCAGGTATCACTTGCACTGGTGGTGGATAACTCGGGGCATGAGGAAGAAACCAAACGACTAGCCGAGTGTATGGCAGTATTAGCCGCCCATGGAGAAAAAACTGATGTAGAGGTTGTTGATCCTGGCGAAAATTTGGGGTTTGGCAGAGGGGTGGACTACGGAATAAGTCGGCTTACGGACCAGGGATGTTTCGAGTGTATACTTCTCATCAACAATGACGCAGTGGCGAGTGAGGGGATGGTCGAAGGGATGCTCGAAACCCTGCGGGAACAAAAAGGCAACGCCTTGGTCTCCGCAAAAATGAGGAACAGCCCTTCCGCTTCATTTCTTTGGTATCACCGGCTGTTTGCGCTGGTTCTGCGACGACCCTACCTTGGTGCATTCCCTTATCTCAGTGGAACCTGCCTTCTGGTTCCGTGGTCACTGGCGAAAGACGGTTTGTTTGACCCGGCATTCTTCATGTATGGCGAAGATGTCGAACTATCTTGGCGCATGACCCAGACTGGTGTGCCTCTGGTGGTCGCCGATGTCATCTGCAACCATACCGGCAGTGCCTCAGCCCGGATGGGTAGCCTGTTCTACGAGTACCACCTTGCCAGAGGTCATCTTATGTTGGCAAGAAAGCTTGCCAGGAATCAACTCATATGGTGGGTATTTTTATGCGGACGCGCCATAAGCCTTCCCTTACGTGCCACATTACGCTGCTTGCGGCAAAAAAGCCTAATCCCGTGGCGCGGCTTGCTGCTGGCACTGATCGGCAAGACACCTTTGAAGCCAGACTCAGAACAATAACCCACTACACCTGCACAAGGTTGGCGCGATAGACGGCGATGTAACGGTCTATCATCGTTTCAATACTAAAATGGGTTTCGGCACGGGCACTTGCGGCCTTGCCCATGCGTAGCCAGAGGCCGGGTTCTGTAGCCAATCGACGGGCTGCTTCGGCAAAAGCGGACACGTCGTCTTGCGTACAAAGGATGCCGGTGGCACCGTCTTCAACCACCTCGGGCAATGACGAACCATTGGTGGCAATGACCGGCAGACCACAGGCCTGGGCTTCCAGGGCTGCGAGTCCGAAGCCTTCCAACCTTGTCGGGAATAGTAGTGCGTCGGCATTCTGGTATATGCGGGCCATCGCGCTCGGCGTAGTAATATTGCCGAACACACGCAAGCCTTCGGGTTTGTTCGCAGGTAATTTAATGGAATGTCTGCTTGTCGTGTATACAAGCTCAAAATCTGGCATCAACCTTCTCATGATTGGAGCCAGCAAATCGGCTCCCTTTCTAGCCGACCAGTTGCCTACAAAAAGCAGCCTAAACGGGCGGCTAGGCTCGTTCCGCTGCATGG
>Ga0007801_10000062_pt1 | contig 29249 bp, 28 predicted proteins | sample CryBogmetaGMA2M_FD_60372 | JGI IMG/M metagenome (GOLD analysis project Ga0007801, IMG submission 60372) | Freshwater microbial communities from Crystal Bog, Wisconsin, USA - MA2M | ecosystem: Environmental > Aquatic > Freshwater > Lake | place: Crystal Bog, Wisconsin, USA | collected 2009-07-06
AGGAAACGTTGGCAGTCGGCAGTGTCCGGCTCGGCGAATAGGGCCGCGCTTTGTACGCGAATGATGCCAGTGCCAGGGAACGAAAGTTCGACATCGGCCTTGGCGAGACCATTCATCTTGGCACGAGTCTCGAATCTATAATCATCAAACATAATGGGCCTCCGTCAGGCCGGCATCGAATTCCCACCGTCCGGCTTGATGCCTTTGGCCTCGTTGACCGCGTCGAGGGCAGCGCGCCCCCCGTCAATGAAACCTTCCACGACAGGGTTTTCCTGCGGGACGGACTTGGCCACGAACACGGCAGCATAGACGATGCCGTAGGAGATCATATACGAGGTGGTATAGGCAAAACGCGATGTGGAATGGGCGATTTCCGGCCCCATTTGGCTGATGCGCTCCTTCGCACGGGCGGCATCTTCAGTCGCTTGGTTCACTGCGTCCTTCATCGCATCGGCGACGGATTTAAGCGGGTCGGTCTGTTCGGCGGTGGTTGTTTCGATAGTCATGGTATTTGCTTTTGGTTTAGAGGTTATGCTGAATTAGATTTGTTTATACCGGAGATGGACTTTTAACACTATTGGTCTTTAGTCCAATACGGACATTCAACGCTGTCTGTAAGGCGGACAGCATTTGATCGGCGGTGAACGGCTTATGTATGAAAGGGGAGGAATTTGCCCTGCGGGCAAGCCATTCGTCATCCGGATCGTCCGACCCCGTGATGAAGATCGTGGGCAGGCTGCGATGTTCTGCCGCGAGATGTGCCTTGATCTCGAAACCCGACATCTGTGGCATGTGAATGTCCAAGACAACACAATCGGGTTGATTTTCGCGCAGCCAATCAAGAAAAGCCGGACCGGAACCAAAGGTTTCGGCAGCGAAGCCAAACGAACGAATCAGCCGCTGCAATGCCTTGGCCACAGAGGCATGGTCTTCGATGATTACTATTAATGTAGGTTTCATGCATACATTTTAGACCTAAATTGCAGCATTGGAAATTGGACCTTAGCCCAATAAGGCACTGTGGGCCGGGACGGGCGACAACCAACCCCGGAAAACTCTCTGAGGACGAAACCTGTATCAACAACATCGCGAATCGGGCATCCCAATGCCAAGCTGCATGGCGAGTCTCACCAGTTCCGCAAGTGAACCTACCTCCATCTTTTCCATGATGCGCGCACGGTGAACCTTGATGGTCTTCTCGACCGTCCCCAATTCTGCCGCAATTTTTTTGTTGGTTTTTCCGGCCACGACATGAATCAGAACCTCTTGCTCGCGGGGCGTAAGCAAAGAGTGCCTCCGTTTAATAGCACTTACATCGACCAGCAAGCGCCGGTTCTCACTGTCGTATTTGATCGCCTCGTCCACCGCACGGAGCAATGCGTCGGCATCCACGGGCTTGGTGAGGAATTCCACCGCGCCCGATTTGATGGCGCGGGCGCACATCGGGATGTCACCATGTCCAGTGATGAAGATGATCGGCAACGAACTGCCGTTGTCAGCGAGGTATTTCTGTAGTTCGTCGCCGTTCAACCCAGGCAGCATCATGTCGAGTATGAGACAACCGGGTGTCTGCGGATCGTACTCATGCAAAAACTCCTCGCACGAGGCATGCGCGTCCACATTAAAACCGGCAACCCGTAGCAGGCGGGCGAGTGCTTTCCTTATGGCAGGTTCGTCATCGACGAGATACACGGTGGGCTGTTCCATTAAGGTCATGCCGTGCCTAAAGGAAGGGTGAAACAGAAGGTCGCGCCGTGTTCGGAATTATTTGTCGCAGTCAGTTGCCCACGGTGGGAGCGAATGATCGAATGGCAAATCATCAGTCCAACACCCAGTCCATCGGGCTTGGTGCTGACGAAAGGCTCGAAAAGAGTGTCCAACTGTCCGGCCGACATCCCTTCGCCGGAGTCGATTACGGATACCCGAATCCCGGCGTTGGACGCTTCCGTGCGGATCGTCAGTTCGCGCTTTTCAAGTGAAGATGCCTCCATTGCCTGGGCTGCGTTCATAACCAAATTGAGCAAAACCTGCTCTATCTGCACATAGTCAGCACTGACTGTGGGCAATTGTGAAGCGAAATCCCTAACCAGAGAGATGTGCCTCATCAGCAGTTCGCTCGCTATCAGACCAAGAACCTTATTAATCAACTCATTTATGTTGAATTGCTGGATGTGCGGTTTGCCCTGCTTGAAAAGTCCGCGCAAGCTATGAATGTATTCGCCTGCCCTCCGAGCCTCGCTGGCGATATCGTCGAATATTTCGGTCAGTTCAACAAACTCTCCCTGCAAGCCAGCCGACAATCGCTGCCCCACTTGCGCGTTTGTCAAGATGGCTGTCAGGGGCTGATTCAGTTCGTGCGACAAAGAGGCTGACAACGCACCCAGCATCGCTACACGGTCCATGTGCTCCAATTGGGCACGATCTTGTGCGGCCTGTAATTCCACAGCTTTCCTGTCGGTGATATCGATGCTTATGCCGACTAGCCGCACCTGCTCACTACGCGAAACTGTAAGCACCTTTCCACGAGACATGATCCAGCGAACGGACCCGCCGGGAAGCACGATGCGGTATTCGGCCCCAGTGTCCGTTCCCAACTGTAGCGCTTCCTTAACCGTCTCGCAAAGCCGCTCGCGGTCATCGGGATGCACGATAGCGAGAACGCTGACAGAGTCCATGCCCCCCTCAGGGGAAAGCCCGAACATCTCCTGTGTCTTGTCCGTGGCCCAGATTTGCCCACTGCCTGACTCCCAATGCCATAGGCAGGTGTTTGAGGCGGTTGCAGCCAAGCTTAAGTATGCCTCGCTCTCCCGCAAAGCGTCCTTTACGCGCTTTTGCTTCCGCCGCTCGAACAGCAGCCAAGCAATCAAGAAAGCCTGTGCGAGCAACATGACCAAGAGAATGATCATTTCGGTTCGATGTATCTCCCATAGTGCTAAATCGTTGGCAGGCTCGCTTAGGGCATAATGCCTCTGTATCATAAAACAATTTTACGGTTTATAGTAGAGATAAAAAAATATAAAACTCAAGTCCATCCATCATGTAGGAGAGCAATTCGTGAAAGAACTTCCACCCCATATCGCCACCCCGTCAAGGTGGACAAGTTTGGCAACCGGCATCATCCTAGGGGTTGCACTAGCGGGTTTGGTAAGTCCATCGCACGCCGATGACAAGAAACCCGTTTCCCAAACTGCGCCAGCACCAAACGACCAGAAAAAACCCAACATCGTCATCATTTGGGGCGATGACATCGGACAGGCTAACGTCAGCGCCTACACCAAGGGGGTCATGGGTTATAAAACTCCCAATATTGATCGTGTCGCCAACGAAGGTGTCATCTTCACCGACTATTACGCCGAACAAAGCTGCACCGCTGGCCGCTCCGCGTTCATCACTGGGCAAAGCGTGTTCCGCACTGGCTTGAGCAAAGTCGGCCTACCGGGCGCGGATGTCGGCTTGCGCAAAGAAGACCCGACCATCGCCGAGTTGCTGAAGGCGCAAGGTTACGCCACCGGTCAGTTCGGCAAGAACCACTTGGGCGACAAGGACGAGTTCCTGCCCACCGCCCACGGCTTTGACGAGTTCTACGGCAACCTCTACCATCTGAACGCCGAAGAGGAACCGGAACTGCCGGATTATCCGAAGGAAACGGATTTCCCGGGTTTCCGCAAAAAATTTGGCCCGCGTGGCGTGATTCATAGCTTTGCCAACCCGGATGGTACGCAAAAGATCGAAGACACCGGGCCTTTGACCAAGAAGCGCATGGAAACCATCGACGATGATATTGCCGCCCGCGCTGCCAGTTTTATCGAAAGCCAAGCCAAAGCTGGCAAGCCTTTGTTCGTCTGGGTCAATTTCACTCACATGCATTTTCGCACACATACCAAACCGGAAAGCTTAGGCCAAGCTGGACGCTGGCAAAGCCCCTACCACGACGCAATGATCGACCATGACAAAAACGTTGGCACCGTGCTCGCCAAGATCGACGAACTGGGCATTGCCGATAACACGCTTGTCATGTACTCGACCGACAACGGGCCACATATGAATTCTTGGCCCGATGGCGGCATGACGCCGTTCCGCAGCGAGAAGAACTCCAACTGGGAGGGCGCCTACCGCGTTCCGGCCATGGTGCGCTGGCCAGGCCACATCAAGCCCGGCACCGTGTCCAATGATATCATATCCCACTTGGATTGGGCACCGACCCTACTGGCAGTCGCCGGGGTTCCCGATGTCAAGGACAAACTACTGAAAGGCTACAAGGCGGGCAATAAAAGTTTCAAGGTACATTTAGACGGCTACAACGTCCTGCCGTACCTGACCGGACAGGAGCCCAAGAGTCCACGCGAGGAATTCTTCTATTTCTCCGACGACGGCGACCTGACCGGGTTGCGTTACGACAACTGGAAGGTGGTGTTCGCGCAGCAGCGGTCACCGGGTACACTTGCCCTGTGGGGCGAACCCTTCGTCAAGACGCGGATTCCTTGGCTTTACAATTTGCGCACCGATCCTTACGAGAAGGCGACCGTCACCTCCAACACCTATTGGGACTGGTACATCGATCATGTCTTCCTGTTGACACCGGCACAGCGCTACGTCGGCCAGTTTCTAGCGACGTTCAAGGAATATCCGCCGCGACAAAAGGCTGCCAGCTTCACCATCGACCAAGTGATGGAGCAGTTGCAGGCACCGGCCAGCAAGTGATCCGGCGGACCTGCCGCCGAATCCGCTGATAGTCCGGGTAGAGGGTGTGATCCGGCGGACGATATGCCCCCCCGAACCCCTCCATGATTCCGCCCGATCCTTAAATGCTCTAAATATAGTGGAGATTATAAAGTGCCTTTTCCAATGCGACCCTTTGTTTTCTGGTCCGGTGCCTACAATGCCGGGCTATCCTTGCTGTTGCTGAGTCCGCCGCTGTACCGGGTGCTCGGTCTTAACATCTGCGCACCCATATGGGGCTGGCTGATCGCCGGTTTTCTCGGCTTCACCAGTGCGGTGTTGATTCTGGCTGCCCGCGACCTCCGCCGCCGAGCTTCACTAGTGTATTGGGAGGCACTGCTGCGCTACGTCGCCGCGCTGTTGCTCATTCCCGCCGGACTGTTCGGCGATATTGGGTTGATTGCAATACCGATGGGCTTGGGCGACCTCGCTATCGGTCTGGTGTACATGTTCGGCTTGCCCAAGGAACTGGGTATCTCCCATCACGCGCTGTTGTGCGACCGTCTCGAATAAACACATAATCCACAAGAGAACAACATGAACAGAAACATCATCAATCAATGTTGCAGGCATGCGGTTTCAATGCGCTGCCCATGCAAAAGAAACCTGCCGCCGAGATGGTGCGCGACGCGTTGACTGGCCAGACGAGGCTGCAGATAAAAAAAAAGTGGCACAGCGCAAATGTCTCAGGATAGGTCATCGTTTTGTCATTTAGCCTGTTTATTCTAATGAGTGAATAATTGCAAGTCTGCAATTTCCTTATTATTCGTAAGCGTGGGGTCATCCAGTGAAAAAACTCGGTTTTATTTCGTTAGTACTCGTTGTTTTGGTCAACTTGTATTCCATCAACCTCGCGTCTGCGGATGAGAAATTAAGGTTGACAGGGTCTGGGGCCAGTTTCCCGTTCCCGCTCTATTCCGCTTGGTTCAAGAACTTTAGCAAGGTGAACAAAAATGCCAATATAGATTACCAGGCCAAAGGCAGCGGTGCTGGCGTGTTGGACTTCATTAACCGCACGGTTGATTTTGCGGCCAGCGACGCAGCAATGAAGCCCGAAGAAATAGCCAAAGTCCAAGGTGGCGCTGTCCTATTGCCGATGACGGCAGGCGAAATCGTGATCGCTTATAACTTACCGGGCAACCCAAAGGGCTTGAAGTTGCCCAGGGATGTCTACCCGGACATTTTCTTGGGCAAAATCACCAAATGGAACGATCCGCGCATTCAAAGTGCAAATCCCGGCCTGAAACTGCCTGACCTGCCCATCACTGTGGTGCGCAGGGCCGATAGCAGCGGCACAACGTTTGTGTTTACCAACCATCTCAGTGCCATTAGTCCAGAATGGAAAAAAGGCCCCGGTGCAGGAACCACCGTGAACTGGCCCGGCAGTGACAAATTCGTCGCCGCGCCAAAGAATGACGGTGTCACCGCGACGGTCAAGCAAACCCCCGGTGCCATCGGCTATATCGAATATGCCTATGCCATCGGTGCAAAAGTCGAAATGGCCGAATTGCAAAACAAAACCGGCAAGTTCGTGAAGCCGAGTGCGGAAAGTGGCGCGGCTGCGCTGGCCACTGCGCAGCTTCCAGAAAACCTCATTGCCTGGGTACTTGACCCCGAGGGCGAAAAAGCCTATCCGATTGCGACGTTCACTTGGATGCTGTTCTACCAACAGAATGCCACGCCCGAAAAAGCCAAAATCTTGCGCGATGTGATAGAGTATGGCCTTACAGAGGGGCAGAAACTTAGCCCAAAAATGGGCTATATCCCGCTTCCCGACAATGTCGTTTCGGCAGTGCGAGCTGCCTCCAAGAAAATTCAATAGTGGAATCTGCAAGTCATGAAAGTATTTGAAGAAGCCCTAACCGGGGAAGAAATCTCCGGCCCCCCCTCAAAGAGCGATTACCTGATGGATCGCTCATTCCGAGGAATAGCCATGCTATGCGCCTGGTTTATCATAGGCGTGGTCGGGCTTCTGCTCTGGGAAATCGGTTATAAAGCAATACCTGCCATTCGGGAATACCATATCGGTTTTCTGACGGGCATCACATGGGATGTCAATAAGCAGGTTTTTGGAATACTTCCAGAAATATGGGGTACCCTTTACAGTTCGTTCTTGGCTTTGGCCATCGGTGGCTTTTTCGGTGTCAGCATGGCGATTTTCCTCACCCAGGATTTTCTCCCGGCCCGACTCGCCTTGTTGTTCCGTACCATCGTCGATTTGTTGGCGGCCATTCCTAGCGTTGTTTATGGTTTTTGGGGCATTTTTGTGGTGATACCCTTCATCCGCCCGGTAGCCGACTGGCTGAATGCCGAATTCGGTTGGATTCCGTTTTTCAGCACGACCCTGAGTGGGCCGGGAATGTTGCCGGCCTCTTTGGTGCTGGCGATCATGATCCTACCGACCATTGCCGCCGTGTCGCAGGATGCCTTAAGGCAGGTTCCCTATCGCATCAAAGAGGCTGCTTTCGGTCTGGGTGCGACCCGTTGGGAGGCGATCCTGAAGGTGATCCTTCCCACTGCATCGGCGGGTATTTTCGGTGCCCTCGTCCTCGGTTTTGGTCGGGCACTCGGGGAAACCATGGCTTTGGCCATGCTAGTCGGCAATTCCAACCAACTTAGCCTGTCCTTGTTTTCCCCGGGCAATACGCTCGCCGCCCTGTTGGCACTTAACTTTCCCGAAGCGGGGGAACGCGAAATACCGATTTTGATGTATGCCGCTTTGGTGTTGCTGTTGATCACATTGGCGGTGAATATGATAGGCACGGCTATCATGTCGCTATCTTCCAGACAAATGAGGAGTGGTAAATGAGTGCGCAAGACCCTCTGTTCACGGAAAACGAAAATCCTAACTTACAACGATCACTACTCGAACCCCGCGCACTGCTCAGCACAATATTGAGCGTTGCGGCATGGATCGCCGCCATCTTTGCCAGCATTCCCCTGTTCTCTGTGCTTTATGGGCTGATTGTTCGCGGCGGGCATCGTCTAAGCTTGGAGGTTTTCACCGAACTGCCGCCGGCGGGGTTCGAGGAAGGCGGGGGCTTCGGCAATGCCATCGTGGGAACTCTGGTGACGGTGGGGATCGGCGCGTTGATTAGCATCCCTTTTGGCATTATGGCCGCCATTTTTCTCGGGGAACTGGAACCAAACGGCAAAGTGGCCTATGCGGCACGATTCTGTGCCAAAACCTTGACGGGTCTGCCTTCGATTTTGGCCGGTGTGTTTGCTTATGCGATGGTCGTGCTAGCGACAGGCACCTACTCTGCCCCTGCGGCTGGGGTTGCCTTGGCCTTGCTGATGCTGCCTACAGTGGTGCTGACGGCTGAGGAAGCCATGCGGATGGTTTCTGCACCAATGAAAAATGCTGCCTACGGAATGGGCTGCACACGCAGTCAAGTCGTCTGGAAAATCGTGCTGCCGACTGCCCTGCCCGGTATCTTGACGGGTGTCATGCTGGCGGTTGCCCGTGCGGCCGGGGAGACGGCGCCACTGCTTTTCACCGCCTTATTCAGCAGCTATTGGTTTGTCGAAAACGGCAAAGCGGATCTGATGACTCCCATCGCTTCGCTGTCCGTGTTGATCTACAATTTTTCCGGCATGCCTTATGACAACCAGATCGAATTGGCATGGACCGCTTCGCTGGTTCTGGTTATGTTGGTACTGCTGTTCAATGTCCTTGCCCGTGTGCTAGGTCGTAAGAAAGTCTAGTTATTATTTTACATAACTGATGTACATTACAAAATATCGAATTTTCTGAGGAAACGATTATGCAAGCGAATGTTAATGAGCAAGGAATTGTGAAAGTCAAACCTGACACGCAAGCTAAAGTGGTGATCGACTGCAAACTGGACAAGGTTTATTACGGCGATTTTCTAGCTGTCAGGGACAGCCATGTGCCGATCCAAAAAGGCCAGATTACTGGGTTCATCGGCCCGTCAGGCTGCGGCAAGAGTACGGTTCTGCGCAGCCTGAACCGCATGAACGACTTGGTGCAAGGTTTCCGGTTTGAAGGCAATGTGCATTTTCACGGTCAAGATGTCTACGGGAGCACCGTGGACCCCGTAGTGGTGCGGCGTTACATCGGCATGGTGTTCCAGCAACCCAACCCCTTCGCCATGAGCATTTTCGATAACGTCGCCTTTGGGTTGCGCCTTAACCGCTTCAAAGGCGATATCGAAGAGAGCGTCGAAAAGGCATTGAAGAAAGCGGCACTTTGGGACGAGGTCAAGGACAAACTCAAGGCCAGCGGACTTTCTCTTTCGGGTGGACAGCAACAGCGTTTGTGTATCGCCAGGGCCATCGCCACCGAACCCACTGTGGTTTTAATGGACGAGCCCTGTTCCGCCCTAGACCCCATCGCCACCCGGCGCATTGAAGAGTTGATGGTCGAACTAAAAGAAAAGTTCACGATTGCCCTAGTCACTCACAATATGCAACAGGCGACCCGCGTTGCCGACAAGACTGCCTTTTTTTCAGTCGATATCTCGGCTGGAGGGCGCACCGGTTATTTGGTGGAATTGGGGGATACCTGTCAAATATTCGAAGACCCACAGCAACAATTGACCAAGGAATACATTCGTGGCGAGTTTAGTTAGCTTGGCGGAGTCGAACCGATGAACAATAAAACCCGTTCTGGTAATAAATCCTTATTAGTGCAACTCGTTATCGCCATCGCAAGCACTGTCTGGGGAACCGTCGTCCAAGCCGGGAGTTTGCAATTGCACGGGGGCGGAGCGACGTTTCCTGCACCGCTTTACCAACGTTGGATCGACGCTTTCGGCAAGCGCAACCCTGATGTTAAGATCAGTTACGCGGCATTGGGCAGCGGCGAAGGTATCCGTGGTTTCATCGCGGAGGAGTTGGATTTTGCTGGGACCGATGCAGCCTTAAGCGATGAACAGATGGCACAAGTCAAAAAGGGGGTCAGGCTGGTGCCAGCGACGGCGGGGCTCATCGTTCTTGCCTATCATGTCAATGGCCTATCCGGCCCGTTGAAACTGACTAGGGCTGTTTATCAGGACATTTTTGCCGGGAAAATTACCCGGTGGGACGATGCCAGAATCCAAGCAGCCAATCCCGATGCTAAGCTACCAAGCCAGAACATAACCCTTGTCGTCCGTCAGGATAGCAGCGGCACTACTTATGCCTTTACCAATCATCTAGGTGCTGTGAGTCCAGATTGGCGTGACGGTGGACCCGGCATCGGCAAGGTAGTCGCTTGGCGGGGCAGTGCCATGCTGGCCCACGGTAACGAAGGCGTGGCATCGCGCATTAAAAACAGCGAAGGGACGATTGGTTATCTAGAATACGGGTTTGCCAAACGCCTTGGTCTACCCATGGCCAGTTTGGAGAATAAAGCCGGGCGTTTCGTGGAACCGAACGACCGCACGGGTGTGGCTGCGCTGGCACGTAATGCGCACCAAATGCCCGAGAATCTGCGTTTGCTGATACCTGACCCCGATGGCGAGGATGCCTATCCGATACTGACACTAAGCTGGCTGCTGCTTTACCAACACTATCCACACCCGGAAAAGGCATCCGCTCTCAAGCAGTTTGTGGCATTCGGTTTGGTCGAGGGACAGCGTTACAGCCGCGAGCTCGGCTATATGCCTCTGCCCGATGAAATCGTATTGCGATCACGTCAGGCTTTGGAGACTATCCAATAATCGGTAATGCTGTTGGGTATGGCAAGTCCAGTCTACGAGCAGCAACTAAACCCATGCCTTAACCTTCAATTGATTGAGGCATCATTGCGACGGGTTCAGCATGATTTCCCATGGGATCATCAGGGATTGAGCTTATCCCGTGATCGGATGGACGACGAGGTCGTGGAAAATCTGCTGTCCGGTTATGCCTTGGTCGGTGAATTGTTGGAAGCCAAAGTCGATTTGTTTGCTTTGGGAAACTCTGCCCATTTGTTGGAACTCAACACCCGTGTCCTATGCGGGACGAACCAACAGAAACGCTACGAATACAAAAAGCATATAGAGGCAAACAATCGCTATTTTTATGAGCGGAATGATGCCGGCATACAAGACTTGTCCGATTGGTATGCGCTGCATAGCCATGAATCGGTTTGGCGAAGGGCGGCTGGAATTTATATCTGCATCCTGACCGAGCCGCAGTTGTTCATCGAAGGCAATGATCGCACGGGTTCCCTAGTCATGAGCTACTTACTGGCGAAAGAAGGGCATCCTCCCTTTGTACTTAATCTGTCGAATGCAAAAGCATATTTCGACTCTTCAGCATTAATAAAAAAAATGCCGAGAAACAGCTTGAGCAGACTGTACCGCTTGCCCTGCCTAAAGGCACGCATGGCTGAATTTCTTAAGGGCCAAGCCGATGCCAACAACCTGCGTTGAGCCCAATGAGACCTCCCAATCGGTATCTGTGGCAGATCGTGAAATTCTTGAAACGATAGCCGAGTTGCCGCGTGATGTCGGGTGGTTCCTGCTAGTGGGAGGATTGATAAGCGAGTTAGGCATGCCCGGCGTACCGCCTTTCTGGATTCCCGGCATGCTGATCTTGTGGCCTAGGACAGGAACACGCGTGGCAAACTTCCTGCGTCGCCGTTCACCGAATATATTCAATCAATGCCTGCACATGGTACATCGATACGCAATGGATCTTGAGAAAAGATACCCAATGAAGCGCAGACTCGACCCGGAGAACAACATAAAATAGAATGATTCATCCCGTTGTCAATGCTGCAAACAGGGCAAGTGCGCCAATCGGGTCAATCGTTGCCAATATCTGCATAACTCTAAAAATAGCCGCTAAAAAGACATATGATCTGGGGTTGTACACAGGCTCGTCTTTTTGCGCTGTAACTCAACATATGGGGGCTAGATTGGCAGTGATGTCGCCAATCCATACCATCCATGGAACCCGAGTATCCCCAATTCGAAAAAAATTAGAAAATGGACGCTTTTTGACGTTACCCCATATGGACCACCTGACCGCAGCCACCTGACATGCTAGGAACTTGTTCGGGAGCCCCCCATCGGGACATTGTGGAATTCGGCTGTATTAAAGATTAAAAAAAGGATAAAAGGATAAAGGCAGAAAAAGTCAAAATTTATTCAATTTAGACAATAAGTTGAAAAAACGTCCTGCCGCTTAAACCTACCAAGAAGCATCAAAATCATTTCGACATGCCGCTTAAACCTACCACGAAATCGACCACACGCCGCTTAAACCTACTACGAAATCCACCAAATGCCCCTTAAACCTACCACGATTCGAGCCAGATGCCCCTTAAACCTACCACAAGACACCGAAAATCTGTGGATAAGTGCGCACTAAACTGGTGCTGCCGCTTAAACCTACCAGAAATTAGCTCTATTCGCCGCTTAAACCTACCAGGGTTTGGGGTGTGACCCGCCTCTTAAACCTACCAGAGTTTGGGGTGTGGCCTACCGTTCAGACCTACCAGAGTTTGGGGTGTGGCCTACCGTTCAGACCTACCAGGGTTTGGGGTGTGGCCTACCGTTCAAACCTACCAAGGTTTAGGGTGTGACCCGCCGCTTAAACCTACCAGGGTTTGGGGTGTGACCCGCCGCTTAAAACTACCAGGGATTGGGGTGTGACCCGCCGCTTAAACCTACCAGGGTTTGGGATATGACCCGCCGCTTAAACCTACCAGGGTTTGGGGTATGACCCGCCGCTTAAACCTACCAGGGTTTGGGTGTGACCCGCCGCTTAAACTTACTCGCGGGATCAACGAGGCTAATGCTGATGCGAGTGGTGTCTGTGATCCCTTCGCTGAGTGGTTTTGAGGAAAAGTTGATGAGACGGGGTGGTTATTGAGTTGATTTCGGGCGATGAAGGCAAGGCCGCAATGTTTGGTAAGGCTTATAACTTGTTGGGTCTTCAGAAATTGATCAACATGACTCTCCCATCAATGTCTAGACGGCTTGACCCGCCCTTTAATCCTACCATGGTTAGGATTGATGTTTCTTGCACAGTGCCGCCGCAGTAACATCTGCGTGGCGTTTGTTCGCTGCCCGTGCTTCCCGGCAGAATTCGCTAGTTGGCCTAAGCTTGTAGAGAGTGTCAAGTTTTTTGCCGCGAGGTCCCAGCGATTCAGTCTTTTCCCAATCAGCCAAAACAGCCTTGCTTTTCAATTCGTTCAAAGCATTTTCAACATCGATAAAATTTTCCCGTTCCTTCTTTTGCTTTAGCAAGCCGCTGTTTCTTTTTATTGTTTTGTAATAAATCTGAAAAGGAGGCGTGAGCATGCTGGCTTGGGTGAATTTCATACAGAGATATTTATGTATCCAACGGCAGAGTTGCGTGGAAAGCCCCATCATTTTTTCATAATTAAATTGCCGGTAAGCAAGAGTTGTTATGCCTTTTGTGATAAACGGATGAAAATGTACGAGCCACTTTGATGTGGAATCCGCTTCTATTTGATTTCGCGAGACAGCGGCAAGTACAGGCAGATAACTAGATGAAATTCTGGCTGTTTTTTCTGTGTCGTCTTTGTAAATATCAATGCTGCTAAAATGGAGTATATTCAAACTTAGTACAATTTCCTGATAAGAAAAAGCGTGACCTCGTTCTGCTAATTCAACGCGTAATCCATTTAGTGAGAATGCAACACCACTAGCTTCTTTAGGCTGCAGACGGACGAATCCATTTGGCTTCTGTGAGGCAAGTTTGCGAAGAGCATCCTCAACCAATTCTTCCCGGTTGCTTGGGTAGTATTCAATGGTGCGTATAACGCCAGTTACATCCTTGTCATTTATCTTTGCCGGTCTAATCTCTGCACGAAATGATTCACCTTTATAAGTAAATTCTATGGTATATATAGGCAATGTACCTGTTTTTTCGTCCCTCATTGTCAGTTGCTGTCTACGACTGATGGAATATCGAGGAACGCTGTCCCACAACTCAATCGTATTGGATAGTTTTTCCCGTTCCTCAGTGTTGTTACAAAGAAAACCTTGGAAAAGATCCAACTGGCGATTGTTATAATCATTTTCACTTGGTTCTTGAACTTCTTCTGTGTACATTTGGTGTCAGCTTTGGTTCTGTGTTTATTGGTGACTAGCAATGTTTGATAGGCATCTACTAGCATCGCGCGATGTCTAGCCGTGATCTCTAGTCGTCTGGCAAGGCTTGATGATTGTCCCGAGAAATTGGCTGGTTGCCAGATAAACATGGCTTTATTTTGGGCTGGATAAACTGGCCGTCCAGTGCCTCGCGCACTGCTTGGCCGCGCGTCGCCGTAGGCCACTGGACTGCCTAGGAACGGTCGCGCCGGTCTGCCGTATTGCCTCAGTCTTCAGCAGGCGGCGTGGTTTGTATTTTTTGCCGCTCCCACACGTGCAGATCTCATTACGCCGAAATTTATCATACTCAACACGCCTTTAGATACTATAACTGAATGTTGCAATGAAATCTACCAATTCATCATAGGGCATCGCTTTGCCAAATAGATAACCTTGGGCATATTCACAACCGTTCTGCTTCATAAAGATTAACTGTTCTTCGGTTTCAACACCTTCGGCCACGGTGGTTAGATTAAATGCTTTTGACATTTTCAAGATTGCCTGACTCATGGCCGCGTCACTCGGATCGATAGCAATATCACGAACAAAGGATTTATCGATTTTTATAATATCTACAGGTATCTGCTTGATGTAACTCAGTGAAGAATGTCCGGTGCCAAAATCGTCAAGCGCAATCTTGCAACCGCTGGCTTTAATTTTTCCTAGTGCGGTTCTGTATTCTTCGTTATTGATCAGCTTGATGCTCTCGGTAAGTTCAATCGTGATCTGCTTTGATTGAGCCAGTGTACACTTTTCCAGTGTTCGAAACAGCCATTCCATATGGGCTTGTGAAAGAAACTCCGCCATTGAAATATTGATCGCAATGTGAAAGTCTCGGTTATGTTTCTTGATCAGTTCTCCAACTTGTAATAAGCACGTATCGATCACCCATTCAGATAAATGGGCGATAATACCCGTTTGCTCAGCAATCGGGATGAAATGATCCGGTACAATCAGACCTTTTTGCGGGTGGTTCCAACGCAGCAATGCTTCTGCCCCAACCACTTGCATGCTTGCCAACTCGATAATGGGTTGATAGTGCACCTGCATTTGCTGCCTTCCGATAGCTGTGGCTAGCTCAGTAATCAGCCACTGCCGTTTATTGGCATTGTCTTGCATCTTTTGGGTAAAAAAACAGTAAGTGTTTCGGCCTTTATGTTTGGCTTCGTACATGGCACTATCGGCGTTCTTCATCAACACCTCCGCCGAATCACCATCAGAAGGATACACTGTGATGCCAATACTGGCTGCCGTTACCAAAGTATGTCCATTTATTTCAAATGGTTTATGAATGGATGTCAGTATCTTATTGGTCACGGTGATAATGGCATCGGCGGTGATATTTCCATTTAGCAACACCACGAATTCATCGCCTCCCAAACGGCCGACCACATCTGTTTCACGCAAGGCCAACTTTATGCGTTTGCTGACTTGGATCAACAGATCGTCCCCTGCATTATGTCCCAGTGAATCATTAATGGCTTTAAAATCATCCAAGTCCAAAAACATCACTGCAAACTGGCGACTATCTCGTCGGCTGTGCAACAACAGTTGATCGATACAATCCTTGATTAAATTGCGTTTGGGCAATTGTGTTAAATCATCATAATTGGCTTGGCGCTCAATTACCTCCTGGGCTTTTTTAGCCTCTGAAATATCGCTAAAAACGGCGATATAGCGATCAATTTTGCCTTCGGTGTTCTTCAAGATATTGATGGACACATATTCGAAATACAACGCCCCATTTTTTTGCTTATTTTGCACTTCACCCTGCCAACTGCCAGTAGTTAGCAGTTTGTCCCACAAGTTTCGATAGAAATCCTTGGTTTGTCTGCCAGAGCTTAAAATGCGTGGATTTTTTCCTATTACTTCGTCTGTGGTGTAACCGGTTATTCTAGTAAACGCTGGGTTGACTGCGACGATGTTATTGTCAGAATCGGTAATCATGATACCCTCTGATGTGTGCTCAAATACCGATGCTGATAATTTAAGCTTTTCTTCAGACTCTTTCTTTTCGGTAATATCTAGTATTGTCAATACAACGCCGGTCACATTGGTTTGCGAAATATTATTTTCAAGATAAGGTGAAAGTCGCATCAAAAAGTACTGATTTGATCGTAAGCTAAATTCATATTCCACTATCTGGCGAGTTTTAATCACTTGCTGCACACACTTCAATAATTCCGGCATGTCATATTTTGTGGATACCGAAGCTAGATTGGCCGGTGCGCCTTCCGGGATTTCAAAGAACTGCTTGGCAATTTCGTTGAAGCGGGTGATCATCAAATTGCTATCCACTACCAACAAGCCTTTGTAGAGCGAGTTGAGGATGTTAATCACATCCGCGTTGGTTTTGGTCAGATCCACCGTTCGACTATTCAACTCATCATTGACGGTTATCAGTTCCTCATTGGAAGCTTGCAATTCCTCGTTTGAGGTTTCCAGTTCTTCATTTGAGGCTTGCAATTCTTCATTGGCCGCTTGCGCTTCTTCGTTCAGAGATTGCAGTTCTTCATTAGCCGTTTCCAGCTCCTCGATCACGGTTTGCAGATTTTCACGATTGAGCGTCAGCTCCTGTTCCAATTCCACAACACGATCTATGACTGCTTGTTCGTTGGCTGTGTTATCAGTGCCAGTTGTTCGCGCATCAGTTGCCTTGATTTCCTCGAAACTAATCAGCAATAAATCGGAATCTGTCTTGTCTTGGTCGCCGGCATAATGCACGGCAATCCGGTAAATGCCTTCTTTACCTGCCAAGCTAAGCCTGCTAGGGGTGCTGTAGGCACTAATCTTATTTTTGGCTACCCGATGCACGAATGCTCGCAACTCTGCTCTGAGCGCGGGTACGATCAAATTAAACAGGTTAAAATCCGCCTTGCCTTTGCGAATGGACAAGAATCCGGAACAATCCCCAAAGATTTCTAAAATTTCGCCCAACTGGGTTATCAAAACACTGGGTGGGGCATATAAATTGAAAAGTTGTTCAATACCATTTACATGCAGGCTTGCTTTTGGGGGCGTTGTTTTCTGCGTGGTTATACTGGTGGAACGTAATTCAATTATGCCTAGACTATTCGAACGGCCAAATCCGCCGATGAGTGGTGTCGCGGTATTGCGCTTTTGAAATAATTTGTTTTTGCGGTCCAACTCTGAAAACAAGTTCGTGCTTTTGCCCACCGCTTCGGATTTCCCCAGGAACAGCAAACCGTTTTCGCGCAACGAGTAATGGAAAATCTTCATGACTTTATCTTGCAATTCGGGTTTGAAGTAGATCAGCAAATTGCGGCAGGACACCATATCCAGCCGAACAAAAGGCGGGTCTTGGGTGAGATCCTGACGCGCAAACAGGATCATTTCCTTCAGGCGTTTATCGACTTGATACATGCCGTTTTGCACGGAAAAATATTTTTTGATCAACTCGTCATTAATTTCAGCTAACGCAGTTTCAGGATAGGTGCCCGAGCGTGCCGTATGAATTGCATCGGTGTTGATATCGGTGGCAAACAGTTGAATGCGGTATTGACTGACACGTTCACCCAGTTCCTCCATCAACAGGATCGCCAATGAGTAAACCTCTTCACCGCTCGCGCAACCCGGCACCCAGACCCGGATATCTTCACCGAAGTGTTTTTTATTCAGCAACACTTTCAGGTATCTGCGCAAGGTTTCAAAGGCATCAGGATCGCGAAAGAAAGAGGTTACACAAATCAGGAAGTTGTTGGCCAATTCGCGTAATTCAGGCTCATTCTTATTTAAGAATTTGCCGTACTCTTCTATATTAGGCATCTGTTTAGCCGTCATGCGCCGCATTATTTGCCTAGACAGTGTGGCATCCTTATAGTTGGTGAAGTCCATGCTGGTATGGGTGGCAATCTGATGAATGATACCGCGGATGGTCGAAGGCGGCAGTTCGTCTTGTTCTTCGGTCAGAGACGTACCGGGGCGGCTTTGTAGGGAGTTAAGTTGCAACGCAATTTCGCTCGGCGGCAGGACTAAATCCGCACCGCCAACACGAATGGCGGCATTGGGCATACTGTCATACTTTGCCGAGCGCGGGTCCTGGGCAATCGTGATGCCACCTGCCGCCTTGATTGCCTTAACCCCATGCGCGCCATCCGAACCCGTGCCTGACAGCACAATCGCAATGCATTTATCTTCACGGTCTTCAGCCAGACTCATGAAAAAACGATCCACTGACGGTTTCGGGCCTATGGTATTGGAAGGCTTGGTCAGGCGTAACTTGCCATGGCTGATGGTGACATCAGTATTGGCAGGTGCCACATACACCGTGTTCGCGGAAGGTAACAGATTGTTTTGAGCAGGCTCCACTTTAAGCTTGGTTTCCCTACCCAATAATTCGACCATTAGGCTACGATGATCGGGCGACATATGCTGTGCCACGATATAAGTCATATTAGCCGATTCAGGCAAGTTGGCTACAAACGGTCTAAGTGCCTCTAAACCTCCAGCGGATGCGCCAATCCCCACATAGTAGAGTGGTTGGGCTTCTGATTCATCTTGAGATTGTTTGTCGGCTTCTTTAGGTGCTTTTTGGTGTGTTCTTGTTATTTTGTAAGACATACAGCGTTTTCAACATCTGATAGTTACTGGATAAATTTTATTTTGTATTCAAACTCCGATGATCTGTCGCTAGGGGGGGCTTTCGCCCAAATCGACATTTTCGGGAAAAGTCCCCTTGCGGATGTTCGCAAAAAACAATTCGGGCAGACTGAATAAAGCCCCCTTGATGCCCATGTGCAAGTTTTCACCCCCATTCCAAGGCAAAGTCAACACTCCGAATAACGCTTGCGCCAGACCGGCGGCTAAATTGAATACCCCCGCCAAGGGACGTGCAAATATCCAATCATCGGTGAAAAATACAAAAGTGGAATCTCCACCATGCCGTTTATAGAGGCTCGAACTGAACACATTGGATTCTCGCAAGTCCACCAACCAGGGATTTTCCAAAGCCTTATACTGATCCAAGCGGCGAAGACGGTAAGAAGGCACGGTCTCAGAATAAGAAACCCGCCAATTGTCTTCGACAACGCGAAAAGAAAGGAACGGTATAAACTCAACCCCAAGACCCGAGACATAGCCTCCCAGGCTTCGGATGGATTCGGCCTTAGCCCTGACTGGCTGTGGCTGCGATGGCTGACCCTCCCGGGAAGCGTTTGAGTTGGCAGACTCCTGCATCGCTTGCCCAATCACACGGAATATTTCGGTGGCGCAATTGCGGCCTATCAATCGGTAGGCGTATAAATCAGACATATTGGCTTGATACTTTGCCAAGTCGTTATCCAACTTTTCGATATTGGACTGCACTTCGGCGGCGGTCATCGTCGGTAGAATCAATGCCATTGAAGCTGGACTTGAAGGCATGGAATCCATCCCATCCAGACGTGCCACTCTTCCCTTTCTTACGGCCTGGTCAAGTTCAAAATAAATGTTTGCCGCCTTCTCCAAATGGCTGTAGGCCCATTCATCGGCGGGTTCGGCCCCGGACAAGACCGACTTGGCTGCAAAGAATCTGGAACGGCCCGAAGCATAGGCAGCATATTGGTTTTCACCTGGTACGATCACGGGTTCATCCGTCGTGCCACGCGGTTTGGCTAGATTCAATAGAACCAGATGCCCTGAGGCTATTGACTCATCCAAGGCGATCAGTCTTGCCATGCCTAACAGCAAGGGAAACCCCCAGTCGGGGTGATTGCCCCGCAACAGGCCAAGCAACTGGTTTTCCAACAAGCCTTTATATTGATTCAAGCATTGCGTTTCAGCCTGATTTAGATGGAAATCCGCCCCTTTAGGCCGTAACAGTACACCCTCACGCAAGGGTAAGCCAAGCGCAAGCACCCGCAAAGCAGCCAAAACGGTCAAGTGATTGGTGTAACGCTCGGAAAATGAGTAGTCGGCAGAACGGAAGCGATCTTCCTTGAAGAAATCTGCTGGTAAATCATAGACGGGTCTTAATGCCTTAAGACTATGCAGAGTCTCGTTGTATTTACGGGTAAGGAAAGAGTCACCGTAGGCCGCTTCGACCCGCCCCGCCAGTCGGGCAATACTTGCCTGCGTTGGTTGCGAAGGACTTTCCTGAGTTGATTCGGTGTCATTCCAACCGTCTTGGAAGAACAGGCCAAGCCCCATCAATTTAGTCCGCTTTTCCCCGTCGGCTTGCCCTTCTCCCTGATTGGATAGCTGCAATAAGGCATTCAGCAAACGCCGGTCATTTTCCAGCGTTTCAAGGCGGCTAAATTGTTCATCCTCGATTAACAGTATGCGGTTAAAACGCTCGCGCAACAGTTCAATGGTTTTTTCGGAGACCTCGACATGGTGCATTCGTATTGTGCGGTTTTCCCTATCGGCATATTGGTCGCGGAATTGCTCATAATTGTCCCGCCTGACTCTAAGCAGACCGGGTGGCACATGCTGAAAATGAAAGACCTCGTCACCCATTTTGAGGGCGACATGGCCCCCTGCGGCGCTCTCCTCGCCGGCATTGATGTAAAGGAATTGAATATGTGCCGCAGCAACCGCCTGTCTGGTGGAAAAAATCAAGCAGACGGACAGGAAGACAAAGCAGTAGTGTCGGACTGTCATCGGCAGGCTTGCCACGCCGCATGCCGAACTATTCTTACTTGTAACCTCCGTCAATGGCTTCCATTTTCCAAGGCAGCGAATCGCCTAGACTGGTCTTGAAAGCCTCATATTGGGGCTTGCTTAAATGGGCCTTTCGCAAACCCTGGCCAATGGCAACATACGTGGATTTATCCTGGTCCCATTGAGTGAACTCATATTTAGCGGCGATTTTTCCTAGCCGAGTGCGGAAGTTCTCTGTGTTTGCGTCGGAAGACTTGACATATTCTGCGGTATAATCGCGAACGTCTTTTTCGTAACCCTCCTTCTTCTTTTCCTTTGAAGTGGGAACCAACGAGGATGGACTGGATGCCAAATCGGAACTGCTCCCGGAGGAAGTTGAAGAACTCTTTGAACTTTCCGAAAAGGAACAAGCTGAAATCAGTACCGCCGCTGTCAAAAGGGCAATGTGTAAACGCAATCTGGTCATGTTGTATTTTCTTTGCTTGGGTTTATTCGAAAATAGAATCCCATTATAAGGCAAAAGCATGTTTAATCGCGTCATCCAGAAGCCAGGCCTGCACGATATCACCCGCCAAGAAGACGGTAAACTGTCCATCGGCCGCTATGGCGACCTGCCAGACATGTCAGTGAATGCGAGTATTTGCCCCACCGCCGCTTTTCTTGGGCCCAATGCCGATAACCACAAAACTTTAGCCGAACTTGCCCAGGCTGCGTTGACTAGCATCATTAATTATCGGACCAATATTTGGCAAGGTCCGAATATCTATCATGATAAACAACACCATCAATCAATCGAAGAGTTGAAGCGTCGCTACCACGGGCTTCTTCACTACCTCGAAGAACATAGCACACCCTTTTCATCCCTGCGCTATTTAGCCCATATGACCGGCGATCAATTATTGCCAGCATTGGCCGCCTATTATGCAGGCATGATTTATAACTGCAATAACGTGACTTTTCAAGCATCGACGGCAACCACATTGCTGGAAATCCTGGTCATGCGGGATTTGTGCGACATGGTTGGATTTACCCGCTTGCCAGTGTTTTTCAATGAACCTGCTGAAATCGCCGACCAGTTGGCCGACCCTTGGGCGCATATCACCTGTGATGGTTCCATTGCCAATATTGAAGCCTTGTGGACTGCCAGGGAAGCGAAGCTACTGCCGTTCGCGGTTGTTGAAGCCCTGAACAATAAGCCTGAATTGAAAAAAGCCCTGCACATCGAAATCACCACCTGCGATAAGCGGCAGATGAAGCTGGTTGATGCAGAGCCATGGGATTTATGGAATCTAACTCGGGACGAGCGTTTGGCCCTACCCTACCGCATTGCCCATCTAATAGGCTTGGAAAAAGAACAAGTTTATAAGATATGGGAGATGTTGACGCAATATGATGTAAACGCAAGGGGTTGGCAGGCTTTTAGCCAATATTTCCATGACCACCAATGGCCTATCCTGCTGATCCCGTCGAGTGCCCATTACTCATGGCCAAAATCTGCCGCCGTGCTGGGTTTGGGCACGGGCAACGCCCACAATGTCATGGTGGATCAGTTCGGACGCATGGATATGGTTGAATTGTGCAACAAACTCAATGCAGCCTTGACAAGCAAACAGCCCATTCTGATGGTAGTATCGGTGTTTGGTAGCACGGAAGAAAGTGCCGTCGATCCGTTAAGCGAGATTCTGGCAATTCGTCAAGAATACCGTCAACAGGGCTTGGATTTTGACATTCATGTGGATGCCGCATGGGGAGGCTATTTCATATCGACCATCCGCGCTGAATTTAACCTGATGGAAATGCCCAATACCCCGCAAAAAATGAGTGACTTTTCCATTTACACTCCATTTTTGCAGGATACGAGTCAAGTGCTGCTTAGCGATTACGTCATAGGACATGCCAAGCAAATACGCTTTGCCGATTCCATCACCATTGATCCGCATAAAATGGGATATGTCCAATACCCAGCCGGGACCATCCTTTATAACAACGGCGAAGTCATCAATTTGACCACCTTTACAGGAACTTACATCGGTTCTGCTGCCGATCCGACCGTTGGGCAGTTTGGGCTTGAGGGTTCCCGTCCTGGTGCTGCTGCGGCAGCCGTTTATTTCACCCATGCCTGTCTCCGACCGGATTACAAAGGCTATGGCGAAGTTCTAACCCGTTCCCTGTACAATGCCAAACAATTCTACGCCGAACTGATGTTTATGGGGCATCAGGATAAATTCAAAACCGCCCTGTTAATGCCATTCGATTCAAACAAGTTGTCTTTGGTAAAAGATAAAATTTTGCGTAAAGGCTTGGATGAAATCCGCAATGACCCGGAGGCTTTGAAAGTTTTTCGAGAACTTGGCCCCGACCAAAATATAATCAATTATGGTTTCAACCCTATCATTGATGGCAAAGTTAATCCCGCTTTAAAAACCTACAATGACTTTACCAGAAAAGTTTACGACAAACTTCGCATTAAGTATGACAAAGAGGGTGGCCTACAAAACAAAACCGAAAACCAGCCCGAACTCATGCTGAGTATGACGACTTTCATAAGGAAGGATTATAAGGATGATTTCATGGCAAATTTTGCCTATCAGTTAGGGCTGGATATCACTGCTGGAATTCCTGAAGAATTGAATTGTCTGCGTTCAACCATCATGAGTCCTTTCACTAGTGATATAAACCAATCACAACATAAAGATTCATATTGGCCGACCCTCATGGCTACGCTGGGGGATACCGTTGCTAGTTTAGTTTAGTCAGGTAGTCAGATGAAGAAAAACTGGCTCATTTGTATTTTCTGAAGGTAAAAAAACTGATAATGGCGGCTTATGTGCAGTGTGCCAGGTTCAATCACTTTGGGGGCAGCAATTCTCACAAGGCTAGACCGGCGTCATTCCGGACGGAATGACAGGCCACAATCATCGCTTTGGCTCAAGTTAAGTATTGCTGAGTTTGGCAGCGCATTTGTCTAAAAAACGAAGGTTTTTTAGACAAAAACAAAAGCCAACTAAAATAATAGCTTGCCCGTCTAACAATTTTGTCTAAGAAACGACCCGCGCAAAAATTCTCTTTGCCATCTTACCAAAAATCAGGAATTTTGACACCACTCTACTCGGTTTTTCTGTCTACTGTTGCCAGGATACGAAACACACGAAAGGCATGAACAAGACATGTTCAGTTCGTGTCTTTATTCTTCGAGAGATCGGCGCAAATCTTTAATAAGGCGGAAGAGGTGTAGCGGGTCTGTCGCTGAGGGTACAAAACCAAACCGCTCATAGAACCGCTTAGCGGATGCATCTTTGGCGTGAACGGCAAACGCACGAATACCGCCAATATCTGCCGCTTGCAAGGTGCGTTGCATCGCGTCCTTCAACAAGCCAGAACCGATTCGACGTCCTTGCCATGCCGTGCTGACAGCCAACCGCGCCAACAACATAATGGGGACAGGATGACGGGCTAACCCCTTGGTCAACCGTTCTGGGGCATCGACAAAGGCAACTTCACCAACAACGAGGCTGTAAAAACCTATGAATTCCGTGCCGTGTAGTCCTAAATAAGTTTTTGAAGCATTGGCTTGCTGATTGCCAAAGGCGTAGCGAATGAGAAAACGGTCAAGCTCTTCGTGTCCACACTTAAAGGTATCAAGCGGATGGTCACGGCGCAGCTTCTCAATACGAAACCCCGTCATTTCACCATCGGCGCATCAAAGGGACTCGGCTCACGGAACAATCGTTGAATTTGCGGCACAATCTGAGGCGGCGCATCAAGCGCGTCCATGAATGTTTTCCATTGATCGGCATTGAGTTCAAAACGTTGTCGCTCGGCAAGAGTTTCGGCGGCACGGTCTAAGGCACTCTTCAATACAAACTGGCTGACAGAGCAATGCGCCACCTGAGCCGCCGCGCTCAGAGTTTGCTTCGCATCCTGCGACAAACGTAGATCAAGTTTGGTTGTGCGGTTTGTCCGAGTAGTCATAATTCCTCCCATACACAAGTAACAAGTAAAAAAATAACACAACCGCCCGACATTGTCACGACAATAATTCCTCAAGTTGGACAAGTCGCTGGACACGAGCAAAGGCTTCTTCGGCATCATGTCGTCCCAGATCAGCAAAAATGTTGCCGCCAATTCAAAAATCGTGGCTTCGGCTGTGGTTAAATCAAGTATATGGGTGCGAACGGCATTTTCCACGAAGCGCGACAAGTCACCCTTGCGTCTGCCCCTCAGATGCAAGAGGAAGTATCAATTGCTTGTATACGGAACCGAAACTGACGAATCCATGATGGCGATAAAAAGCTTCAGCTTGGTCGTCTTTGGCGTCAACCACAAGCGCAAAAACAGCCACTTCAGAACGCATAGCCCTCGTCATGGCATCCCATACAAGAGCACCACCAAGGCGGCGGCCTTGATAGCTTAAATCGACGGCAAGTCTGCCCAAGCGGGCGACTGGTACAGATGGGTAGCGGGGCAAGCGTTTGATGATCATATCTGGCATGCCCGCCAATGGAACACCGCTGGCGGCAAGCGTGTAATACCCTGCCACTTTGCCAGTTGCGGTTTCAATTGCAACATAACAAGCAGTGGCTCTCCGACGCACGTCTTGGGACACCTGCGCCAGAAAGTATTGGTCTAACGCTTCGACACCGCAGGAAAACCCTTTTCTGACATGATGTGAGCCAAGCACGTCAATGAGAAACGGCTTTGTCATTCTGAACCAAACAACTCGGCATGAGCTTCTTTTGCGCGCACCAAAGCAGGAGCTGGTAGTGGCGGATTAAGCAAAAGATCAACAAAGCGGCGTTGATCTTCAGCAGAAAGTCGGATGATCTGGGTTTCTTCTATCGCCCGATGCGCTGCCTCTTGAGCGGCGTAAACCACAAAATCACTGACGCTGCGACCTTGCATTTCGGCTGCTTGTTTCACAAGGGTAAGTACATCAGGAGTAATACGCGCCTCAATGCGAGCCGTTTTGGTTGGTTCGTGGGGCATCATAGCGACCTCTCTTTACTTGTTAAGAATGTACGGTATTATACAGTACATTGTCAAACAACAAAGTGTCACCTCTAAAAAACGAACTTTTAAGATGAATTTCTAGGAAATATGGCTGGCAATCTCAGCAACAAAAACCCTGAAAGTGGACGAAAGCCACGCCAGCAATGGCTTTCAACAAATCCTATGAAACATTTCTGTCGTTTGTTTAAACGCACCCGGTAAGAGATATTGATTAATACGCCATTGGCGTAGACAATATAGGCCATGGAATTTATCGAAATACCGACATTTACCCGCATGGCCACGGAGTTGCTATCCGACATGGACAAGATGCTTTTTGACGATTTGGTGCAGAGCCTGAAAGAAGCCTAGGCCATTGCGAAAGGATAGGCCAAAGCCTCCCGCCGTTTTGGAGTCGCACCGCCCGATGTGAAAGCCGTGCGGGAGAAAATCGGACTGACACAAGTCGAATTCGCTAAGCTAATGCGCGTCAGTATCAAAACGTTGCAAAATTGGGAGCAGCAGCACCGCACTCCGAGCGGCGCAGCCGCCGCGCTAATCAAGATCGTATCGACAGCCCCGGATGTGGCGATTAAATCACTGCATTCTTGAGTTTAAAGGCAGACTGTCTAAGAAACGCGACTCGCGCAAAAATTCTCGTTGACATTTTACCAAAAATCAAGAATTTTGACACAACTCCACTCGGTTTTCTGTCCGCTGTTGCCAGGATACGAAACACACGAAAGGCACGAACAAGACATGCTCAGTTCGTGTCTTTATTCTTCGAGAGATCGGCGCAAATCTCTAATAAGGCGGAAATGGAGTTGGCCTGATTCTGTTGCCGCAATCACTCCTTCAACGAAGCCATATCGATCACAAAGCGATATTTCACGTCGCTTTTGAGCATACGCTGATAGGCTGCATTGATGTCTTGAATTTTAATCTCTTCGATATCCGAGGTGATGTTGTGCTTGCCGCAGAAATCGAGCATCTCCTGCGTCTCGGCGATGCCGCCAATGACGGAACCCGCAACCGATTTGCGCCCTAGGATCAATGGTACGGTATTCAGCATCGGCTCCAGTCCGCCAAGATAGCCAACCAACACAAGAGTGCCGTTGAGCGCTAGTGATGGCAGATAGGGGTTGAGATCGTGCACGTTGGGAACGGTGTCGATAATTAGGTCAAACTGGCCGTTTACTGATGACATTTGCGATTGGTCAGTCGAGAGCACCACTTTATCGGCCCCCAAGTTCCTCGCATCCTGCTCCTTGCCCGGCGAACGGGTAAACAGCGTGACATACGCCCCCATTGCTTTGGCGAGTTTCAACGCCATATGACCGAGTCCGCCAAGGCCGATCACGGCTACCTTGCTACCTTCACTCACTTGCCAATGACGTAGGGGGGAGTATGTCGTAATCCCGGCGCACAGAAGTGGCGCGGCACCTTTCATATCCAACCCTTCAGGGATTTTTACAACGAATTTATCGGATACCACGATCTTGTCCGAATAACCGCCATAGGTCGGTATGTTATCGTGGCGGTCAATGGAATTGTAGGTAAAGGTTGCGACTTCTTCGCAATACTGTTCCAATCCCTTCTTGCAAGGGGTGCAATGCTGGCAGGAATCAACCATGCAGCCGATGCCGACAGGATCGCCCACCTTGAACCGGGTAACTTGTGACCCCAAGCCTGCTACACGGCCAATAATTTCATGACCCGGCACCATCGGATAGATGCTGCCGCCCCAATCATTGCGTGCCTGATGCAAATCCGAGTGACATACACCGCAGAAAAGAATGTCGATCACTACGTCATTGGGCCTTGGGTCACGACGCTCGAACCTGAAAGGAGCCAAGTCGTCTTGCGCGGAATGAGTAGCATAGCCATGTACGTTTATTGTCATTTTCCTCTCCTATTTTCGCCGGTAAAGATTGTTTTTTCAGGAAAAAGCAGGGTATTTCAAAGCCAGTGTCAAGCCGTCAGCAACCGGCAGCAAGCATATGTCCACACGGGGATCGGCGTGTATTTTCAGGTTCAAGGCGCGGATCGCGGCAGTGTCGGAATCGTCAACATTTTTGTCCGCGACGCGCCCACCCCAAAGCACATTGTCGATGAGCAGCAACCCCCCGGGCTTGAGCAAGCGCAAGGCCCGCTCGTAGTAACCGTCGTAATTCACCTTGTCCGCGTCAATGAAGGCGAAATCATACGTCCCCTCCGTTTGGCCCTCAGCCAGTAGCGCGTCCAAGCCGTCAATGGCCTCCCCTAAACGCAGGTCGATCTTGTCCGCGACACCTGCTTTTTCCCAATAACGCCTGGCCACTGCCGTCCATTCCGGGCTGATGTCGAAGGCGGTGATCCGACCCTGCTCTGGCAGTGCCAAGGCGACTGACAGCGAACTATAGCCGGTAAACACGCCGACTTCCAGCACCTTCGCAGCACCAATGAGTTTCACCAGCAAAGCCATGAACTGGCCTTGGTCCGGCGCGATCTGCATCCCGGCGTTGGGCAGGGCGGCAGTCTCCTCGCGCAATTGGGCCAAGATTTCAGGTTCGCGCAGGGAAACCGACGTTAGATATTCATAAAGCCTGTCGTCCAGGCCGATGCTTTTGTTAGACATTGGTAGTTTTGCACAAATGGTTAAAAACTCTCACATTGTTTTGAAATAGCTAGGTGGTTCCATGCGAATCATTGTTACAGTATATTCTTATTCGGTCGCGGATGTGACTAAAACCGTTAAACGGCAGCAATTCTCATTTTGGCAAAGATTAGTAAGGGCCTTAAGGTGATATCCAATAAAGAACATCCCATCCAAAGGCCAAGCTGGAGCTTGGCGTTCCTTCTGGGAGCGCCAAGCACCAGCTTGGCGAGGTGATTGTTCGTGATTTTGTGGATAATACATTTCAGTTTTGGTGGTTTCATTATTGGCAATCACCTAAGATTCAACCCGATGGGAATAGTCCTTTCATCGGGATACCCTTCCGAGGCATGTCCATCATGTCGGCTACGGCATCGCGCCATAACGCATAATGAACGGTCTGTTTGTGAAGGGCCGCATCCTCCCCCGTCGCGTAGGCTTCGTAGAGAACGAACTGCGTAGGTTCATCTGGATTTTGCAGGACATCGAAACGCCGATTACCTGGCTCGCGCACTGATGCCTCATGGTTGGCGCGCGTCGCGTTGATAAAGGCTTGTACCTGCTCGGGCTTTACTTTGACATTGACTAGGGTGACATGCATGGGGGAGGACTCTAGGCGGTATTAAAACTCAGATTTTAGGCGTTTTAAGCGCTCTAGGCTACCAATTTCACTACCCCCATGGCGACCAGGATGGCGAACTGAATGGTCATTTTTTGTACACCGGGCGCAGGCCGCAATTTCACTGAGGTTTGCCAGTCTAATCACATAGTTTTCCACAAAAACTGTGGATAAGTCCATGACCTGGTCATGACTGAACACCAACGACAGTTGACATCATTCGCAAATGACAATGGTCGTGATAAAGTATTTCCCACTCCATAAAGAAAAGAAGACACCCCCATGCAAACCGTTCCAAATCAGAATCCCGCTGGAACTTGAAACCATGGTTCGGACAAGCTCGCCAGCGTCCAACAAGCAGGACGAACCTAGTGCGTGGGCACCCCTAGGCAATCCAATTTTCCGGGCTCTTTGGATCGCGGCAATGGTCTCGAACATCGGAACCTGGATGCAGGATGTGGGCGCGGGGTGGTTGATGACCAGCCTGTCGGCATCCCCCCTCATGGTGGCCCTGGTTCAGGCGGCCACGTCGTTTCCCGTTATGCTGCTGTCATTGCCGGCCGGGGCCATCGCCGACATTGTGGACCGTCGGCATCTGCTGATGTTTACGCAGGGCTGGATGCTCTTGGCT